>QWCZ01000644.1_pt1 | contig 21673 bp, 16 predicted proteins | sample 1972651 | NCBI WGS metagenome assembly QWCZ01 (sample SAMN09866695, study PRJNA288562) | Human oral metagenome isolate pre1_saliva, whole genome shotgun sequencing... | isolation source: mouth | host: Homo sapiens | place: USA: California
ACATAATAGCCTTCGGCCCAGAAATGTCTGTTCCCAAATTTGTATTTAAGATTTGCGTGTTTATCAAATATCATTAACGCACTCTTTCCCTTTAAATAGCCCATAAATGATGAGACACTAATCTTAGGTGGAATACTAACCAAAATATGTATATGATCAGGCATTAAATGACCCTCTATTATCTCTACACCTTTATATCTACACAACTGCGCTATTATGTCCCGTATATCCGCCTTGTATTGATAATATATTATTTTTCGCCTATACTTCGGTGTGAAGACAATATGATATTTACACATCCACCCTTGTGTCAAGTATTGGATACATATTTTTTCAAATTTCCAATCCATTTTTTACTTCTATTTTAACTTCAACACTGGATTTTTCAATAGATTATTGATAAGGTCGGTGTAAATCATCTGATCTACTACTTCCGTTATGCTCGTAATTCTTTGTCCTGCATCTTTGGAAGACGCTCCGCAATGATAGATTCTCTGATGTTCGGTATTCCAGTCAATAATAATGTATCTGTCATGAAACTCTCCACCGGATTTTTGGAAAGTTATCTTTCTAAACGGATATTCTTGATAGAAATCCTGATATTCAAGGGTATGAAGTCCTTTGCCGATGTTATCGCTAAATATAATGATCTCTACAGATGAAGGAACGTCTTTTAGCAAGACCAAAGTTTTCACCCCGATGTAGTTATCGACGATATAAATGCTCTTTTTCGCTATGCTGTAAATGTCCTTATACGCAAGATTCGCTTCGATCGGCTGTCCATTCAAAAGTAAAAATCCATATTTGAGCTGTGGATTGCTGAGGTCGAGAATCAAATCAGACAGTTCGGATTTATGCACCACATTATTTAAGGTGTCCACTACTTCCGCCACCTGATCTTCCACATCTCTTAAATCTCGTCTTAAATCCTGCATTTCCACGACATTACTTGTTATCTGCATCGAAAGCTGTAAAAACTCTCTTTTTCCAATCAAGCCTTGGTTTTCCACGATATAGTCTTTCATTTGCTTGAAAGTGCGTATTAAGGCTCTACTTTGTCTTACTGCAAGATCGCCTTTAAGAACTGTCATCAGCATATAGATTCCCTGCTCTGTAAAGACATAAGGATTGTACTTAATATTACTACCTCGTCCTATGCCTCTGTTCAAGGTGAAATTTTTGCACCTTGAAAGTTCTTCAACTTCTTGAGTTGTCAGCCTAAACATAAAATCTTCGCCTTCAAACTTCTCGATATTGTTCTTGACTTGCCTGTTGAAATTTTTAGTTTCATACCCATAAATCTCTGCCAGTTCAAAGTCAAGCATTACTTTCTGTCCCCTTATGATATAAATTTTTTCTGTAAGGGATTCCTGATTTACAAGCATAATTTCGTCTTTTTTATCCATCTTTTCCATTCCCTTTCTCAAATTTCCAAATAATCTCCACCTTGTCTTTATCATAAACATAAATCCTGTCTATGACTTCATTGATCCAGTCTAAAACAAGCTCTCCTTTTGCAACCGCTTCTCTTAGCTTATCAACATTAAGGTTATGTCCTGAAGATGTATTTTCTTTTATCTTGTCCGTAATGATGGTTATTTCCTGTTCTGTATTTTTAAGTTTTTTGCTTAAATCTTCTTTCTTTGATAAATATGCTTCCTTATCTATTTCGTCCTGTTTATGCCTTTCATAAAGCTGCATTTTGGAAACCTGAATCTTTTGCTTTTCCGCTTCCAGTCTTTTCTTCCTGTCAAGCAGGCTTTCACAAATGCTTTCCATAACTTTATGCTCAATCTTTCTTGTCTGTTCTTTTTCAAGAAAGCTCTCTGTATAAAGTTTAATCTCTTCTGAAACAATATCTTCCAGTGTTTCTGCTTTTATCTTCCCTTTCATGCAGCCACAGTCTTTTGCTTTGTACCGATAGGGACAGCAATATCCATCTGTTTTTCCATAATTAACTGTATAAGTCATTTTATGATAGCACTTACCGCAATAGACTTTGTCTTGAAGAATATGAAAATGCTTCCGCTCTCTACTGATTAGTTTTGCATTGCTGTTTAGCATATCCTGAACCTTACCAAAATCTTCTTTAGAGATAATAGCTTCGTGCATATCTTCTCTAATTATCCAGTCTTTGCTATCAACCCATTTTCTATTATCAGAACCAACTTCCTGTACCCTTGTCTTTCCACCAACAACAGCTCCTGTATAAACTCTTTGTGTTAAAACATATCTAATAATCTGTCCTGTCCATACTCCACTTCCTCTTTTAAGCCCTATATGTTTTGCCGGCGTCAGAACACCTCTATGATTAAAATCTTTAGAAATGGAAAGCATACTTTCACCACTAAGGTATCTTTCAAAGACTTCTTCAATGATGTTTCTCACTCTATCATCGACAAGTAGCTGATGATGGTCTTTTTCATCTTTTACATATCCATACGGTGCTTTTGAACCGAAATAATACCCTCTATCCTGTCTTACTCTTACTGATGAACTGATTTTTTGTGAAATGTCCTTGGAATAGTAGTCGTAGACAAGATTCTTAAAAGGAATTTCTAAACTACTGATTCCATTCTCATTGTTATTACTGTCATAATTGTCATTCACAGAGATGAAACGAACCTGCATAAAAGGGAATATCTGCTCAATATATGCTCCGGATTCAATATAATTTCTTGCAAATCGTGATAAATCCTTTACAAGAATAGTTCTTATCTCATTTTTCTTCACAAGACCTATCATCTTTTGAAATGCAGGACGATTAAAATTTGTTCCGGTATAGCCATCATCAATATGTTCTCTTATCTTCACTCCAGTAAATTCTTCTCTTGAACTGATATAGTCCTTTAAGATTTCTCTTTGGGAAGTAATGCTGTTACTTTCGTCTTTTAAATCGTCATCTTCTAAGGAAAGTCTTAAGTAAAAATCTACTGTATTCATATCAGCTCCTCCTTGTCTTTCTACCGAGTTTTTCAGTAATCACAGGAGTTTCTTCAAAATTAAATTTGATTTCTATTGTGTTATCTTTCCCTATAAAGATCTTATCAATGATGCTATCTACAAAGTCTTTATCCCATTTCTTTGTTTTGCCTTTAAAAAGTGCTGTAAGGTACTTATGCCTTTCTTCAAGTTCAAATACTTCTTTTTCAAAGATAGCAACTTGTCTTTCTTTTAGGCTTTCGAGTTCTGCTTTCTTTTTACCCAGAAGTCCTTTTTCCCTTTCAAAATCTTCTTTCCTCCACTTGCCCAAAACATATTTTTCATAATACTCACTTTGAAGTCTGCTAAAGCCTAAAATTTTTCTTTCAATTTCAGTTATTTCTTTTTCCTTTTTCTTATCCAACTCTATTTTAAGATTGTCATAAGCATTCAGATAAGCCTTATAACTTTTACTGTTATTTAAAAGAATAGCATCAAAGGCTGCTTTAACAGTTTTTTCAAGAGTAGCCTCTGTAATAGATGTTCCGCATTTTTCTGTTGTAAATTCTCTGAACCGATTACAGCTAAAATAAAATACAGTTTTATTACCGCTTTTTTGCCTGTGTACGCTCATTTTTCTCTTACAAATCCCACAATAGAGTTTTCCTCTAAATACTGTATCATCCTTAGCATTCTTATTTTCTTTTCTGCTATTTTTAATGGAATTAGATTTTGAGGAAATTTTCTCCTGTACCTTTTCAAATGTATCAAGCGAGATAATTGCTTCATGGGCATCTTCTGTTATTGTCCAATGTTCTTCGTCAAGCCTTTCTCTCTTTTTACCTTCAAATAAATGCTTTTGATTCCTGCCTTGAATGAGTGTTCCTGTATATACACGATTTTTAAGCACTTGTAATATTGTTGTTGGCATCCAAGCTCTTATAAGTTCATTTTCATCAGCTTTAGCTTTTCCAAACTTCCTATAATCAGTTGCTATATATACTTTCTTTTCAAGCAGTAACTTTGAAATATCAAGTGTACTAAATCCCTTCAAATACGCATCAAAGATTTCTTTTACGATGGAAGCTGTATTTTCATCAACATATAACCGTCTTACTCCATCTTCATCTTTTCTTGCTGTATAGCCATAAGGAGCTGCACCACAAATAAATCCACCCTGCTTAATTCTAATCTGATGGGAAGTTGATATTTTCTTTGAAATGTCTTTTGCATAAGTTTCATTTACAATATTCTTCAAGATTACCTCAAGAGATTTATTGGGATCTTCCATGTGAAAGGTATCCAGATTGTCATTAACCGCAATAAATCTTACTCCAAGAAACGGAAATATCTTTTCAATGAAGTTTCCAAGCTCCGTATAATTTCTTCCAAAGCGGGATAGGTCTTTTACAATAATGCAGTTGACTTTTCCCGTCCTTACTTCTCCCATAAGTTTTTCAAAGTCAGGTCTTTCAAATTCTGTCCCTGTCTTTGCGATGTCTTTATATATTCCAACCAAATTATGCCCATCATTTTTCTTTATATAACTTTCACAAAGAACAATTTGATTTTCAATGGAATCACTCGGCTTTTCTTTTTTATCTCTTGATATTCTTGTGTAAATCGCCGTTTGAAAACTGTTTCCGCTTTCTTTGCTTAATGAAGCTTCTTCTGCCCTTTCCCGTCTGTTCGCTGTCCTTGCCATCTACACCACCTCCTTCATCAGCTCGGAGGATTGCTTTGTGTAGTCGCTTAACTTATCCAGTATGTCTGTGGTTTCATCATAGTTAAAATGGATTTCTACCCTTTTTTCTTCCAAAACATAGATTTTATCAACAAGTCTTACAAGAAGTCCTCTTTCTAAGTTGCTTATATTCCTGTACTTTTTAATATCAGACAGAAAGTTTTTGTTTCCCAAGCTCTTTTGATAAAGCCTTAAGATTTCTTTATTCTGCTTTTCTAAAATCAGTTCGCTTTCTACGATACGGTTTGTATAAAACTCTCTCATACCATAAAATTCTTCTTCTGAAATGATTCCCTCTTTTAAGTCCTGATATAGAGCAGATTTTAAAAGTTCAAACTTTGCCTTGCTTTTCTTGGTATATTCCTGTCTTTTATCTATTTTCTTAAAAAGCTCATAGGATACTTCCATGTCCCTTACTTTTTCCGAAATGCTTTCATACTTTCCAAGAAAGTTGATGTAATGGCGAATCATCTCAAGTACGCTTACTTTTAAATCCTCCTGTTTGATTGAATGCCTGCTGCACTCTTTTCCTTTGTTGTACTGGGAGCAGATATAGTAAATAGTGGGAGTTTTCCCTCTCTTATCGACTTTCTTTGTCATCTGAGCATTACAGTCCTTGCAAAATAAAAGCCCTGAAAACAAATCTGCTTTCTCTCCGACATTTTTTGCCTTTATATCACATTTCAAAAGTTTTTGGACAATTTCAAAGTCATACATATCAATAATGGCTTCATGATTATCCTCTATTTCAATCCAATCACTTCTATCCTTGGAAACCACTTTATCCAGCTTATAATTGATTTTTTCCCTTTTTCCCTGTTGCAGTGTTCCGATATAGACCTCGTTGGTTAAAATACGATTAACTGCCGGCGTATCCCATTTGGCAACCGCCTTTGTGCTAAAGCCTGTCTTATACCTTATTCCCTTTGCCTTTTTATGCTCCATCGGTGATGGGATTCCATTATCGTTTAAGTGTTTGGCAATAGAGTAGGAGCTGTACCCTTCAAGCTTCATTGAGAAGATTTTCCGCACCACATATTCCGCTTCTTTATCAATTACTATTTTGTGCTTATCTTCCTTATCTTTTTCATAGCCGTAAGGAGCATAGTTTGATATAAACTGTCCCTGTTTTCTCTTTACCTTGCAGACACTTCTGACCTTTGCGGAAGTATCCCTACAATAATTGTCATTGATGAAGCTTTTAAACGGAATGACCAAGTTCTTTTCCGTTTCACTGGCTGTATAGCTGTCATAATTATCATTTAGGGCAATAAATCTTATATCAAGAGAGGGAAATACTCTTTGCAGGTATCTTCCGCTATCAATATAATCTCTGCCGAATCTTGATAGGTCTTTTACAACAATGCAGTTAATGCTCCCTGTAATGACATCTTCCATCATTTTCTTAAATGCCGGTCTTTCAAAGTTTATCCCTGAATATCCGTCATCGACATATTCTTCTATCAGCTCCATATCCTCATTTTTATCAATGAAGTCATTAATCTGAAGTCTTTGGTTGGAAATGCTGTTGCTTTCCACCTTAAAGCCTTTATCATATTTTTCATCATCCTGAGATAACCGAAGATACATGGCTACCCGATAGGTATCCGAAATTCTTTTAGACATAACAAAACCTCCAAACTTTCATATTCTTTTTTAAGGAGAAATATGATAACTTGGAGTCTTTTCAAGCACTTATTTAAGTTGTATCCCTATTTGATTCGTATTATACCATAAATTCGTAAAAAAGTCTGCCCCTTTATCATATTTTTAATCAAGCAGCATCGCTTTCTTTTCTAAATAGGACAAAAAGCAATCCGCTAAACTTCTTCCGTTTCCTGCATAACTGCATTTAACGATAACATTTCCGACTTTCATAAAGTACATGGAAAGCGGATCCATTTTTTTCTTGTTCTTTATATCTTCAATGTCCGGAACGAGTCTTTGATCAATCTCATTCACTGACATATTTTTATATCTTGTTAATTCTTCTGTGTCCATAAAAAAGCTCCTTCCACCGTTATTTTCTTTCTTTAAGTTTTTTGACATTGATAGGTGTCTTGGCTGACAACATAGGAATCTCACCTCCGCCTCTTTTCAAGATGAGCCGGCATAAACTATTGAAGTATCATTATCACTGCTTGTATCAACGAACAGACTGCCACATCTGTTTTTTATGTTTTCTTATTTGTCGCTCACTTTCTTATTTCCTTGGTTTAACCAGTATTCATAAAACCGAAATCTCTCAGCAGAAAGGTCTTGGCGTAAGTCATAATTCTCCACAAGCAGATAAAGTCCTACCTTGGTCTATTCAGTTGTCAAAGAACAATTGCTTAACAGCTTGTTTAAAAAGGGGACTTTAAGTTCTATTCAATGTCAAACTCTCTATTGAGTAAAAATAAAAAGACAGATCTCCCTTTACTTTATAAAGGAAAATCTGTCCTTATCTACAAGGCGATTATCTCAGAAAATCTTCCAACAACAACTTCAGTTTTTTCAATATATTATTCTTACGCCATTGTATAGCTTGATAACTCACTTTCTTTCTTTTTGCAATACTCGAAAGAGTTTCGTCCTGAAAGTACAACCGTTCTATGATGTCCCTTTCTTCAGCATTCAACCTTGATATAGCGTTTCTGACCGCTTCAATCATCATCTGTGTTTCCACAATCTTTTCGACATCAACGCTTTCATCAACAAGTGTTTCTGCAAAATGTCCATCCTGATCCAAAGACGAAAAAAAGAGCAAGTGGTTTTTTCTGTCCACCTGCTCTAAATACTTTTCATGTTCTCTTTCCCGCCAGTAGACTTTGTATATCTCCTCACTGACTTTAACCTTTTGTCCGTTGACATAAAGGTAATATTCTTTTTTCATTTCGAAGTCCTCCATTTCTTTTGACTGACTGTTTTTCAGACAAAAAAAGGAGGACTTCTGCATCCAGGCATAAGAAGTCCTCTAAAATGAACGAAATTCGTTCTTTTTTGAAATGTATTTAATTGTTTAAGAGAGTATGCGTAAGCACAGACAACTACAAGGATTATAGAAAAAAGGAGTATTTTTATTCCATTTCAATTCTACAAGGAAACTTTTACACTTGTTCATCTCCCTTTCCCTCCATTCATTATTGATAAATAGCATCCATACCCTCAGCCTCTTTTGATTATTTTCGCTTTTATATCAAATGTCCTTATCTTTATGCTTTGTCTTTCCCCATTTTATTAAGTTCACTAAGCATCATAAGTATTCCAACAGTAATCATAATGAAATCTACCAGTGGTTGTGTGAACCATACTGCTTTTATTCCAAATACCATTGGCAAAAAGATCATTGCAGGAACAAATAAGAATAACTGTCTAAGCATAACAATAGTTCCGGCTTTCTTTCCATTTCCGATTGATTGGAAGAATGTAATCGTCATAACCATCACGCCATACAAGATAAATACAGAATAGAACAATCTGAAGTTTCCTACTCCCTGTGCAATAATGCCTGCCTCTACGCCGAACAAGGAAAGGATCTGACTTGAAAACAGTAAAGATGGAAGCCAAAAGATTGCTGCAAGGCTAAGTCCTCCAATAGAAAATACCTTCATACCTTGTCTTACTCTATCAAACTGTTTTGCTCCGAAGTTTGTACCAACCACAGGTTGCAGCCCCTGACTCATTCCCCAAAGCGGAATAAAGGAAAAGGCATATACACGAAGCGATGCTGCCATCAAAATTCCGTTCGTATCTCCACCATATTTAAATGCCATTTTATAAAGCATGGTCTGCTGTATCATAAATAGGAGCTGCATCATCATAGCGGATGAACCGACAGAAAACATTTCTTTTTTAATTTCCGCATCAGATTGTATCTTATGAATTTCAACGACCTTACTCTTTTTCAAGAAATAATGTAATGTTACAGCAGCTTGAACAAACTGTGCTGTGATCGTTGCAAGTGCAGCACCTTCAATGGCATATTCACCCATAACGGTCATTAGTATCGGATCAAGGATGATATTAAGCAAAGCACCAAATCCCATAATCAGCATGGCTTTTTTCATCAGTCCTTCGCCACGCATTACCATGTTGGCAGACTGTGTAAAGTTCACAAATAGAGAACCGATGAAAATTACTCTAAGGTATCTGATTCCATAGGCTTTGATTTCACCTGTCGCACCTACCATATCTAAAAAGTGTGGTGCAAGAAGGATTCCTCCAACTGTGATGATCGCTGAAAACAAAATCACCCAAAAGATTAGATTACCCATGATTTTATCTACGGTTTTCTGGTCTCCTTTTCCAATTGCTCTTGATAGGACAGACGCAGAACCTACACCAAGCAAGGTTGAAATACCGCTGTTAAAAAAGGTGAGAGGCATTGCGACACCACAAGCGGTCATTGCTGTTTGTCCTATAATTTTACCCGCAAAAATCCCATCCATGAGAGGATATAAACCGATGACTATCATTCCGATTACCGCTGGAATAGATAGCTGAAAGAGTAAGTCTATCGGTCTTTTGGTTAACAGTTGTTCTTTCATGTTTTCTTTCATATATTCCTCCTATTCGTACAACATCTATATTTTTATAGGCATTCACTTTTTTGATAAAAAAATTTTTCAATTAGTTTTAAATTTTCTTCATTCATAACACCATGCCACTTTACTTTTCCATTCTCTAAAAACATATAATAATCACAACAACAAGCTACTAATTCAGGATCGTGGGTAATAATGAAAATAGTTTTGCCGGACTCTTTGAGCCTTATCATTTCGTTTGAAACTTCTTTCATATTTTTAAAATCAAGACCGCTTGTAGGTTCATCTAAAACCAGAATCTCTCTATTAGAAGCAATAGCACTTGCGATCGCCACTCTCTGTTTTTGACCTCCTGATAAAGACATTGGGTGACAATCCAAAAATTCCATCAAGTTAAGTTTTTTGCATATCTCTTTTACCATTTGTTCTTCATTCTCATTATCTTCAATACTCAATAGAATTTCTTCTTTAACTGACTCCGTAAATAGTTGGTGATTGACATCTTGCATCACCATAAAACACTTTCTTAGTCTTTCTCTCGTAGAGTAAGTATCCGTTTCTATCTCTAAAACTCCTTTTGCTTTTTCTTCAACTCCACATAAACATTTTGAAAATGTTGACTTCCCTGAACCGTTAGAACCTAAAACAGCAATAATAGCATTCTGAGGTAATAAGGTGTTTTTAATATTAAGAAACGGAGTCTTGTTATAGCTAAACTCAAAATTCTTAATATTTATTTTGCTGTCAACCTTAATAAAGTTCTTAAGATCTTTAAAATTAACAGGATTTATACTTCTAAGCCCCATATTGTTTAAAATATCATTAGATAATCTTTTAAATTCTTCATTCGTGAATATAGTGTGTATCTGTCCATCTTTCATATAAATGAATTTATCTGCAATATCTATTAAATACCGTAATCTATGTTCAGCAATAATTATAGTTGCCTTTTTTTCTTTCCATTTGTTTATAATAGCTTTTAACATTTCTATCGTTCCAATATCTAAATTAGAAGACGGTTCATCTAATACATATATTTCAGGCTCCATAACAGCCGCTGAAGCACAAGCAATTTTTTGCTTTTCACCGCCTGACATTGAAAACAAATTTCTATCAAGTAAATTTCTTATGTTTAATTCTTGTGTTACCTTTCCAATTCTCGTACATATTTCTTCTCGTGGAACTTCAAAATTTTCACAAGCAAATGCAATTTCACTTGTAGAATCTACATTAAAAAACTGTGTTCTTGGATTTTGAAATACTGATCCTACATATCTGCTCAATTCATCAATTGGATTTTGTGAAATTTTATAATCCCTTACTATAACTTCTCCCTCCAATGTTCCCGTATAATATCCGGGAATAAGTCCATTAATCAATCGACTTATAGTAGTTTTTCCACAACCGGATTCACCACAAAACACAATCACTTCTCCATCGTCGATCTTTAAGTTTACATTATAAATTCCTGCATTTCTATCAACACTGTCATAAGTAAATGACACATTTTTAAACTCGATCATTCCTTATCCCCTCCTATACAAAAATAACCCTATAAGAGTGATTGAAATACATAAAATAAGTGCATCATATATAGTAAAACATACTTTGACTACACTGGTTCTTTTTCTTAAACCTCCCAATCCTCTACTTATTGCAGCTGCTGATAATTCATCCCCTATTTTAGCAATAGACATAATTAAAGGGATTGTTACATATTCCAAGTACAAGCCGGGATTTTTCCATGCTCTTTTGTTTTTAAAATGAATTCCTCTCATTTTCATAGCAATTTTAATTGAACTATGTTCTTCCTTTAAAGTTGGAATAAACCTGAAAACAACTGCTGTTGGAATAATAAATGCATTTGGAATTTTCCACTTTACCATAGCTGCTATAAACTCACTTGTCTTTGTAGACATTACAATATAATAACCCAACATAAAAATCGGAAATAGCCTCAAAATTAAAGCATTCAACAAAACGGAAATGGTATTTATAAGAGTAGGGAAGGTGTACATATCTTTTGTAAAGTGTGCTATCAAAGCCAAAGCAAACAACCCCCCATAAATAAAAGCAATTCTAAACTGCTTATTAGATAACAGCAACATTATCGCCACAATGGCGGATATAAGGCTAATCACAATATCCTTATATCCGACAGACATTATGGTTGTGATAAATATCATAAAGAGAATTTTAGTACGAGGATCTAAATAAAAACCCTTCGGCTCATTAGGTCTATATACCTCATACTCTTCCATTAAACGATACCTGCTCTTTCAAAATGTTTTTTAAGCATTTTTCTTCCCAAATTCGCACCAATAATTGAACCAATCAAAATAATTACAAGTGCGGCAATTCCCATCCAAGATGGCATATATTTCGCAAGTTCTGTTGCATATTGTTCTCCCATTTGTTGCTTAACACCTTCCATGTAGGTATCCGCCATTACCCACATTGGCATTTGGCAGCCTATCATTCCACAAGAAAATAACCAAAACCCCACAATGTTCTTTTTGAAACTTTTAAAGCCTCCCGACCTCATAACTAAATCACTCAGTATACCGAATGGTATATATCCTACTAATGCTAACCAAGTGTAACCCATCAGATACCAGAAAACCCCAATAATAATTGACATAATCGTAACCATGCCAAATTTCTCTGTTTTTGTTAAAAACAACATGAATGGTATCCCTGTAACAATTGGAATTACTAAATAAATAGCCGGGTATAAGATAGGAATGGCATTCATCATTCCTGCCACAAAAAATATGACCAAATAAATCGCTGTGTAAATCCCGACATTAATTAAATCTTTTGCTGATAAACCTTTCTTCATTTTTTTAATCCTCCTATTTATTTTTTTTGGGTAGTGTATAACTCTCTTTTTATATTTGAGCCTTTATGGCACAAACTACGCTTTCGCTTATGACAGTTTCCATCCCACTGCCATCTGTCTTGCTTCAACAAAATTCTTGTAGATACCATCTATTTTTATAAGCTCTTCATGCGTACCTCTTTGAACTATCTTCCCATTATCTAAAACAAGAATTTGATCCGCATTTTTAATCGTTTTTAGCCTGTGAGCAATTATAATAACTGTCTTATTTTTGGTAAGCTCCTCCATAGCAATCTGCAACTTATCCTCATTTTCAGGATCCACATTTGCTGTAGCTTCATCGAAGATAATAATTGGAGCATTTTTTATAATAGCTCTTGCTATTGATATTCTTTGTCTTTCTCCTCCGGATAAACTTGCACCTCCTTCTCCTATCATTGTTTTGTATTGTTCAGGAAGACTCATAATAAAATCATGGCAACAAGATTTTTTTGCTGCTTCAATAACTTCTTCATGTGTAGCATCCGGTTTAGCGAACTTTATGTTGTTTTCTATGGTATCCTGAAACAAGTACACATTTTGAAAAACCATACTAATCTGCTCCATCAATGCTTCTAATGAATATTCTTTTATATTATGTTCTCCTATGTTGATTCTTCCATTATCTATATCCCAAAACCTTGCTATGAGATTACACAATGTAGTTTTTCCGGCTCCTGACGGTCCTACTATGGCTGTCATTTGATTTTGCGGTATTTCTAAAGAAATGTGATCAAGAATTTTTTTGCCGGAATATGAAAAATCTACATTTTCAAACACAATATCAAAACTGTCAGGTTCGATATCACTTCCATCAATATCCATCTGCGGAAATTTTTCTAATTTCTTAGTTTGCTCAATAGATCCACTAACAACTCTAAGAGCAGTTGTCGCACTTCCTGCTAATTTAATTTGAGAAAAAGCAAGAAATGAAACAATAATTGTCATCACAGTATTTAGAAATGAAAGCTCTCCTCTTTGATAGAAGAAAATGCCTGCACCGATGATTAAAATACTGAATGAATCTAAGAGTATATTTTGAGCAATTGTATATGGTGTAAAAAGTTTTTCACAATCAAGATTTGTTTTTCTTGCATTTTCAATGGCTTCCCTAACTTTTTCATCTCCTTTGCCTGTTAAATTAAAGGCTTTAATAACCGGCATTCCCTCTATTTGTTCTAAAATAGCGTCAACTAATTTTGCCGATGCAATTTGCCTTTTTGGAAGAATATTTCTTGATTTATTCTCCATTTTTGACAAAATGAATAAATACATCAAACTTCCAAATGCCACAATAAGACCTATTCTCCATTCAAAAACCAAAATCATCAATGTAAAAATTATCGTGTTTATAAAACCGGATAATGTATTTACCATAACCATTGCAGCGGTATTTTCGACATCTTCTAATACAGTTGTCGAAATCCCTACAACTTCACCGACATTATTTTCATTGAAAAAGCCCATAGGTATTTTTTTTAGAATTTCTCCTATTGAAACTCTTTTATTGGCTACCATAAAATAACTTGCATGGCATTGCTGTAATTGGGAAAAATAATTTGTGGCACTTCTCCCTACAATACTGATAACAAGAAGTCCTAACGCAATCCATGCAGGCGTCATGGTCATATTTTTTTGAGCGAAAGCTTTTACTACAACATAAATTGCACTAATTTGAAGCATGTGAAAAACCGCAAATAAAAAGCTTACAAATATGGAGCGGTAGACATTTTTCTTTTCATCTCCTGAAAAAGCAATAATCTTTTTTAAAGCACTTATCATTTTATTTCACCCTCCTTTACTCCAATATGAGCTTCCCACATTTTTTGATATAGTTTGCAGTCTTTCAGCATCTCTTGATGACTGCCGGATGAAATCAGCTCTCCTTTTTCTATTAAAAAAATCTGCTTGGCATCCGTTATAGTTGATAACCTATGTGCAATAACAATAACTGTTTTATTTTCTACAAGTTTTGACAGAGCTTTTTTAATAACCACCTCATTTTCCGGATCAATATATGAAGTGGCTTCATCAAAAATAACAATAGGGGAATCTTTCAACATGGCTCTTGCGATGGAAATTCTCTGTCTTTCTCCTCCAGAAACATGACTGCCACTGCTTCCGACAACGGTATCGTAACCACGTTCCATCTTTACAATAAAATCATGGCAGCCTGATCTTTTTGCAATATCTTCGACTTCTTCATCACTTGCATTCGGATTTCCCATACGAATATTTTCCCTTATGCTTTCATTAAAAAGAAAATTATCTTGAGAAACGAAAGCCACTAAGCCATATAATTGTTTCAGTGGAATATCCATCAAATTATATCCACCAATCATTATGTTCCCTGAGTTTATGTCCCAATATCCGGCTACAAGCTTGGCTAAAGTTGATTTTCCGCTGCCAGATGAACCGACAAAGGCTACTGTGCTTCCTTGCTTTATGTTTAATGATATTCCATGAAGAATTTCTTTTCCTTTTTCGTATTCGAATTTTACATTCTGCAAATCAATATCAAAGTTTTTAATATCTCTAAATTGATCAGAATGATTCTGTTCTTTTCCCTCTAAAATTGAGTTAATAGAATTTGCAATAGTACCTATTTTCGCAAGACCGTCGACAAAATTTATTGTTTCAAGCAATGGTCCTGCAATACCCAAAGATAATATAATAACTGGCACAAATATTTCTGCACCAAGACTTCCATGAGTATAAAAATACCATCCAAATGGAAGCACAGTTATCAATGTAGTAGGAGATATATTTTTTGATAAAGATACCGGTAGCTGGCAACTTTTCATCCAATCATAAAAATACTTTGCATTAGCAATTACTTTATCTTTATATTTTGCATAAGACTTCTTATCTTGATTAAAAGTTTTAATTACTTCTATTCCATTTACATACTCAACAATCGCAGAATTCATCTCACGACTTACTTTCACAGATCCTTCATACTGAACTGCATAATTCTTCATTACAAACCCCATAAAGAGCATACCGAAAGGAATGGATACTAATGACAATAAAGCCATTCTCCAATCGAGAAACAGCAGATAAATAAATATACTTAATGAACCTAATATGTTAGAAGTCATTTCAGGTAATAAGTGGGCAAGAGGTTTCTCCATGCTTTCAACTTGATCAACCATAATCTGCTTTAGGTTGCCACTTGGAACATTTATTATCTCTCCCAAAGGCATCTTTGGTAGTTTATCAAGCATTTTTAGTCGAATATCCTTCAATACACTAAAAGTTGCTTTGTGGGATACGGATAATGCAATAGAATACAAGATGGATTTTAAAATATAAGATACTAAACCTATTCCCATCCATAACAAATAAAGTTCTAATCTACCATTCCCATTCATCAGGTAAATTAAAATATGGCTTGCAGCTATATATGGAATAACTCCTGCAATAACACCAACAGTTGCTATAAATACTGATATTTTCAGTTTTGAATGTTCTTTATGTGCAAGTTCCCACAATATCACTACAGGACTCTTTTCTTTCATTTTCATACCTCCTAATTTTCGATAACAAAATTAGCTAACTTAGTTATCTTATGTTCAAAAAAGTAGGGGAGATTCCCCTCTTTTTTTTAAAAACCTCTCAAGTTTTCCCAACCATTGTAAAAAAACTCTGCAACTATTTTAGAATTCATCCTCACTTCGCTCTCTGTTTTAGAATGAATTATTATTTCACACAAAGCATTTATATAGGCATAATCTAACAAATGAATCGTCGTTTCTGGAATTTCAATCATTTGCCTTTTGCCGGCGACAATTTGAAATACTTTTTTTCGATTCTCATCTTCAAGCTCAACCAACTTATCAGCAAAATTAGCATACTTCGTTCCATAAGCATGGTACATTAAGAGTTCAAATAACTCCTTTTTACCAAACATATATAAAGCGGTTTCTATTGAACCGTTCACATTAATATCAGCCAAATCTTCAAGCTCGTCCCTTTTTAAACTCTGAAAGGATTCCGTTTCAAATTTGGAATAAAATTCCAATATCTCATTAGCAAGAGGTTCAACCAAAGCAACAAATAAATCTTCTTTATCTTCAAAATGGCGATAAAAGGCTCCCGTAGTAACCCCGGCATCTTTACAAATTTTTCTTAAATTAGCTCGTTCATATCCATCGTTCAAAAAATTCGCTTTACCACTATCTATGATTTTTTTATGTGTAAGCCCATATCCACTCAAATCTGCCACTACTCTGCCTCCTTTCTCTTTACTGATTAATTTCCCGCCTCATTTTGATAACTTAGTTATCATTCTACTATTTTCGATTATATATGTCAAGTATTTTCTGGAACTTCAATAAAAAATATGGTACAATAAATGCAAATAGTTTTATACACGCTTATTACTTGCTACAAATCATTCTTTTGTAGCAAGCACAGTAAGTGTACGGACACTTACGGAAAAATTGATGAAGCAGCCCTTCGGGATCTGCTTCTTTTTTTATCAATTTTTAGCTTGTTAGGGAGACCCTAAAACCCCGAAATACATCTAAAGGAGGAACTATCTATGGCAAATAGGATACGAAATGCAACAAACAACATCAATCAGATTGCAAAGCGTGTAAATTCGACCGGTGTTATCTACAAAGAGGACATAGGCGATATGAAACAAGAGATTGAACATTTTTCAAAAGAACTGTGGCAAATTCATTCCTTGCTTCTAAACAGGACTTCCGGAGGTGATTAAAATTTATGGCGATTACAAAAATACATCCTATAAAATCAACCCTTCATCTTGCTATTGACTATATTGTTAATGGAGATAAAACAGATGAACAGCTTTTAGTCAGTACGCATAAATGCCATCAGTCAACTGCTCATACTCAGTTTTTAAGGACAAGAGGGGAGGCAGGAACTAAGGGAACTGTCCTTGCAAGACATCTGATTCAATCATTTTTACCGGGAGAAACAAGCCCTGAAATGGCACATCAAATCGGTCTTGAGTTATGTAAAAAGATCCTCAAAGATGAATATGAGTTTGTGTTATCGACGCACATAGATAAAGGGCATATCCATAATCATATCATCTTCAATAATGTGAATATGGTTAGTGGCAAGTGCTATCAGTCAAACAAAAAATGCTACCATAAAATTCGTTATCAGAGTGATAAGCTATGCAAAAAAAACAACCTTTCCGTCATTGATGAACACTACGAAAGCTACAAGAAAAAATACAAGACGAGCGGAAAGTCTTGGTATGAAAATGAGCAGGCAAAGAAAGGTACTTCTTGGAAAAGTAGACTTCAATTTGATATTGACAGAATGATAAAACAGTCTAAGGATTGGGATGAATTTCTAAGGAAAATGGCTGAGCTTGGATATGAAATTAAGTATGGCAAACATATTGCTTTTAAGCCAAAAGATAAGCCGAGATTTACCAGAGCCAAAACAATCGGAGAAGATTACACTGAAGAAAGATTAAAAGAACGACTTGCAGAAAGATCATCTATTAAAACCCCTGCTGTCAAAAAACGCATCGGCATTGTTATTGATATGAACACCAATATGAAAGTAAAAGAAAGCAAAGGCTATGAATATTGGGCAACCAAACATAACCTTAATACAATGGCTGAGTCTGTTATCTTCCTTAGAGAACACGGCATAAAATCTGTTCAGCAGCTTGACGAATTTATCAAGAAAAGTGCTGATGAAAGACAAAATTTACAGGATAAAATCAAGGCGATTGATAAGGAAATGGAACAGTTATCCACTACGATGGAGCAAGTTCATATTGTCAAAAAATATCGTGCCTATTACAAGGAATATAAGGCGAATCCGTCTGATAGGGCATTTTTCGAGGAATACAAAGCTCAGATTACCCTCTATGAAAACGCTCTTTCCGAGCTTAAAAAGTCTTATTCCAAGCTGCCAAATTCAAGGGATATTTTATCTGAGCTTGATAAATTGCAAGAAAAAAAGAATACCCTTATGCAGGAGTATTCTTCCTCAAAATTGACTATGGACGAGCTTTATCAGATACGAAAGAACTATGGAATTTATATGGGTAAGGAGATGGAGAGATAATCTTTATCTCCTTTTTTTGAGCAACAAAAAAGAGCCGGTGCAGCCCTAAAGACCACACCGACCATCATCTTATCTTTCCGTTTCTTTTGACGATTCCTGCTTTACTTTTGGCTTTTCCTTATCTTCTGCCTGATATTCTTTGATAGCACCAAGTATGGATTTTTTATCGTTTTCTTTCCCTTTTTCAGAGCCGGTTAAGGTATTTAACTTGGCTTTCATTTTTTCAATATCTGCTCTAATCTGTCCTGATTGCTCCCAAGAATCTGCATAAAATAAGTCTTTTTCTCTTTCTTCTATCTTACTTTTCAGTTTAGCAATCTCTTGACTCTTATCCTGTCCTTTCATCTGTTCTTTCGCCTTTAAGAGCTTTGAGGATAATATCCTTACATTGCTATGCTCCTTGCCGTTATCATCAATAGAGGTTCTAAGCTGTCCGAATAGCTTTACGAAATCTCCCTGTTTAAAGTCCTTTGGAAGTTCACTCTTTTCTCCATAAGCGGAGCAATTATGATATACCTTATTACCCTCATCATCTTTGGAAACTACGGAGAAATTTGCCACCTTAAAGCCTTCTCCGTTCTTATTTTCTATTTCGATTACATCTACATTGCCTACAACATTTCCGACGATATTTACAAGGTCATCTTTCTCCTGCTGAACATAGGGCAGGTCTTTTATCTGCCCCTGTTCTCTTAAATCTTCAATCATATAGTCGAAATCTTCATGAAGCAGATTGATGGTATCATTTGCCATATAAGCATCATATAGCTTATCCAAGGCACTCTCATCATTGATGCCTTTTTCCATGCTGATAACCGCTTTTACGAAGTCCTTATGGTTATCATTTACCATATCCTCAATTTTATCTCGTATTGTTTTGTAATCCATGTTTTTATCTCCTTTCATGGTAAAAGGGAGCTTATAAGCCCCCTTATCTTGCATATTCCTGTTCTTTTGTAGTTTGTTTATCTTCCGTTTTGCTTTCACTTTGATAAGCTCTGATCTGTCCTAAAATAGACGGTTTATCTTCCGTTCTTTGAGAAGTTTCCTCTTTTGTATAAAGATTATCTTCCACATCATAGGTTGATTCAAAGTAATCACTGTCCCTGAAATCATTGTCATATCTGTCGATGATACCGTCATTATCGAGGTCTTTTGCAAGCGGATCATAGAAGTTTCCTTCATCATCAATATCAAGTCCCGTTGCTGCTCTTAAATCTTCGGAATCCACATAGATCAAATCTTCAAAAGAGGATAGCTCAATCTCATTTTTCATATTCCTTAGAGCTTCGTTCTCTCCCTTGTTTTCATAGTCGAAGCTCTCTGTTTTTACCACCGTATCATCAATATACTGTGTCCATGTTTTAGCTTCTAAATTCAGTTCGTACTGAATCCCATGTCTTTCATCGGGCGTATTGGTATAGGCAATCCCGATATGCTTTAAATCAGGATATAGCGTGTCAAATTCATCATAGCTGTGGTTTTCTTCATACTCTCTGTTACAGAAGTCAATAATCGCTCGTTTTACATCTTCCACAAGGGGATTGTCATTTCTCTTTTCTTCTACCTCTCCCATATCGAGCAGCTTATTCAGTTCGGCAAGCCTTAATACTTTAGTTTTCAGTTCATCTGCCTTTTCAAACGGCTTTTTAAGTTCTTCTTTGGCATTTTCAAGCTGTTCTTTGGTACTAACGAGCTTTTCTTCAAGCCTCTTTAATTTCTCAGGCATTTTCTCAAGAGCATTATCCAGTCTTGTCATATTTCCGTCTGCACTTGTGCCAAGCTCTCCTGAATGCTTTGCAGCACCGTTTAAGCTGAAATTATGCTCATTGGTAAAGAAGTTATAGCTGACCTCTAAATCCATATTTCTATACTTTCCTATCATCTTACTTTCATTGATTTTTACTTTTGAAATGGCTTCAAGAAGTTTTTCTCCTGCTAATTTCTTATCGGTAATCTTCTCGCCTAAAATAGTAATGGAAGTAAACTTTTCCTCACTGTCTGACTTAGGTTCAACTTCTGATATATCTTTCTTAACAGCTTCAATTAACTTTTCCGTCCTTGCAATTTCTTCCGGATAATTTTTAGCAACCTTGTCCTCTAATCTATAACGATTGGACTTATAGTTTGCTTCAAGCATTTTAAGTTTTGTAACCTCATTGTCCAAATCCATTTTTTCTTTGATTTTCGGATCCCCTGTGGCAAGAGCTTTAATTTCTGCATAGTTAAGGGAGCTTTCGTCCACATCTTCCGCAACACGAACGGGAGTCTTACTTGTCATAATTTGAGAAATGAACTTCTGCTTATTTTCTCAAATGTGTTCTCTGTAACATAACGATAGATATTTACTTTCTCATTTTCGTTACCCTGTCTTACAATTCTACCCGCACGCTGTTCAAGGTCCGCAGGACGCCAAGGCACATCCAAATCATGCAGTGCAATCAGTTTATTCTGCACATTCGTGCCTGCTCCCATTTTCTGAGTTGAACCAAGTAATATCCTCACATCTCCCTTACGCACCTTTGCAAAGAGTTCGTCCTTTTGTTTATCGAAGTTCGCTTCGTGGATAAATGCTATTTCTTCTTTCGGTATGCCCATAGCTACAAGTTTATCCCTAATATCATCGTAGATATTAAACTCTCCATCGCCTTTCGGTGTGGACATATCGGAAAATAGAAGCTGTGTGGATTTATTCTCCTTGGTCTTATCCCAAATACTAAAGACATTTTTCACGCAAACATTCACCTTGCTGTCTGGATTATCAGGTAGTAGAGGATTGATTAAACGCTGGTCTAAGGCAAGTTTCTTACCGTCATTGGTGATTTTCAGCATATTATCTTCATCCGGCTCAACTACCTTATTTCTAACCTTATCCGCTCTTTCAGATAATCCTTTTAGGATTTCTTTTTGTTCCTCGCTCGGCAAGGTCTTAATTACTTCATAGTGTGCTTCAGGTGTCGGAAGATCAAGCATATCTGCGGTCTGAATGTCAGCCACTTCCTTAAACATACTCATCAGCTCAGGCAGATTGTAGAACTTGGAAAATCTTGTTTTCACTCGGTATCCTGTTCCTTCAGGAGCAAGTTCAAAGGCGGACTGAGTTTCTCCAAAGGTACTTGCCCAAGCATCAAAATGCTCCAAGTGATTCTTCTTTAAGTTTTCATACTGAAGATAACGCTGCATGGTGTAAAGCTCCGTCATAGAGTTTGATACCGGTGTTCCTGTGGCAAAGACTATTCCTTTCCCGTTTGTCATCTCGTCCATATAGCGACACTTCATAAACATATCAGAGGACTTAAAGGCTTCCGATTGCCCGATTCCTGCAACATTACGCATTTTTGTATAAAGATACAAATTCTTAAATCCATGTGCTTCGTCCACAAAAAGCTTATCAACACCAAGTTCCTCGAAAGTAATGACATCGTCTTTCTTAAAATCATCGTTTAGTTTCTCAAGCCTTGCTTCCAGTTTTTTCTTGGTCTTTTCAAGTTGCTTAACCGTAAAATTTTGGTTTCTGTCGTGCTTGTATTCCTCAAT
>QWCZ01000669.1_pt1 | contig 21459 bp, 17 predicted proteins | sample 1972651 | NCBI WGS metagenome assembly QWCZ01 (sample SAMN09866695, study PRJNA288562) | Human oral metagenome isolate pre1_saliva, whole genome shotgun sequencing... | isolation source: mouth | host: Homo sapiens | place: USA: California
GGTTCCAGAGGAGTACAAGAACGAGGTCTTCAACGAGATTGCTCAGGAGTTCCTGAACGGTCTTCAGCAGCAGGGCATGAGCCTTGATATGTTCCTGGCTGCACGCGGTATCAAGACCGATGACTTCATCTCTGATCTTCGTGTTCAGGCTGAGGAGCGTGCACGTCAGTCCCTGGCTCTTGACGCAATGGCAACTGAGCTCAAGCTTGAGGCAACTGAGGAAGACATTCGCGCAGAGTTTGAGCGCGCTGGTGTTCCTAATGTTGAGTCTGCAATTGAGGAGTGGCGCAAGGCTGGCCGTCTTCCTGCAATCCGCGAGTCCATCCGTCGTTCTAAGGCTCTTGACTGGCTGCGCGACAACGCAACCGTCACCGTTGTCGACGAGATTGCTGAGGCTGCTAAGGAAGAGCAGAAGGCAGAGAAGAAGCCTGCTAAGAAGGCTCCTGCTAAGAAGAAGGCAGCTAAGAAGGACGAGGACGCAGAGAAGGACGCTGAGTAGTCCGCAACTGGTTGGGTTTCTCGCCAGAAAGACTGCGCCAAAAGTTGCAGTTACTTTGAATTTTTCATACCCCGGGTTAGAGATATGCTTCCCGGGGTATGTTTCTTAAGAAAGACCTTTGAAGGAGGATTATGCATTATCCAACAAACATTCCAACTATTCCGTATGTTATTGAGCAGACTCCTCGTGGTGAGCGTAGCTATGACATCTACTCCAGACTGCTCAATGATCGTATTGTTTTCTTGGGTGAGCCTGTAACGCGCGATTCTGCAAACCTGGTCATTGCACAGCTTTTGCACCTTGAGAGTCAGGATCCAGACAAGGACATTTCTCTCTACATTGACTCTCCTGGTGGAGACGTTTATGCAGGTCTGGGCATTCTTGACACCATGAACTTCATTAAGCCTGATGTTTCTACCATCTGCGTTGGTATGGCAGCATCAATGGGCGCTGTTCTTCTTGCAGCCGGTGCAAAGGGTAAGCGTCTTGCGCTTCCTAACTCTATGGTTATGATTCACCAGCCATCCAGTGGCGTTCAGGGTCAGCAGACCGATATCCAGATTATTGCAGATGAGACAAAGTGGATTCGCCAGAGGATCAATGAGCTGCTTTCGGATTATACTGGACAGCCTATCGAGAAGGTCAATGCAGACACCGAGCGCGATAATTATCTTCGTGCGCAGGAGGCTTGTGACTACGGTCTGGTTGACCGCGTTATCTCTTCTCGTAACGACCAATAATTGTTCTCGTATTGAGGGTTTAAGTTATGGCTAATGACCAGAACTTCTCGCCTTTTGGCGGATTAGATGAGATGCACTGTTCTTTCTGCGGAAAGAGCAGGTCGCAGGTAAATAAGCTTATTCAGGGCCCTGGTGGAGTCTGCATTTGTGATGAATGCGTCTCTACCTGCTCGGATATGATTGATGAGTCTCTTGGCTTTGATGAAGAGTCAGAGATTGAGACTCACTCTGATGAGCCTGTTATCAAAGACCTGCCAACTCCACACGAGATTTATGATGAGCTGTCTCAGTACGTAATGGGTCAGGAAGACGCTAAGCGTGCTATGTCGGTAGCGGTGTACAACCACTATCGTCGTATTCTTTCGGGCAATGATGAGCCTCAGGAGGGCCAGGAGGATGTTGAGATTGCAAAGTCCAACATCTTGTTGCTGGGTCCAACTGGTACTGGTAAAACCTTGCTTGCTCAGACACTTGCTCGTTTTCTTGAGGTTCCGTTTGCTATTGCTGACGCAACAACTCTTACCGAAGCTGGTTACGTTGGTGAAGATGTCGAGAATATCCTGCTTAAACTCATCACCGCTGCTGACGGCGATGTTGAGCGCGCTCAGGTAGGCATTGTCTACATAGATGAGATTGATAAGATTGCTCGTAAGGCCGAGAACCTCTCTATTACTCGTGATGTTTCTGGTGAAGGCGTTCAGCAGGCACTTCTGAAGATTCTTGAGGGCACGGTTGCAAGTGTTCCTCCAACAGGAGGTCGTAAGCATCCTCAGCAGGAGCTTATTCACATTGATACCACCAACATCTTGTTCATCTGCGGCGGCGCTTTTGTTGGCCTGGATAAGATTGTTGCTGACCGTATTGGTAAAAAGGGAATTGGCTTTAACTCTGATGTTGCTCAGAATGTCAAAGAGGGCGAGTCTGATCTTATTGCCAAGGTAATGCCTCAGGATCTGCACAGGTTTGGCATGATTCCAGAGCTTCTGGGACGTATTCCTGTTATCACTTCTACTCGTGAGCTTGGTGAAGAAGATCTGATGAGTATCCTCACAGATCCAAAGAATGCTCTTACCAAGCAGTACAAGCGCATGTTTGAGCTTGAGGGCGTAGACCTAGAGTTTACTGAGGATGCACTCAGAGAGATTGCTAAGAAGGCTTTAGCTCGCGGCACCGGTGCTCGTGGTCTTCGTGCAATCTGCGAGTCTACGCTACAAGAGACCATGTTTGATTTGCCATCAGATTTGGACATCACCAAGGTTGTGGTCACTCCAGAAAGTGTTGGCGGAGAAAACGCCCCAGAAATCATTAGGGGCAAAAAGAAATAACTCGCATAGCAATAAAAAAGGAGGTCGAAAGACCTCCTTTTACGTTATAAATTGCCGCCACCAAGTTTGTTGTATGACGTAATAACTTTGGTGCGTGTTTTGGTACCTGGTGGAAAGACGGTATCAAATAAAGGCATGATGCCACGGAAAAGAATGCCACTCTGCACGCGGTGAGAAAGACCTTTTACCGTACGTCTTGACTCTTCAAGCTGAGAGCGAAGCTCCTCAAGATAAGGGGAGCGGCGAGCATAGAACCAGAAAAGACCCGCAAGATCTGAATTTGGATAGAGCCAAGGCCTGTTGTCTGGTCCTGCAAAATGAGCAATGCAGATATTCTTACGAGCTTCTTCGTATTCTTCTCGCACGTCTTTTGGCGCCTGAGCAACAATGTGATCACGACGAAGAAATTGCCAGTCTACCAGGTAATTCCACTTCATATTAATACGGAGATAATGGCCGTTTACAAACCTGTTAAGAACATCTTGATCAAGCCAGCGCCATGCGCGCATGGTTGAGACCTTCAGAAACTCCTCAGGAGAAATCTGCTTTCTAATCTCTTCTAGGTTCATCAAAATGACGCCAGCCTGGAAGTAATCGTGAGGATCATCCATGCCCAGCTCATTTTTGAGGTAGGGGCCAACGGTGGCGTCATAGCCATCAATCTGACCAATTGTATCGGCATCGCGCGTAGCACCTACCAAATATCCTGTGACGTCAATATCGTAGAGCTCTGCAATATCGGTATTAACTACCAGGTCAGAGTCAAGGTAGATGGCTTTATTGACGTTAGGAAGCAGCGAGGGAGCAAGCAGTCTATAGTAAGTTTCTGGTCTAAAGTGACCATGATGAGGAAGCTCAATATCACCAAGGGCAGCGTCAACATCTAAGAAACCAACATGTACGTTATCAACAAGCTGAGCCTGACGAGTAAGCGTAATCATGCTGGTAGGAGAGAGGTCACGAGTCAAAACAATGATGTCGTAACGACGCTCAGGATTGACGTTCTCAATGATGGACTGAATTGCTACAGACAAATACGGCACAAAGTTATCGCTGCAAGCAAATACAAGCACAACGTCATTAAGGGCAAGACCCAGCTCATCCGATGAGCTTGCAAGCATTGCTCCAGAAAGTTGCGCTCTGCCAGTTCCCGCAAGGCGTTGTGTAGGTATTTTCCGTAATCTTCTCATACGTAAGACTTTAACACTTAGACGCCAAAAACGCCTGCTGCGTTTGCCATTACTTCGGTTTGCACAGAGTATCCACGAGCCTCACTCAGACCGCTCAGCGCACGCTTCAGGCTGTCTACAATGTCCGACGCGCTAATATCTGTATGATCGCTCGAAGGAAGATCAGTCTCGGTAAGCAGCTTATCTTTTGGATAAACCTTGGCGTATTCACGGCCGCGCTTGGTCTTTAGGCTCAGCTCACCAACAGAGAACCAACAGCCAAGCTTAATGGCCTTCTGGAGCTCGTCTGAGCTGCCGCTAAACCAGTGGATGATAGGAATACACGCTTGAGCAGCTCCTGTCTGCTCAAGAATATCCAGCACCGAATTAACGCTTCTAACAGTGTGCATCGAGAGCACTCGAGGCTGGCCATTGCGTGAAAGCTCTGCAGCGCGAGCGCAAATCTGCGTAAATGCCTTAACCTGCAAATCTTGCAACCCATCAACACAATAGCGAGAAGAAAAATCTAGTCCAATCTCGCCAAGGTAAGATGTCTGCTCCATCAGTTCTAGCAGGAGCTCTATATCTTCTTCAGTAACGCGCCCATCAGAGATGTACCAGGGATGTGCTCCAAGTCCCACACGGATGTTGTCTTGCGTAAGCTGAGGAGCAAGTTCTAGGTAGTCGTGAGGGGTAACACCGCAGGTAAAGAAACCTAATCCGACGTCATGGGAACTTCTCGCTACATTGAGTGGGGAGTCCATAAGGTTGGCGTGGACGTGCGCATCAAAGTATGTGAGGTTACTCATGATCAAGCCCTGAAAGATGCAAAATGACGTCTGATGCAATCATTTGACCCATAATAGGAGGGTAGTAGGACATAGTGCCTAGCTTGGCAGATTTGCCGGTTGCGCCCTCTGGTGCAAAAACTGGTCGCGCAGGCTCGGGGGAGTAGAGCACACGGAAGTCTGCAAGGCCGCGCTTCTTGGACTCTTTTCTCATCACCCTTGCAAGAGCATCGGTATGCGTTTTTGAAAGCGTAGTAATCTCCAGGAGTTCTGGGTGGATTTTATTGCCACCGCCCATGCTGGAGATGAGGTAGATATCGTTTTTCTGACACCACGCAACAACAGCCAATTTGGCAGAAATGGTATCGATGGCATCAACTACAACATCTGGTTTTGGAAGAGCAGAGAGCTGCTCGTCAACGTTGTCTTTAAGCAAAAACGCGTCAAGGGTGACCACATGAGCGTCTGGATTAATGTCCAGAATCATCTCTTTGGTAACGTCAACTTTTCTTTTTCCAATGGTACTCACATAGGCAATAGCCTGCCTGTTTAGGTTGGATGCTTCTACTGCATCGGCATCCACTAAAACAAACGAGCCTACACCGCCTCTGGCCAGTGCCTGAACACAGTTTGAACCAACGCCACCAAGTCCTAAGACCATAACGCAGGAATTTTGAATCTGTCCAAGGCGATCTTTCCCCAGGACAAGTTCAAGTCGAGCAGTGGCTTCAGGAATTGTGGCAGACATAGAGCTCCTCATAAAATGTATCTGCAGATAGTATAGCTTGTTACTTTACCTACGCTTCAAGAAGTGTAGACCGATAGTAATTTTAACTAATGGTAAGAAAGCACCCCATAAGTCGTCTTTTATTAGTAGAATAAATAAAGCAAATTTTGACGATGTTGTCAGCATATGAAAGGCAAGATTACTGTGGAAGAAATGCCCAAGAATTATGATCCTCAGGCAGCTGAACCTGAGCTCATTGAAAAGTGGATAAAGGCAGATTGCTATGGTCGCAGCAAAGGAACTGAAGACCGTACGGTAGTTATCCCTCCACCAAACGTTACCGGCATCCTTCACATGGGCCATGCCATGGATGACACCATCCAGGACACCTACATTCGTTATTCTCGCATGCGTGGTTACTCAACTCGTTGGATTCTTGGAACTGACCACGCAGGTATTGCAACCCAGACTAAGGTTGATAAGAAGCTTAAGTCAGAGGGTATTTCTCGCCTGGAGATTGGTCGCGAGAAGTTCCTGGATGCTTGCTGGGATTGGACGCGCGAGTACGGCGGAACCATTGTTTCTCAGATTAAGCGCATGGGCTGCTCCATTGATTTTAATGACGAGAAGTTCACCATGTCTCCTGAGTACACTCAGGCAGTACGCAAGGTCTTTGTTGACTGGTATCATGACCAGCTTATTTATCGCGGTAAGCGCATCGTAAACTGGTGTCCTCATTGCGAGACTTCTATCTCTGACGACGAGGCAGAGTACGCTGACGAGAAGGGCCATCTTTGGTACCTGCGCTATCCACTCAAAGAGCCTGTTAATGGCGTTGAGTACATTACCGTAGCTACTACTCGTCCAGAGACCATGCTGGGCGATACGGGCGTGGCTGTCTCTCCTCAAGATCCAGAAAAGGCTGATCTTGTTGGAAAGACTGTTATCCTGCCCATTGTTGACAGAGAGATTCCAATCTTCTCTGACTGGCATGTTGACGCAGGCTTTGGTACCGGTTTTGTTAAGGTAACCCCAGCTCATGATCCTAACGACTTTGCTATGGGTCAGACTCACAATCTTGAGCAGATCAACATCTTTGATGAGCATGCTGTTGTTGTTGACGGTTATGGTGAGTTCTCCGGCCTTGACAGAGATCAGGCTCGTGAGGCTATTGTTGCTTGGTTTGAAGAGCATGGCCTGCTTGATCACGTTGAAGACCTTGATCACTCCGTTATGCATTGCTATCGCTGCGGCACTACGCTTGAGCCATGGCTCTCTGAGCAGTGGTTTGTTGCTGTCGATAGGCTCAAAGAGCCTGCAGCACAGGTAGTCAAAGACGGTCAGGTTACCTTCCATCCAGAGCGTTGGACTCAGACCTACCTCACGTGGATGGAAAATCTCCGCGACTGGAATATCTCCAGGCAGCTTTGGTGGGGACACCGCATTCCTGTGTTCTACTGCGATGATTGTGGCTGGCAGGATGCACTTATGGAAGACACCGATGTCTGTCCAAAATGTGGCGGCCATCATGTTCACCAGGATGAGGACGTTCTGGACACCTGGTTCTCTTCTCAGCTGTGGACCTTTGCTACACAGGGTTGGCCAGACCATCCTGAGCAGCTTGAGGGTCACCACCCAACGCAGGTCCTGGTAACCGCTCGAGACATCATTGCGCTTTGGGTTGCTCGCATGATTATGAGCTCGCTCTACTTCACCAAAGAGATTCCATTCCACGATGTCTACATCTACGCAACCATTTTGGCCAAGGACGGCAGCCGCATGTCCAAGTCAAAGGGTAACGGCGTAGACCCTATGGACCTCATTGCTAAGTATGGTGCAGACGCAATGCGTTACAACCTGCTTACACTTATTACTAACAACCAGGACGTTAAGTTTGACGCTGTTCTGGATAAGAAGACTCGTGAGCTTATTGAGTCTCCAAGAACTGATCAGGCACGTTCATTTGTTACTAAGATTTGGAATGCAAGCCGCTTTGTTCAGATGAACCTTGACGGCTACACTGCCGGCATGCCAAAGGCAGAAACGCCAGAAGACGCATGGATGTTCTCGCGCCTTGCTAAAGTTGTGGCAGAGACAACTGAGCAGCTTGAGACTTATGGCTTTGGCGAGTATGCCCGCAACATTCAGTCTTTCTTCTGGAATGATGTCTGCGACTGGTACATTGAGCTCTGCAAGGGCAGACTTCTGGACGGAACTCCTGAGGAGCGCCTGCAGGTTCAGCGCAACCTTGTCTTTGTCCTGGATGTCAGCATGAGGCTTTTGCATCCAGCCATGCCATTTGTTACCGAGAGCGTTTGGGATGCCCTTCCTGCATCGGGCCTTTTGAGTCACGATGCAGAGTTCTTGATGGTCTCTGAGTGGCCAGACCCACAGAAGCTTGCAAACTTTGTTGACGAGGCAGCTGAACATAACTTCTCACTTGCTAAGACCGTTGTTTCTGCTGTTCGTTCTTCTCGCGCACGTTACAGGCTGTCTCCAAAGACAGACCTTGCTGTTGTGGTTAAAGCTCCAGCACAGGATGTTGCAGCGCTGAAGGAGCAGGCAGCCTTCATTCAGAACGTTGGTCGCGTAAGCTCGCTTGAGGTTGCTGAGGCGCCTCAGAAGCCTGCTGGTTCTGTCTCTGTCACCGATGCTGGCCTTGAGATGTACGTTGTTCTTGGCGAGCTTGTTGACCTTACTGCAGAGGCTAAGCGTCTTCAGAAGGACCTTGAGTCCGCAAAGAAGGAGCTTTCTGGTGTGGAGCGTACCCTTGCTAACGAGGGCTTTGTTGCTAAGGCAGCGCCTGAAGTTATCGAGAAGAAACGTGCGCGCGCAGAAGAACTTACTACGCTTGTTGCTCAGCTAGAGCAGCAGATCGCTGACTTCTCATAGGTAAAACTTGATGCGGTGTAACAGCCGCATCATGTGTTTAGTACGTGCATGCAGTCCACTTTAGGTTAGGAACAACATGTCTGAGGTTAAATCCGATATCGAGATTGCTCAATCATCCGAGATGCTTCCCATCTTTGAGGTGGCAAAGCGTGCGGGTATTCCAGAGGATTTGCTGGAGCCTTATGGTCACTATAAGGCAAAGCTTGATGCACGTGCTTTGGCAGATAAGCCTCTTCGCGGCAAGCTTGTGCTGGTAACTGCCATTAACCCAACGCCAGCGGGCGAGGGAAAGACCACTACCTCGGTAGGTCTGGCAGATGCTTTGACCAGCTTGGGTCAGTCAGCCATGTTGGCCCTTAGAGAGCCTTCTTTGGGTCCTGTCTTTGGCGTCAAGGGTGGCGCTGCAGGCGGCGGATATGCCCAGGTAGTTCCTATGGAGGACATTAACCTTCACTTTACCGGCGACTTCCACGCTATCGGCGCTGCAAACAACCTCTGCGCCGCCATGCTGGATAACCACATCAAGCAGGGCAATAGCCTCAACATTGATCCACGCCGCGTGGTGTGGAAACGCTGTGTTGACATGAATGATCGCCAGCTCAGAAATGTTGTTGACGGACTTGGCGGCATTGCTGATGGCATGCCAAGACAAGACGGCTTTGATATCACGGTCGCTTCCGAGGTCATGGCCGTATTTTGCCTTGCTTCGGGCATCAAAGATCTTAAAGAGCGCCTGGGTAGAATGGTTATTGCCTACACCTATGACCGCAAGCCTGTTACCGTCAGTGACATCCACGCCGAGGGTGCCATGACGGCACTGCTCAAAGATGCTATTCAGCCTAATCTGGTCCAGACACTTGAGCACACACCTGCTCTTGTCCACGGCGGTCCTTTTGCCAACATTGCTCACGGTTGCAATACGGTTGAGGCAACAAAGACTGCTCTTCGTCTTGCAGATTACGTTGTTACCGAGGCAGGCTTTGGTGCAGACCTTGGTGCCGAGAAGTTCTTGGACATCAAATGTAGAGCTACTGGCCTTGCCCCATCGGCTGTTGTTTTGGTGGCAACCGTTCGTGCTCTTAAGTACAACGGAGGCGTTGCCAAAGCAGACCTTAACCAGCAAAACGTTGAGGCTCTTAAAGAGGGCATTCCTAACCTGCTTCGTCATGTTGACAACATCCAGACCGTCTACGGTCTTCCTGTAGTTGTTGCTATCAATGCATTCCCAACCGATACCGCTGAAGAGCTTGCTCTGGTAGAGGAGGAGTGCAAGAAGCGTGGCGTAAATGTAGTGCTGTCTGAGGTTTGGGCAAAAGGTGGAAAGGGCGGCCAGGCTTTGGCAGAAGAGGTCATGCGCCTCTGTCAGACTGAGTCTAAACTCACCTTTGCTTACGACGTCAAAGAATCTCTGAAGCAGAAGATTACTGACATTGCCACCAAGATTTACCACGCCGATGGCGTTGAATTTGCTCCAAGTGCCGCTAAGCAGCTTCAGCAGCTTGAAGAGCTTGGCTTTGGTGAGCTTCCTATTTGTATGGCAAAAACTCAGTACTCATTTACTGATGATCAGACTAAATTGGGTGCTCCAGAAAACTTTAAGATTACCGTGCGAGAAGTTCGTGTTTCTGCAGGTGCTGGCTTTGTGGTCTGCCTTACGGGCTCTATCATGACCATGCCAGGACTTCCAAAGGTTCCTGCTGCAGAGCACATTGATGTTCTTGATGATGGAAGAATTGTGGGTCTTTTCTAATGTCTTATCCCTCTTCACCTGAAGAAGTTGCGTTTACAACCTATAGTGCTGACTCTTATGCTCAACACCTTGCTGCTAAAGAGCCTATTCCTGGTGGCGGTAGTGCCGCTGCCTATGTAGGCGCCCTCGCAGTATCTTTGGCTTCAATGGCTGGTGTGTACGCACAAGGAAAACCTGCCTATGCTCAGCATGAAGATGATCTTGCAAAATACATCGCCCGAGCTGGAGCTCTTCGCCAAGACTTCATGGAGCTTATGGATGAGGACTCTCGCCAGTTTTTGCTGGTTTCCAGCGCGTTTAGTGTGTCTAAAGATGATCCAAAGCGCGTAGAGATTGTTGAGGATGCTCTTAAAGAAGCAGCTCAGCCTCCACTGAAGGTTATGAGAAAAGTGTGCGAGTCCATTGAACTTCTCGAAGAGATGCTTATCAAGGGATCTCGTATGCTTTTATCCGACGTAGGTTGCGGTGCTGCTCTTGCGCGCGGTGCTTTGATTGCAGCTTCTCACACGTTGTTTGTAAACACGCGCTCCATGCATGATACGGCCTATGCTCAAACATTGCTTGATGAGGCAGATAGGCTTCTGGACACCTATGTATCACGAGCTGACGCCGTAAGTGATGCAGTAAGCGCACAGCTAAGACAGGAGGCATAACATGAGCTCAGAGACTCTGTCACAGGAGCTTCGTGGTGCTCCTGTTGCTAAAGCAATAACTGAAAAACTTACCGTTCAGGTCCAGGAACTTCGTGCACAAGGCGTAACTCCTAAGCTGGTTATTGTTCGCATTGGACAGAAAAGCGATGACCTTACCTATGAGCGCGCGGCTTATACGCGTGCAGAGAAGGTAGGCTTTGAAGTTGAGACCATTGAGCTTCCAGAAGACGCTACACAAGAGCAGGTAAATACTACGTTTGACCAGGTTTCTGCCGACGCATCGGTGCATGGTTGTCTGCCTATGCGTCCTTTTCCTACTGGAATTGACGAGCATGAAGCGCTTCAGCATCTAGCTCCAGAAAAAGATGTCGATTGCGCAACTGATTCCATGCTTCTAGCAACGCTTTGTGGAACTTCTGACGCACTGGGGCCTTGCACCGCAGAGGCGGTTCTGGCGCTTCTCGATTTTTACCAGGTACCTCTTGAGGGAGCGCCTGTTGCAGTTGTTGGTCGCTCTAACGTCATTGGTCGTCCGGTAGCTGCGCTTTTAAGCGCCAGAAACGCTACAGTGACGGTGTGTCACAGCAAAACTAAAGACCTTGCTGCTACGCTTAAGCAGTCAGATGTTGTGGTTGTGGCTGCAGGTCGCGCACATCTTATTGGAGCTGACTACGTAAGAGCTGGGCAGATTATCGTTGACGTAGGTATTAACTGGGATGAAGCAACTCAAAAGCTTGTTGGCGATGTTACTACAGAGCAGGTGGCTCCTCTGGTAAGTGCTTATACTCCTGTTCCTGGCGGTGTAGGTAGCGTGACAACGGCAATTCTTGCTCGCCATGTTGTTGCCGCAGCTCAAAGAACGCTTGCATAAGAGTGAAAGGTAGGTTGCCTCATGGCAACGAAAAATAACTATAAAGAGCTTGACCAAGAGCGCGTAAAAGCCGCGGTCAAAGAGTTTTTGCTTGCTATTGGCGAGGATCCAGAGCGAGAAGGTCTGCTTGATACACCAGACCGTGTTGCTCGTGCTTGCGTGGAGCTCTTTGGTGGTATGCAGGAAGATCCTGCAGTTCACCTGCGCAAACAATTCCACGAAGAGGGCAATAAAGAGATGGTTATTGTCCGCGACATTCCTTTCTCATCTACCTGCGAGCATCACATTTTGCCTTTTGTGGGCAAAGCACACGTCTGCTACATTCCACAAAATGGTCGTATTACCGGTCTTTCCAAGATTGCTCGCTGCGTCAGCGGATATTCTCGCCGTCTGCAGGTACAAGAGCGCCTTACAGGCCAGATTGCTGACGCTATGGTAGAAGAGCTTGATCCCTTGGGTGTTTTGGTGGTTATGGAGGCCGAGCATACGTGCATGAGCATGCGCGGCATTAGGGCATCGGGTGCTTTGACCACCACATCTGCGGTTCGCGGTATTTTTAAAACTAACGAGAAAACCCGTGCAGAAGCTATGCGTCTGCTTGGTCTATAAGAGGTATGTGCACAATGAGTTATTCTGTTCCTTTTTCTGTGCCTGAGCTAAGCTACGAGCAGTCTTTAAAGGTGCTTCACGATACAAAGAAGTTTGGTATTCAGCCCTTGCTGGAGAGCGTGGAAGACATGCTCAAAGAGCTGGGCAACCCTGACCTTTGCTTCAAGAGTGCTCAGATTGCAGGCACCAACGGCAAAACGTCTACATCCAGATACACTGCAGCTCTGCTCAAAGGAGAGGGTCTCAAGACTGCTCTGTACACATCTCCTGAGCTCATCAGCTATACCGAGCGTATGGAAATCAACGGCGCGCCTGTCTCTGAGGAAGCCTTTGCTCATGGTGTCTCTGCAGCACAGGTGGCAGGGGAGCGCGTGAATGCTCAGCGAGTTGCCCTAGGCGAGCGCCCCTATGACATCACCGAGTTTGACCTGCTCACCGTTGCGGCCTTGGTTGTCTTTGCTGAAGCAGAAATTGACGTCTGCGTGCTTGAGTGCGGCATGGGCGGCAGGTGGGACGCAACAAGCGCTGCTCAAAACATCACCTCCGTTGCCATTACGGGCGTTGGCCTGGACCACACGCGTATCTTAGGCGATACCCTCGAGGCTATTGCTGGCGAGAAGGCCGCTATTATCAAGCCTGGTCGCACCTGCGTGCTTGGCGTGGGAACGACAACTCCTCAGAGCGTTCAGGACGTATTCTTGTCCCAGGCAGCTTCTGCGGGCGTTGTCCCAACTCTTCTTGTAGCTGACAAGCCAGAAGACGTTGAGGGAGAGGTTTCTGCTGGTCAGTCGTCTGACCATCCAGAGCTACCTCACGCACATTTCTTCATTACCAAAAAGCCTAAGAGCATCGGTTTTCCGCTTGAGCTTACGGTTGTGACGCCTCGTGCAACCTATGAAGATCTTGCCGCACTTAAACCAAGCTACCAGGCAGCAAACATTGCTCTGGCAACCTGCTTAGCTGAGGATTTTCTGGGGCGTCCACTTGATGCAGAAAAAGCGTTTTTCTCCACAACCAGGTGCCCTACACCTGGTAGGTTCCAGCTGCTTCATCCAAAGCCTTTAGTGCTTATCGACGCAGCTCACAACCCCCAGTCAATCGAGACATTCTTAACTGCTATCCGCTCAATTGAGCCAGAAGTTGCTAATCGCCCCATGCTTTTGACTGCAGTTTTTGCAGATAAAGATGTTAAGGGCATCGCAGAACTTCTCGCCAAAGAGTTCCCTGAGGTGGCGGTTACACAGACGGATAACGAGCGCGCCATGGATGCAGAAGAGCTTGCTGAGCTGTACAAAGCCTGCGGCGCCAACGTGGTAGCGGTCTACAAAAGCGTCCCCGAGGCAGTGGACGCCTTGCGCGAGAAGGGCTTTGTGGCATGTGGAACAATTTCACATGCTGACGAGGTTGCTGCACAATTTAGCGATGCTTTGGTAAAATAAATTTATCTGCGACATTTCGCTCATTTTTGAGGCAGTTTGTCGTACGATTTAGGAGAGAACAAAAGGCCAGCAGAAGGGGCTGTCAGATGCAGGAGATTCTTGATCAGATTATTACACCTGAGGTACGTATGGTTATTTACCTCATGGTTATTTGCGTCGTAATGCTTTATATCCTTTCCATCATCTACGTTATTCGCGATGCTCAGCGTCGTGGCGCAGAGCCTTGGTGGATGTGGGCAGTCATTTCTGTTGTTCCTGTTGTTGGCCTGCTTGCTTACGTTATTTTGCGTCCAAGCAGCTACCTCATTGACCGTGAGGAGCAGGACCTTGACATTGCCCTTCGTGAGCACCAGCTGTCTCACTATGGCATTTGCCCTAAGTGCTCCGCACCAATCGACCGCGATTTTATCGTGTGCCCAATCTGCAATACGCAGGTTAGAAACGTTTGCCCAACATGCCATCGTCCACTGAATGCAGACTGGAAGGTTTGCCCTTACTGCCGTACTCGCATTCAATAACGTTTGGTTTTGTTCTTTATGATGGCAATCTGGTGTTTTACAACAGAGACTATGTAGGCGTCTGCTCCTAAGCTCCTGTGTGAGCAGAGTAGGCGCCGTGCCTGTTTCTATGAGTATCTACCTCTGAGGGGTTTTACATGAAGGTTTTATATAACGACGGCCATGTTGGTGAGATTAACAATCCAGCTGAAGAGCTTGAGGTTATTCGCCACGATGCAGCTCATCTGCTTGCTCAGGCTTTGAAGCGTCTGTATCCTCACGCACAGTTTGCCTATGGTCCAGCAACCGAAAATGGTTTCTACTATGACGTTGATCTTGGAGACACCAAGGTTAACGAGGATGATTTCCCAGCTATTGAAGCTGAGATGAAGAAGATTGCCAAAGAGAACCTCAAGATTGAGACGTTTGAGCTTCCTCGTGATGAGGCTATTGCCTACATGAAGGAGCGCGGCGAGTCTTACAAGGTTGAGCACATTGGCGATCTTGCTCCTGACGCGCACATCACCTTCTACAAGCAGGGTGAATATGTTGACATGTGCGTTGGACCTCACATGCTCTACACCAAGGGTGTTAAGGCCTTCAAGCTGACCAGCATTTCTGGTGCGTATTGGAAGGCCGATAAGAACAACAAGATGCTCACCAGGATTTATGGTGTTGCGTTTGGTTCCAAAGAGGAGCTTGCTCAGTACCTCAAGATGATTGAAGAGGCCGAGAAGCGCGACCACAGGAAGATTGGCCGCGAGATGGAGCTCTTCATGATGTCCGACTTTGGTCCAGGTTCTCCATTCTGGCTTCCAAACGGTATGGCTCTGCGCAACGCTCTGACCGATTACTGGCATGAGATGCAGGCTCGCTTTGGTTACCAGGAGGTTCAGACTCCACTGATCCTCTCGCGTTCCCTTTGGGAGACTTCTGGTCACTGGGATCACTACAAAGAGAATATGTACACCACCACGGTAGATGAAGAGGACTTTGCCATTAAGCCTATGAACTGCCCTGGTGCTTGCTTAATTTACAAGTCCAAGCCACGTTCTTATAGGGATCTTCCTATGAAGCTGGCTGAGGCTGGTCTTGATCACCGTTATGAGATGAAGGGTGCCCTGCACGGTCTGTTCCGTGTTCGTGAGTTTACTCAGGACGACGCACACCTCTTTATCCGTCCTGATCAGATTACTGAGCAGGTCACGGATGCATCTCACCTCATTACCGCTTACTATGCACAGTTTGGCTTCCCATACCGCGTTGAGCTTTCTACACGCCCAGAGGATTCTATGGGTTCTGACGAGGATTGGGAGCGCGCCGAGCAGGGCCTTCGTGACGCACTTGAGTCTATGGGCATTGAGTACGTTGTCAACGAGGGCGACGGTGCTTTCTACGGTCCTAAGATTGACTTCCATCTGACCGACTGCCTTGGTCGCTCTTGGCAGTGCGGTACCATCCAGCTTGACTTCCAGCTGCCTCACAACTTCCAGCTTGAGTACATTGACTCCGACGGTACCAAGAAGCAGCCAATCATGATTCACCGCGCTGGCTTTGGTTCCTTCGAGCGCTTCATTGGTATTCTGACCGAGAATTACGAAGGCAAGTTCCCTGTCTGGCTGAGCCCATGCCAGGTCAAGGTTCTTCCTGTCTCCGAGAAGTCTCGCCCTTATGCTCATGAGGTTGCCGATAAGCTTGCTGCCGCTGGTATTCGCGTTAAGGTCGACGACCGTGACGAGAAGATTGGCTATAAGATTCGTGAGGCTCGCTCACTTGACCGTGTTCCTTATATGCTCATCCTTGGTGAGCAGGAGGTTGAGGCAGGAAACATTTCTGTTCGCGATCGCTCCAACGAGACTCACGTCGCAGAGCTTGACGAGTTTATTGCTCAGGTTGTCAAAGAGAATGCTGAGCGCGTTGGTTAATAAGGTTTCAGACAAAGTGCAGGTTACGGGCGGTGCCGCGCAGGATGGCGAGAACAGCGGCGGAGCTGTTGACGTTACGCAAACCGCAGCCGAGGTTACGCAAACCACAACCGAGGTTGTAGCTGAATACGTAAAAATGATAGGGGCAGGCCGTGCGCGGCTTGTCCCTGTTTCCTATGTAGACGAACTTCTCGCCACACTGGTTTCGGGCGGTGCAACCGTCGTGGAGCCGCTTTCCGGCGTGCCTGTTGAGGTGTGCGACATCAAAGGCAGAGCCGCAGCAGGAGAGCTGCTGGTGGCAGACGTGCGCGCGATTGGCGCCGAGTTGAGCCCTGCGTGTCGCTTGGGAGCAGAACTTGCGGTGGCCGCGGACGCTCGGGTGCCGGGATTTGTTGTCGTGTGCATGCGGAAGTGCTGCATACCGTGGGTAGCAGAGGCGGAAGACGGACCCGAACTTTGCGCGCGCAACATCGCAGCTGGTGGGCGGATTTGGTCCATATGTGGATTACATGTGGAAAGAATCGCCAGGTGAATGGCATAGATTTACAGCAACTGATGAAGACGCCAGAACGCAGATTATAAATTTTGAGAGAGTCGGTTAACGGTAAGCATTTGATTAGCATACCTTGGTATAATTTGAACTAATGTTCCTAAATAGAAGGGGATTTTATGGCAAAGAAGGCTACTCAAATTGAGGATGTTGATACTTTGCTCAAGCGCCTCGAAGAGATGCGCGAGGCACAGGCAGAGTTTGCAACATTCACTCAGGAGCAGGTCGATAAGATTTTCTATGAAGCTGCTCTTGCGGCCGAGAAAAATCGTATCCCTCTTGCTCGCATGGCAGTTGAAGAAACTGGCATGGGTGTAATGGAAGACAAGGTTATTAAGAACCATTACGCAGCAGAATATATTTACAACAAGTACAAGGACATGAAGACTTGTGGTGTTGTAGAGGATGATCCAGCTGCAGGTTATCGAGTTGTAGCCGAGCCAATGGGTATCGTAGCTGCAGTTATTCCAACCACTAACCCTACTTCTACCGCAATCTTTAAGACACTTCTTGCCCTGAAGACAAGAAACGCCATTATTATTTCCCCACACCCACGCGCAAAAGACTGCACCATTGCTGCCGCTCGTATTGTTCGCGACGCTGCCGAGAAGGCCGGCTGCCCCAAGGGTATTATCGACTGGGTTCCAGTTCCTTCCATCGACCTGACCGCAGCAGTTATGAGCAATGCTGACATTATCCTGGCAACCGGTGGTCCAGGCATGGTTAACGCTGCTTATTCTTCTGGTAAGCCGGCTCTGGGTGTTGGTGCAGGTAACACTCCAGCTATCATTGATGACACCGCAGACATCAAGCTTGCAGTTAACTCCATTATTCACTCTAAGACCTTCGACAACGGCATGATCTGCGCTTCTGAGCAGTCTGTTACCGTTCTTGACAGCGTCTATGACCAGGTTAAGAAGGAGTTTGCAGACCGCGGTTGCTACTTCCTCCAGGGTAAGGAACTCGATTCAGTCCGCAAGACTGTCATTATTAACGGAGCTGTTAACGCAGGTATCGTTGGTAAGTCCGCTCACTTTATCGCTAAGACTGCCGGTGTCGAGGTCCCAGAGAAGACCAAGATCCTTATTGGTGAGGTGACCTCTGTTGAGCCTTCAGAAGAGATGGCTCACGAGAAACTCTCTCCAGTTCTTGGCATGTATCGTGCAAAGACTTTTGACGAGGCAATTGCTAAGGCAGAGCGCCTTGTTGCTGACGGTGGCTATGGTCACACCAGCTCTCTTTACGTCAACATTAACGAGAAAGAGAAGATTGCTAAGCACCAGGCAGCAATGAAGACCTGCCGTATTCTGATCAATACCCCTTCCTCTCAGGGCGGCATCGGAGACATTTACAACTTCAAGATGGCTCCATCCCTAACCCTTGGCTGCGGCACCTGGGGCGGCAACTCCGTTTCCGGCAACGTTGGCCCACAGCACCTGCTTAACTACAAGTCTGTTGCAGAGAGGCAAGAGAATATGCTTTGGCTTCGTGTACCTGAGAAGGTCTACTTCAAGAGGGGCTGCATGCCTCTTGCTCTCCGTGAGCTCAAAGAGGTCTACAACAAGAAGCGCGTCTTCATTGTCACAGACCAGTTCCTATACAAGAGTGGCTTCACCAAGACCATCGAGGAGACTCTGGATTCCCTGGGCATCGTCCACTCTTCATTCTGGGATGTTGCTCCAGACCCAACACTTCAGTGCGCTCTTGAGGGTGTAGCTCGCATTCGCTCCTTCGAGCCAGACTGCATCATCGCAATTGGCGGCGGTTCTGCTATGGACGCAGGTAAGATCATGTGGTCCATGTACGAGAACCCAGAGGAGAAGTTTGAGGACATGGCAGCGGACTTCTTGGATATCCGTAAGCGTGTCTACAACTATCCTAAGATGGGCAACAAGGCATTCTTCGTTGCAATCCCAACCTCTTCTGGTACCGGTTCCGAGGTAACTCCATTTGCCATCATCACTGATGCTGACAATGGCGTTAAGTACCCACTTGCAGACTACGAGTTGCTGCCTAACATGGCAATCGTTGATACCGACAACATGATGAGCCAGCCTAAGGGCCTGACCTCTGCTTCTGGTATCGACGTCCTTACTCACTGCCTCGAGGCATTTGTCTCCATGATGGCATCTGACTACACAGACGGCATGGCTCTTCGCGGTATGAAGCTGGTCTTTGAGTACCTGCCACGTGCTTATGACAATCCAAACGATGTCGAGGCACGCGACCACATGGCAAACGCTTCCTGCCTGGGCGGCCTTGCATTTGCTAATGCATTCTTGGGTGTCAACCACTCCATGGCTCACAAGCTGGGCGCTTTCCACCACATTCCACACGGTTGGGCAAACGCAGTTATCCTTACTCGCGTTATGCGCTACAACGCAGCTGAGCGCCCAACAAAGATGGGTACCTTCCCACAGTACGATCACCCACACACCCTTGCACGTTATGCTGAGGCAGGTCGTTTCTGCGGTGTTACTGGTAAGGATGACCGTGAGGTCTTTGAGAACTTTGTCAAGAAGATTGAGGAGCTCAAGGCATACATCGGCGTCAAGGAGACCATCAAGGATTACGGCGTAGATGAGAAGTACTTCCTTGATACCCTGGACGAGATGTCTGAGCAGGCATTCGATGACCAGTGCACTGGCGCAAACCCACGCTACCCACTTGTCTCCGAGCTCCGCGAGCTCTACCTGGATGCTTACTATGGCCGTGAGCCAGGCTTCTACGAGGACTAATCCTCGCACCCGCGCGCCGCGTCGCTAGCACGTCCGCCTCGGAGCGCCCACCGCGAAGCGCGTAAAGCACAAAGCAAGAGCCGGTTACCTAAAACCCAGGTAACCGGCTCTTTTGTTAGCCTACTAAATTCATTGTCTGATCAGTCAATGAGCTGTTTTGATTGAAACCGTGACCCTAGAATCACAAAACACACCTATGTCACATAATCTGTCAAAAAAGGCTATACATTGCTTCAAAAATTCGTGTTTAGTGCAGAATATCTTCATTTGATGTGCTATTGACATCGAATTTTGCAGATTATCTGACTTTGCTGTGTTGTCACATAGGGCAATTTAGGGATAGTTAAACTTTATATATTAGTTCATTCATAAATCTGTATATTGAATCAAGTTTATTCATCAAAATGAATTGCTCATGAGAATACTGGCGCAGCGTCCGCTTGATCCGGTACAGATTGCTGTCTCCCAAGTCTTTTTTAATGCTCAGGAACATATTTTGCATTGCCAGCTGATTCCTGTAGATATCCGCATTTACAAAGTACTCTTTAATACTCACCGAGTTCAGTTCATTAGTTCTTTGATTATCTTTTCTTTGCTGGTAGAAGTCATCATGATACGCGCCGTTGTATTCAATAGCCACTAAATTTAATCCAGACAAATTTGACTTAGACATCTTGCCAAAAAGTAAATCTAATCTTCTTTCCTTAGCTTGTAACTCCGAGTTTATCTGGTCTTTTATTACATACGATTTATTCAACGCAATCGGCATTTGATTGAAACCACCTTCACAATATGGGAGAGCAGATCTAATTGCCATCTTTACTTCCATGGGAGAGGCTGCATCAGAAAAGAAAAAGCGCATATTCTTTTGTGTGACATGCAATCCAGGAGAATAAGATTCAAGCGCATTTAATAGAGAGGCAAGCTCTTCCGCACTTACCAACGGCGTATTAAATTCGCAGAGGTCACCGTTTGGGAGATGTCCATAACTAGCCATCATCAAATTCGCAAGCACAATTTGATGAAGAGCACTTTTATTCCTTGAGAGCAAGCAGACAGCTAAAGCAGGCGAGACACAATACACATTTTGTCCAAGCTCAATAAGGGAACCTGCTGGCAAAAGGCATTTGAACTGGTGAGATACTCGCTCATCGTAAAATCTTGTTCTTGAGTTGTTTCTTAATAGCTCATGGGTAGCTTTTCCTAAGACAATGCCATATGCTTTCCTCAGAAAACAAAGCGTTTCATCGTATATCTCGGTTGAACACGCCGAATACGTCGCGCGCAAATCCCTTGTTGTCCGTTGCAACAAAACATCTTCATTTCCGCGCGTCTTAAGTTGCGCGCAGATTTGTAGTGCAGTTTCATGCGAGAAAACAATATCCATTTGTTCCTCCTTAAAATGAGAAACGAATATAACAGCAGGATTTTTCAGTAGTTTGACAGCTGTTTGACAGACTTCCGTTTCTGTTCTGCCTAAATAAGATAAGTCCTCTCATACCTGCAGGTAAAAGAGGACTTAGATAAAAACTAAATCAAAGAGTCTATGAAACGTTTCGATCAATCAACATGAAAATCATACGATTAAGCGCACTGATAAATCGCGTGCAAAACAGTTAAACGTGCTTGTAGGTAACAAACTTAAAAGCGACGCCTTCCGGAGTCACACCGCCGTCTTCCTCGTTACAAACTTCCCATGCAGAAGTACGTGTCCGCATTGACCACGGTGTCGTGCTTTGTTACGTACGCGTAAGAGCACTTGTCGAGAAGAGCGCGGTAAATCGAAGCTCCCCCAATAAGCCAGACCTTCTCGGGAGCTTCATCCTCAACTAAACGAAGCGCCTCCTCAGCCGACGACACAACCTCTACCCCTTCGACCTGGTAATCGGCGTTTCTAGAGATGACGATGTTGCGGCGACCTTTAAGCGGTCCGCCAGGGAAGCTCTCCAGCGTCTTTCTGCCCATGACAACTGTGCAACCGCGCGTATGCTCGACAAAATACTTCATGTCGGCCTTGTTGGGGATGAGAAGGTCCCCGTCGCATCCGATGCCCCAATCGCGTGTTACAGAAACAATTGCATTCATGTGGTTCTCCTGGCAAGTATCGTCTTACGTGAAATTACACCCTCAGTTGCGCTAAACGGCAATCGGAATGTTCTTAACCTGCGGACCGTGCTGATAATCTTCGACAATGAGGTCGTCAGTTGTGAAGTCGTAGAAGTTGGTGACGTTAGGATTCAGGCTCACCTTTGGTGCGTCAAAGGTTGGGCGAGAAATCAATTCTTTA
>QWCZ01000407.1_pt1 | contig 21419 bp, 17 predicted proteins | sample 1972651 | NCBI WGS metagenome assembly QWCZ01 (sample SAMN09866695, study PRJNA288562) | Human oral metagenome isolate pre1_saliva, whole genome shotgun sequencing... | isolation source: mouth | host: Homo sapiens | place: USA: California
TGGTATCTTCTTACTACAAGTGGGAGATAAGGACTATATCGTCTATTCTGAAATGAAGTCTAATTTTGATGAAAAAGCCATCTGGCAGATTAGTAGTTCAGTCGTAAGAACCAAGTTATTACTTAGCTCTATAAAGGATTTTGGTTTAGAAAATTATCAGGAATTGGGGATAATTATCAGTTATCCTATTGGGGTTGAGTCAAAGATTGACGATAATGATTCCTTTAAAACCAACAAGAGGAAAATGATAACCACTTATCCTAAGGCTATATATAGATGTAAAGCGGAACTTAAAAAAAGAAAGAGTACCAAGGTAAATGGCTCCGATTTCTCTATGTCTGATGCTCACATTGCAGAACAATACCAACCTAATGATATGATTATCAAGCATGTAGTAGTACCTGAAGGGGAAACCTCTTACTCTGTAAATATAGACAAACTCATCGCGTCATTATAACGTTATCACGACAGAAGGGCATGTTCTGGACTCCCCTTCCATCCATTTACTTGAACTTATCAAGGACGATTACCCTATTAATACACACTAAAGGGACGTTGCTTAGCAGTCCTTTGCTCCTTCTTCTCCTGCAGAATGGAGAAGGAACTGCCATGTTTCATTTCTGAATTTCCTGTCATTTCTGTCACTCCAAATAGCTTCATAAGCTCCTAACAACGTGCAACTTACACGAAATGTTAAAAGTGACAGGAAACAAAAAATAAAACTATTCTTGTATAACAGACTGTATATGAGAGTTGGATAAGTAGTAGGTCATACAAGAAATAAATAGCCTTTCAGAACAAAAGAACCACAGAAAAACGATCTTCCCACACACTATAACGCAAAGAAAAGTCCTGAATAATAACAAAACGTATGCTTCTGCAAGACGCTTCTCACGCTTGTTAACCAAGTAAACATCTACAATAAAGAAGGTTCTAAACGGATGATGATTGTCCCAAAGACTAGCCACAACAGGCGACAGCAAGACGAGTACAGGCGAAAATTAACTAAAAAAGGAAAGCATACACACTATCTTATTCGGCAAAATATTATTTTTTCTTGTGATTTTTTTGCTTTTTAGCGTTGTATTATCTTTATTTTGATTATCTTTGCGCAAAATAATATAATATTAACTTATAATAACCGTGAAGCAAATAATAAAAGAATGCTACCGAAACCCTGCCATTTCGGTAATCTCTGTAGAAAGGGAAAGCTTCTTGTTGACAAACGGAGGTTCTGAAACAAATGGTCTAACAAACCACACACCTCGGTCTTCATGCACAATAACGCTGCGTGGATGAGTACAGAGATACGGTAGTTAAGGTCAGGGTGAAGTGGAGAATACAAAACAGAAAAGTATTCTTGAGAGCTTTACCAACGACCCATTATCATGATGAGTAACTTTAATAACATAGGCTGCGTGATGCAGCTACGGATGGGAGAAGCGTCTCTCGAGTTTTAATTTTCGTTTCTCCTGCCTCTTTCTCAGAGGAGATCCTGCGGTATTATAGCATTATACGAGGGTTTCCTGCAGACAAAGGGGCAGGTTTCTTTTTGTCAAAACAAAAAGAGAAAAGAGTAAAAACGCAAGGTAAGAAGGGGAAAAGAGAAGGAGAACAATTGGGTGTTACATGGGATTAGACAAAGGACGACACGCCCCAATATCTCTTTTCCAAGGTGAACAAATATCAGAGTGAAGCCCTATAGCATAAGCCTTAAGAAAGAAAAACAGATTATCTGAGGTTCTCTAACAGAGGAATTGTGATGATACCACGTGATATGGTAAGCTGAGATTCAGCCTCCATAGCGTTCAACATGTGGGAAACATTAATCCGACTTTGGTGCAGTTCATGTCCAAGATCCTCCATCTTGATGCGTAAAACCTTCGGTCCGGCTTGTGTCATACAGCGGAGACGAAGAAAAGAAATGAACTGATCACGAATGTCCGTAGGTTGCTGTCGCCATGGATAATGGCTCCCCTTCTGGGCTTGCATAGAGACAGTATTGAGGAAATTAAGCCGAAAAATAAACGATTCATCCATCAATCGGAGCACCTCTGTCTTATCCAAAGAGAGCAGACTGCAGGCTGTTGCAGCCGAGAAAGTCTTGGTGTGATGCTGAATAAGACCGAAGAAATGTTCTGGTTGTATGACAGCTGGTGCTTTCAGTTGCTCCTCAATACTATACCGATGATTGTCAGCACGACTCAAAACACGTAGCGAACCGCTTACAAGGAAGTAGAGTTGTTCGCATTTTTCATCTTCCTTTACGAGTATTTTACCCTCTGACAGCTTATGAAACCCGAACTTCGTGTTCCCTACAATGTCTGCCAGTTCGGCATTACTGATGCCGATAAACAGGGGTAACTCAAGGAGTTTATTATATATTTGGAGCATAAACGGAGGCTCTCTTTAGAGGATTTAGAACCGTTGAAGGGGGTAAGTCAACAGTTTAAAAGTGAAAAATGAAAGAGTGAAAACAATGAATATTAAACGCAATGTACGATATTCTGAACTCAAGACATATGGTTTATAAGCCACAACTCATTTACTTGTCTACCTGGAAACGCGTCTTTCAACACCTCATCGTGCAAGGATGAAAGATGAAGAAAGGATGAAATGAGGAGTGAAAGAATGAAGATTTGAAGAGAAGGAAGGGCTGACAGCAACCACCAAAGCCCCAGATTGTAATCTTCAAATCTCCATTTCTGATCCTCAAAGCTTAACCATCAGACACCTGGTGCCTGTGGTTTAAGACCTTCACTATACCATACCTTCAGCTTACCCTTTGCATCTGAATAGATGAAATACGCCATCAGCTCTGGATGTTTCTCAAGAAGTGCACGCGCTTTGTCAATCCCCATCACCATGAAAGAGGTGGCATAGGCATCTGCCGTAGCACAGTTCTTTGCCAAGACAGTGGCTGAAAGCAATGAATGTTGCACTGGATAACCCGTCTTAGGATCAATGGTATGTGCATATTTCTTCCCACCTTTATAATAGAAGTTACGGTAATTGCCACTTGTCGCCATTGCCTTATCCGTAACATTGAGCACGGTTTCAAGCTCCTGCTTGTTGTTCAACTTATCGTCAGTAGGCTTCGTAACACCAATCTTCCATGGCAAACGCTGCTCACTATTGCCCATCGTTACAATCTCACCACCTATCTCTATCATGAAATTATGAATACCATTGCGCTTCAGGAAACGTGCAACAACATCTGAACCGTAGCCCTTAGCAATGGCAGAACAGTCGAGCATGATACGTGGATCAGTCTTCTTAATGGTGTTACCAACAAGCTTAACCTTCTGATAACCAACAATTCTACGTAGTTTATCAATCTCTTTCTTTGATGGATGTTGCCCTGTTTTAAACCCGAATCCCCACATATTAACCATTGGAGCAACGGTAATATCAAAGGCACCATTGGTCTCTTTCGACACCTTTTCAGCGAGATTGAAGACATCAGCAAACATGTCGTTGACCTTAACAGGCTTGTTTTGGTTGATCTGTGAGATGAGTGAGTTCTTCTCAAAGGTGGAGAATGTCATATTCACCTTCTGCAATTCAGCTTCAATAGCTGGCTGCAAGTCTTCATTATATTGATAAGTAATATGATAAACCGTTCCGAAAATCATTCCCGTATTGTGCTGATAAGGCATGGAACGCTGACAACGTACAATCCATATCGAGCCAACGATAAGAATAATAAGGAATGGAATCTGCCAATATAGTTTCTTTTTAATCATAATGTTTGTTTCTTTAGAGTTTAAAAAAGGGACTGAATCAGAATTCAAGCAGGACATTGAACGTAGCACCAAGGCGTGACGTACCACCCCGACCATAGCCGGGAACATACCATGCCTCGCCATTTGCACCGGCTTTCTGATACAAACGAGTCTTATAACGGACACTCCACCCCATGCGCAACGGACCCCATATCTTGGCATCAACCCCTCCAACGGCTTCAACCCACAGCTGATTATTGCTGACGCCATTGGCTTCGTAAGGTACCTGAACATGCCAAACGGGATCGAAAGTACCGGGACTTGTCACGTCATATTTAAAAGATGTGTAGCCCAAACGGCCTCCTACAAGGAGCCGATAGATGTCATGTTTGTTCTTCAAGACATTGAAATCGACACCCACACGGGCATAAGGAGCACTGGTCTTGAACCTTACACCTGTCGTTTCATCGGTTTTATCAGCCTGTCCGACACCTATTTCAACGATGGGATAGTATCGATCCTTGATGTTTACACGTACCATTGCTTCATATTGACCGTAATTAGCAAGCAAACGCATGGCAGGTCCAACCACATCTGTACCTACTGCAATCCCCCGAAAGAAGGCAATGCTGTCCTCATTCACCGTCGTAACGGGCTTCCGACGCTGTGCTGAAGCTACCGAAGGAAGCAGCAGAAGACTGCTAATGACGACTAATATATAGGTGGAAATTCTCTTTCGATCCATCATAATCTACATTTGGATTGTTGATTTCTATCCTGTTTACGATCCGTCCTGTCGTTGTTGCACCTGTTATGGTATGGAAGAAAACAGGCTGACAGTCAACACTTTCAAAGTGACTGACACTGGTTTTCGCAATGGTTAACGTGTCAACAGTGGTATGACCCAGTGTGTCTGTAAAGACAAAACGCAACTTATCGCTTGCACCAGCATAACTCATAGGTAGCTGGAAGGACTTACTTCCAACCAACCGATTGACCAAAACGGTATCAGTCAGCCCATCACGGATGGCGGATATCGTAAGAGTGTCATGCAGACTGTCGCCTTTCAGCACATATTTGGCTGATACGCCGTTGGTAACAGGACAGTCTATGTCCGAACAAGATGTGAAAAAGAAGGGAGGAAGGAGCACTGCGAAGAGCAACAGAAGCTGTATTCCACTACCTCTAAGCATCGTGAAAATGCGTGATTCTCCGTCCTTATTCGTCCCTGTTATCTGTTTGATAAACTGTTGATTCATGTTTTATTCGTTATTTAACTGCGAGGTGTAAGTCGTTCTTCATCAACTATCTACGATGACATCACCACCCCACCCCATACACTTCACAACCCTTCATGCCGGAAGAGTCGTAAGAAAGATTAGAACTCCTTCTCTATCTGATAATCATTCCTGCGTGGATTGCTCCTACTGATGAGGTCGCCAATGAAGCCGGCAAGGAAGAGTTGCGTTCCCAACAGTATGGCTGCAAGGGCTATAAAGAAGGAAGCATGATTGGAAAGAAGGTCGCCATAAACGCCATTGACGAGCATAATAACCTTCTCAACGATGAGCCATACCAGCGCAATAAAGCCAATGAAGAACACGAAACTACCCATCAAACCGAAGACATGCATTGGTTTCTTACCAAAATTAGTGAGGAACCAAAGCGTCAGAAGGTCGAGATAACCATTAAAGAAACGGTTGATTCCGAACTTTGATTTACCATATTTGCGTGCCTGATGGTGCACTACTTTCTCACCGATACGCCCGAATCCTGCCTCTTTGGCAAGGTAAGGGATGTAACGGTGCATCTCTCCGTACACCTCAATGTTCTTTACAACATCACTCCGATAGGCTTTTAACCCACAATTGAAGTCGTGAAGATTATGCACACCACTGATCTTACGTGCCGTAGCATTGAAGAGTTTCGTCGGAATAGTCTTCGTCAAAGGGTCGTAACGCTTCTGTTTGTAACCACTGACAAGGTCGTAATGCTCCTCGGTTATCATCCGATAAAGCTCTGGAATCTCGTCGGGTGAATCCTGAAGGTCAGCATCCATCGTGATGACAACATCACCTTGGGCAGCCTTGAAGCCACAGTATAGGGCAGGACTCTTGCCATAATTACGACGGAACTTTATGCCATGAACGTTCTCGTCCTTGCTCCGAAGCTCCTCAATGATGCCCCAACTGTTGTCGGTTGAGCCATCATTAATGAATATTATCTCGTATGTGAAGCCGTTAGCTTGCATCACACGACGTATCCATGCATGCAATTCTGGTAAACTTTCTTCCTCGTTATAGAGGGGTATGATCACTGATATATCCATCGCTTGATAAATAGGTATGTCGTTTTTTCTTGTTTATTTCGTTCTTTTCTGCCCTATCCTGCTCGCTTAACGGTCCTGGTCATCACGGCTGCAATAATCAAACTGCAGAAGACACCGATGATGATTGAATAGATAAAGCTCACAGATGCAAAGAAAGTGGGCTGAAGAATATCGGGCAGAGTGGACTGGAACTGATCGTAAGACAGTCCAAAATCGGTAAGTGCTTGCCGTCCTTCCTGCGATGAGAAGAGTGTTGTCATCATCCGATAGATGCGCCCGTTGTCTAAATAATTCATGTAAAGCCACTGCAAAAAGCTAAAAAGAACCGACGCATTGAAGAAAACACGCAAGCAATAAAACAGTCCTCGCCCATAGCTTATGATGCCATTACGACCCTCATCACGGAAGAGTCTGAGCCGATAAGCCACAAAAAAGGGGCTGGAAAACAGTAGTAAAGTACTGAAATGTCCTAATATCGGCAACAATGAAGCACCCAGTGTGCAAGCAAAACTCGCTACCCAAAGGATGGAAAGGTAAAAGCCATCATAGCGAGCGTATGCCGAGAGTTGTTTATATTCCTCATAAATCATGATACAAAATTACAGATTTATTATTATAAATAAGGTATAAGAACGTCTAAATTACGTTTTTTTGTTAAAAACAAGAAAAGATACTGGCACATTTGCCATTATTAAATAAATTATGTATCTTTGCACTCGCTTTTGCAATAGTGCGTAAAGTAAACATGGACAAGTCTCCTACGACCAGCTCCTTTCGAATCCCCCAGGACGGGAACGGAGCAAGGGTAGAAGGTTGTAGCGGTGCGATAGGAGTCGCTTGTCCACCCGCCTCTTTAGCTCAGTTGGCCAGAGCACGTGATTTGTAATCTCGGGGTCGTTGGTTCGAATCCGACAAGAGGCTCAAAATAATAGAATGACTAAGAACGGAGAGAAGGTGCATCGTGAGGTGTACCTTCTCTCATTTTTATGTATAAAACTGACTTATACGGGTTTAGACATCGTCTCTAAACCAACGGTTGATAACCACAAAAGGCATTAGGAAGCGGAAAAGGAAGGGTACGGTATCCTTTCCCACACGGCATGAAAGCATCTCTAACTGTAAAATTAATTCACTCTTGCAAAACAAACGGTGCTCTTTTGCATCGTAAAAGGGCACCTTTTGCATGGTAAAAGATGCCCTTTTGAAGTGTAAAAGACGCCCTTTTGCAACGTAAAAGATGCCCTTTTACAAGGCGTTTTATAAGCTATTAAATATCAGCATGTTACAGAGTGAGCAAAAGAAGGATTCAGCTGCTTTCGTCAGTCATCAGCATTCAGATTTCGTAAAAGTATTTCAAACAGTCCGTTCCTTTATTCCTCTGTTCCTTTTTGGTTATGCTCGCCAAGCTCCAACTGAGCTATTTGTTCACGACATTGCACCAATTTACAAATCAACTCTCTGTTGTCGCTCTTGAGTTTCTTGTTTTCTTCCACGAGACTTTTTATCCGTTCTTTCATCGAAGCAGCATCGTAATTACGCATAAAAGCCTGAAACTCTTCTGTGTATTCACCGTCAACCATGTAACGTTTTTGCATGAACTGCAACGCACTGTAGCCCGACATGATCTTATCATAAGCCTGAATTTTCTTGCGCCTCCGCTGCTCTGCCTTTGTCATGTCGTGTACATCACCGTACATATCATTCTCCAATTCATCATAACTCTTCCTTAATGCCTGGTAATCATGCTCTAATTGGTGCACATAGGCAGTGCGTTTCTTGTCATATTCCTTGAACTTTTCCATAGCACGCTGTGCCCAAAAAAGCTTTTCTTGGTCCTCTGTTAGGAATTCGGAATTGGGTGTTTGAGATTTAAAGTCCATATTTATGTCATTTTGTTGGCTAAAGTACATCAAATAAATCATATGGACAAATATTTCAATCGGTTTTTTACTTTTTCTCATATCATACTCGCTTTAGATGCGTTCCGTCTGTCGATAATCTTCTGAAAGTCTGATGTTATAGATGTTTCTGGCGCAAGGAGTAATATTAATTAACGCTTAAGAACGCTATTTTTCTACCCATAACAATTACCTTTGTATCGACGTTCCGCCTCTGTTTTATGCACGATATACGGACAGATTGGGGAGGAATGTGGGAATGAAAGCTATTGATTTGTAAAATAAAAACGTATCACAACATGGATGTTTTGGTTGTAGGATTGGGAGTTATTGGCACTACTTACGGGCTTGTCTTCAAACAGGCAGGACACAATGTTGAACATTACATAAGGGAAGGGAGCAGGAAGAGGAACATAAAACGCCTCTCGGTATCCCTGCTCGATGGGCGAAAGACGACGAAAGGCATCGAGACGACAAGTGAATACACGGTAAAGGCATGCTCAAAACGGGCGTATGACATGATCGTCATCAGCATCACACAAGGGAAAATTGCTGATGTTATGCAGGAGATAAAGCATGCAGGAATAACGGGAACGGTACTGTTATGTTGTAATATATGGTATGACAAACAGCAGCTTCATGAGATAATGACGGGATATCATTACGTCCTTGGATTCCCTGTTGCAGGTGGTTCTCTCCGTAAAGGGGATACAGAAGAGGACATGAAGTTGGACGCTTGTCTGTTCAATCATTTCATGTTAGAGCGAGAAGACCATACAACCATCCCTAATTATCAAAATATTTACCAGTTGTTTACTTCTTGTAATATCAAATTAGAGCATCCACATGACATGCTGGAATGGACATGGATACACATGGCAGTGAATGCTGCAGTCATTAGTGTGGCTGGAAAACACGGGGATATCACCAACAGTTCGGAGGCTGCACGCCGTCTGATGAACTCGGTTTCCTTACTCAAAAACGTCATAAAAGTCATCCGAGAAACTACAAAGATAGTCGCTTCACGGGGTGTTACATTGTCAAAATATTACAACGAACTGTGGTTTTACAAGGTACCTGCTTGTCTTTCTGCCCGTTTCATGAAACGTATGTTTGCCCGAAACCAACTCACAAGAAGAATCATGGAGCTACATGGCGACACCGCCGACCTGCTTTACATCTGCAACAGTGTCTACCAAACAGGCACAACCGCCCACGTTCCTGCACCCCTTTTCTATTCTTATATGGATGAAATCATAAAGAAAAGTGACAAGATAAACGGTGATTAAACGTCGTTTTAACCCACCGGTCAACTCCAAATATTCACTCCCCTCCTCCCCACTTACTTCCTTTCTCTTTACATCCATCACCTTCCCACTCATGTATCACGATGTTCTTCCCTTCCCAATCCCCTACTTTTCACCTTCGTTTTACCCTAATTTACTTTTAATTCTATTTGCTGTCACTTTTAACACTTCACACAATATACTTATTACCAAGCAATTAAGCACAAACAAGAAGTGACAGAAGTGACAGCAAATTTAAAAAGATTGTTTTCCTGAACCTGCCGCCAGACAAGTCACGGGGTCAATGAGTATGTCGTATATCCCCTACTCATAAATCTATCAAGCTGCCTTTTTATCAATCAGTCTACTCATCTATATTCCACAAGCACATTTAATTAACACCACATTACACGACCAGAACCAAGTCAACAAGCCCCACCCTGTTTGTAATAAAGATTCATATTAGAAAAACAACAGATGCTCTTTTGCATCGTAAAAGGACACCTTTTGCATGGTAAAAGATGCCCTTTTGATGTGTAAAAGACGCCCTTTTGCAACGCAAAAGATGCCCTTTTACAAAGCGTTTTATAGCCCATTAATAATCAGTAGGTTACAAGGATAGTTATTGTCTATCTCTTACAAGAGCACACGAGACCGACCCTCTAAAAATGTAAGGTTATTTGCTCTTCTTTAAAACCATACACTCTCCTCTCCGATTCGCCGTTATCCACGAAACAACCAATAGAAATATGCAGAATAACCCACCACAAAAGAAATCCTTTATTGCCAACGCAAAAGCCACACTTTCCTTTGCCTTATTCATTATAAATTATTAACTTTGTAAACAATATCAAAACAAAAGAACAACTGATGGGACAGATAAAAAGGCGAACGAACTTGATCATGGACCGGCAGAGCAAGAAGAGTATTACTTCAAACCAGCCTATAAAGAAGCTAAACATAAGCCCAGTGCCATCAACATTTACAACTACATCCCTAAATCGTTTAACCTAATCACTACTCCAAAAGTGACAAAGTTACGTGGTATGTCTTAAAAAAATAACAAAACAATGCACAATAATCTTATAGACAATTCTTCCACCACACTCTCGATGCAGTCCTACCTCAAGGAATGTATATTGGATGAGGATATTGACAAAATCCAAATAGCAACGGGCTATTGGGATATACCAGGTATGGCACTTGTCCTTGATGAGCTCAAAAGCTTCTTAGACCGCAAGGAAACATCGCTTGAACTTCTTATTGGTAAAGATCCTTATGTTTATACTTCGCTACTTGTTAAGCCTAAGTATAAAGATGCGAACTTCCCTTCTGACTTCATAAAGACAGACATACACGATCTTGAGATAAAAGATGAATACAAGGATGTCATCAACCTACTACTTAGATATTGCGATAATGGTAAAATTCAGATACGCATTTATTCTAAAAATGAGAAGAATGAAGAAGAGTTTTTGCATTCCAAATGTTACATTTTCTCTGGGACTGATCGCTCTTTTGGTATCATTGGGAGTTCCAATTTTACAAAGAAAGGGTTATTAGGAAATGCCGAACTGAACTATCTTGAAACAGACCCTACACGTATTACAGCTAGCCCAAAACATGGTTCAAATTCAAAAGGTCATATTTGCTGGTTTGAAGAAAAGTGGAATATCTCAGAAGATTGGACGCAAGTATTCTTGGAACAGATCATCAAGAAGTCACCTATCTATATTGACATACAGAAAAATAACCCTCAAAAGTTCACGCCATACGAACAATATATTAAATTATTACAAATAGAATTTGGTGATATTGTTGATAAATCTCTTGGACAACAAATTGAGAGCTATTTACCAACACATATTCATAAACTGGATTATCAAATAGAGGCTGTCAAGCGGTGTATCAACATTATGCACGAACATGGTGGCTTCATGCTTGGTGATGTTGTAGGACTGGGCAAAACAATCATTGGTACTTTGATTATCAAGCGTTTCCTTTCTGTTCCAGAAGATGGGGGAAGAGAACATAAAGTTCTAATCATCACACCACCTGCCATACAGTCGGGATGGAAAAAGACTATAGCTATGTTTGATAATGATTCGGATAATAAAATAACACCATATATCGACTTCATAACAACAGGACGTATCGGAAATATAACTGAAGAGGATAGTTGGGAGGATGATGATAGTGGTGATTCAGGAGACTTTGGGGAGACTCTCCAAGAGAAGAATTATGGTCTTATTGTCATTGATGAAAGCCATAAATTTCGGAATAGTACTACGTTAATGTATCAATCCCTTGATACATTGATACAGAATATAGCCTCTAACACAGGTTCCTATCCATACGTCGGACTGTTGTCTGCTACCCTACAGAATAACCGTCCAAATGATCTAAAGAATCAGATTTACCTCTTTGAACGCAACCATAACGACAGTACGTTAAAGAAAGCGGAAGGTGGAAATATAGAAAAGTTCTTTGCTGAAATAAACAGAGAATATGATTTACTAATCAAAAAAGACAATATATATACAGAGACTGGGATTCTAATACATGATATTCCAGAAAATGGACGTCAGCAAAGACTTCACAGAATTTCTCAAAAACTTCGTGAATGTATATTGAATGACATTCTTGAACGTCGAACAAGGACAGACGTTGAGAAATACTACAAAGAGGACATGGAAGTCCAAGGACTGGTGTTTCCAAAGATTGTTGGACCAAACAACCTTAGATACATCATGGATGAAGAGTTAGCAACGCTCTTCTCTGATACCATGACAATAATTTCCCCAACAGAGGAGGAGAAATTGCAGACTGATGAATGGTTAAAATACTTCCGTTATCGTGCCATTGAATATTTTGTTGACCCCACAAATGAAAAGAAACATATTGGTCGAGGCAACCGCGGTGTAGGTGATGTAGCAAAACAGCTTGCTAAAATCATGCAGATTCTACTTGTAAAGCGACTTGAAAGTTCTTTTGCTGCATTCACTCAATCATTATTGAACCTTCGCCGTTACACGGAAAACATGAAAAAAATGTGGGAGAATGATACTATTTTCATTTGCCCGCAAATCGATGTTAACAAAGAACTTAATTTTGAAGCGAAGACTAAAAAACAGAAAAAGAAGGTCTCTTTCAATGATTGTGTCGAAGATATAAGGCAGAAAATCACTAAACTAACGGAACAAGGTAAAAATGAAAAGGGGCAAAATGCGGAATACAAACGAAAGGACTTTAAAAAAGAATACTATACTCAGCTAATAAAAGACTATGAGCTCATCTCAAATCTATGTGATCGTTGGGCTAGAAACTCGCAGGATCCAAAATTTGATGCATTCAAAGAAAACCTAAAGCCAGAGTTATTTAACCCACAAAAAAATACATCTGGCAAATTAGTTATCTTCTCTGAAGCCATAGATACAGTTTCATCATTAGCAAGAGCTGTCAAAGCCAAAGGCTATAAGACACTTATCGTAACAGCAGCTAATCGTGATGAATTGGAACAAACAATAGAAGAGAACTTCGATGCTAATTACGATGGAGAGTGGAAAGATGACTATAATGTGATCATTACAACTGAAGTTTTAGCTGAAGGAATAAACCTACATCGTGCCAATGTCATTCTAAACTATGATACCCCATGGAATGCCACTCGACTAATGCAGCGTATAGGTCGTGTAAACCGTATTGGTAGTAAGGAGCCTGTTGTTTATGTTTACAACTTCATGCCAAGTGCAGAAGGTGACGCACAGATACAGTTGGTTCAAAATGCATACACTAAATTACAATCATTCCACATCTTATTTGGAGAAGATAGTAAAATTTTCTCAGAAAAAGAAAGTGTAGTACATTATGATATTGTTAAAGCAATAGATGGAGAAGAATCTCCTCTACAGAAATATGTCTTTGAGTTGAAGCAATATAAGGAAGCAAATCCTATACGCTACGAACAAATAGAAAAGGAAAACAAGGCTTGGCAGATAGCTCAAGCAAAGAAAGGGACAGCATATTTTATCGTAAAAGCACCTCATTCTACAAGACTTGTAGTAAGAATTAATCAAAGGGAAGAGGGAAATCTGGAAACCAAGATTATATCCATTCTTGATTTATTAGAAAAGATGCAAGTAGATGAGGATACAAAGCGTGTACCTTTACCCAGCAACTGGAAGCAGCTATCAGAAGATGCAATCAAGACATACAATCAATATTTTGTTCGTATCTATAAGTCAAAGGCGGGAGATAAAAGGAACCAAGCTCTTGGAATTATCGTAAAATTATATAATAACTCCACCATCTCTGCTAAATCTAAAACCATCTTAGAGAATGCAAGAAGACTTGTAGATAAAGGTAGTTTCGACATTATCAAAAAAATAATTGCTATTGATAAAGAATTAGAAGAAAGAGATTCACGCCTGTTTACCATCAACCAGCAGGAAATAGACGACATACTGGAACGAGAAATAGGTAAACTCGTTGCCAATGTGAAGAGAAGACAGGGTGAGGCAACAATCATTTTAGGTACAATCAAATAAACAATCAATCATGAATATAGATTCTTTAAAAACATATTTGAATAACCGGTATCAAGGCAGTTATTCCTTCTTAGAGAATATAATCTTCCCTATCTTTGGAGAAGATAATTTTGAAGATGAATCTGAAGCAGAGCTCTTGGATAATCAACCAGAGTGGAAACCTCTTGCTGAAGCAACAGGAATACATAGTATTAAGCATGTGGGAAAAATATATGTAGGAGTCGAACTGTTGCAGATCTTTGATATTACGGTCAGTGACCGTGTCATGATGGAGAGGAACCGAGTGAATATACAGAAGCTTGTCCGCGCAGTCATGGCTGATTACTCATGCGCTTTTATGCTGTTTCATTATGGTGATGATAGCCGATGGGATTGGCGTTTCACCTACTGTAGGAAAAGTGGTAACAAAGAAGAATCTACTGATAGTAAGCGCTTTACCTTCTTACTTGGTCCTGGGCAATCCTGCCGTACGGCAGCAGAAAACTTCTGCAATCTTTATGAAAAAAGAGAATCTCTGAAATTTGAAAATATAGAAAGAGCATTTAATGTAGAGGCTCTTTCCAATGAGTTCTTTGATAAATACAAAGAAAAATACGATAAGTTTGTTGAGTTTATAACAGGTAAACGCTATCTGAAGAAAGGAAATAAATATGTAGAAACAAAAATACACGAACCACATCCTACACTTTATTCCAGTTTCAAAAACAATGATAAACTAGTTCGAGACTATGTTAAAAAGATGTTAGGCAGAATTGTCTTCTTGCATTTCTTACAAAAGAAAGGATGGCTGGGAGTTCCTGCTGGTGGACAATGGGGAAAGGGCGATCTCAACTTCATGCTGAATCTATTTAAAAATGCCACAGAAAAACAGAAAGAGAACTTTTTAGATGAGGTGCTAGAGGGGCTGTTTGCCAATGGATTAGACTGTAAGCGATCTGAAAAGAAAGATATTTATGACACGAAGGTTCAAGGTTTCCGAGATTGTAGAATCCCATACCTGAATGGTGGACTATTTGAACGCGACCGATTAGATGAACTCACCGTCAGATTCCCAGCAGAATACTTTGATAGCCTATTCACAATGCTCTCACAATATAATTTTACTATTGATGAGAATGACCCATATGATGCTGAAGTAGGTGTTGATCCCGAAATGCTTGGGAGAATATTTGAAAACTTGTTGGAAGATAATAAAGACAAAGGTGCATTCTATACTCCAAAAGAAATTGTACAGTACATGTGCCGAGAAAGTCTTATAGCGTATTTACAGACAGACCAAAAGGAGGAAGATAAAGAACGCATTCGACAGTTTGTTACTTCTCATGATGGGGAATTACTTGGCAATCTGAAAGCAGATATCGATGAGAAACTACGCGATGTTAAGATATGCGATCCTGCTATCGGATCCGGCGCTTTTCCCATGGGATTGTTACGTGAATTATTCTTTTGTCGTTCGGCAATCGAACCAAACATTGTAGAACATGCTGCTGATATCAAAAGACATATTATTCAAAATAATATATACGGTGTAGATATAGAACGAGGTGCCGTCGACATTGCTCGATTACGCTTTTGGCTTGCTCTGATTGTTGATGAAAAATCACCTGAAGCTTTGCCGAATCTTGATTTCAAAATTATGCAGGGGAATTCTTTACTGGAAAGTTATGAAGGTATAGATCTAAGTAAGTTGGCTGTAATGTCAAATATGCAAATATATTCACCACAAAGCAATTTGTTTGGGGAGTTGGAAGAAGAACAAACAAACATAGTTTATACTCAAACAAAAGAATTGAAAGACTTCCAAGACAAGCTAAAACACTATTTTGAAACCACTGCACATGAAGAACGTACCAACTTACGTAAAGCTATAGAAAATTATGTAAGGTATACGATTTCGTATACTCTTGATACGCATAAGCATGGCGAAGAGCGAAAGATAGAACAGATACAATTATCAACAAAACTCACAGACAAACAAAGCAAGGCTATTGCCGTTGCAGAAGAAAACATAAATCACCTAAAAGAGGCTATTGAGAATGTTCAGAAAATGGAATTACCCAACTCACAATTCTTTCTCTGGCATACATGGTTTCATGACGTATTCTCTCACCCCTCAAAAGAGGGCTTCGATATTGTCATTGGGAATCCGCCATATATTCAGCTTCAGAATAATAACGGTGAACTTGCCAAATTATATAAAGAAGGGGACTTCTCCACTTTTGCAAGTACTGGTGATATATATTGCCTGTTCTATGAATGTGGATGGAGATTACTGAAAGAGAATGGTCATCTTTGTTACATCACTTCCAACAAGTGGATGCGAGCTGGATATGGAGAAAAGACTAGAGAGTTCTTTGCCAATAAGACGAACCCAATGCTTCTGATTGACTTTGCAGGAGTGAAGATATTTGAAAGTGCTACAGTTGATACTAACATCCTACTTTTTGCAAAATCAAATAACCTGCACAAAACAGTCTGTGCTGTTATCAATAAACAAAACAAAGAAAGCATAAAGAATTTGAGCGATTTTGTGCGGCAACAAGATACCATTTGTGACTTCTCAACATCGAATAGTTGGGTAATCCTCTCACCTATCGAGCAAAGCATCAAACGTAAGATTGAAGCTGTTGGTACACCACTGAAGGATTGGGATATAAATATCTATCGTGGTGTACTTACAGGTTGTAATGAAGCTTTTATCATTAGCACTACAAAGCGCGATGAGATTTTAGCTAATTGCCAAACAGAAGAAGAGCGTAAAAGAACGGAAGAACTTATTCGACCAATTTTGCGTGGCAGGGATATTAAGAGATACGGATATGTGGACAATGGACTATACCTAATCAACGCGCACAACGGAATCAAAGGAAAGCTGCCACGCATTGACATCAATGATTATCCTGCAGTAAAGGCACATTTAGACCGATATTGGGATAAAATATCTGCTCGTGCAGATAAAGGAGATACTCCATATAATCTCCGTAACTGCGCTTATTTGGAGGATTTTAATAAGCCAAAGATTATCTATCCTGATATCTGTACTTTTTTATCTTTTGAGTTAGATACATCATGCTTTTATTTAAGCAATACTGCTTATTTTCTGATAACAGAAAAGGAAGAACATTTGAAGTATTTTCTACGAGTTCTTAATAGTTCTGTTATGGATTGGTATTATCGTACTCTATCTGTTCAATTAGGAGAAAAAGCCGTACGGATGTTTTCTATCTATGTGCTAAACATTCCAATCCCACCAATCTCTGATGAACCGATAGAGGAGATATTAAAATTGTCTAAGGAAGAAAAACTTTTTATATCTGGTAGTTAAGTATAAACGTTTCATACTCTTGCAAGGATAGGCACATGATTAAAGCCTTATCTATTCTCAAATCAGCATAATCATTTCCTAATTGTGCATCCTCCAACATGTTTTCTATATCATACTCTATAAGTTTATCTATTTGGGGTATGCGTATATTTTCAAAGAAGATTTTGGAAAGTTCTCTTGTGCCACCTTGCAATTCAGGGAAACAATCACGATAGCATATTTTGAAAATGTTAGAATTTAAAAAAGCTGTAAGATAAGGTAAATGCGCTCCAGTCATAATAAAACATTTCTGATTGGTTAAGTAACCTTGGTTATCATAAGCAAAGGGCATGTACTTAGTCATGTTAGGATAGATAATTTTCGGCTTAAAAAAATCCTCCCAATAACTGATACTATCCTGTGTCTCAAACCATTTATTATGGGTTTTCTTACGGGATTTCACTTTCTCACCATTTACAATATGCGTTTTGCCTGTTTGCTCCAACCTTTCAATACCGAAAGAAAGTAAGTATTGTTTAACTGCTGGGTATTCATCAATATTGTAATGGCGTGAGGGGAAAGTAGCAATAAGCCATAGTTCAGCCCACTCATACCCATATCTCTTAATATCCCTGCCACGCAAAATCGGTCGAATAAGTTCAGCCGTTCTTTTGCGTTCGTCCTCAGTTTGACAGTTATCAAGGATTTCTTTCCTTTTCTCTGGCGATATTATAAAAGCCTCGTTACAGCCTGTCTTTATGCCATAGTTGATTTGGATATCCCAATCTTTCAATGGTGTGCCTACTGCTTCTATCTTCTTTTTAATGCTTTGCTCAATCGGTGACAGGATAACCCAACTATCCGAATGAGAGAAGTCACAGATAGAGTTCTGTTGCTGCACGAAATCGCTCATTAATATTTTACCAATCCTTTGAGACTAATAAACCGTGCAAGGGTATTCCTATCTACGTGACAAAGCTTAGCAATCTTGCGTAAAGATGTTCTATTCTTTAACAGTTCACATATAAGTACTTCTTTACCAGAAAGTTTATATTTATCAGGAGAACTTTTACGTCCCCTCGGTCTACCAAGTACAACACCTTCAGCTCTCTTTCTTGCCAGCGCTTCTTTTGTCCTTTGACTAATAAGATTTCGCTCTATTTCAGCCGAAAGACCAAAAGCAAAAGCCAGTACTTTACTCTGAATATCATCTCCAAGGCGATAGTTATCCTTAATCGTCCACACACGACATTCCTTATTCATGCAAATATTTAAGATCTCCATTATCATAAATAGGTTACGACCAAGTCGTGACAATTCACTACAAATAATAATATCATCCTTATTTACCTTTTTAAGCAGCTTACCTAACTGTCTCTTATCATAGCTCTTTGTACCACTAATAGTCTCTTCTATCCAATCACCGATCTTAAGATTTTGATATTGGCAGAAGTTCCTTATCTCAAAACGTTGATTCTCTACAGTTTGCTTATCACTACTTACTCTAATATACCCGTAAATCATATCCGTATTTTTAATAGTTGTTACTTACACAAATAGAAACGGATAATACTATAAAATCCAATAACTATTAAAGATAAAAAGATCTCTATAGTATAAGAAACAACCGAGCTATAAAACTCTAAGCAGAGTATAAGCATATGTACCTCTCCTCACTTACAGGAATACAGTGCAAAGATGGAGTACATTCTTTTTCCAGTCTCTCCTCTACAAGTTACAACCCATTGACAACACTGGTATCTATGCGATATATTAAACTCAAATCGGTCATTAGAGGATAAACAGAAGAACTTAAAGTGGTATACCCATCGGCAAAGAGTATTATACTTTCAGAAGCATCTGAAATGCTCGTTGACACATAAATTATCCTCATACAAGCACTTATTAATACCAATGCTGACTGTTATAAATTTTATAACTGTCAGATAAATATTATCTTTTAGTAGACTCTATTTATCAGATAGAAAAAAAGTTAACATACAAAACATTATCATAAGATAAACAGGTTGAATGTTATTTTTTGTATCATTCTATCGGAATTCTCGTATAAGGTTTGTTCTTATCATCATTATGTTGTATCTTTATATCAGAGTTTAGTTGGCTTATGTGACAAAGGTCATCACAACAAACATATTTTTGCAACATAAGTCTTACACTTTATAATATAATTAAAACAGAAAAGCTATGTCAAAATTTGGAAGCATTGTATTAGGAGTAGCAGCTGGCACAGTTGCAAGTATAGGTATACTTTTTGCACTTGACAAAGATAAAACCTTATGTAAAAGGAATTCTATAGGTGATAAAGTTGATGGTTTGAAAGATCAGTTAGATAGTCTTACCAGAAAAATGCGTGACAAATCAATGGAGTTAAAGGGCTCTTTAGAAGAAAAGGTAGACTCGCTTTTATCAGATTCAGACAATAAACCAGAAGATCTTATCAAACTATTAGAAAAGAAATTAGCTTATTTGAAAGAAAAAGCTAAGAAATAACATTAGGTAATTAGGAATCACTAAAATCAAAATAAGAAAATAAGTATGAAAAAATTCTTCAGTTTAGCTACCTTGATTTGCTTATTCATAGTAGCTCTTACTTCAATCTCTTGTAGTAAGACAGATGACCCAACAGACAATGAAATATTTATAGGAACATACAAAGGAAGAATCACTTATTCTGGTAATGGAATAAAGAAAAGTGCCGAAAATGGTTCTATAACCGTCATTAAAGCTGCTGACAGTTATTATTTTAGGTTTTCAGACGGTATCCCTGACCTGAAAGGCGTAACTTTTAAGAAGGAAGGTGACCACACTTTAGTGAATATCGACTTGAAAGAAGGTCTAAAAATAATTAGGATCAATGCCTCTTCGTTGAATATTCTATACACTAAAGACGGGAAAATATGGACTGCTAACGCAAAGAGATAGTCCAGAACGAAATAAGAGTAAAGCCCCGAGATGTCATACATTTCGGGGCTTTACATTTATTAGATTGAGAGATTCAAGTCCCAATCACCTGATCATAAGGAGTATCCTTCGTCTAATGAAAGTTCTTTTATCGCTTTATCATTTATTATTTCTAACTTGATGGGATAAGGGAAGTTCCAATCGTCAATCAATAGACTTCGATAATTGGGTATCGTATGACTATGCAAAATATTCTGTTTGTTCAATAAATCTCCTGATTGTTTTAAATTATACAACACTATCAAGTGCCCATTCCAAAAGAAATAACCATTAAGCTTTGAAGAATCATAAAAAATCATTGGACGGAAGATGACATACTGCCTACCCTTCTCTTGTTTAAAACGAAGCTCAAATAATACTGAAGGGTTGTTTTCAATATAGTTATGAAGAAATTTCTTTAATCCCGTATTCTTTATAACATTTGTATCAACATATCTTCCTCCCTTAGATAATAAGGAGAAACCTTTGGGAATTCTTGCTATTTTATTTTCATTAGTGATAAGAAATGCTCGTTGAATTGGCTCCGTTATACCCTTTGATTGGAAAACATTTCTGTAGCCATCTATCTTGCCACTATATTTCTTTAAGACTTTTGTGTCTACTATATGTGTCCTATCTAAACTATCCGTCTGGAAATATGTTATTAACTTTCCATTATAGATATAATAACCATCAATCATGTCCGGGTCATAAGCACCTAACCCTGTTATAAATAACAAGTTATAATTATTAATTTTAGACACTTGTATTTGTATCACATTATACTCTGGATGCTCTTTAGAGAATTGGTTAAGCACATATTGTAGAGATGGAGAAAATGGTTCCTTTTTGATTGTACAACCCGAAAGTACAAAAAAGAGAACCAGAACAAAAAACGTTTTCGTTATGTTATCTATAGACATATTTTCTTATTCGCTGATTCATTCGTTACCAGCATCGGATTACCGTTGGCACCGCAGGTATTATTTATTGTTATATGTTACATATTGATTTGCGACAAATGATTTAATGTGGAAATCTGAAGTATAGTATATAGCCTCGATAAGTTCATACTTCTTAAGAGACATTTTAACAGTTTCCATTCTCGTGGAAGAGAACATATTTCGTTTTTCTTTCTTAATAAAAATAGTAACTTCTTCTAAAGGCGAACTCCTATAAGTATAGGTAGTATCCTTGAGAGAAAGGATTACATGATGTTCTTCATCAAAGTATGTATTACCTATCCTTGTTAATTTGGTTCTACGGACGAATTCTTCCTCTTTCCCATTTTTATCCAAGGATTTTATTAAAATAGAATCTCTATAATATTCTACCTCAATTTGATTCTTCACTTCTCCTATAAATATCT
>QWCZ01000690.1_pt1 | contig 21305 bp, 21 predicted proteins | sample 1972651 | NCBI WGS metagenome assembly QWCZ01 (sample SAMN09866695, study PRJNA288562) | Human oral metagenome isolate pre1_saliva, whole genome shotgun sequencing... | isolation source: mouth | host: Homo sapiens | place: USA: California
CTCCAAATAAAAGCCGATATATTAGAACACTTGCTTATTGAGAAAATGCAACGAGAAGCGCAATTTCTGCTACAATCCCCCGAAGAGATCTACCGCACCCTATTGGAGAAAGATCCTAAGCTCATTCAGAACATTCCGCTGAAATATATCGCTTCCTATATAGGCATTACACCCCAAGCCCTCAGCAGAATACGGAAACGGATTTTTTAAGTATTCCTATTTATGAACCCAAGTTCATTTTTTCTATGGTTTTTCGTCGTTACTTTGCATTGAAAAACAAAGACAAATAAGTCTTTCAGTTTTTGTAAAGAAAAGGGCCATATTCAAGAGAAATTCATTTTTAAGGAGAAAAGGATATGAAATTCGGAAAATTATTCGCATCGTTATTGACAGGTGCTGCAATTGTTTCTTTAGCAGCTTGTGGAAACAATGGCGGATCAGATAAAACAGCTAGCTCTGGCAGTAATTCTGGCAAAACAGAGATTACTTGGTGGGCTTTCCCAGTCTTCACACAGGAAAATGCCAACGATGGTGTTGGAACTTATGAAAAATCAATTATCGAAGCTTTTGAAAAAGCGAACCCAGATATTCATGTCAATCTAGAAACTATTGACTTTAAATCTGGTCCTGAAAAGATTACGACAGCTATCGAAGCAGGCACAGCACCAGATGTTTTGTTTGATGCACCAGGTCGGATTATTCAGTATGGAAAAAATGGTAAATTAGCTGATTTGAACGATCTCTTTACTGATGACTTTGTCAAAGATGTCAATAATGATAACATTATCCAAGCTAGCAAGGCAGGAGACAAAGCTTACATGTATCCTATCAGCTCTGCTCCATTCTATATGGCTTTCAATAAGAAAATGTTGGAAGATGCCGGTGTAGCAAATCTTGTCAAGGAAGGCTGGACAACATCTGATTTTGAAAAAGTGCTGAAAGCTCTGAAAGATAAAGGCTACACTCCAGGTTCCCTCTTTAGTAATGGTCAAGGTGGTGACCAAGGAACTCGTGCCTTCATCGCTAATCTTTACGGCGGATCTATTACAGATGAAAAAGTTACCAAATACACAACTGATAATCCTAAGTTTGTCAAAGGACTGGAAAAAGCAGTTGGCTGGATTAATGACGGTTTGATGATGAACGGCTCTCAATATGATGGTGGAGCAGATATTCAAAACTTTGCTAACGGCCAAACATCCTACACTCTTCTTTGGGCTCCTTCTCAAAATGGTATTCAAGCACAACTTTTAGAAGCCAGCAAAGTTGATGTAGTGGAAGTACCTTTCCCGTCAGAATCTGGCAAACCAGCTCTTGAATATCTTGTAAACGGATTTGCAGTCTTTAACAATAAAGATGAAAAGAAAGTAGCAGCTTCTAAGAAGTTCGTCCAATTTATCGCTGATGACAAAGAGTGGGGACCTAAGAATGTAGTTCGTACAGGTGCTTTCCCAGTTCGTACTTCATTTGGAAAACTCTATGATGATAAACGTATGGAAACCATCAGTGGATGGACTCAGTACTATTCACCATATTACAACACTATTGATGGCTTTGCGGAAATGAGAACACTTTGGTTCCCAATGCTCCAATCTGTATCCAATGGTGATGAAAAGGTTGAACCTGCTTTGAAGACATTTACAGAAAAAGCAAACGAAACAATTACTAAAAAATAAGCAAATGTGAAATCCTCCCCTTTTTCTGTTGACAGTTTCTAGAAGTAGAAAAAGGGGGATTTTGTTAGAAAATCTTGAAAGAGGGGTACCTCATTGTGAAAGTCAATAAAATCAGAATGAAAGAAACCCTAGTATCATACGCGTTTTTAGCTCCAATTCTGATATTTTTCACGGTATTTGTCTTGGCACCTATGATTATGGGTTTTGTTACTAGTTTTTTTAACTATACGATGACCTCCTTTACTTTTGTCGGATTTGATAATTATATTCGGATGTTTAAAGATCCGGTCTTTATGAAATCGCTGATTAATACGGTCATTATCGTGATCGGCTCTGTGCCGATTGTAGTTCTCTTCTCTTTGTTTGTGGCTTCGCAGACTTATGAGATGAATGCTGTCTCTCGTTCCTTTTACCGTTTTGTATTCTTCCTGCCAGTTGTTACAGGGAGCGTAGCTGTGACGGTTGTATGGAAATGGATCTACGATCCGCTGTCTGGTATTTTGAACTTTGTTTTGAAGTCAGGCCATGTCATCAATCAAAATATTTCTTGGCTTGGCGATAAACATTGGGCATTGCTAGCAATTATCATTATTCTCTTAACAACTTCTGTGGGCCAACCTATCATTCTCTATATCGCAGCTATGGGAAATATTGACAATTCTCTAGTTGAGGCTGCGCGAGTGGATGGTGCAACAGAAATGCAAGTCTTCTGGAAGATCAAATGGCCTAGCCTGCTTCCAACAACCCTTTACATTGCTATCATTACTACAATTAACTCATTCCAGTGTTTTGCCTTGATTCAGCTCTTGACATCAGGCGGACCTAATTACTCAACCAGTACGCTCATGTACTATCTGTATGAAAAAGCCTTCAAGTTATCTGAATACGGCTACGCTAATACCATGGGAGTCTTTTTAGCAGTCATGATTGCCATCATCAGCTTCGCCCAGTTCAAGATTCTTGGAAACGATGTAGAATACTAGAGAAAGGAGAAAGAAGATGCAAACTAAAAAAATGAATGTTTTTAAGGTGGTATCAGGATTTGTTCTGGCCATACTAACCATCCTCTTTGTCTTTCCTTTCTATTGGATTTTGACAGGAGCTTTCAAATCTCAACCAGCAACGATTGTCATTCCGCCAGAATGGTGGCCAAAAATGCCAACGGTTGAAAACTTCCAGCAATTGATGGTGCAAAATCCAGCCATGCAATGGATGTGGAATAGTGTTTTCATTTCGCTTGCGACCATGTTTCTGGTCTGCGCCACTTCTTCTTTGGCAGGATATGTTTTGGCCAAGAAGCGGTTCTATGGTCAACGGATTCTTTTTGCAATTTTCATTGCGGCCATGGCTTTGCCTAAGCAGGTAGTGTTGGTACCACTAGTGCGTATTGTTAATTTCATGGGAATTCACGATACCTTGGCTGCAGTAATCTTACCGTTGGTTGGCTGGCCTTTCGGAGTTTTTCTAATGAAGCAGTTCAGTGAAAACATCCCGACAGAGCTTCTTGAGTCTGCTAAAATCGACGGTTGTGGCGAAATTCGGACTTTCTGGAGCGTTGCTTTTCCGATTGTCAAACCGGGCTTTGCGGCTCTAGCTATTTTCACATTTATCAATACTTGGAACGACTACTTTATGCAGCTGGTTATGTTGACATCTAGGCAGAATTTGACAATTTCTCTCGGGGTTGCGACCATGCAGGCTGAAATGGCAACCAACTATGGCCTAATTATGGCGGGAGCTGCTTTGGCTGCAGTGCCAATTGTGGCGGTCTTCCTCATCTTCCAAAAATCCTTCACACAAGGAATCACGATGGGAGCTGTTAAGGGATAGAAATATGATTTTTGATCAATTAGAGAATCTCGTTCGCTATCGAGGGATTCACAAAAATATTGATACAGCTATTGATTATCTTCTGAGTCACAATGTATCAAATCTAAACTCAGGACGCTATGAAGTAGATGGTGATAGGGTCTTCTTCTTTTTGCAGGAAAATACTCTTAGTCAACAGCAAGAGGAAAGCTTTGAATTTCACCAGAGATACTTGGACCTGCACTTTCTTTTGGAAGGGCATGAGCTGATCCAATATGGCTGTCAGATTAGAGAAGTTCAGGAAGCCTATGATGAAGGTCGAGATATTGGTTTTGTTGTTTGCGAACAGACTTATCCGCTCTTGTTAGACGGTTTCAATTTTGCTGCTTTTTTGCCAGAAGAAGCCCACCAGCCTAATCAATTTGCTGGCAGAGAAGAGACAGTTAAAAAGTGTGTATTTAAAGTTTTGTTGGATTAATATTTGAAAAGGAGGCTAGCAATGGATAAAAGAGGTAGCCGATTGATAGAGACTATTTTTGATACGGATAATTTCTTTATGCAGATTTGTGAGAAAATCCTTGATTTAGCGACAGTAAACTTGCTTTTTCTGCTGACATCTCTGCCTCTTCTAACCATCGGTATTGCTAAGCTAAGCCTCTATCAAACTCTTTTTGAGATCAAAGGCGGTCGTCGTGTAAAAGTAACGGCTGTCTATATCAAGGCCTTCCGAGAAAATTGGCAGTTGGGTTTCAAACTTGGCCTGTTGGAGCTCATGCTGTCTGCTATCAGTATTTTTGACCTCCTTCTTATCTGGGGTCAGGAGGCTCTGCCTTTTCAAATACTGAAAGTTGCCTGCTTTGCTCTTCTTATCTTTACAACAGCGCTCTTTCTGTGTGTTTATCCACTGGCTGGCCGATTTGAGCAGTCTCTTATAGGTGGGTTACAGACTAGTCTAGTTTTGCTCAGTCTTAACTTTCCTTGGTTTTTCCTGATGATAGCCATTCTAGTAGCAATTTTGACAGTGCTTCTTAGTTCAGGACTTCTACTTTTACTAGGGTTATCGCTCTTTGTTTTAATCGGTTTTGCTGGATTGGCCTTCACGCAGATTACTGTTTTAGAGAAGATTTTTGCCAAATACGAAAAGCCTTAATTTATAGAAATTCTAGATTTGGAGATAAAAGAAAATGAAAAATATGACCAAATACCAAGGTGTCATTCCTGCTTTCTATGCCTGCTATGACGAGGACGGTGAAATCAGCCCGGAGCGGACTCGCGCTTTAGTGGAATATTTCATCGCCAAGGGCGTGCAAGGTCTTTATGTCAACGGTTCTTCGGGCGAGTGTATCTATCTGAGCGTGGAAGACCGAAAACGGGTTCTAGAAGAAGTGATGAAAGTTGCTAAGGGACGTCTGACTATCATTGCCCATGTGGCTTGCAACAATACTAAAGACAGCGTGGAACTGGCTCGTCATGCGGAAAGTTTGGAAGTCGATGCTATTGCAGCTATTCCGCCGATTTATTTCCGTTTGCCAGAGTATTCGGTTGCCCAGTATTGGAATGACATCAGTGCGGCGGCGCCTAATACTGATTTCGTGATTTACAATATTCCTCAGCTGGCTGGTGTAGCCTTGACTCCTAGCCTTTACAAGGAAATGCTCAAGAATGAGCGCGTGATTGGTGTGAAGAACTCTTCAATGCCAGTGCAGGATATTCAGACCTTTGTAGCTCTTGGGGGAGAAGATCATGTAGTCTTTAATGGTCCAGATGAGCAATTCTTAGGTGGCCGTCTTATGGGTGCTGCAGCCGGTATCGGTGGTACATACGGGGCTATGCCAGAGCTCTTCCTTAAACTCAATCAACTGATTGCTGACAAGGAATTAGAACGGGCTAAGGAGTTGCAATATGCGATAAATGCAATCATCGGAAAATTAACCAGTGCCCGCGGCAATATGTACGCTGTTATAAAGGGTGTTTTGGAAATTAACGAAGGCTTGACCATCGGATCTGTCCGCTCTCCTCTGACACCGCTGCAGGAAAGTGATCGGCCGATTGTGGAAGAAGCAGCTCGGTTGATTAGACAAACCAAGGAGCAATTTTTATAAGCAACAGGATAAACACTAGAGAGAAGGTGTGCTATGAAACACTATGTTGCTATTGATATTGGCGGTACCAATATCAAGTATGGCTTAATCAACGAGGCGGAAACCTTGGTGGAAGCACATGAAATGCCGACAGAGGCCCACAAAGGCGGCCCGGGAATTATGCAAAAGGTTGAAGGGATTGTTGCAGGCTATTTAGAAAAAGGACCTCTGGCTGGGATTTGTATTTCTTCGGCTGGCATGGTAGATCCAGACAAGGGTGAAATTTTCTATGCTGGGCCGCAGATTCCTAATTACGCTGGTACCCAGTTCAAAAAAGTGCTGGAAGAAACATTCTCCCTGCCTTGTGAGATTGAAAATGATGTCAACTGTGCTGGTCTGGCGGAGGCTATGTCGGGCAGTGGCAAGGGAGCGAAGATTGCCCTTTGTTTGACAATTGGTACAGGTATTGGAGGCTGTCTGGTCGTAGATGGTCAGGTCTTCCATGGCTTTAGTAACTCTGCTTGTGAGGTCGGATACCTGCATCTACCAGACGGAGCTTTCCAAGATGTGGCATCTACAACAGCTCTGGTCAATTATGTGGCTGAGCTACATGGAGAAGACGCAGAGCATTGGAATGGCCGTCGGATTTTCAAAGAAGCAACTGAGGGCAATAAACTCTGTATCGAAGGCATCGATCGCATGGTTGACTATCTGGGTCAAGGAATTGCCAATATCTGCTATGTTGTTAATCCAGAAGTTGTTATTCTAGGCGGAGGCATCATGGGACAAGAAGCTATCCTTAGACCGCGTATTCAGGCGGCTTTGCAGGATGCTTTGGTTCCAAGCATTGCTGACAAAACCAAACTGGCCTTTGCTCATCATCAAAATACTGCAGGTATGTTTGGAGCCTACTATCATTTCAAAAATAGACAAGCTTAACCTGAGATTTTTCTCAGGTTCCTTGTCTTTCAAGAGGAAAATCAAATGGCAGAAAGAAGTTTCATTCAGGAAGCTGCTCAGCTTCTAGGTTCCTTGATGGAAAATTTTCAAGAGAAGACAATTCAGTCAAGAGATGAAATCTGCTTTTACGAGTGCTTAGCAGAAGTTTTAAGGAGCTTGGAGAAAACCAAGGCCCTGGATAACCGTCTTCTCATTGCTCTTGAAAGCTTCCATAAAAGTGCTAGTTTTTTAATTGGTCTTAGTAGCCTCAAACTGGATCAGCCTACTTATCAAAAGTGGCGTGCCTACGATGCCTTTCATATGGAAAAAGTTCAGCCCCAATTAGAAATCTATGGGCCAATCCTCCCCTTGTGAAAGAAAGAGGAAAAATTTAGACCAAAAAAGAAAACGAGTCAGAAAATCCTGATTCGTTTTTATCTGTGAGTATTTCGGCGGTAGTAGCCATTTAGTTTTTGATTCTCCCAATAGCTGTTAAAGATTCTTTCTTTTTTCTCGCGGTTAATCTCGAGGAAAAAGGCATAGATAAGATCGATCATGAGAAGCATGGGGAATTGTGCGGAAATCCGCAAGATAAACTCAGGCTTGCTTTGAAGGGCAACAGGAACGACTTCAGTGAAGTCTTCTTGAATCTTTTCAGGTTGTCCTGTCACCAAGATGGTTTTTGCTCCCATATTTTTAGCGTCAATCAAGCTGTCAATGATGGACTGGGTCTGTCCGGATAGAGAAAATCCAATAACGAGGCAGTTCTTGTCCAGAATACTAGTTGTCCAAGCGAAGCCATCTTGGTCGGTTAGGGCTTCACAAACGACTCCCAGTCTCATGAAGCGCAGCTTCATATCACGTGCGACTAAGCCCGAGCTCCCTGTTCCAAAGAAATAAACTCGGTCCGCCTCTTCTATGATTTGAGCCACTCGCTCCAGCTTTTCCTCATCTATCAGTTCTTTTGTCTGCTGGTGGATTTGGTTGTAGTTGTACAAGACATGACGGGATAAGCTGCTTTGCATATTATCCGACTCGGTTTGCGCCTTTTGTAGGTCCTGTAGATATTGAAAACTAAATTCCCGATAACCTTTAAAGCCGCATTTTTTGGCGAAACGGGTCAAGGCTGCTTGAGAAATGTGCAAGGTTTGGGCAACTTGCAAAGAGGATAAATCCTCTTGAATACTATTTGGATCCAAAAAATAGTGACCAATCCTCTGTTCCAAGTCGGTCATCTTGTCAAGATGGCTCTCAATGATGGCCAAGATATTCTGCTGACTCATAAAATCACTTTCTTCATGGGATAATGTTTAGTAAAAGTTTAAGGGCTGTTCTGGCTGGAAAGTACATTTGAAGCCACTTTTACTTTTCTGCTATTCTATATTTGTCTTAGAATTTGTTTATATTATAACATAGTTATAGACAAATAAACCGTTTGCAAGACTGAAACTTATCAAGAGTGTACAACTGAGACTGATTTGTAAGTATTGAAATGAATCAAATCTATATCGGCTTTTCCTATTAGTTTGAGATGCCTGTTTAGTAATCTCTGACTGTTTTTCTGAAAATATGTTATAATTTATGCAAGTACGAAGCTGTATTCCAGAAGATGAGTTTGCCAGATGGTTCGACAGTCAGCCAGGAATGCAGATTTTAAAATCCGTTTTCGAAGGTTTTTGAAAACGAGGGGGTGAATAGATGGCCAATGAAACACTTGAAAAAATGCAGGAAATTGAAACTGCTGCAGAAGAAGTTTTGATGGGCTACAGGACGCAGGCTCAGGAGCTGCGGCAGCAGGTAGATGAAGATATCAGGCAGCTGGGTCTGACCTATGACAATGAAACACAGAAGCTGGCAGAAGAATTAACCGCGTCTTCCCAACAAAAGTTGGTGCTCCTGCAACAAGACTTGGAGCAGACAACCCAGCAAAATGAGGACAAGGTTGCGGCTGCGCTGACAGACAAAAAAGCAGACTTGGCGCGAGCCATTGTAGAGAAGGTGGTAGAAGCCTATGGCCATTAGTCAAATGCGGCAGCTGTCTCTGCTTCTTCCCAAGGAACTGCTGGACCAGCTTCTCTTTTACCTACAGGGTTTAGAGTCGGTTCAGATTCATGATTTGCGGCAGGAAGAGGACTGGCAGGCAGCCTTTGAGCAAGCTTTAGTCGGCCGGCCGGATCAGCAGCTATCTCAGCAGGATTTGCTCAGTCGTCAGGAAAAGCTCGAGAGGCTAATTGCAGAGCTAGAGCCTTTTATGCCCAAAAAGAAACTGCTGGAATCCTTAAAAGAAGAGCCTTTGGAGCTATCCTTTGCTGCTTTAGAGCAGGCAGGGAAGGCTCGCGATGAGGTGGCGCTATTAGAAGGAATCAGCAAACAGCTCAAGGTTTTGAAAGAGGCCAAAGGTCAGATAGAAGCTGACCGCTTGGAAGTGGCTGCGCTAGAGAAGTGGGAGCAGCTGGAACTAACACCGCAAGCAGCTGCGACTTTCAGTCATCTGGGAGCTTTGATTGGGACGATTCCCAATACTGACGACGATGCTCTGCGCCTGACTCTGGGAGCACATCCTAATCTGAAGTTTCAGGAAGTCTTTACCGATGATACGGAGCAGGGGGTTCTTATTTTTTACAAGACAGGCTCTCTGGAAGAAGTTCGCAAAATCTTGAAAGAGTACGGCTTTAAGCCTTTTGAGTATGACTATGTGGAACTGCCTGCTGAGCGGGTAGCCCAGCTCAAGGCCAACATTCGACAGCAGAAGGCAGTGGCAGATGCTATGACCAAGAGTCTGGCAGCTTCCAAGAATGAGTTGGACCAGCTCAAGGTTCAGCTTGACTATCTCTGCAATCTCTCTTCCCGCCAAGAAAGTAAGAACCAGTTAGCCAGCACACAAAATCTGGCGGCTTTGGAAGGCTGGATCGAAAGCAATCAAGTTCAAGCTCTTGAGGCATGCTTAACAGAGCAGTTTGGTCAGAGCATTCTCATCCAGACCAGAGAGATTCGACAGGACGAGGAAGATAAGGTTCCGACCAAGCTAAAAAACAATGTCTTAGTGGAGCCTTTCGAGCTTGTGACGGAGATGTATTCCTTGCCTAAGTATGGTGATAAGGATCCAACCCCCGTCGTGTCATTATTCTATTTTGTATTCTTTGGCATGATGGTCGCCGACATTGGCTACGGCCTTTTGCTCTTTGTGGGCACTAGCCTGGCGCTGCACTTCTTGCATGTCAAGCCGGGATTGGCTAAGAATCTGCGATTCTTCCGCCTGCTGGGCGTAGCAGTCATCATCTGGGGACTGGTTTATGGTTCTTTCTTTGGCTTTGAACTGCCCTTTGCTCTGATTAGTACCAGCTCAGATGCCATGACGATTCTAGTTATTTCGGTCGTCTTCGGCTTTGTTACAGTGCTGGCGGGCCTCTTCCTCAGCGGTCTGAAAAATATCCGCCTTAAGGATTATGCAGAAGCATACAATGCAGGTTTTGCTTGGGTACTGATTTTGCTGGGGCTGCTACTCTTGGCCTTGGGAAATTTCTTCCCATCCTTGTCCTTTGCGGCAACGATTGGTCAATGGCTAGCCATCATCAATGCACTTGGCGTATTGGCAGTATCGATTATCAGTGCTAAGAGCTTGGCAGGATTGGGGTCAGGTCTCTTTAATCTCTACAATGTCAGTGGTTATGTAGGAGATCTGGTCAGCTTTACGCGGCTGATGGCTCTGGGACTTTCGGGAGCCAGCATTGGCTCGGCCTTTAATCTTATTGTCAGCCTCTTCCCACCTGTCGCTCGCTTCAGCATTGGTATTCTGCTCTTTATTGCTTTGCATCTGGTCAATATGTTTCTATCTTTTCTGTCCGGCTATGTGCACGGAGCGCGTTTGATTTTCGTGGAATTCTTCGGGAAATTCTACGACGGCGGCGGCAAGCCTTTCACTCCGCTCAAGCCTAGCGAAAAATATGTTCAGCAAAGCAAGAAATAAAGATTAGGAACTAGGGTAAGAGATGAGAAACTCATCTTTAGAAAAACACTTTCTACAACATCAAAACAAGCAACATTCATTCAACTAGCTGTTGGTTTTACGACGATTACAGCATTTTCATAGGAGTAAATCATGGAACATTTAGCATCATATTTTGGAACATACGGCGGCGCCTTTTTTGCAGGTCTGGGAGTAGCTTTAGCGGTCTTTCTCAGCGGAATGGGCTCAGCTCTGGGTGTTGGAAGCACTGGTCAGGCAGCGGCAGCCCTCTTGAAAGAACAGCCGGAAAAATTCGCTCAAGCTCTGATTCTGCAGCTTTTGCCAGGTACCCAAGGTCTCTATGGCTTTGTTATCGGGATTACCGTCTTCTTTAATATCAAGCCAGAATTGGCTCTGCAATCAGGCGTGGCTTATTTCCTAGCAGCTTTGCCAGTTGCGATTGTTGGTTACTTTTCAGCCAAGCATCAAGGACGAGTGGCGACAGCCGGTATTCAGATTTTGGCCAAGCGTCCGGAAGAGGTCATGAAAGGAGTTATCCTAGCGGCCATGGTTGAAACTTACGCCATCTTGGCCTTCGTTGTATCCTTCATCATGGTTCTGAATGTGAAGTAAGGAGGCTTTTATGTCTGACATATCAGATCTCAAAGCTTCTGTCTTGGAGCAGGCTCACGAGAAGGGGCGTCTGCTTTTGACCGAGGCTACTGAGAAAATAGAACAGGAAGCCAAGGAACGTGAGGCTCAGCTGGTTCGGCAGAAGCTTGGACAGCGAGAGCAGCAGCTGAAAGAAATCAGCCGGCGCAGTCAGCGCGATATTCAGCAGCTGGAAAATCAAAAGCGCCAGTCTACTCTGGTCATCAAGCAACGGGTTCTCAGAGAGCTTTTTGAGGAGGCCTATGCTCAGATGGCGGCTTGGTCACCAGCTGAAGAGGAGCATTTTCTGAAGAGTGTCCTGGCTAAATATCCCGAGGAAGAGTTGACACTGGTTTTCGGTGCTCTGTCTGCTGAGAAATTCAGTTCCAGCCAGTTAGAAGACTTGAAAAAGGTCTTTCCGCAAGTGCATTTTTCAGACCAGTTTATAGCCGGTCAGGCAGGCTTTGTGCTGAGCCAAGGACGGGTGGATGATAGTTATCTCTATCGCGACTTGCTGAACTCTGTCTGGCAGGAGGAAAGCTACCGACTGGCTCAGGATATTTTCAAAGACCAGGCAGAATAGGAGGCGGACCATGAGTGAAACAAGCTTCTCTCAAGTCAATACAGCCATTAGCGTGCAGGAGGCTTCCTTTTTGACGCCCCAGCAATATGAACAGTTGCTGCAGACTGACGATGCTGCCAGCCGTTCGGCTCTTCTGCAGGGAACGGTCTATGCCATGGATGCTGATGCCATCAAGGATCTCAATTCCATTGAGCAAGTACTGATGAAGCATTTGTATTCCGTTTATAATTGGGCGCTTGAGATCAGTCCAAGTAAGGAGTTAGTGGAGATTTTCACGCTCCGCTATACCTACCACAATCTCAAAGTTTTTCTCAAGGGTCGGGCGACAGGTCAGTCCTTGGAGCATTTGCTGATGCCGGTGGGGACCTATTCGCTGGAGGTTTTAGAGCACCTAGTTATGGCCTTTTCAGCTGAGTATTGTCCAGATTTCATGCTAGACGAGGTGCTTGCGACCTGGCAGGAATACCAGGATTATCAGGATGTGCGCGTGCTGGAGATTGGCATGGACATGGCTTATTTCCAGCATCTCAAGCGTCTGACACAGGAGTTGGAAGATGAGAGCCTGCTGGAGCTGGTGAATCTGACTATTGATTTTTACAATGCCATCACCGTCAAGCGGGCTGTTGGCTTGGGAAAACCGCGCAGCTTTATGAGGCAGCTCCTGTCTGATGAGGGGAGCCTCTCCGCTGCCAATTGGATTGCCATGGCGGAGCAGGGAGATTTCTTGACTTGGTTTAGTCAAGTCAATCCCTGTGGTTACGATTTGGATCTGCGCTCCTATGAGGAGAAAATGCGGAACCAGACCTTGACGACAGTAGAGTTAGAATATCTAACGGACCTCTTGCAGGCTAAGTTGCTGGCGACTGGTCAGTTTGAGACAGATGGCCCGCTCCCTCTGGCCCGCTATCTGTTGGGTAAGGAGCTGGAAGTCAAGAATCTGCGGCTGATTTTGACCGGAATGGACAATCAGCTGCCAGTAGAGCTTATCAGAGAAAGGATGCGACCGATTTATGGACAAGACTAGCTACAAGATTGCTGTCGTGGGGAATCGCGATACCATTCTCCCATTTAAGCTGATTGGTTTTCAGACCTTTCCAGTGAAGGAAGCTCAGGAGACGATCAATACCCTGCGTCGGCTCGCCCGCGAAGATTTCGGCATTATCTATCTGACGGAGGATATGGCTGCGGATATTCCAGAAACCCTGGCCTACTATGACCAGCTGGAGATTCCTGCTCTTGTGCTCATTCCTACCCATAAGGGGAGCACGGGTCTGGCTCTTTCGAGGATTCATGAAAATGTCGAAAAGGCTGTCGGACAAGATATATTGTGAGGTTTTTATGCGAATCAATCAACTAGGTCAGCCCATTGGGGATGCTCTGCCGGATTTTCAGCCGGGGGACTTGCCCAATCTGGAGCGAATCGAAGGCCAGTATGCTGTCATTGAGCGTCTCTCCAAGGACAAGCATGGGGCGGATTTGTATAAGGTGTATGGCCCGGATTCTCCTGCGGATATGTGGACCTATCTCTTTCAAAATCCAGCCCAAAGTCAGGAAGAATGGTCCAAGTTGCTAGAACAGATGCTGGCAGCACAGGATCGTTTTCACTATGCCATTGTGGACAAGGAGAGCGGTAAGGCTCTAGGAACTTTTGCCTTGATGAGGATTGACCGAAATAACCGCGTTATTGAAGTGGGCTCTGTGACCTATTCGCCCAAGCTGAAGCGCACCAGACTGGCTACGGAAGCCCAGTACTTGCTGGCACGCTATGTCTTTGAAGAGCTGGAGTATCGCCGCTATGAATGGAAATGCGATGCCCTTAATCAGCCGTCAAGGCGGGCAGCAGAGCGGCTTGGTTTCACCTATGAAGGAAGGTTTCGTCAGGCCCTTGTCTATAAAGGGCGCAACCGAGACACAGACTGGCTGTCTATGATTGACAGGGATTGGCCGGCCGTCAAAAGCCGTCTCGAAAAATGGCTTAGCCCAGACAATTTCGACGAAAAGGGCCAGCAAATAAAAGCCTTATCTGATTTTTAAAATAAAAAGCAACAATAATACTCTTTGGAAATGAAATTCAAACTAGGTCCGCATCTAACTTAATTTGAGCTTTGATTTTCATTGAGAAACAAGAAAAATCTCCCAAGAATGGAGGAAGATTGTGAGTCAAGGAAAGATTATCAAAGTTTCTGGTCCTCTGGTGCTGGCATCAGGGATGCAGGAAGCGAATATTCAGGATATCTGCCGGGTTGGCGATTTGGGGCTGATCGGTGAAATTATTGAAATGCGGCGGGACCAAGCATCTATCCAGGTTTATGAAGAAACTTCTGGCTTGGGTCCGGGAGAGCCGGTCATCACGACTGGAAGTCCTCTGTCCGTTGAACTGGGTCCAGGTCTGATTTCTCAGATGTTTGACGGGATTCAGCGGCCTTTGGAGCGTTTCCAAACCATCACGGCGAGCGACTTCCTCGTCCGCGGTGTCCAATTGCCAAATCTAGACCGGGAGGCTAAGTGGGATTTTGTTCCAAGTCTGTCTGTCGGAGATGCGGTTGAGGCTGGGGATATTCTGGGAACGGTGCAGGAGACCAATCTGGTGGAGCACCGTATCATGGTGCCGGTCGGCATTAGTGGACGCTTGACCAACATCTCGTCTGGCAGTTTCACTGTTGAAGAGACTGTTTACGAGATTGAGCAGGCGGACGGTTCTGTCTTTAAAGGGACTCTCATGCAAAAATGGCCAGTCCGTCGTGGGCGTCCTTTTGCTCAGAAGCTGATTCCAGTTGAGCCTTTGGTGACAGGTCAGCGGGTCATCGATACCTTCTTCCCAGTAACCAAGGGCGGAGCAGCAGCCGTACCAGGACCATTCGGGGCTGGTAAGACTGTCGTTCAGCACCAGGTGGCCAAGTTTGCCAATGTTGACATCGTTATCTATGTCGGCTGCGGAGAGCGTGGCAATGAGATGACCGACGTACTTAATGAATTTCCAGAACTAATAGACCCATCAACTGGCCAGTCTATTATGCAACGGACGGTGCTGATTGCCAACACCTCCAATATGCCGGTGGCGGCTCGGGAAGCGTCGATTTACACAGGGATTACTATTGCAGAATACTTCCGTGACATGGGCTATTCAGTGGCCATCATGGCGGACTCTACCTCTCGCTGGGCAGAAGCCCTGCGGGAAATGTCCGGCCGTCTGGAAGAAATGCCGGGTGACGAAGGCTATCCAGCCTATCTTGGCAGCCGGATTGCTGAGTATTACGAGCGGGCAGGCCGAGTCAAAACACTCGGTTCGACTGCGCGCGAAGGCTCTATAACCGCTATCGGGGCCGTATCACCTCCGGGCGGCGATATTTCTGAGCCGGTGACGCAAAATACCCTGCGGATTGTCAAGGTCTTCTGGGGCTTGGATGCCCAGCTGGCTCAACGCCGGCATTTCCCAGCTATCAACTGGCTGAGCTCTTACTCGCTCTATCTAGACGAAGTGGGAGCCTATATCGACCAGCATGAGAAGATTGCTTGGGCTGAGAAAGTCACCAAGGCCATGAATATCCTGCAAAAGGAAAGCGAACTGCAGGAAATCGTTCGTTTGGTGGGCTTGGATTCCTTGTCTGAAAAGGACCGCCTGACCATGAATGCAGCCAAGATGATCCGCGAGGACTATCTGCAGCAGAATGCCTTTGATGATGTGGACACCTATACTTCTTTCAAAAAGCAGGTGGCTTTATTGAGCAATATCCTGACCTTCGATGCGGAGGCCAATCGTGCCTTGGAGCTGGGAGCTTATTTCCGGGAAATCATGGAAGGAACGGTGGATCTGCGTGACCGAATTGCCCGCAGCAAGTTTATCCATGAAGACCAGTTGGAAAAAATCCAGGCTCTCAGTCAGACTATCGAGGAAACTCTGCACCAGATTCTTGCCCAAGGAGGACTAGACAATGAGCGTCATTAAAGAATACCGCACCGTCAGTGAAGTTGTCGGCCCTCTGATGATTGTCGACCAAGTCGCTGGCGTGCATTTCAATGAATTGGTAGAAATCCAGCTGCATGACGGCAGCAAGCGTCAGGGCCAGGTCCTGGAAGTCCAAGAAGACAAGGCTATGGTCCAGCTTTTTGAGGGATCTAGCGGCATCAATCTGGAAAAAGCCAAGGTCCGCTTTACCGGCCGTCCGCTAGAGCTGCCAGTGTCAGAAGACATGGTGGGACGGATTTTCAATGGCATGGGCAAGCCCAGCCATCGACCACCTCAATACCTTGGTTCGGGGACAAAAATTGCCAGTATTTTCTGGCTCTGGTCTGCCCCACAAGGAATTAGCTGCTCAAATCGCCCGTCAGGCAACTGTGCTCAACTCTGATGAAAACTTCGCCGTGGTCTTTGCGGCCATGGGTATTACCTTTGAAGAAGCCGAGTTCTTCATGAATGACCTCCGGGAGACAGGAGCCATTGACCGCTCGGTGCTCTTTATCAATCTGGCTAATGATCCGGCTATCGAGCGGATTGCAACGCCGCGTATTGCCCTGACAGCAGCCGAGTACTTGGCTTATGAAAAGGATATGCACGTTCTGGTCATCATGACCGACATGACCAATTACTGTGAAGCCCTGCGGGAAGTTTCCGCAGCTCGTCGTGAGGTGCCGGGCCGTCGTGGGTATCCGGGTTACCTCTATACCAACCTGTCCACCCTCTATGAGCGGGCTGGTCGTCTGGTCGGTAAGAAAGGCTCGGTGACGCAGATTCCGATTTTGTCCATGCCAGAGGATGACATTACCCATCCGATTCCAGACTTGACGGGTTATATTACGGAAGGTCAGATTATCCTTTCACGCGACCTTTACAACAGTGGCTATCGTCCGCCCATCAATGTCCTGCCATCTCTGTCCCGTCTCAAGGACAAGGGCTCAGGTGAGGGCAAGACTAGAGGTGACCATGCCGCAACTATGAACCAGCTATTTGCTGCCTATGCGCAAGGAAAGCAGGCTAAGGAGTTGGCTGTCGTTCTGGGGGAATCCGCCCTGTCCGAAACGGACAAGCTCTATGTGCGCTTTACTGACCGTTTCGAGCAGGAATACATCAATCAAGGTTTCCAGAACAACCGAACCATCGAGGAAAGCTTGGATCTGGGCTGGGAACTCCTGTCCATCTTACCTAGAACGGAGCTTAAGCGGATCAAGGACGATATGATTGACCAATACCTGCCGCAGACCAAGGAGGAAGAAAGATGACGCGACTCAATGTCAAGCCGACTCGGATGGAGCTGAATAACTTAAAAGCCCGTCTCAAAACGGCTGTCCGTGGGCATAAATTGCTCAAGGACAAGCGGGATGAGCTGATGCGGCGCTTCATTGAGTCTGTCCGTGAGAACAATCAGCTCCGCCAAAAGGTCGAATCCGCTCTGGTCGGTCACCTGCAGGACTTTGTCATGGCAAAGGCGCTGGAGAGCGACCTCATGGTCGAGGAGATTTTTGCCGTCCCTACGCGGGAGGTCAATCTGCATGTGGAGACTGAGAATATCATGAGTGTGCGCGTGCCCAAGATGCACGCTCATATTGACAATCCGCATAGTGATGACGAGGGAGACGTGGTTTATAGCTATGTGGCGTCTAACAGCCAGATGGATGAAACCATTGAAAGCATGAGCGATCTGCTTCCTGACTTGCTGCGACTGGCTGAGATTGAGAAAAGCTGCCAGCTCATGGCGGATGAAATCGAGAAAACCCGCCGTCGGGTCAACGGGCTAGAGTATGCTACCATCCCTGACCTCAAAGAAACCATCTACTACATCGAAATGAAGCTGGAAGAAGCCGAACGAGCCAGCCTCGTCCGAATGATGAAGGTGAAGTAAGATGCGTAGGCGTTAAAAAACGACTGAAAAATAGGAACTGGACGATGGATTCGATGAATCCAAGTCCAGTTCTCTTTTTTCCGAGTTTTTAGCCGTAGTTCGATTTAGCTGAACTAAGCCAGAGTAAATAGATATATTCACAGCAAAAATAGACGAAGAAGCGATAGCTTCTAGGGATTTTATCTTTTTTGCCAAGAGCTTAGGTCGGGTTCAGTTTAGCCGAATACCAAGAGTTTAAATAAGTCCAAAAGAAACAGAACCTCTCTAAACGGGGTTCTTTTGCTTACTGCCATTTTTTATATGTTACAAAAAAATCTCCATATTACAAAGGGCGGACAGTTTTGTTAAATAGGTCGAAAAAGGCTTTTTTCTTAGAAAAATTATGGTAAGATGGTTTTCGTATCATGAATGATTAGGAAGGTGCATTTTGCATATGAAAATGAATAAGAAATTACTTTTGGCTTCAACTGTTGCTTTGTCAGCATTGCCTTTGTTGACAACGCGAGCTGAGGAGCAGCCACAAAACTGGACTGCTAGAACAGTTGAGCAAATCAAAGCAGATATTACGAGTAATGAAAATCAACAAACTTACACTGTTCAATATGGAGACACTTTGGGAAATATTGCTCAAGCGATGAACATTGATCTTGTTGATTTGGCTAAAATCAACCAAATTGCCAATGCAGACTTGATTTTCCCAGGTACTGTTTTGACTATTACAACAAATGGACATAACGAAATTACCTCTGTAGAAATCCAAAGCTACCAAGCAGGAAATAATGCAGGATTGGTAACGGAAGATTATACAGCTAGCGAGATTTTTGGTACTGAAGAAGCCGCTCCAGCGGCACCGGCTCAAGCAGCAGAAACTCCAGCTCCGGCTGTTGAGGAAGCTGTTGCAGCTCCAGCAGATCAAGCACCAGCGCCTGCTGAAGAAGCTCCTGCCCCAGTAGCAGAAGTTGCAAGTGAAGCAGCCCCAGCTGCGGAAGCAAATGCAGCCGCTCCTGTAGAAGCAGCGCCACAGCCGGCAGTAGCTACAAGTCCAGAAGCACCAGCAGAGGCGGCTCCAGAAGCTACTGAATTAGGCCAAGACCAAGTCAGTCAAGCAACTGCTGCAGTTGAACCTACAACTTACAACGCTCCAGCTGTAACAGACGCTGCTAGCGTGACAACTAACAATCCTGCTAATGAAGGTCTTCAGCCACAGACTGCTGCTCTGAAAGAAGAGATAGCAGCTAAATATGGCATTACAGAATTTAGTCTTTACCGCCCAGGTGATAGTGGTGACCATGGTAAAGGCTTGGCGGCTGACTTTATCGTTGGTGAGAATACTGAATTAGGAAACCAAGTCGCAGCCGATGTTACTTCTAACATGACTGAAAGAGGAATCTCTTACGTTATCTGGCAGCAACAGTTCTATGCACCATTTGAAAGCATTTATGGACCAGCTAATACTTGGAACCAAATGCCAGACCGTGGCAGCGTAACTGAAAACCACTACGATCACGTTCACGTATCAATGAATGAATAAGATGAAAACAAGCTCAGAAATGGGCTTTTTCTTATATTCTCTGTGAAAAAGCGAGAATTTTCTGATAAATTTTGGTATAATAAAGCGAACTACAGATAAAGGATGAGAGAGAATGACCTTAGTTTATCAATCAACACGCGACGAAAAGAATAGAGTAACAGCTAGCCAGGCGATTCTGCAAGGCTTGGCAACAGACGGCGGGCTCTTTACGCCTATTACCTATCCGCAGGTCGATTTAGACTTTGCCAAGCTCAAAGACGCTTCTTATCAGGAAGTAGCCAAGCTGGTTTTGTCTGCTTTTTTGGATGATTTTTCTGAAGCGGAGCTGGACCACTGTATCAACCATGCCTATGACAGCAAGTTTGATGATGCGGCGATTGCTCCCTTGGTCAAGCTGGATGGTCAGTACAATCTAGAGCTTTTCCACGGAGCGACCATTGCCTTCAAGGACATGGCTCTGTCCATCCTGCCTCACTTGATGACAACTGCAGCCAAAAAGCACGGCTTGGAAAACAAAATTGTCATTTTGACGGCGACTTCTGGCGACACAGGTAAGGCAGCTATGGCAGGATTTGCGGATGTTCCAGGAACTGAGATTATCGTCTTTTATCCGAAAGATGGTGTCAGCAAGGTCCAAGAGCTGCAAATGACGACGCAGACAGGTGCCAATACGCATGTGGTGGCCATTGATGGCAACTTTGACGATGCCCAGACCAATGTCAAGCACATGTTCAATGACACAGACCTACGAGCTCGTCTCTTGGAGCACAAACTCCAGTTTTCATCAGCTAATTCCATGAATATCGGCCGTTTGGTGCCGCAGATTGTTTACTATGTCTATGCTTATGCTCAGCTAGTAAAGACGGGAGAAATAACAGCAGGAGACAAGGTAAACTTTACCGTTCCGACTGGTAATTTTGGTAATATCCTGGCGGCCTACTATGCCAAGCAAATTGGTCTGCCAGTTGGCAAGCTAATCTGCGCATCAAATGAAAACAATGTTCTGACAGACTTCTTCAAGACTCAGGTTTATGACAAGAAGCGGAGCTTCAAGGTGACATCTAGTCCATCCATGGATATTCTGGTTTCCTCTAACTTGGAGCGTTTGATTTTCCACCTGTCTGGTAACAGCGCTGAGAAAACAGCTGCCTTGATGGCGGCCCTGAATGAGCATGGACAGTATGAACTGACGGACTTTGACGCTGAGATTTTAGAGCTCTTTGCGGCTGATTATGCGACAGAGCAAGAAACAGCAGCTGAAATCAAGCGGGTCTATCAAGCATCTGACTACATCGAAGACCCTCATAGACTTAGTGATTTTGAGGCTTTGGACCAACTGCACGAACTTTCTGGTGTAGCCTTGCCACCAGCTGTGGATGGCTTAGAAACAGCCCCAGTGCGTCACAAAACGACGGTCGCTGCAGACCAAATGCAGGCAGCAGTCGAGGATTACTTGGGATTATAAAAAACAAAAACATCAGCTTATTCATTGGCTGATGTTTTATAATCTATTTCAACACAATCAACTGCTTGCCAGCTAGGCTGTAACTGTCAGCTAGTGGTGCGATTGGTTTTTGGGCATCAATGGCTGGGTATTGGAGGTGCAACTTTTGCTTGTTTTTGTTTTCGTAGGCAGCCTCTTGGTTGCCAAAGTTGATGACGATTGTCATACTTTCTTTGCTGTCTTGAATCTTGTACTCCAATAAACTGTCTGTCAGCCAGTTGACCTGACAGGCTTGCTTGATGGCGGTGCTGGTCTTTAGATGCAGCAGCGGGTGTGCCCTGCGAAAGGCAATCAGCTTTTTAAGAAAAGCAATATCCTCTGTATAATGCAGGGAGCGCAGCCAGTCTAGTTTATTGATTTCGTCAGGCATATTGTAGGTGTTGTCAATCAGATTTTTAGTCCGGAAAAATTCCTGACCGCTGTGGATAAAGGGAACACCTTGAGCCAGCAGGACGAGATGGAGAGCCAGCCGCGAATTGGACAGCCGGTCCCGCAGGGTGATAGCGGGATTGACGATATCAAAATAGTCAAAAACTGTTGCATTGTCATGGCACTCCACATAATTAATAGCTTGCTGGGGCGCTATGAAGTGAGCCTTGCCTTTTAGACCGATATTGGCTGTCAGGACATTCTCAAGCTGACTGGCAGGAGTCTTGCTCTCGATTTGCCGGCCTTGGGCGATGGTCTGCTTGAGACTGTCACGGAAATGGTCGCTGAAAAATCCATAATCTGGCAGCTGGGCAGCATT
>QWCZ01000730.1_pt1 | contig 21261 bp, 15 predicted proteins | sample 1972651 | NCBI WGS metagenome assembly QWCZ01 (sample SAMN09866695, study PRJNA288562) | Human oral metagenome isolate pre1_saliva, whole genome shotgun sequencing... | isolation source: mouth | host: Homo sapiens | place: USA: California
CGGCGTGGACAGGTCGTAGCCGATGAGCGCCCACACGTTCTTCAGGACGTCCTCGGCGACCTCGATGACGTCGTCCTGGTCCACGAAGCTCATCTCGATATCGAGCTGGGTGAACTCAGGCTGGCGGTCGGCGCGGAAGTCCTCGTCGCGGTAGCAGCGAGCGATCTGGAAGTAGCGTTCCATGCCCGCCACCATGAGCAGCTGCTTAAACAGCTGGGGCGACTGGGGCAGGGCGTACCAGGAACCCGGGGAGAGGCGGGCGGGGACGATGAAGTCACGCGCACCCTCGGGGGTCGAACGGGTCAGGGTCGGCGTCTCGATCTCGACGAAGTCGCGGGCGTACAGGGCCTCGCGGGCGGCACGCGAAACCTTCGAGCGCAGGCGGATCGCGTACTGCTCGGGCTCGCGGCGCAGGTCGAGGTAGCGGTACTTCAGGCGGGTTTCCTCGCCGACATTGCCGGAATCTTCAGCATTGGAGGACACCTGGAACGGCAGGGGCGCACTGGTGTTCAGGATTTCAATATCGTCGCCCATCACCTCGATGGCACCGGTGGCCAGATGCGGGTTCTCGTTGCCCTCGGGGCGAGCGCAGACCTCGCCGGTGACCTTCAGGACGAATTCGGAGCGCAGCTCGTGGGCGACACGCTCGTCACGGACGACAACCTGGGCGATACCGGACGCATCGCGCAGGTCGATGAACGCCACGCCACCGTGATCGCGGCGACGATCCACCCAACCGGTGAGCGTCACGGTCTGACCGACCAGGTCGGTGCCGAGGGTTCCAATGTTGTGAGTGCGAAGCACTGTGATTCCTTTCGTTGTTACCATCCGCGAGACAGGCGGCGGCATTATTATTGTACGCGCGCTCGGTCTGGGAGCACGCTCGCCGCAAATAGAATGGGTAATATGGCAGCCGTCTCTACTTCTTCTGTCCCCTCCTCCCCCGCCTGGACGCCCACCGAGATCGGTCTGGCGATAGGTTCTGTCCTCTTGATCACCCTTGTTGCATTTGAGGAGCTGGCAGCCACGACGATCATGCCGGCGGTCGTCGCTTCCTACGACGCCGCACCCTGGTATCCGATTGCCTCGGGTGCCGCGTTGGCGGCGCAGCTGAGCGCCACGGTAGTCGCGGGCGCATTGGCGGACTGGAAGGGACCTCGCGCCGTTCTCTTCACCGGTATGGCGCTCTTCGCAGTAGGCCTGATCATTTCCGCCGTGGGTCCGAACGTCATTGTCTTCGTCGCTGGCCGAGCGCTGCAGGGGCTGGGCGGCGGACTTCTCGTCGTTCCCCTGTATGTCCTGATTGGCGCGGTTGCCGCCCCGGCCCACCGCCCGTCGTTCTTCGCGGCCTTTTCACTGGCGTGGGTGCTCCCCTCGCTGGTGGGTCCCGCGATCGCCGGTTACGTAACTCAAATGTGGGGGTGGCGCTATGTCTTCGGCGTCGTCCCGATTGTCGTCGTTGTTGCGGCCATCCCCGTCGGCTACGTGCTACGCACGCTGCCCGTAGCTGAGGCACGCAAGGCCGCGCGCTTGGCAGCACTGTCGTGTAACGCGGTCTTGGCGGGCGTAGGTGTCATGCTTCTGCAGCTCGCAGGCGCGCTTACCTCCCCTCTCTCTCAGTTCGGTGTGTTCCTGCTCGGTGCGGGCCTCACAGTGTGGGCGCTGCCCCGCCTGCTGCCGCGCGGCACGTTCGTGTCACGGCCAGGCATGCCGTCGGCGATCCTCGCGCGCCTGAGTGCCCTGGCCTCACAGGTCGGACTCGCCGTCATGATTCCTCTCGTCCTGCAGCGGGTGCATGGGTGGTCCGAGGCCTCTTCTGCCTGGTGGGTCACGCTCGGATCGATCACATGGTCGCTGGGCGCTGTCGTGCAGGCACGCGTCCATGATCCGCGCAAGCGCAAGGTTCTGCCCGTCGTCGGCGGCTCGCTCATCGCTATTGGCGCGGTGCCGGTGGGCGCGCTCCTCATCCCTGCGATTCCGGTCTGGGTCGCCCTGATCGGCTGGCTGTCGGTCGGTCTCGGCGTCGGCCTGGTCCACGCTCCCCTGTCGGTCCTGGCCCTCGAGGTGACCCCCGAGGCCAAGCACGGGCGCGTGGCCTCGTGGCTGCAGGTCGCAGACTCGGCGGGTCCGGCCCTCGAGCTCGCCCTCGTGTCCGTCGCCATGAGCGCGTGGGCCGCCACCGCCACGGTGGGCGGGGCGGCCTACGCTCCCTATTGGGTGATTGCAGTGGCCCTCGCGGGCCTCGCCGTGTTCGCCGTGAGGCGGCTCCGGCCGACCGAGTGAGGGCCGCTCTCAGTCGTTGTAGCGACGCTTGCCGAAGTGGCGGCGTCCGCCCTCGCGGCCTCCGTCGCGCTCCCAGCCGTCGCGGGTACCCTCGCGGTCGCGGCGCGCACGCTTGATGTCCTTCTCCCAGCGCTCGGTGCGAACGCTGCGGCGCGGACGTGAACCGTCGCCCTTCTCGAAACGGTGCGGACGCTTCTCGTCGCGCTCACCGGAACGGGCCTCACGGTCACCGTAGCGTCCGTCGCGTTCCCCGCCGAAGCCACCACGGCCTCGGGAATCACGGTCGAAGTCGCGGCGCTCGCGACGCTCAAAGCCGTCACGCTCGCCACGGGCGCCCGGCCCCTCGTCCACGCGGATGCGCAGCTGACGGCCGGAAACGTAGCCCTTGGAGATGCGGGAGAGCTGCTCACCGGACAGGTCCGCCGTGATGTCCACGAGAGAGAAGGTCGGGTAGATCTCGATATTGCCGATGTCGCGGCCGTCGATGCCGCCCTCGCCAGCGATCGCACCGACGATGGAGCCGGGCTTGACGCGGTCCTTCTTACCCACCTCGATGCGGTAGCGCGTGCCCGAGCCGGGGGCAGGACGGCCGCCGCCACGACGACGAGCGCCGTTCACGCCGCCCTTGAGCGGGCGGTCCTTGTCGCGGCCCGCCTCGAAGGAGGCACCCACGAACTCACCGGACTCGTCCAGGCGTTCCTCGCGGCGGATCTTGCCGTTTCCGCGACGATCCTTCTCACGGCGCGGGGCCGGTCCCTCGTCACCGACAGCCGTGGCCATGAGGGCCGCGGCAATGTCTTCAACGGAGGACTCCTCACCCATGTCCGCCAGCAGGCCCTTATACATGTCAAGGCGACCGCGCTCAATGCGGGCGGCCAAACCCTCGAGCAGGCGGCGGGCACGGAACTCGGAGACAGCTGCGGGCGACGGAATATCGACCTCTTCCATCTCGGTTCCCGTCAGCTTTTCGATGCGGCGCAGCCGACCATGCTCACGCGGGGTAAAGAAGGTCAGCGCGCGGCCCTCGCGACCCGCGCGACCGGTGCGGCCGATGCGGTGCACGTAGGCCTCGGGTTCACGCGGAACATCGAAGTTAACGACCAGGGAGATGCGCTCGACGTCGAGGCCGCGCGCAGCCACGTCGGTGGCGACCAGCACGTCGAGGGAGCCGTTCTTCAGGCGCTCAACCATGCGCTCACGCTCGGTCTGGGCGACATCACCGGAGATGCCGGCGGCGCGGAACCCGCGGCCCGACAGCTCGAGGGACACCTCTTCGACGTCGGCGCGTGTGCGCACGAAGACGATGGCGGCGTCGGCTTCTTCCTGCCCTTTAGCAATGTGTTGGGCGCGGGTTGCGAGCACGCGGGACAGAGCACCGATCTTGTGCTTGTAGGGCACGACGGCGTAGGTCTGGTGGATCGTATCGACCGTGGAAGACTCGGTGGAGACCGCGACCTTGACAGGGTCCTTCAGGTGCTCACGCGCCACCTTTTCGATGGCGGCGGGCATCGTAGCGCTGAACAGCGCGGTCAGACGATCATCGGGGGCGCTCGACGCGATTGTCTCGACGTCCTCAGCAAAGCCCATGCGCAGCATCTCGTCTGCTTCATCGAGCACGAGCATCCGCACGTTCGACAGGTCCAGCGCGCCCTTCTCGATGAGGTCGATGACGCGACCCGGGGTGCCGACGACGACCTGGGCACCGCGCTTGAGCGCGCCGATCTGCGGGCCGTACGGTGAGCCGCCGTACACGGGGACAACATCGAGGCGTGCCGTGCGCGCCGCAAAGTCTTCAATCGCCTGGGCGCTCTGCATGGCAAGCTCGCGGGTGGGTGCCAGGACGAGGGCCTGCACGTCGCGCTCATCCGCGTCGACGATGGCGAGCAGCGGCAGACCGAAGGCTGCGGTCTTGCCGGTGCCCGTCTGGGCGATGCCAACGACGTCACGCAGCTCCAGCAGCGGAGGGATGGCAGCTGCCTGAATCGGGGTGGGAAAGCGGAAGCCCATGTCGGTGACGGCCTCGAGGATCTCCTCAGGCAGGCCGAGGCTCGCGAAAGTCACGGTGTCGTCGTCCGCGTCGTCAGTGTCCTCGACATCGTCGAGGTCGGTGTCTTCGTCCACGATGTCGTCGACGAGGCCGTGGTCCTCGTCCGCATCGATGATGTCGTCGCGCTCGTCTTGTTCGTCGCGGTCCATGTAGTCCTCAGAGGGCATAGTGATTCCTTGCCTGTTGCATGTGGGATAGCAAAACCATCGGGGCGGGCCATCTCGGCTCCTCAGCGCGGCCTCACCCATAACAACAAAACCCGCATCCCGCGGGGCACCATAACAAGGGGCTGCGCCTCATCGCTCCCACCAGCATAGCGTGCACTTCCTCAGAAAAGGTGCCCGTGGTCGGCGAATTCACTGTTCGACGCCGCTGGTGAGCGCCGCTTCACACTCTCTCATCGAGGTGCAGGCGCGCCACGAACGAGGCAATGGTGACGTGGCGATTATCTTCCGCCCGCAGCGGGGCGACGACGAGCCGGTCAACCTCGTCGCGGCACATGGCGCGCACATCGTCCATGACCGCCCGTTTGCGGCGGGACGCCACCCAGGAACACAGTGCTCGATTCATGCCCGCGCACAGGAGGGTCACCGCGAGGCCACAAACGAGAATCACCGTGGGTATAGGGATCGGGCCGATGGCGGGGACGTCGGCATCGATGAGCACGGCACGCCCCAGGTGAACAAGACCGATCCACGCAGCGCCCACGAGGTTGACCATCCACGCAATAAGCTGGAAGCCGCCGAGGATGCGGGAGAGACTCGGCGCGCTCGCGCTCACGCGCAGGTTGTTCGCCACCTCGCGGTGCGCCGCTGCGGGCACCGCGGCTGCGCCAGACAGGGCGCGCTCGACGAGCAGTCGGCGCCAGCGCTCGGGGCGCCCCTGCGAGCGTACGGCCACCTCGCGACGTACGGCGTTCACGAAGGCCGCTTCGTCAGAGGCGGATCGCGTCGGCAGCGTTGGAGTCGTCGCGCTCTCCTGGCGTTCCTCCTCCCCCAGGTGCAAACGCCGCAGAGGATCAACCCCCAGACGCGCGAACCAACGCAGCGGCAGCCAGCCACCCGCGCGCGTGCCGGCGCGCAACGTCGAAGCGGCCACGGCCTCGGCGATAATGGGGGCTCCGACGAGATCGGCGGCCCCCCTCGCCAGATCACTTGCCATTCCCTCGGTTTCAACGCCACGAATCGCGCCCTCGACGCCCACCGCGTCGCGCACAAGCCGAGCTGCCTGGCTCAGGGCGGCCCGCGCCCGGGCAGCCTGACGCGAGACACGGGCCGCCTCATCTACCAGATGGGAGGCCAGCTCAGCCACTCCCTCCCCCGTCGTCGCACTGACTGGGACAACGCGAGCGCCCGTCAGACCACGCTCATCCAGGATGCGGCGCAGGTCGGACACGATGGAGGTCCTTTCAGCCACGCCGAGCGTGTCGATATGGGTCAAGGCAACCGTCACGGAGGCATGCGAGGTACGCAAGCGTTCCAGCCACTCATCGTGCAGGCGCGCATCCGCGTACTTCTGCGGGTTAACAACGACGACAAGGGCGTCCACACGCGTGGCCAGACGCCCGGCCACCTGCGCGTGTGAAGCCTCGACCGAGTCGATGTCGGGCAGGTCAATAATCGCGGTGTCGCCCGGTAAGTCACCGGGCGCGCAAACGCGGGTTCGCACGCCCAACCAACCAAGCAATTCCTTCGGCTCGCAGCCCGCGGGCAGGACGGCACACCGAATACGCTCCAGTATCTGCGGCTCAATATCAGAGGCTGCGAGCGTCGCGATCTGGTCCAGCTCCGCGGCAGCCGCGGCAACCGGCGTTGCTACGCGCTTCATACCAGCGCCTCCCGCGCGGTGGCGAGAGCAGACTCAAGCGCGTCAATCCGCTCGTGCTCCCGCGAGTTGTCGAGCCGCGTCGCAACGGGCGCGACGACCTCTGCCAGCGAGTCGGCAGCCAGTCGTTCGAGCGCCTCGCGCGCCTGCGTGGCCAGGGCACGCACCGTACGCTCGCCGAAATAGGATTCGAGGATCGTCTGCGACAGCGCAGCAGAGGCACCGGCGACGCCAACCTCGACCCCGGTCACCCCGCCCGTCATCGCGAAAACGCTAACCATGAGCGAGAGTGTCACAACGTTGATGCCACCCGCCAGCAGCCGACCGCTCACGCGTGAAGACTGAGCCTGGCCCCGAACGATGTCCGTTACCTCGCTGGTCCATTCCTGCGCGGTGTGGCGGGCACGCTCGGCAGCCCCGTCCGCGTCCAGCATCGGCTCCAGTCCATCGGCCTCTCCCACCGACGCAGCCAAGCGCAGGGCGTCGTTCCACGCGCGGTGATAGGAGTCCCCAAGACGCTGAGCCACACCACCCGTCAGGTCGCGACGCACCTGTTCCTCCGGGGCTGCCATACCTCGCACGGCGCCCACGATGCGTTGGCGCACCGACGCCACAACGCGAGAAAAGGTTCGTGTCATGTCCCAGGACCCCAGCACCTCGGCGATGCGCGCACTCACCTCACCGCGCAGGACATCGTCGCTCGAGGACGAGGCAACCTCGTGGGCCCTCGAGACGACCGTCGCCTCAAGCTCCTCGCGCGCGAAGTCCACTGCACGGCAGCTATCACGAGATGCGTCCAGAGCACGATCAGACTCCTCGAAGGACGCGGCGACAGCACCAGTGAGGGCACGACGCACGATCACCGCACGCTCCTGCGCATCGTGCCCGATTCCCTCCAAGAAAGAACCGACCGGGTAAATAGCGTCAATGGGTAGGCGGCCATCGGTCAGCGACTGCTCAGTAATGACGATGATCGGGACCTCACCCAGGCCTCGTCGCTGCACGAGCGAGGCAAGATCCGCACGGATCTCAGCCGCAGCGCCCGGGGGGACACGGTTGAGGACGATGGAGACGCGCAAGCCGCGCGCGGCTGCCTCCTCCAGGTGCGTCCAGGCGACCGCGTCGGCGTAGCGTGCGGCACTCGTCACGAAAATCCAGAGATCCGCGCCATCGAGCAACTCTGACGCGAGCCGTCGATTGCCTTCCTCAACCGAGTCAATGTCGGGAGCGTCGAGGATGCCCATGCTCGGCCACATCAAGTCGTCTACCGTGATCGTCACGGCATCCAGGCTCGTGCCCTCCCCACCCTCATGTTTGGCCAGGCGCGGCAGCACGCGATCCGACATGAACCACGAGCGGGCCTGAGGCGCACACACGAGAACCGGCCGCCGCGTCGTCGGACGAACAGCACCCGCCCGACTCACCGTACGATCAAGCAAAGAGTTGACGAGCGTTGACTTACCCGCCCCCGTCGAGCCGCCAACCACCACGAGGAGCGGCGCATCAGCTTCCTCTAGACGAGGCAGCACAACGTCCTGCAGTCGGCGCAGTGCCCTCTCAGCGTCCGCGCGAGCACCCGAGGGCATCGCACTGAGCGCCTGCTCAAGTGCACCCGCCAGGTCGCGGGCTGCTTCAACCGCAGAGGCCGACACTCAGGGCATCACCTTCTCGACCGAAGGGGCTGCGTCCGCCTCAGGCATAACCCAGGTGGCGGCGTCGGCGTCCACCTGCTCACCCGTGCGAATGTCCTTGACTGTGTCGGCTCCATCCTCACCCGGGAACCAGACGAAGGGGATACCACGCTTGTCGGCGAACTTGATCTGCTTACCGAACTTGGCCGCGCTTGGTGCGACATCCGTCGAAATACCACGCGAGCGCAGGATGGCCGCGATCTCCTCGGAGCGCTCGCGACGCTCCTCGTTCGTGACGGCAACGACGACGGCCGTGGGGACCTTGCGCGAGGCGCGCGCCAACGGCGCGGAAATCATGCGGGAGACCAGTCGCGAGACACCGATGGACAGACCCACGCCCGGGTAGGTGCGCTTGCCGTCCTTCGCCAAGGAGTCATAGCGCCCGCCCGAACAGATCGACCCCAGATCCTCATGACCCTCAACCTCCGACTCGTACACGCTACCCGTGTAGTAATCCAGGCCGCGCGCGATCTTCAGGTCCGCGACGACCGCGCCCGGCATCCGCTTGTTTGCGGTGTCGAGCAGAGCGGTCAGCTCGCGCAAGCCCTGCTCGAGCAGCTCTCCGCTCACACCCAGCGCGCCCAGGCGCTCGCGCACCTCGACCGAATCGGCCGTGCGAATCTGCGCCATCTGCAGCAGCACGGATGCCTGCTCACCGTCGATACCGGATTCGGCGAGTTCCTGAGCCACACCCTCCGGACCAATCTTGTCGATCTTGTCCAGGCCGCGCAGGGCCGCCTCAACGTCGGTGACGCCCAGCGACTCGCACACGCCCTGTACGACCTTACGGTTGTTGACGAGCACGCGCACCGGCGGGATCGGCAGGTTGTTGAGCGCCTCAGCCATCACGAGGGGCAGGTCTACCTCGAAGTGGAAGGGCAGCTCTCCGTTACCGACGACGTCGATATCGGCCTGCGTGAACTCGCGGAAACGCCCCTCCTGGGGACGCTCCCCACGCCAGACCTTCTGAATCTGGTAGCGCTTGAATGGAAAGTCCAGCTCGTTCGCGTTCTCCACGACGTAACGCGCGAAGGGCACGGTGAGGTCGAAGTGCAGACCCATGCCCTTGTCCTTGGGGGCACGAGCGCCGGAAGCGGTAGCCTTCAGTGCCTGTAGACGGTCCAGGACGTAGATCTCCTTGGAGGTCTCGCCCTTGGCTTCAAGCTGGGCCAGGGTCTCAACCGCGCGCGTCTCGATACCAGCGAAACCGTGCAGCTCGAAAACGCGGCGCAGCTCGTCGAGGACGTGCATCTCGACGATGCGGCCCTCGGGGAGCCATTCGGGGAAACCTGACAGGGATGTGCGAGCCATGACGTAATCCTTCGCAAACAAACGGCACCGACGCTAGCCGATACGGCGAGCGCGGATCAAATACTGGTTGGAGCGTATCTCATCGGCCATCGTTGTTGCCGGACCGTGACCGGGGATGAGGATCGTGTTCGGGTCCAACGCGTTGGAAATAGTACGCAGCGAGTGACGCATTTGCGTTTCGTCACCACCGGGCATGTCGGTGCGTCCAACGCTGTCCTTGAACAAGACGTCGGCGCTGAGCGCCCACGGCACACACTCCTCGTTGGCGTAGAACGACTGGTTGTTGACACGGATGTCCAGGGGGCTGTGCCCAAGGAAAACCGCCGATCCCTCCGTATGGCCGGGGGCGGGAACCATCCGAATCCACACGCCGGGGGTCAACTCGACCGACTCAGCGGGCATCTCACGCAGGTCGGTGGGCTTGACCCACTCCCCCACGAAATCGGGTGGAGACATCGGTAGGAACGAGGCCGGGGCATCCATGCGGTACATGTCCGGTCCGGGCAGGTAGACGGGCACGGTGGTCCCGTCAAGGCCCCACGTGGAGACTTCGGCGGCGTCCCATACGTGGTCAGGGTGACCGTGTGTGAGCAGGACAGCGCCGACGCTCACCCCTTCGGTCTGAAGAACTTCACGGATCAGATGCTGGATGCCTGCGGAAGGGTCAACAACAAGGGCTGTGCCCGCCCCGGAAGGGACGAGCACAAGCCCATTCGCCGCGTAGAAAGGCGACGGGATAACGTGAAGACGCATGTCACTCCATGGACGAGGAGATCTGCGCGAGCCAGGCACGCTTGGTTTCGAGGGTCTCACGCACAGCGGAAGCCGCCTTGTTGTCACCCTTAGCCTCGGCGTCAGCGAGGGAACGCTCGAGCTGAGCGATCTGCTCTTCGAGCTGTCCCACCATGCCGGCGGCGCGTGCGCGCGTTTCGGGGTTAGTACGGCGCCATTCCTTCTCTTCCGCTTCGCGCACGGCGGCCTCGACGGCACGCAGGCGTCCTTCGATGCGGTGCAGGTCGGAGGAGGGCACGCGACCGACCTCTTCCCAGCGGTCCTGAATGTGGCGCAGCTGAGCCTTGGCGCGCTCGATATCCTTCACGGGCAGGATCGCTTCGGCATCAACCAGGATCGCTTCCTTGGCGGCCAGGTTCTCCCGGTACTCAGCATCCGTGGCTTCGTCCTTGGCGCGGCGGGCGTCGAAGAACACCTGCTGAGCGGCGCGGAAGCGGGCCCACAGGGCGTCGTCTTCCTTGCGGGAGGCGCGCGGGGCTGCCTTCCACCGGTTCATCAGCTCGCGGTAAGCGCTCGAGGTGCGCGACCAATCGACGGAGGAGGACAGTGCCTCGGCCTCGGCGATCAGGGCTTCCTTGATGCGCTTGGCCTCAGACTGCGCCTGATCCAGCTGCGAGAAGAACTGACGGCGGTGACGGTCGAACTGGGTGCGCGCGGAGGAGAAACGCTTCCACAGCTCGTCCTCCACGGCCTTTTCCAGGCGCGGGCCGCGACGCTGCAGGGTCTTCCACTCTTCCAGCAGGTCACGCAGGGTCTGGCCCGACTGCTTCCAGTGCGTCTTGGCGGGATCCTGGGCGACGATCGCCTCGGCGCGCTCAACGACGGCCGTGCGGTCTGCGAGAGCCTGAGCTTTGGCGGCCTTGCGCTCCTCGCGGGCGATCTCCTTGCGTTCTTCGGCGGCCTTCGCGGCGGCCTCGACGCGAGCGCGCAGAGCCGGGATGTCACCGACGACGTTCGGGGAGGCAACCTGCTCGCGCAACGTGGCCAGGGTCTGGTCGATGTCGCGGGGACTCAGCTGAGCCATGCGGTCCTCAAAAAGCTTGATGGTAGCCTCGAGGTCGGCGTAGCGACGCTCGTAGAGAGCGTACGGCGAAGCGGGAATTCCCTCGGGGAAGCCGCCGATAACGCGTTCCTCGTCTCCATCCTTGACATAGACGGTCCCATCCTCACCGATGCGGGCGAAGGGGTGCTCGGGCAGCTCCGACGCGGGAATCGTCGAGGCCGTGGTCTCCTCGGATGCAGCCGTGACGGCTTCGGGGGTGGTTTCGTTGGTCGGAATCGACGTCTCGGTCACAATATTCCTTCTAGGACGAGGGCTGACGCCCGGCGCGGTCGTGTGCCGATATGACACACAAAGCTAGTGTGTCACATCTAACGGGAAAATGGGCGTACGACACCGTAAAAGGGGACGGATGTAACACGCCGCTGTCCCATGCGAGCGCGTGGGTGTCACGACCTCGTCTAAGCGTCGGAGCCGATCCGAACCGCCTCGAAGACCCCGTCGACCCGACGCAGCGCCGACAGGACCGCGTTCAGGTGCCCCAGGTCCGCCAGCTCAAAAGAGAAGTTACCGGAGGCCACCTGGTCGCCGTCCGTCTTCAGGGCTGCGGCCAGAATATTGACACGATAATCCGACAGGACCCGGGTCAGGTCCGAGAGCAGACCGCCGCGGTCAAGCGCGCGCACCTCGATCTGGACACGGAACGGAGCTGTCATACCCTCGGCGTTCCACGACACGTCGACGAAACGTTCGGGCTGAAGCCCAGCCAGGCGCACCGCGTTTGCACAGGTCCCGCGGTGCACGGACACCCCCTGGCCTCGCGTAATGAAAGCGACAATCTCGTCACCCGGAACGGGCGTACAGCACTTCGCAAGCTTCACCCAGATCTCGTTCGGACTCAGACCCGCCACAGTAATGGCCGCGTCGCCCGATGCTTGCGAACGGGGCTTCGTAGAACCCGGTGTCACGCCCTCGGAGAGCGTCTCCTCGGTGCCGTCTCCCCCACCCAGGTTGTCCATGAGCCGGTTGACGGCGTTCTGCGCCGAAATATGCCCGTCGCCCACCGCCGCGTACAGACCCGACACGTCTGGGTATCCAAACGACGTCGCAACCGACAGGATCGACTCATGATTCATGAGCCGCTGCAACGGAAGGTTCTGCTTGCGCATCGTGCGAGCGAGTGCTTCCTTGCCCGACTCGATGGCCTCCTCGCGGCGCTCCTTCGAGAACCACGCCTTGATTTTCGAGCGAGCACGCGGCGAGGCGACAAACGCCAGCCAGTCGCGTGACGGGCCAGCCTTATCCGACTTCGAGGTCACGACCTCGACCGTCTCACCGGACTCCAGGCGCGTGTCGAGGGCGACGAGGCGACCATTCACCTTCGCGCCAACCGTGCGGTGACCGACCTCGGTGTGCACCGCGTAGGCGAAGTCAACCGGAGTCGCACGGGCTGGCAGGACGATGACCTCACCCTTCGGGGTGAAGACGTACACCTCGTCCCCAGCGATCTCGTAGCGCAGCGAATCCAGGAACTCCTCCGGATCACCCGTCTCGCGCTCCATCTCAACGAGGGCGCGCAGCCAGTTCGCCTGCTCCTCCGAACTCATGCGATCCGAGTCGCCGCTCGTGGCGTTCGGGTTCTGCTTGTACTTCCAGTGCGCGGCGACACCGTGTTCCGCGCGCTCGTGCATGTCATACGTGCGAATCTGGATCTCCACCGGCTTGCCACCCGGACCGATAACCGTCGTGTGCAGCGACTGGTAGAGGTTGAACTTGGGCATCGCGATGTAGTCTTTGAAGCGGCCCGGGATCGGGTTCCACCGACCGTGCAGGGCGCCAAGAACGCCATAGCAGTCCTTGATCGAGTCCACCAGCACACGCACGGCGACCAGGTCGAAGACCTCGTTGAAAGCCTTGCCTCGCACGATCATCTTCTGGTAGATCGAATAGTGGCTCTTCGGGCGGCCACTGACCGTGCCCTTCGTACCCGAGCGGCGAAGATCCTCTTCGATCTGGTCGATGACGTCACGCAAGTACTCTTCACGCTGAGGGGCCCTCTCCGCAACGAGGCGGTCAATCTCCTCGTAGATTTCCGGATACAGGGTCTTGAAGGAAAGCTCCTCGAGTTCCCACTTGACCATGTTCATACCGAGGCGGTGAGCCAGCGGCGCGTAGATCTCCAGCGTCTCCTGCGCCTTCTTCGCCGCCGACTTGGCCGGAACGAAACGCCACGTGCGGGCGTTATGGATGCGATCGGCCAGCTTAATGAGCAGCACGCGGATGTCGCGGCTCATGGCGACGAGCATCTTGCGCAGCGTCTCGGACTGCGCAGCAGCTCCATAGCGGACCTTGTCGAGCTTGGTGACACCGTCGACCAGATTCGCGATGGGTTCACCGAAGTCGGCGGCTAGTTCCTCGAGCGTGTAGTCCGTGTCTTCCACGGTGTCATGCAGCAGTGCAGCAACCAGCGTCGGGGTCGTCATTCCCATCTCGGCAAGGATCGTCGCTACGGCCACCGGATGGGTGATATACGGCTCGCCAGACTTGCGCATTTGCCCACGGTGGCATTCCTCAGCCTTGCGGTACGCCCGCTCCACCACGCTGATATCCGCCTTCGGATGATTCGCGCGCAAAGCCCGTACAAGCGGCTCAATCTCGGGGATCGTCGCGCGTCCACGGGACCCGAACCACACGAGGCCGGAGCGCACTCGGGAGACGGCCGCGGGCAATGCGGCCCCTGAAGTCGTGTCGTCGCTGCTCATGAACCAATGATAGCGACGAACGAGCGGGTCCGGGGATCGTGACGATCCCCGGACCCGCTCGTCTCTGTGAGTTAGTCGCTCAGACGTGCAGTGCGGTTTCCACCGTCACGCCGTCGAGCTTGCTACGACCGTTGAGACCGTCGAGCTCCATCAGGACGGCGAGGGCCTCGACCGAGGCACCACACTGATTGAGGAGGTCGACTGCCGCACGCGCGGTGCCACCCGTCGCCAGAACGTCGTCAATGGTGAGAACGCGCTGACCCTCGCGGACCGACTGAGGACGGATCTCCATGCGGGCGCTGCCGTACTCGAGCGAGTAGTCGACACCGATGACTTCACCGGGCAGCTTGCCAGCCTTGCGGATCGTCAACATGCCCAGGCCCAACTCGGCGGCCACGGGGGCACCGAGGATGAAGCCGCGCGACTCCAGGCCAGCTACCGCGTCGATGCGGCCCGCGTAGCGCGCGCCGATCAACTCCACAAGTTCCTTGAACGCGGGCCCGTTCGCAAACAGGCCGGTAATGTCGCGGAATAGAACGCCCGGCTCGGGAAAGTCCGGGATCTCGACCAGGTTGTCCTGCACGAGAGTGGCGATGCGGTCGCCGAGTTCACCGATCATCGATGAGTCTTCTTCCTCTGAGGCTGATTCTCGTTGCCCAGGCGCTTGCCGGGCTTAATCGGAGCCACCTTAACGGCCTTCGCGGGCGAGGCCTCGTCGGTGGCGTGGCGGTGTTCGCGCTCGTACGCGACTGCCGCGTCGTGCTCGCGGGTGGTGTTCGACAGCTCCTGGAAGGTGACGAGGAGCGGGGAGGCGATGAAGATCGACGAGTAGGTACCCGCGATCATGCCGATGAACAGCGCCAGCGAGATATCCACCAGCGTACCCGGACCCAGGGCCACAGAACCGATGATAAGGATCGCACCGACCGGGAGAAGCGCCACAACCGAGGTGTTGATGGAGCGAACCATCGTCTGGTTGACCGCGAGGTTGACGTACTCGGCGAAGGTGTAGTGCTTCTGATCGTAGACGTCCGCGGTCAGCTCGCGCACCTTGTCGAAGACGACGACGGTGTCATAGAGCGAGTAGCCCAGAATCGTCAGGAAGCCGATGACGGTGGCGGGCGAGACCTCGACCTGCAGGATCGCAAAGACGCCGACCGTTACAGCGATGTCGTGCACGAGCGCGAGGAGCGCCGACGCCGCCATTCGCCAAGAACGGAAGTACACGGTCATCAGCAGGGCCACGAGGGCCATGAAGATGACGAGCGACTGAGCGGCCTTCGTCGTCACCGAGGAACCCCACGAGGGACCGATCGAGGAGGACTGAACCGAGGACGGATCAACGCCGTAGGCGCTTGCCAGGGCATCACGTACCTGTGCCGTCGCTGCCGAATCCAGCGACGCGGTCTGGATGCGCACGGAGTCGGTTCCGACGCGGGTCACCTTCGCGGCACCTTCAACGAGGCCGGTGTCGGCCACAGTGCGCGACGCGAAGGACTCGCTCTGATCGCTCACGTGAGCGACGTCGAACTGGGAACCACCCGTGAACTCGATCGAGCGGTTCAGCCCCATGAACGCGACCAGCGCAAAACCGATCACGAGGACCGCGGCAGCCAGGCCGACGAACGTCTTACGGTTGGGAATGACGGCGTAGGACTTCTCGCCGGAGTACAGGGCGTTGCCCCACTGAGCAAAACTCATCATGTCAGTTCTCCTCTTCCTGCGCCGCGGACGCATTCTGCGCCGCCAGACGCGCCGCGCGGCGACGCTCGGCGATCGACAGACCGTCCCCGGCCTCGTCCTTCGTAGCCTTCGCCTCGGATTCACCGCGCACGACGACGCGACCGCGCACGACGTACACGAGGGCATTCTTCGCGCCCAGGTGCTCGGGATCAAGGCCCGAGAATTTGTGGCCCTCGCCGAAGAAGCGCATGCGGATGAGCAGCTCCATCATCGGGTGGGTGAACAGGAAAATCACGGCGATGTCGATGACAGTCGTGACGCCCAGGGTAAACGCGAAGCCCTGAACGCCACCCACGGCGAGCAGGTAGAGCACGACAGCGGCGACCAGGTTGACCGCGTCGGAGACCAGAATCGTGCGCTTGGCGCGATCCCAGCCCTCCTCGACGGCGGCGCGCAGCGGGCGTCCATCACGGACCTCGTCACGGACACGCTCGAAGTAGACAATGAACGAGTCGGTCGTGACGCCGATGGCCATGATCAGGCCGGCGACACCAGCCAGGGACAGGCGGTATCCCATCCACCACGACAGCAGCGTAATCACCAGGTAGGTGATGATCGAGGCGACAACGAGCGAGCCAGCCGAAATAATCGCCAGGCCGCGGTACTGCCAGATCAGGTAGAGAATAACGAGCAGGAAGCCGATCATGGCGGCCCACAGACCAACCGTCAGGTGATCGGTACCGATCGTCGCAGAGATCTGCTGCTCGGACTCAACCTCGAAGTTCAGCGGCAGCGAGCCGAAGCTCAGCTGGTTGGCGAGCGTACGCGAGGTCGCGGCTGTGAAGTTACCCGTGATCTCGGCCTGTCCGGTCGGGATGATTGAATTCATCGACGGAGCCGTGATGACCGTCCCGTCCAAGACGACGGCGAAGTGGTTACGGTCAGGGGTGCCCGCGCCGCCGTTACCGCCAGCCTCGGGGTCCGAATCATGGAAGCCGTAGAGAATCTCGGAGCTCTCCTTGAACTTCTCGGCACCGTCGTTGTTGAACTGGAGGGACACGGACCATGCGCCGGTCGATCCGCCCGTCTGGGTGCGAACCAGGCCCGCGGTCGCCGACTTCAGGTCCGAGCCGGGAACTGTGACGGGGCCAAGGATGTACTTGATTCGGCCGGAATCATCACAGGCGGCGTACGGCTTGTCAGCGGGACCTTCGACGCGCTTGACGTCAGCGGAGGCCGAGCAGTCGAGGGTCAGGAAGTCGTACAGGACTTGCTCGGTCTCCCACTGCAGGGAGGAGGCATTCTCGGGTTGCTCGGCCGGAGTATCCGAGAGAACGCCGTCGCCGTCCTTGTCGGCGAAGCTCATCGCGACCGCCGCGTCAACGGCGGTCGAACGCAGCTCGGTCTGGCCCGGCTGCGACGTCACTGCACCGGCCTGGCCCGACTGGGCGTCCTCACCGGACTGCGCGGTGACCTCACCCGACTGGGTGGTAGCGCCCGACTGGGTATCCGTCGCGCTGGCGTCACCGGACTGCGCGTTGGGGTCCTGGACCGGCGCGTCCGTCTGAGCCAGTCCCATGCGCAGCACGGGACGGAAGTTCATCTGTGAGGAGGCACGGATCAGGTCCAGCTGCTCCTGCGAGGGGGTGCCGGGGATCGACACCATGATATTCGAGTTGCCCATCGAGGAGATCTCGGATTCGGACACACCGGAGGCGTCGATACGATTACGAATAATCGAGATCGCCTGCGTGATGTCGTCGTCAGTGATCTCGCGCTGTCCCCCGGCCGTCACGGTCGGAGTCAGGATCAGCTGGGTGCCGCCCTTCAGGTCGAGGGCCAGGTCGGGGTACGGTGATACCCCCTTGGTGAAATGCCCCAATGCCAGCGCCGCGCACGCCGCCACGATGGCGACGGTGAGCGTCACGAGCGCGCGCACGGGGCGTCGCTTATGAGATGCCACGGTTCTACTTTCCGTTCAGCCTTGACTTACTTCTGCTGCTCGTCGGAGTCCTTGGAGGACGGCGCGTCGTCGAGACCCAGGATGGCCTCGTCCTCGTCGCTGATCTCCTCCGTCTTGGTGCCCTCGGTCGCCTCGTTGTCCTCTGTACTGGCGAGAGGCGGCTGGCCGCCGATCTCGGCGATCATCTCGCGTTCCCAGTACATTTCGTGACCGTCGGTCGTCTCGAGGACGACAATGTCGCCGTCGAGGTCGACGAAACGGCCCCAAAAGCCGACGCGGGTACGAACCCACTCGCCGGGGGTGACGGCCGCGAGCTGCTCACGCTTGTCCTGCTCCATCTTTTCCATCTGCTTCTTGCGGGAGCGCGAACTCCACCACATGAAGGCGATCATGACGACGAGCAGGCCCATGAGGGTGTAGTTGTTCATAAAGGCTGGTTCACTTTCGATGACGGTCGGGCGCTTGAAGCGCACTGTGACAGTCTAATGCCGAAGGAGGGTTTTAGCCTGAGCGATATGAGCTGTGCGGCACTGCGCATGCTACCGCCGGTTGTGCCTTGTCACGATGACGCGGACCGTCGTACGTCTTCCTCTTCGACGAGGCCCACTCTCCTAGTCAAAGAGGGAACCATCCGGCATGGGTGGATTCAAGCCGAGGTGTCCCCATGCCTTCGGGGTCGCCATACGTCCGCGGTTGGTGCGCACGAGGAAACCCTCGCGCACCAGGTACGGTTCAGCGACGGTTTCAACGGTTTCCGCTTCCTCGCCGATGGTGACGGACAGGGTCGTGAGGCCCACGGGCCCGCCGGCGAAGCGACGGCACACGGCCTCAAGGACCGCGCGGTCGAGGCGGTCCAGGCCGGAGGGATCGACCTCGAAGAGTTCGAGGGCACCGCGCGCGGCATCCAATGTGAGTGTTCCGTCACCGTGCACCTGCGCGTAGTCGACCACACGGCGCAGAAGCCGGTTCGCGATGCGGGGCGTGCCGCGCGAACGCGACGCGATCTCATGGGCGGCACGAGCCTCGATGGGCGAGCCGAGGAGGGTGGCTGAGCGGGTGACGACCGACTGGAGTTCTTCGGTCTCGTAGAACTCCAGGTGCGCGGTGAAGCCGAAACGGTCGCGCAGCGGGGCAGGCAGCAGGCCGGATCGTGTGGTCGCTCCGACGACCGTGAAAGGCGGGAGCGTCAGGGGGATCGAGGTCGCGCCGGGTCCCTTGCCGACGACCACATCGACGCGAAAGTCCTCCATCGCGAGGTAGAGCATTTCCTCGGCCGTGCGCGCCAGGCGGTGGATCTCGTCAATAAAGAGGATGTCGCCTTCCTGCAGGCCCGACAGGATAGCGGCCAGGTCGCCCGCATGCTGGATGGCGGGGCCGGAGGTCAGACGCAACGACGTCCCCATCTCGGCGGCGATGATCATGGCGAGCGTCGTCTTGCCCAGACCGGGAGGGCCTGCGAGCAGGACATGATCGGGGGTGGACGCACGCATGCGGGCGGCGTCGAGGACCAGCTGGAGCTGGCCTCGCACGACGCGCTGACCCACGAACTCGGAGAGCTTCTTGGGTCGTAGAGCCGCCTCGGCGGCGCGCTCGAGTTCACCCGCGTCCGGGGCGACGATGCGCATCGTCTCGATGTCGGGCTGCTCAGCCACGGCCGCCTCCCAGGCTCACCAGCGCGGCGCGCAGCATGTCGGAGGCACCCAGCCCGCTGCCTGCGAGCTTCTCGATGGCCTTGGCGGCCTGCGACTCGGACCAGCCCAGCCCCACCAGGGCGGCGCTGACTTCGGAGGCGACCGCGTCCTCGCTTGGGGCCGGGGCTGGGGTGGCCTCGGCACCGGGCAGGGCCGCGGGAGTGCCGAGCTTGTCCCCGATCTCCAAGGCCATGCGCTGGGCAGACTTTTTGCCGACGCCGGGGATGCGCTGAAGCGTGGCCAGGTCCTGGTCGCGCACGGCGCGGCGCAGGTCGTCGGGGCGCAGGACAGCCAGGGCGGCCAGCGCGATCTTCGGGCCGATGCCAGAGACCGACATGAGCGTGGTGAACACGTCGCGCTCGTCGCAGGACTCGAAGCCGTAGAGGGTCATCGAGTCCTCGCGTACGATCATCGAGGTATAGACCGTGATCTCCTCATCGCGCGCAGTCCCCTGCGCGAAAGCGGGGGTCACGTGGACACGGAAGCCGATGCCTCCAACCACAACGTCGATATGGTCGAGTCCGACGCTTGCGACAATGCCGCGCAGAATCGAGATCACTGCGGTCCTTTCCCTGGCACGAGACCCACCGACCGGTGGGCGAACATATGTACGATTCTAGCCGCGCCTGCGCCGAGGATCGACGGCACCCGTCCGGCGTTGCGCGGCCTGGGCCTCGGCCCACGCCTTCTGTGCGGGGGTCATCGAACCACGCGCTGTGAGACGACCCGAAATAGAGACCGCGACCGAGGAGTCCTCGGGGGCACCGAGCAGACCGGTCCCCCGCCACGCGTGCGTGATCGCGATCGCGAGGGCGTCAGCCGCGTCCGCGGGCTTGGGTGCCTTGGCGAGGCCGAGGATACGCGCGACCATCGTCTGCACCTGCGCTTTATCCGCGTTTCCATTGCCGGACACGGCGGACTTGACCTCCGAGGGCGTATGGACCGCCATCGGCAGGCCCGCGCGACCCACGCAGGTCATGGCCGCACCCATGACCTGCATGGTGGCCGTCACCGACTGCAAGTTATCCTGCGCGAAGACGCGCTCGATAGCAACTACCTCGGGCTGGTATCGCTCGATGACGGTGTCGATCGCGTCGGCGATCGTACGCAGGCGAAAGTGCGTCGCCAAGTCCTTGTCCGTGCGGGCAACGCCGACGTAGACGAGGTTCGCCCGACGCGAGGCGTCCACGTCGACGACGCCCAGACCGCAGCGTGTCAGGCCCGGGTCGATGCCCATAACACGCATTACGCGCGGGCCACCATGTCGACGAAGAGGCCGTGGATACGGTCGTCTCCACCCACCTCGGGGTGGAAGGACGTCGCCATGACGGTGCCGCGCCGCACCGCGACGATCGGGCCGTCGGCGGCATTCCCAGCGCGCGCGATCACCTCGACGCCCTCTCCCACCGACTCAACCCACGGAGCGCGAATGAAGACGGCGTGGAAGGGACCCCCGTCGAGACCCTCGACGTCCAGGTCCTCCTCGTAGGAGTCGACCTGACGGCCGAAGGCGTTGCGGCGCACGACCATGTCGAGAGCACCGAAAGATCGCTGATCGTCGCGGCCGTCCAGGATCGACGAGGCGAGCATGATCATGCCCGCGCACGTGCCGTACACCGGCATGCCGGAGGCGATGCGGTCATTAAGAGTGTCAAACAGGCCGAAAGACAAGAGGAGATTCGACATGGTGGTCGACTCACCGCCCGGAATGACCAGGCCATCGACCTGGTCAAGCTCAGAAACCCTACGCACAAGCAGCGTGCGGGCGCCGGAATTTTCCAGCGCCCGCACGTGCTCTGCGACATCGCCCTGCAGGGCGAGAACGCCGATGGTCACCATCCGCGCTCCGCGAGGCGGTGATCCACGGGCAGGTCGTCGACGTTAATGCCGACCATGGCCTCGCCCAGGCCACGCGAGACCTCGGCGATGACGGACGGGTCGTCATAGAAGGTCGTGGCCTTGACGATGGCGGCCGCACGCTTGGCGGGGTCACCGGACTTGAAGATGCCCGAACCGACGAAAACGCCCTCGGCACCCAGCTGCATCATCATTGCAGCGTCGGCGGGGGTGGCGATGCCGCCGGCCGTGAAGAGCACGACGGGGAGGCGGCCCTCACGGGCGACCTCGGCGACGAGCTCGTAGGGGGCCTGCAGTTCCTTGGCCGCGACGTAGAGCTCGTCCTCGGGCAGGGAGGTCAGGTGGCGGATCTCGTCG
>QWCZ01001588.1_pt1 | contig 21238 bp, 15 predicted proteins | sample 1972651 | NCBI WGS metagenome assembly QWCZ01 (sample SAMN09866695, study PRJNA288562) | Human oral metagenome isolate pre1_saliva, whole genome shotgun sequencing... | isolation source: mouth | host: Homo sapiens | place: USA: California
AGAGTAGTGTAATTCTGTAAATGTCTCAAGCGATAGAATGTTGGGAACAACAGGGGGTCTTGTTTGAGAGTAGTGTGATTCTGTAAATGTCTCAAGCTAGCATGTACAGAGAATAGAAAATAGGGGTGTTTGAAAGTAGTGTAATTTTACCAATAATAAAGGAGGTTTCTTATGGATATTTTTGATTTGTACACTGATGAATACTCAGCGAAGCAAAAAGAATGTTTTGATGCTTGTTTAAGTAAAGAATTTTTACAGGACTTACAAGAAATGGTTCGTAAACATTATGATTTCAATCAGTATTACCGAATTGGTGATTGGGATGACTTAGATACAGCTACAGTAGGTATAAATGAATTTGTTACAACACTTGCTAAAAAACATGGTGTGGAGGATCTAATTACCTTTCTTGACTCTTTACAGTGGTATGAGTATGACTATGCTATGGATACCATGTTTTCTACCTATGGTAGAAAGTTTCACTTGTACACACCAAAACGTCGGTATCGAAATATTTTCAAAGCGAATACGTTGTTTTTACGTGGATGGGAAAAAAAGATGAGGATGATATAGAATGATATATTTTACGAGCGATTTACATTTTGGGCATGAAAATGTGATTCGCTTTAATAATCGTCCTTTCAAAGATGAAAGGGAGATGTCAAGGATTCTAATTACGAACTACAATAGTATTGTAAAGCCTGATGATACAGTATACCTATTAGGGGACCTAGCGTATAAGATTGGTGCCGATGAGGCAAATGCTTACTTTCAAAAGTTGAATGGTAAAAAGATTTTAATTATAGGTAATCATGATCGCTATGAGGAGTATGATCATTCATTGTTTGAGGAAGTGACGCATTATACATACCTACGTACAGAAGGTGTGAGTTTGGCGCTCATGCATTATCCTATTTTGGATTGGCAAGGTGGTCGTAATAAAGGTGGCCTTATGTTGCATGGGCATATGCATAATACGCCGGAGTATAATGCAGAAAATCGAGCAAATGGTATTCGACGTTACGACGTGGGGGTAGATGCGAATTATTACTTTCCTGTGTCATTGACGTATATTAAACAGTTTTTTGGAATTGAATAAGTGAGTGGAGAGATTAGACTGTGGGTGACATTGTCTAATCTTTTTTTAAAGTTTTTTTTGGATTTGCATTTTTACATTGAATAAACAGTGAGCCTAATGTATAATGAAAATAATTATATGTCCTTCTCTCGAAGATAGTGTCTTCGGGGGGGGGACATTTTGGCTATAATAAAGAGAATGATTATATGAAGGTAATTGAGTAAAAATGAGAGTGAAGATAGGATATCATGAATGAATTAATCTTAATAGTAATAGTGGTGGTAATTATTCTATTGGGTCTATTTACAAGAAAAATTACTAGAAAGACCGATATAACACAGGAAAAGAGTTTAAAAGAAACGGATAAAACAGACTATAGGTTTGACTGTGTTTGTGATGAAATAACTAATTTTCCAAAGTCTATAACAAATAAGTATCATGGATACCTTGTATCAGAAAATGGAGAACGTATTTTTATCGATAGGATAAAAATAGGTAATAACATAGAAACAATTGAAATTATAGATTGTTGGCTAGAATTGATAGAGATAAAAAATAAAGATAGTGAGTTTTCCTTACGTATAGATCATTGTCACAAAACGTATACATTTAATGGAATACCAGATGATCAAATAAAAGAGTTAGTACATATTTTGGGGAGATATTTTCAAAAAAAAATCCTTTGGGAATTTGAAAAGTTAAAAAGTCAGTATATGACTGCGTTTGACAGACATTTACCAGGAAACGAAGAGAATCTTTCTGATATGATAGTGGAATGTATAAATGAAGCATTGATTGAACAGTATAATAGTGTTAATAAACTATTAACACTATACCTGGAGGTAGTTAATATTTATATAGATGAAGATTCTAAGGTATCATCTGAAGATATAAAGGTATTTTTAGAGAGTATAAAACTATATATTAATAACTTAAAAAGCTTAACGTGCAAATAGTTTGAAATATGTAATTTTAATTTTGACTGTAATGATAAAATAAGGAGAATATCATGAAAAAAAGTTCTATTTTTAAAGGTGCTAGCCTTCTGGCAGTATTAGCTATGGGATATCTATTGTTTAAATTTGTACCTTTTGAGGGAATTTTAAATATTGGTACTTGGGCACTAGTTTTTATGATTACGGTATTTGCCGTAGGATCTTTGTGGTTAGATATTGATATATTAGACGATAGTAGCAATTCTTTACGTACAATTTATGAAAATTTTTGGGGGCTAAAGAATACCGAAGAAATAAGCGAAGAGCAAAAAAATGATCACAATGTAATCACTAAATATAATGAGTTGTCATTAGACGACATTACGGTATCATTGAAAGATACTCCTTTGTATGATCACTGGATAACTTTTATATCTAATAAAGTTAATACGTGTACTATTAATGGTGTTACCTATTTAAAAAACGACATTCACTATACTTTAAGAGTAGAACAATTTTTAATTCAATTAAATAGATATTTATGGCGCCAACAAATGCCTCAACTTTTAACAGGGCTTGGAATATTCGGAACATTTTTAGGATTAACAATAGGGCTGTATCGATTAGATATTTTCTCGAATGGTAAGGAATTAATCCATCAAATGGGAATATTAATTAGTAGTTCAGGAACAGCCTTTTTTACCTCCTTAGCAGGAATTGGTTTTTCATTATTTTATACAATAACCCTAATCGAATTTACAAAAAATGTAAAAAAAGAATATAACAAGTTAATAGATCATTTGCACTTATGTGTACCATATAAATCTGAAAGTGAATATTTAGGAGATATAATCACTGGAAATGCACAGTCTGCTGCACAATTAGTGACACATGTGCAAGGGATAGAACAAGCATTCGTTGAGTCTATGGATAAAATTGTCAAAGGTGTAGGAAGAACAGTTGGAAAAATGGTATCTAAAGAGGTGCAAAACTTACAAGATAAGGTCGACTGTTTAAATCAGACTGTAACGAACATGACGAATCAGACACAAACATTTTCAGCAGCGATTAAGTTATATAACGATGCTATGATAGCTCAAAAAAATGAAATTTTTACATTTACAGAGAGTATAAAAGAAGAAGTTATAAATTTAAGCAAATCTAATGTAGATACTACTAAAAATCTCTTAGGAACATTTGAACAATATATGGTTAATACTAGTAATAATCTTGTGGCTATGGGGAAAATGCAGGAGGTATTTAATTTAAATTTGCAAAGTATGCAACGAGGATTTAAGGACGAAATTTCAAAGTTAAATTCTGACTACATAACCCAATTAAAAGAACAAGGTAATAAATTAGAATCTGTTATAAAAGAAAGTATACAGACAGTTCAAAGTGCGGAGCAGAAATTCTTAGATGAAAAAACAGGATATTTAAAATCCTATGTGGATAATCACAAGGAATTAGCAGTGGAGTTGATAAAGCAACTGGAAAATCAAAATAATCTTAATGCTAAGGTGAAAGAGGCACTTGATATTTATAAAGATTTAAATACGAAGATATTGGAGGAAATAGAATTACATAAAGAAACTAAATACAAGTCAATAATGCCTATTAAGGATACAGAACAGAAAATTATAGAAGAAGAAAAAGAGAGTACACTTTGGAAAAATATAGCTTCGCGTTCAGTAAATATTGAAACAAAACCATATGAAACCAATGAAAAACAGCATATTATTGGTGAAGAAGTATCAGATAAAGAAGATGAACTATATAGTATTGATCATTTTAAAGAGATTACTGACAAAGTTAGTGTACATAAAGTTGACCATGTTGAGGAAAGAGTTCCAAGACAAGAAGATATAGTGGATATTTCAGTTGAGGCAAATGAAATACTACTGAATGATAGCATTGATAGTATGGACAATGATCAGTCGATAGTTTGTGTTGTTGGACAAACCTCTGTAGTGAATGAAGTAGATAGTGATATTTCGGTTGAGATAAATGAATCACCAATGGATGAAAGTGTAGATTATGTTGGCAATTATGAATCGACAGTTAATGATGTTGAAGAAACAAATCTAACGCATGATGAAGTGAATTATATTTTGGTTGAATCTAATACGGATCTAATAAGTGATAAAGTTGATTCAGCTATAGAAAAATCAGCAGAATATGAAGGTGTAAAAAACAGTTCACAGGAAACTAAAAAAACATCTGAAACTAGAGATGAAAAATCAACAATTAAAAAGGATGTTCCTAAAATGACTACTTATGAAGAGTCTAATTTATATTAATAGATTATAATAAGGAGTCTTAATATGGAAAGATATGATGATAGTTTTGAGCAAAAAGATCCCTATTCGATTTCAATTAGTGATTTAATGGCGGGAGTCTTAATTATTTTTATATTAGCATTAGTATCGATGATACTGGTGTACAAAGAAAGTGTAGAAAATATTACTAATATAAATGAGCAACGGGCTCAAATTTTAGAAGAAATTTATGAAAAATTACCAGCTCAAGATAAAGAGCGTATTAAACTAGATGCTAAAAATGGAATATTGCGTATTCAAGCTGATGGTATCAGTAATTTAAGTACTTCTGAAAAGAAGGCGGTTGGAGCATTTGCACTAAATAAAAGTGAATTAACGGAAGATGGAGAAAAATTGATTTTAGATATATCTAAGGCAATTTTAGAAATGAAAGAAAATCCTCAACTTGCGCCTAACTGGAAGGTGGTAGATACTATCATGATTGAGGGACATACAGATTCTATACCATTAAAAGATGGATATCGTACAAATCTAGACCTATCAACAGAACGAGCTAGCTACACATGGAAATTTATGGATTTCAAAAGTGGTTACGCTTTCTCTAGTATGAAAAATAATGATGGACAAAGTTTGTTTTCTATTGCTGGATACGGAGAACAAAGACCATTGCCGAATATAGACTCTAAAGATGAGAGAAATCGGCGTATAGAGTTTAGATTTATTATAAAACCAGTAGAAAAGTAATATAAGAAGGAGCACGAATTATGGCATTCGATCCAAGCGCATATCAAGTACCTAAGGCAAAACCATTACTAGTCGTTTTATTGCTAGATATAAGTGGGAGTATGGTTGGAGAGAAAATGGAGGCACTATACACGGCTACACAAGAGATGATAGAGACCTTTGCACAAACACAAACCAGAGAGTTAGAAGTTCAAGTAGCAATTATTACCTTTGGCAAAGAGGTATCTTTACATACGCCGTTTACAGATGCTAAAACATTGGTTACTAAAGGAATAGAACCTTTCACCCCTGATGGACCGACTCCACTTGGCGTTGCTTTAAGGATGGCAAAGGATATGTTAGAGGATAGCGTTGCAACCCCATCTCCTTCCTATATACCAGCAATAGTTTTAGTTTCTGATGGTTTGCCCACGGATAGTTGGGAAGATGAGCTAACTTGCTTTATTAATACAGGCAAATCATCTAGGACACAACGTTTTGCAGTAGGTATACAAGAAGCAGCGAACTCAAAAGTTCTAAGTACCTTTACGGGGAATGCGAATACAATATTTAATGCTGATGTAGCAGATAGTATTATTGATTACTTTAAAGCCATTAGTATGTCAATATCAACTCGTGCTAAATCAAATAATCCAAATGAACTTAATAGGCTAAATAACTCAACTAATAATGATGAATATGGAGAGAATTTTGAAGAATTTCATAGCAACTTATATTAATTTTATCTATAGAGGGATGAATAATGAGAGTACATATAATAATTGATGCATCTGGAAGTATGATTGAAGATAGTAAGAATGGCATTATTAAGTATATGTTAGAGGGAATGAATCATATACATAATAGAACTAGTGCATCAAATGCTGAATATAAGTTGTATCAATGGGGAAAGAAAACTGCATATATTGGTACATTATCTGCTTATGAAAAGATTGTATATGAAGGAACTACAACGGAAGAGGGATTGAATATATTGTTAGATTTAATTCCTAAAAAAGATACCATACTTTTGCTTAGTGATGGCAATATAAGTGAGAAAGAAGGAGCTTTACTAAAGAGTGCCTTTGAGAATTTATTTTCTATTGCAGTTGGTGCTGATGCCGATATATATAGTTTAGAGGACATTTGTAGTCGCACCAAAGTGTATAATTCTATAGATTATATAAAAATTATGAGCCTATTGAGGTAACAGGATGTATCATATTGAGTTAGAGGGAAGTGGGGTAAGCATACAAGGAAGCTATCATAGTATTAATCAGGATAGCTTCCTTGTTTTATCATATGGAGATGGATGGGTCTGTGTTGTTTCCGATGGTATGGGAACAAAGAAATCATCACACTATGGTTCCAATCAGATTTGTAAATCCATATATAAAGTACTAAAACAAAAGAAATGCTCATTGGAAGAATTAGATTTGAATGAGTTTTTTCGCTTAGCCCATAAAGACTGGAAAGCTTGTTTATATAAGCAGGGGTATAATATTGAAGATTGTATCTGTACTGTATTAGTTTGTATCGTTGAGGGGAACTGCTATAAGCTAGCTAGATTAGGTGATGGAGTTATTTCTGTTTATACAGATAAAGGTGTTCGTAGCATATTTGATGATAAATCAGGGTATTACTTAAATGAAACAGTTGGTTTAAGTGAGATTTTACCAATTGGCGAGATAGAAATAATTGAAGAAGGCTTTCAGGATTTTTATGGTGTTATTCTTTGTACAGATGGTATTGAAATTGCACCTCTACTCAAAGATACCATTGAATCATTTACAAAAGAGTTGATATGGGAAAGTGTTGCAGAGACACAAGACTCCTTTCTTTCAAATGTTACATTTTGGGTAAAAAACTGGCCTGGCATTGATGATAAAACATTAGTATATATGATAAATAAGGAATATATATATGAATAATAGTGTAGTACAACCTCTTTTAAAAGGTGATGAACAAGTGAAGCTTGCGAATAGATCTGTTACAGATCAATATGGACATCGATATTTATTGACCAAAGAACTTGCAAAAGGCGCACAGGGGGCAGTATATATTACTAATATACCAAATTTACTTGTAAAAATTAGTACATCTAATGAGGATAGTACCGTAGATGAGGGAAGAATTCTATTGAAAAATAAAGCCTATGATATGGTACGTATATTGCCTATTGGAAAAAATACCAATATTATATTACCGTTGTCTATTTTAGAAGATGCAATCGGATATACGATGGAATTATTAGAAGATATGGACTCATTAGAGAACGTATTTCGTAGAAACGAGCGATTAGATGTAGACGATAGAAGTGAATGGTTAGATGAACAATATAGAAGTGCGCCAGACTTTGCAAAATTATTTGATAACTATATAGCTACAGGTGGATTACGTAAAAGATTATTATGCTTAATTGTGGCAGCAATTACGCTATCTAGAATCCACATGAATGGACTTGTATATGGGGATTTATCTCTAAAAAATATTTTTGTTTCTAACGAGAAAGAATACCATGAAACCTGGTTTATTGATAGTGATAACTTAGATTATCTAGAAAATGCAGAAAAACGTGGATCAGGATGGAAAACACCTGGCTATGGTGCACCAGAAATCTATAAAGGCGCTCCTAATACTATGTATTCAGATGCGTTTTCATTTGCTATTATAGCATTTATGATCCTAACAGATATACATCCCTTTGTAGGTAATGAGTCTAAAAGGTTAGAGGAAGAAGTAGATAATGACATACATCATGAATATAGAAAATTTAGTAATTATGATATGGTAGAGGAATTGTCTCTAATTGCTAATTTACCCTGGATAGGAGATCCAAAAGGGATTAATGATATACAATGGCCTTATGGATTCTATATTACTGATGAATTATATACATTATTTCATCAAACTTTTGGGATAGAAGGGAAGACTAATCTTACTGCACGAGCAACACTACCAGAATGGATAGAAATATTGGTAAAAGCTTATGATCATGTTGTACAATGCCAATGTTGTGGAATGAGTTATTATGCCAGTGATTATCGTGGTAAGCAAAATAGTGAATGTCCATGGTGTGATGGAAAGACAGAGAAAATAATGGTAACTTCTTTTCTTGTAGATGGGGCGCAACGTAAATTAAAGTGGAAGTGTATGCATGAAGCTACAGAAGGAAGTATTAAATTACCTTTAAGATTAGTATCTGAAGGTTTTGATATAAATACTGTAGATGATGTGTTATGTAGATTACAAATTACCAAAGAAGGATTTATATTAAGTGAATGGAATGGAGATTATAAATGTACTCTAAGCACAGATTCATCGGAAGTGATATCGTATTATTCGTATAAAACGACAACAAAAGATAACTTACAATTACGTGTAACTCATAGGGGAACAGAAAAACAATATTTCATTGAAATTAGGGTGGAACTATGAAACTTAAAGGATTGAAGGTAAATCAGAATGATATTATTTATGGAATTTTATGTAATATAAAAGAAGAAATATCTGAGCAATTTTATATAAATAAAAAAGATGATTTAAGTGGTGAGATTTATTTAGGTGTAGGAACATTATTTGAATTAAGAGTAAATGATAATTTTTTGATAGCATCCATAGATAATATATTTGATCGACAAAATATTGTTAATAAATTAAAGCAAAAATTACATCTAAAGTTTTATGGAGAATGGATTTCGGATAATACCCTTAAGTTAAATATCGTTCAGTTTGCACATATAGAAAAAAGAGATATAACTCCACTTTGTATACTAAAAGAACTAAAGCATACTAATTTAGCTGAGCTAGAGTCTAACTTTATGTTGCATATAGGAGAAACAACATATATACCCTATGTTAACCTAAATAATAGTAAAATAAAAAATAGTGAAATATTTTATAAATATAAAGACAAGTACCAATTTCAAAATAGATTTATGCTTATTGGAGAAAAGTATAATTTAATTGTTAGCAATGTAATAGATGATAAAAATAAACATTATTTTTTTGCAGAAAAAAAAGTAGGTAGTCGAAATTATCAAGCTTCTATTAATTTGTATCATGGTACACTTAATGCTATATCTCACATAGAGTTTTCAAAAGAACGTGGGCAAAGTAGCGATACTGATCAAGAGTATTTAAATATTTGGAAAGAATATGACCGTATAGAATCTGAATTAAAACTAAAACGAGTAAGAGAGGCTGGATTTATAGAAATTATACCTAAAGAGTATGACACATATAGAGGGAATGATAGAGAAATATATGTACCAATTAAGTATTATAATAAAAAAGCAATTAAAAAATTAAAAGGAGAAATGGTTCTTTTAACTCGTGAGTGTCCATATTACTTAAGTAAGATTTATGACGAAGAAGTGGATCAAAACCTAATGGATATTGTTTTGCCCAAAAACTATTTAACAGCAAAACTTCTGGGGTATGAGAAGCATGGTCTTGTTCTTGAAGTGGGGGAAAATACAAAAGATAATAGAAGATTAATAGAATTTTTAGAAAATAATAATAATGGCTATATAAGTTTATCTATTTATGGAGATCTAATACAGATGGATCGTAGAATAAATGCACGTGAACGTATAGAGTTAGGCGAATCTGCAAAACCATTATTAGGATATATTTTTGAAGGAAAATTAGAAGATGAGCTTTTAGGCTTTCATAGTTATGATAAGAATGTCTATATTAGAAATAAAGCAGCATTATCAAATACAGTTAAACAAAAGGTTTTTAACACTGAACCAACAGATCAACAAAAACGAGCAATAGAAATTGCTTTAAACACACCTGATATTGCTATTATTCAAGGACCTCCGGGCACGGGGAAGACAACCGTGATTTCAGGGATTGTATCTCGTGAAAGTGAGTTGTTTGATAATAGGGAAATAAAAATGGGGCGTGTTTTATTATACTAAATCCAACTAAAAAAAATACTATGGAATTTTTAAAAATAGCCAAAGAAGTTTCGACCGATTTAAATATTTTGAAGGATATTAACAAGATAGAATATAAATTATTAAGTATGAATTCAAAAAATATTGCTGTACTTGGTAATTCTGAATTGATAGCTCAAATTAGAAAATTAAGAACTAAGGAGATTAGTTACTTAGATGATGGAGCGATGAATGCTTGCTTACTGTTGTGGTCATTAGAAGATTTAAAAATTGATAAAAAAATAGAAAAAAACAAATACATGATATCTGTATTGGAGAAGGCAAGTCAATCTAAGTATCCTACGGTGAATTTATTAGAGGAACTGAAGTATGTAAAAAGAGAGCTTTTATCAGTGTGTATTGAAAAAAATAGCCCAGTAAAAAAAGAAGTTAGCCCAGAAATTCAACGTATATATCAGAAAATAAAAAATAAGTTAAAAGAATTTACGAATTACGAAGAGGCTATTTTATTTAAATTGTTACAAAATATCCGAAAGGATAAAATACGAACTATTGAAACCGTGAGTCACTATAATATCGCATTTGCAGCTACTACACAGCAGTGTGAAGGTTCAGCAATTCGAAAAGCTAAAGCTGTATCTAAAGGAGAACATCCATCCTACGAGATAGTTATAGTTGATGAAGCAGCGAGGGTTATTCCTAGCGATTTAATGATACCTTTGTCACAAGCGAAAGATAAAATTATACTTGTTGGAGATCACCGTCAGTTACCGCATATGTATGATGTTGAAGCATATGAAATCATGGGGAAAAACCAAAGTATTGCTAAACTTCAAAAAAATATAAAGATGAGTTTCTTTGAATATTTGTTCTATAAGGCAAAAGAATTAGAAAAAAAAGATGGGTATACTAGAACAATTACTTTAGATAACCAGTATCGTATGCATCCACTTTTAGGAAATTTTATTAGTGATAATTTTTATAAACCATATGGAGAAGGATTTGAATCACCTTTAGGTGAAGAATATTTTCGACAAGATTTAACAGCTAACTCTTTTCCTATTGAATGGTATGATGTTCCAGTACAGTATGGAAAAACAGAAAAGATAGATAAAAGTCGTTGTAGGAGATGTGAGGTAGAGAGAATTATAGAGGTTTTAAGAAGATATATACATCAGCCTGGAGGAAAGAATCTTTCCTATGGAATTATTTCTTTTTATCGAGAGCAGGTGAATATAATAAAAAAACGAATTGAAGAGGAACTCGGTGAAAACCTTCCAGAAGAGATACATGTTGGATCGGTAGATGCTTTTCAAGGGCGTGAATTTGATGTCGTGCTCTTATCTGTTGTAAGAACGACACAAAATGGAAGACCATTAGATATTAATAAAATTAATCTAGAAAAATTGCAACAATTAATAACTGATAAAGAAAATGGTTCTTTACCTGTAGAACAAGTAGAGAGTTTAAAGTCAGAGTTAGAGATGATTTGTAATAAAAATTATGGATTTATAAGTGAGGAAAATCGTCTATGCGTAGCGTTAAGTCGCCAAAAAAAATTGTTAACTGTGATCGGTGACTCTACACTTTTTACGAAAGAGGAATGGTCAGAGTTATCTGAGGTTTGTATTCCAGCGATGAAACGTTTATATGAATTGTGCAAAGATAATAAGGCAGTAATAACATATGAAATACAATAATATTATTAGTTTATTTAAAACATCAAAATATTCTGAGAGGTTTCCTTCTATTCCAATAGAAGCAAAAGAATTAGATTTTTTTGTAACTTATTCTATTTATGAATTGTATATTGAAGTATCAGCTGGGTCTAGTGTTACATACGATCTTGATTTTTTTGAAGAGGCAGTTTTAAGTTTACTTTCACATAAACCTATGGTAGATAAAGAAATAGCGGATATCATGTGCATAGATATAGATCTTGCAAAGGAGATTCTTGCCAGGTTATATGCTAAAAATTGTTTAGAGGATAATTATATAGATTTATCTATTAAAGGGAAGTTATATTGTAATAAAGAAGTTAATAAAAAGGTTAGTGCTCCTGTCGAACGCTTAAAAAGATATGTTTTGAAACTCAACACTAAAAATTATGATGCGGTTTATTTACCGGTATTATTAGACGATAGAGAACTTCAAGAATATAAAATAAGCATTGAGGATAACGAGAGTAGTCCAAATCAATCAGAAAATACAAAAGATTTACAAATAAATTTTGGTAGCAAAGGAAAACCTTTGTTAGTCAAAGGAAAAAAATATGGTAAACCAAAAGATAAAGCTACTTCAGTAGATAAGGGAGATATATGTAAGATAATTGAAGAATATAATGATATCTATCGTGAAAAAAAGCCTATAATGTTTAATAATATTCATGATTTAGATTGTGAATATAAAGGGGTATGTTGGGTTCACTGTAAAGCAGTGATGTTAAAAAATAGAGATCAGGTCATAATATCAGATGGATGTTCAGAAAAGCTGTTTCCGATGGATAGATATATTCCTGATGATGGGAGCTTAGAAGTAAAAACTGCTGTTAAGGTAGCAAATTGTTTTAAAGAACAAATTAATTCTAGGGAAGAAAATAATATCTTACATAAACGAAATTTACATTATACAGAGTTAGAACAATTGATGCATTTTATAAATAAAGATATTACTACACTTGAGAAAGTCATTGCTAATAATTATGATGGAGAAAATAAGGATAATGCGTATAGGTTATACGTTAAAAATACCTATAGTGCCTTTGAATGGATATTGTTTTATTATTTAAAAGGTAAATATATATCTATAGAGGTAAAGAAGACCTTTGAAGCGTTAGATCTTACACTGGCTGATAAGGTTAACCTAATTGCACAAAGTGCTCAAAATTTAGGGTTACGATGGAAATCACCGTATAAAGATTTATTTTATAAATGTGCATCATATTCATTGAAAGAGATGAGCAGAAAAGTGGAACCAGATTTGTGGCTTGGATTAGGGAAGGCAATTTTAGTTTCATCGAGAAAAGCAGAAAAGGGGTTTTATGAATTCTGCCAGGAGTATCCTCATTTAATATCAAGTTTAAATGAGTTAAAAAAAGAACGAGATAAGATAGTTCATTCTGTAGAAATACTACCTGCTAACCAAAGAATGATTGAAGATATTCATAAGTTATTAATCGATGCAATTTCGTATTTGTTGCCAGATTTTTTGCCAGAGAATGAAGAAAGTAATCATTTGGAACCGAGCGGAGCCCAGAAAGCTATTTACAATGATTACTTTATAGAAGAGTTAGTATTGCAGGAAATATTTTCAACTCATTATGTGCAATATATAATGACGGATGCTTTGAAGGATTCTTGGATGATACTTATTACAAGAAGAAAAAGGCTAGAAATATCTGATTTTTTATCTCGATTATATCAGAATATGCAGTCAACATTAGTATTGAGCATATCTAGAGAGAAACGTTGCTCTAAAGTTGAGCAAGAAGAAATTTTAGAAGAACTAAAAAATGAGATTGGCAATATAGAGGCGCTAAAGACCGTTAATAAGCATTTTATTGAAAAAGCATTTGAAGGATTGCCAAGCACATTAGGAGCAGTAGGAATAGTTTTTTTGTATTATTTAAAGTGTAATCATTTTAAAGTATATGAGAAAGTTATAAAAGATAATTTTATTCAGGTGCTTGAATTTATTGTGTCTGAAAGAGGTCATGATAATCGTGTAATATTAAATGTATCATATGATAGACTTGAGCAAGTGTATCAAATGTGGGTGCGTATTGTACAGACAATAGGAGAGAAACTATGAGCAAAAGAAAAAATACTATGAAAGAAGAAGGTATTAAAAGTGCTAAAGAACAAGAAAATATACGGATAGAGAATATAGAAGAAGACTTAAACAAAGCTGTAGAAACTAACCCTTCTAAAATGAAAGAGTCAGTGACTACTATAATAGATAAAAGTTTAAAACAACCTACGGAGGAAATAGAGTTAGAACAAAAAAGGCTAGAAGAGGAACAAAAAAAGCTGGAAGAGGAGAGAAAGGCACTAGAGAAAGATAAACAAAGTTGGGAATTTAAATTAAATCTTTTGCGCAATCAAAAAGATGAGCTCCAAGATGACATTGCACAATTGAACAGTGAACGTAAGGAAATTCGTAGCATATTAAATAATTATTACATAGAAATAGAGAAAGATAAGGCAGCGGATCTTGCGAATTTTAAACAAAAGTTAGCTGAAAATTATAAAGAGTTTCAAAAATATCTAGAAACTGAGGAAGAAAGTCTCCGTAAAAGAATAAAATTAGAGTTCGAACAGGAAAAGGAAGAATTAAGATTACGAAAAGTGGGGGTTGAAGAGAAAGAAAAAATGTACCAGGTGCAGGTAGAAGAGTTGAATAGAAAGGCTGAAGATTATCGCAAAAATATTCAGAAATTAAAGGAACAAGAAGAGAATCTTGCTAAAGATAGAGATGCTTTTAATATGGAGAATGACGATATTGAGTTAACAAGACGTAAGTTGGCACACAGAGAGAAAACTTTAAAAAGAAATGAGGATAATTTTTCTAGATTAATTGAAGAGGCTATTAATGAAAAGGAAAAATCTTTGTTAGCAGATCTGACAATAAAAGATCAAGCAATAGAAAGCTTGATAAAGCAGTTATCTGATATTAAAGCAAAGCAAATATCTGTTGATAATTATAGAAATATATATGGTGATAATTTAGAAAGTCTTCAGAAAAAAGTTGCAAGTTTAGAAAGTGAAAACACTAGACTTATAGATGAAAAGTGTAATTTAGTTGGATCAGAACAGTATTATACTCTTAAGGCTGAGCATGAAGGATTACAGGAAGAGTTTAACCGTTTAGCGGGGATAAACTCTGATATGAATTTACAAATTGCTGCTTCACAAGCTTTAAAAAGTAAAAACATACAGTTAGAACAACAGTTGACTTATGCTCAAGAAGATCTCAGCACTAAAGATAATAGAATAGAAGAGTTAAACCGACGATTAAAAAGATATGAATCGCCTAAGAGTGCGGCAGATGAACGTGATACAAGGATTGCTGCTATTCAAGTAGGTATTTTAGGCAGACATGCGATCCAAGTACCTGATGAAGAAAATCAGCCAGGAAATATCGTAACTAAGGAGGTATCTACGGATCCTAATATAGTAGATAATAGAGGGATGTGCTTGACTCATAAAGAAGATAATTTAAAAAGTGATGATGAATTTGATTCTAGATATAGTAGTCAAACAGAACTTGAATGGCTAGATGATGTAATGAATGCATGCGAAAACTTTGGAGTTCACTTTAATAAGAGAATCTTTTATGCATTTCATACAGCTTTAAAAATTCAAGACTGGTCTATTATCACTGTATTAGCTGGAGTTAGTGGGACAGGTAAATCGGAACTCCCTAAGTTATATGCTGCCTTTGGAGGATTTAATTTTTGTGCAGTTCCAGTGCAACCTAATTGGGATAGCCAAGAATCAATGTTAGGTTTTTTTAACTCTATTGATAATAAATTTGAACCAGAAGATGTATTAAGATTTTTAGCCCAATGTACGGAATCACAAAGTCCATATAGTGAGTATATGAGTATTGTTTTGTTAGATGAAATGAATTTGGCTCATGTAGAGTATTATTTTGCTGAATTTTTAAGTAAATTAGAGACAAGACGGACACAACAAAGAGAAGATCTTCCTAGTGTAGCGGTAAAATTAGGTGCTGGTATTGAACCGTATCGATTAAAGATGAAAAGAAATATTGTCTGGGTGGGGACTATGAATCAAGATGAGACAACAAAATCTCTGTCAGATAAAGTCTTAGATAGAGGTGTCATTATCAATTTTCCGCGACCAACAGAGTTAGTAAGACGAAAAAAAATGCCTACCCTTATAGATGCAATAAAAGATATGGAAAAACGGCCTAAAATGCATCAACTTACGTTCATGTCTTGGGTACGAAGAGACTTAGATAGAGTATCGGAAGCACAGCGAAATGCATTGGATCGCTATAAAGAAATAGTGGAATCAATTAATACCCAACTTGATGGTGTTGGGCGAGCTTTAGGACATCGAGTATGGCAATCTATTGAGTTCTATATTGTGAATTACCCAACTGTTAGTGCATTGATGAAGCAAACTAAAAAATTTACAAAAGAAATTGAAAAAGAAATGCACATTGCCTTTGAAGATCAAATTGTGCAAAAAATTATGCCAAAACTTCGTGGTATTGATACGCGGGAGAAAAAAGGACGTCATAGTTTAGAGGAGATTAAAAGAATACTAATTGAAAATGGCTTCACTTCCATGCAAGAAGATTTTGAGATTGCTTGTGAACAGGGGTATGGACAATTTATGTGGAATAGTGCTAAATATCTTTCATATACTGAAGATGTCTTTAGTGATGCTAATGATTTAGAATAGATGAATAAAAGACACAAGTATGAAAGTGTAATAAGTGAGGGAAATAAATGAGTTTAATTACATCATATGAGTCTTTTTGTAAAGCATTACAAGAGGGAAGACTTCTTGAAAAAAAACAAGCTCGTCTATTATTGTGGCTTCAAAATTGGATTATAGAGGCACGGGGTAATCAAAAAGAATATTATTTCGATTATAATCTAGATGGTTTTTTGAGAGATAAATCGTCAAAGGCTATATCAAATTTTGAACAGGATTTACTAGATATGATTATTGATGAATCATTAGCTAGTATTCAACAAATTATAAAAGGTAATATGCGCAGTCGGATTCTTCGCGAGAATGTTATTATGCCAATACATAAAGTGCGAGAATTAAGCGGCTATAGTATGGGGTGGATAAGTAGAAAATCTGGAGACACTATTTATGAAAAAATAGCGTCGTCTAATAATAAGGTAATGGCAGTACAAAAGCGGCATACTTATGATACACTTGAAAATCGCTTATTTATGGAATTTCTGCGTGAATTATCAAATCATTTATTTACAAGACTTGATACTATTTCTACAGAAGAGTTACGTTCTCTCAAGATTTACCGAGGAGATAAAAATAGACTGAGTGATAGTGATATACTTTCAGAATTTTCTAAACTATTAACAAACCCTGAGTATAGTGAGGTGAAACGGTGGTCTAATTTACCACCGAATAACACTCTTTTATCCGCAAGACATTATATGAAGATTTGGAAACTTTGGGGGGAATTGAAGAGACTGGATGAACGTTTTGAGTATGACATGATATTACTTGGAGAGCATTCAGCAAATGTATTTTTATTAGAAGTACTCTCTTATATAAACGAATCTAAGGATATTCGATTACCGCAAGAACCGATTGATATTGATTATGAAAACTATACAATAAGAAATGGAGATTTGAGATTTGAATTATTGTATAAAGAAAAAGAGCGTTTTATAATTAGTAAAGAAATAAGAACAGATGATGGAAAAAGTATAGTTAACTTAGAAATGAATAAAAAAAACATTACCATTATTTTCGATAATGAGAGTATAGAGGTTTATGATAGATCAAATTTGGTTTCTAAGCACATGATTTCTCTAGAGATACTCAGGGAAATTATTCAATATTGCGTTCGGTATTTTGGTTTTATATATTTTCCTAAAGTCATTTGTGAAAAAGAATATTTTGATCATATTATTTTGGACATATTCTCTGTATATCCACAATTTTTATATAAGGAAACACATTTTTACTTGATGAGTAGACTTTTATATCAAGATTATAATATGAAAAATATTGTGGGTGATGAGGAAACTTATCAAATTTCATGTGAAAATTCGTCTGCTATAAAAATGATAGATGGTATCACTAAAACATTTTCAATTAGTGAAGCTATTCGAAAACATAGCTTTGATGGTATTAAAAGATTATTGGCGATATTTAACAGAGAAGTCGAGGTAGATACGTGTCATTTTGTTATACCCGATATATATAATGAATTTCAATTATCTAAGACTTTAAATATTGCTGCAAATTTACAGTATAAATCTATCAGAAAAACACCAAAAAGTATTGGAGTTGCTTTCCGCTATCAGACTTTTGAAGAATTTAAAAATTTTGATATCGGCAATGAAGTATTAGTTATAGTAGATTTGATTGATGAATCGTTAGTCATCACATTGCTAGAGGCTACTTATAACGAAATGTTAAATTTAGCATTGCCATATAATGGAATTGTTTGGGGACGTTGTCCGAGAAAGATATATTCCCTATCAGATATGATAGATAAAATGCTTGAAGAAGTTCAAAATAAGGGCTGTCTTAATGTAAAACAGGTCTATAAAATATGGGGATTAGATGGGTTAATTTCTGATGCTGAAAAGTTGAGTATATTTTATCAAAATCAAGAATGGTTCTCTTTTTCTAAAGAAATTAAAGAGTTTATTTTAAATCTTAAGTTAGATATAAGTGAGTACATAAATATATTTCTAAAGGATATTCAAGAAACTATTAAAGACAAGAAAATTACGATTATATCTCTAGTAGATCAGTTAACATATAAGGGGAATATTCCAGTTATAAATATGACAAAGTCTGATGTATTGGAAGGTTGTAAATTACTAGAAGAAGCGGAGCAGATTTTAAGAGAAAAAAATGTAGAAGTAACACTATGGAGAGATTATTTAGAACCATTGGCCATAAAGCGGTTAATAGGACAGTTTGATTTACTTAAGCAAGCAGAAGTTGTAGAGCCTATTTTTGGGGTTAAAGTAGACTTTCCAATTTCAGAGACTTTCATATTACATAAAGATATCCAAAAACATGAGCTGAGAATCCCTATGAGTTGATATTTATACCTATAGCTGAAGCTGATAGAAATGCATATAAAAGGTTTAAGGTGGAATGGATACCTACGGATTATAGTGAGAGTAAGATACAGGTAGATTTATCCGTTGTGCCTAAACGATGGGATGAGTTGCAAATGTATGCAAGTACTAGAGGTTTCAACGTTGATGTTTGCGATGTAATTTCTGAAGAATATTTTCTACCATTAGCATGGGAACCATTTGTTTGTACATTTACTAATCGGACTCAGATTAAGAATTGGTGCTCTGATCCGAAAGCTGATTTAAGAGATAAATTTTTTAACAAATATAAAGAGCTTGATAGATATAAAAATAATACGTTAGTTGATATGGGAAAACTACAACATGTGATTTCAAAAGAGAAGTTCTATAAGGGAGCAATGTTTATTGTCTTATTAGGTATAGACTCAGATATGGCTGAGAATCCTAATCGGAGTATCGTAGTATCAGATTTTACGGTAACAAAGTTTGATTGTGATGAGTTATGCATGAATGCGGAGATTGATAGACTTAAAAGAGAAAAAAATAATAAAAAGTATTTTAATCCGTACTATACTAAATGGCTATTTGCATTGTTTTTAGGAAATAGAATAATTGATACTGAAGCCCCTAAAAGACTTAAGCAAGTATTTGAGCAAGTAAAAGCTAATTGGGCAGTAATGTATAATAATGCTGGAACTAAGGCACAACGGCGCAAACTAATTCGACTGATATCTTTGGCTGGTAAACAAATAGGCGAACAATATTTTATAGCGGTGCATAAATATCTCGATACGTATAAAGATGATGATTATTGTACAAATCAGATCCCATTTAAATGTATTAGTGAAATAGGCTGTGGTCTTTCTGATTTATCAACGATTGAAGAGCAGAAGCTTTTAGCGAGGATTCATGAAGAAGTTGATGCATTAGATGTCGTTGGAGTTTTGGCAAAAGCTATTTGGCATAATCAAGATTTTCTTGCTGGAATCTGTTCTAATAAATACAGTATAAACTTTGATAACCTTATTAATACATATATGGCTGAAGCTATTGATTATATACATGAGTGTGTAGAAACGAAAGCATATCATAATAGTGACGATATAGAGCTAGATGAAAATAATGGTATAGAGATAAACTCTGCGATGGTTAAAAATCGTATGATTATTTGTTTTGAGTTTATTTTAGGAGTGCTTCGTTTAAAATTAAAAGGTGATGGCTCTATTAATATGGTGTTGTCATTTGAAAATGAAATGCTAGAAAAATTGATAAAAGATATTGAAGTGTTATACAAACAAGGTTTTGTAGTTAAAACATATCTTGATGTAGGAGAAGTTGATAAAGGTGAATATCAAGATTTAGATCCTATTTTATTCTTAATACTAGTATTAATATTAGGATATGACATTAAATCAGATATTCATATAGGGTATAATGTAGAAAATATTCAAACAGAGCAAGAATAATAAGGATACGTGTAATTAAAAAATATTTACGCAATAAAAAATTTTGTTTTGATGTTTGAAAAGTTCAGTAAAATCTTAATGTAGGTATATTATTCAGTCCTTTCGTATTTGTGTCGTTGCTTATACTGTAAAGTAAACTGAATGATATACCTACTTTTATGCGTAAAAGATATTTTTGGGAGGTGGCTTTTGCTGTCTGCCCCAAAATATTTTATAGAATTATAGTTTTTGTATTAAATAAGTAAGTGAAGAGAGTAAACTATTGAATTCGACCTAATACTTTTTATTAGTGTGTAATATACCTTATAAACTTGTAAGTAATAATTATTATATGGTATTATCAAAGCGCATGAAATTGAGATACTTATACTTGATACTGTGCGGTAGATACTGGTAGAGGCAATCGTTTGTAATCCTGTAAGTGGGGGTTTTGCTATGGATTTTTTTGTAAAACAATTAAGTGCATCATTTATTATTGACTCTTTGTTAGAACGGATACATACACTTTCAGAGAAAGAACAAGAAAAAATTTGGAAATTTTATCGCCATTTCTCTGACTTTGAATTGATCACTAATTTTGAAGGAAATGGTTTAGCACCGAATAGTTCCTTGCGTTTAAGTTGTTTAGTGGCTCAAAACATTATACGTCGAGGGATACCAACACGTGCGCCTAAACGGGTGGAAGATTTCTTTCAATATGTGGATATGAGTATCCAGGATGTGTCTGTTGATACCTTATTACAACATATAAGTATTCTAGACCCTGAATTTGCCTTTGACCCAGAAGGGACTCATTACCATAAATCTGAAGATGGAAAACTGAAAGTGGCATCTATGAATTTTGTGGAACGAGAGTTTTTGCATCGATTGCCGAGTAAACTAGGTCAACTTTTAGAATATCAAAAAAGTATAGAATCCATTATTGATTTTCCTAATACTGACATTAGTAAATATCCAGATTATACCAAATACTGTTTTAACTATAGCAAAGATAAGCTCAAAGATACTTTTAAAGGGCAAGATATAGATTTTACATTTCAATTCCCTGCGGAT
>QWCZ01000412.1_pt1 | contig 21203 bp, 20 predicted proteins | sample 1972651 | NCBI WGS metagenome assembly QWCZ01 (sample SAMN09866695, study PRJNA288562) | Human oral metagenome isolate pre1_saliva, whole genome shotgun sequencing... | isolation source: mouth | host: Homo sapiens | place: USA: California
AGAAAGCAGCAGCATTACTCTATTACGAAAAAGGTACAGTGAGTCAACGGCTTATACATGCCCTAAAATATCATAACAGAGAGCAAGTGGGGCTGTGGCTCGGACAATGGTACGCCTGTGAGTTGGCACAATCTCACTATTTTCAGGGGGGAGAGTTGGTGATTCCCGTACCTCTGCATCCTAAGAAAAAGAAAAAAAGAGGTTACAAGCAAGTAACACTCTTTGCCAGGGAGATAGCCGCCCAGCTACAAGTACCCTATATAGACGATATTTTCATCACGCAACAATACAATTCTGCTCAGGCCAAAAAGCACTGGTTAGAGCGACAAAAATCGTCCAAAGAACAATTTATCCTCAAGGATACTACAACTATAGCAGGCAAGCATATTCTCCTTGTGGATGATATAGTGACTACAGGAGCTACCCTCACTCAATGTGCTACCTTGCTCATAGGAGCAGGAGCAAAGGTGAGTTTTGCTTGTATGGCCTATAGCAACGATGAATAAGGCTTTAGCTAAGGAGGATTTCCTTATAGGGTTCATATGAATTGCCTATGCTCTTTTTATGACACGTGCTCAAGTCTACTTCAGGGACAGGAAAAGAAGGAATCACTTGACGAATGACTTCGTCGAATTTCTTAGGACTGGCTGTACTCAGTACGGTTCCATACTGGGATGGCAATAGCGCTTTTTGTAAAGCTAAGTGTCCCACAGCCGAATGAGGGTCAAGAGTATATCCCAAAGTATTGTGCAGGTAGGAAATTTCGTCCAAGGTTTCTTTATCAGAGATCACCACAGCAGTAATCATCTTGCGAATTGCTTCAAGATTATTGTCAAATAGCTCTCGGATACGGACAAAGTTGCTAGGGTCTCCTACATCCATAGCATTGGAAAGAGTTGTAACCGAGGCTTTGGCCTGATAGTTACCTGTTTGTAAGTAGAGCGCAAAAGTATCATTGGCATTGTTTGCGGCTACAAACTTGCTCACAGGTAGCCCCATAGCATGGGCATATAGACCTGCGGTGAGATTACCAAAGTTTCCACTAGGTACAGCTACCACCCAATCCTTGCCGCCCAAGAGGTCTTTTACTTGCTTGTAAGCGAAGAAGTAGTAAAGCATTTGCGGGAGAAAACGAGCTACATTGATAGAGTTGGCACTACTTAGTACGCGTTCCCTCTTGAGAGAAGCATCGGAAAGGGCTTTTTTTACAAGAGCTTGGCAGTCGTCAAAGGTTCCTTCCACTTCCACGGCTTGTATATTAGCTCCTAAGGAGGTCATTTGGTATTCTTGGAAGGGGCTTACTTTTCCTTTGGGGAAGAGTATGACCACTCTCACTCCCTCCACTTTGTAAAAGCCATTGGCGACAGCACTCCCCGTATCGCCAGAAGTAGCCACCACTACCGTAGTAGGGTTATCCTTATCAGAGAATTTGCCTAAGCAACGCGCCATAAAGCGTGCTCCTACATCCTTGAAGGCCATAGTAGGCCCATGGAATAGTTCCAATACAGAGGTGTTACTTAAGAGTTCCTTTACGGGAGTATCAAAGACAAAGACTTCTTCCAAGACCCTTTGGAGTTCTTCACGGCTAAAGCTGTCATTCACATAAGGGTAAAGTGCTTCTGTAGCAATTTCTATATTGCTTTTTTGAGTAATCTCCTCAAAGAAAGAAGTCGGTAAGGTAGGGATTTGCTCAGGAACGAAAAGTCCTTTTTCCTTTCCTAACCCCCTTAGGGTAGCTTCTTTGAAAGAAACGATTTCGTCCTTATGATTGATATTGTAATAGTTCATATGGTATTGGTTTTCTTGAAGGCACAAAGATAAGATATTTCAGACGGCTTTGCAAGATGTTTTTAGTCATTTTCAGGCTATAGTTCGGAGAAGTCGTCCATCATATCAAGGGAAGGAACGAAGAAAAGAGTTCCTGTCTCGGCAGTACTGAAATCCAATAAGCGATCATAATTACCCACAGGGTTACCTACAAACATGTTAGTAAGCATTTTCTCTACTGTACTAAAGGTGTTCGCATAGCAAATAAAGTAAGTTCCCATCTGGTGGCTTTCAGGATCATGGAAAGGCATGTTATCTCTGACTACCTTTAGGTCGTCTCCTACATTGGCAAGCGCCGAATGAGCATTGGAGGGCTTGGTATCGTCATCCATTTCTATGTCCATCTCTTTGCTGCGGCCTATTACTCTCTCCTGTTCGCTTACAGGTAGGGCACGCCAAGCATTCATATCATGGACATATTTCTGGACAAATAGATAGCTACCTCCTTGATAAAGAGAATCTTCATCACCTACTACGGCAAACTGTTCTCTTTCTTCTCCTTGAGGATTCTCCGTTCCATCTACGAAGCCAATGATGGCACGTCCGTCCCAATATCTGAACCCTTGTACATTGACAATGCAATCAGCTACAGGACGCAATACATCCTCAATGGTTGCAGCCATATCATAAGCCAAGCTGGGGTTATGCGCACGAATATGGAAATGAAGGTCGCCTTTGGTGGCTACCGCTGTATGCTTGCCCCCTTTGATAGGCTTAAAATCTTTGAGTTCTTTAGGGAGTGGTTTAGGTAAGCCCAAAGTAAGCCACCCACTATGACTAATACCTAAGGTTATACTCGCACGAGCATCAGGGAAGCGGTCGGCAACAGAGAGGTTGAGGTTTCCTATTAGAGTACATATTTTTGCAAAAGCAGCTGTAAGCTGTGCTTTATCCAAATCTTTTTTGAATATCCATACCAAAAATACTGTGTTGTTATTGGGTAAGTCTGTTACATTTTGATAATTCTTCATAAGTGTATTAATTTTCTGGGGTATAATCAAGAACTGATACCTAATTTTTATAAATTGGTAGAAGTAATTTCTGTGGGCACAAAGGTAAGAAATTATATACTACGTACCAAATATAATAGGATATTTCCATTGATTTTCTTAAAAAGATATAGAATGCTATATCCTCCTACGACGTCCTCTTCCATAAAGCTAATACTTATCTGAAAAGAATCTTCTGTAAGGAAGGAGAAGTCAATAAGGGTAGTTTTTTCCTTATTCCACCACTCAAATTTTTTCTCTTTGGCAATCTTCTCTATGTTTAGCCTCTCAAAAAGGGCAATATACCGCTTAGGAAATAATTTGTGGTAGATTTTTATAAAGTCTTCTCAAACAATGGGTTTGTCTTCTGTTGTAAAGTCATCTCTATAAACTATATCTCCATATAGCATTTCATAAAGCGGTCCTTCATCATTGAGGGGATAATGTACCATAGTATCGGCAATTTTTGTGACCTGTCCTTGTGATAAGCACACCTGAAGTTCTTTCAGGAAAGAGGCGAGTTCTGTATCATTAATCTTTTCTTCCTTTTCTGTGTTTTTGATTATTCTTTGGGGAGGGCTATTAGGTGCTTCTTCAGTATTTAAGATAGTAGTGTTATTATCTTTATCAAAGGTTACTCTTTGCTGACAACTAAAAAAGGAAGCTATAAGGAAAAGGTATAAGTATCTTGTCATATTATAGGAAAACTTAGTTGATGTTGATTTAAAGAATCGTTACCTTTAAGTCATAACGCTTTTCTTGGGGAGTAATTTAGCTTGCTAACTATTAATTATTTTACACAAAAGGTTGTATCTTCCCTAATGGTTATAATATTTTTACCTTAAAGTTATAGGTCTTTTATGGATAAATAGTGCCATCAAACAACATATAATCAAGCTAGAAAAGAGAGATGTAAAAAGACCTATGGTCATATCATTTATATTTCCCATAACATTAGTTCCTATCATATCTTGTTGGCTATTGGATTTTAATCCATAGTAGCTATAAAATACAACTGATAATTGCAGGACAATGTATGTAAAAGCAAAAATAGCGATGGACTTATTTTTTCTCTCGACTATATTTCTCTTGTTTCTCAAAAGAATATATCCTCCCAATAGGAAGATGATTAAAGCATTGATTATGGAAAAAAAAGCAACTTTATCAACAAAATTATATATTACATCTATGGTTTTGGAGCCAACATTATCTTCTATTAGGAATTTTAGGGATACATAGCACCCCATAAGATGCATAATATCAAAAACAATAAAAAGCAACAATCCTAATGTAATTAGTATTTTGATGCTATTTTCTTCATAGTAATTTTTATTGTTTCTTAACGAATTAGACTATACAATCATTTTCTACTATTGATTGGCATTATTATCCTTTAACTTCCAAATAGCCTCAAGATAATCACGGGTATTGGACAGGCGCGGAATCTTATGTTGGCCTCCTAACTTGTCATTTTCTTTAAGCCAATCGTGGAAAAGGTTTTTTCGGGCAATATGGATCTTAGGCATGGCAAGAGTCATATCGTTATAGCGTTTGGCTTCGTAATCGGAGTTGAGTTCCTTTAGGGCAGTATCTAAGCTGCGAGTAAAGGCTTCTATATCCTCAGGGGCGGTTTCGAATTCAATGATCCACTCGTGCCCGCCACTCTTGTTGCCCTGCATGAATATAGGGGCTACGGTGTATTCTATCACGCTACAGTGGTGCTCGTGACAGGCTTTCTTGAGCGCTTCCTCTGTGTTTTCTATGATAAGTTCTTCTCCAAATACGTTGATATGGTGCTTGGTGCGTCCTGTGATCTTGATACGATAGGGAGAGGTGGAGGTAAAGCGTATGGTATCACCTATCTGATAGCGCCAAAGTCCTGCGTTGGTGGTGATTACCATCGCATAGTTCTTACCTACCTCTACCTCCCATAGCGGAATGGCCTTCTGGGCAGGAGTTCCAAAGCTATCCATAGGGATAAACTCATAGAAAATACCATAGTCCAGCATCAGCAGCATTTCGTCGCTATTGTTTCTGTCCTGTATCGCAAAGAAACCTTCAGAGGCATTGTAGGTTTCGTAATAGCGCACCATATCGGAGGGGATCAGTTGCTTATATTGCTCTTGATAAGGAACAAAGCTCACCCCACCGTGGAAATATACCTCTAAGTTTTTCCAAATTTCTAGTACGTTTTCTTTGCCTGTATAGGCGAGCGCTTGCCTCAAGAGTACCATCATCCACGAAGGGACACCTACCAAGCTGGTTACATTCTCTCGTGAGGATTCGGCTATGATGGCCTTCATCTTGGCTTCCCATTCGCTCATTAGCGATACTTTAGTAGAAGGAGTACAGCTGAATTCCGCCCAGAAAGGGAGATTGTCTATGAGTATGGCGGATAAGTCGCCAAAGATGGTGCCATTTTCCTCATACAATTCCTTGCTTCCTCCAAGGCGTAGGCTCTTTCCTGTAAAAAGATTGGAGTCGGGGTTGTTATTCAGATACAAGCAAAGCATATCTTTGCCAGCCTTATAGTGGCAGTGCTGAAGGGCTTCTTCACTTACAGGGATAAACTTACTTTTGGCATTGGTTGTACCACTACTTTTGGCAAACCATTTGATAGGGGTACGCCAAAAAAGATTTTGCTCCCCACGGCGTGCACGCTCTATCATAGGCTCTATATCTTCATAGATAGAGATAGGGATACGCGAGGCAAAATCCTCATAGTTACGAATGGAGATAAAGTCGTATTGCTTACCCATTTCGGTACTCTGTGCCGCTTCTAAGAGCTTGGCACATACATTTTCCTGTACTTCGTGAGGGCGCTTGATGAATTCTTCTATCTGGTCTATACGCTTGCGCAAGAACCAAGAAGCTATAGAATGTATAATTGTTAAAGCCATATTTTCTTTAAAAAATGTTCGAGGTTTGGTTTATTTTTACTACTTTTGTCAATCATTATAGCGAGCGTAAAAGTACAAAAAATATGAATACCTACCAAACGGTTTTAAGAAAAATGCGAACAGAGGTGCAAACACCTGTACAGTATTACCTTTCCCTAGAAGAGGGAGAGCTCTCTATGAACGACCTATTAGGACAACAACTCTCTTTACGATTTGCGGGTTACCACTGCCTGCACTGTGGGCAACCCAAGGAGATATATAGGCAGGGACTCTGTAAAAAGTGTTTCTTTGAAGCTCCTGAGGTGGGGGAGTGGATCATCCGCCCAGAACTGAGCAAGGCTCATCTGGGTATAGAAGACAGAGATTTGGCCTACGAACAGCAGGTACAGCTACAACCGCACTTACTCTATTTGGCCAATTCCAGCGAGGTAAAAGTAGGTGTTACTCGCAAAACACAGATGCCTACCCGCTGGATAGACCAAGGCGCCCATGAGGCTCTGGTAATGTTGGAGGTGCCCAACCGCTACTTGGCAGGGATAGGGGAGGTCGCACTCAAGGCGCATATCTCTGATAAGACCAATTGGCGTAAGATGCTTACCAATACCCTACAAGTAGTGGATCTCAATACGATCAAACAAGGCTTAAAGGCTTTTCTACCCCAAGAGACCTTGTCTTACTTCAGTGAAGAAGTACCTATCTATCATATCAACTATCCCGTCCTTAGATATCCTACCAAGGTTACAAGCCTCACCATGCCCAAGACCCTACAATATCAGGGCAGGCTTATGGGAATCAAAGGGCAATACCTCCTCTTTGAGGATAATACCGTCTTCAATGTACGCGGACATGAGGGGTTTGTAGTGGAAATTAGTTTTTCTTAATTACATCCGGTTGTTTTCCTCCTCATTCGTTTCTTTTCCTTTGTATTTGCTTTGGGTAGTGTTGAAGTTATAGCTTATCCCTATCTTGAAACTAAAATTACTGTAGCTATAGGCGGTACTGTTACTGATGTATGAGTTTTGTATACGGGCATGTCGGTTCAGCCCATTATAAAAGTCGGAGGCTACAGCATATACAGAAAGTGATTGGTGGAAGAATGCACGTCCTACTCCTACAAACACACCACTCACTGGCTTGTATATGTAGGCTTCTTGCATAGAGCCTTTGCTCTTATAGAGAAGCATAACTAAAAAAAGCCAATTTTCTGAAGGAGTGATTTGGTTCATCCATTCTACTGAAAAAAGGCCTTCACTTTTGTAAAACATCTTATCAGCAAAAGGCTTTTCATAGGTAAGGGTAAGTTTAGGCATCCACTTTCCTATTTGTTTTTGAGCATAAAGTGCACATTTCAGTAGGCTAAAATCGTCATAATTACGAAGGATTTTTTCTACTGCATCGGAGTTGATAGAAGAGAGTTGGTAATCGGCATAAATTCCCTTGTGAATATGGGAATAAGTAACGGAAGCTGATATAGGCCCATAGGTGGCCAGAGTGTTCCACTCATCAGTGAGTTGAGGTGTAATATAAGGGTTTCCGCGATTGTACAGGAAAGAAGAGACATAGCTATTGTAGTCACTGAGATCATGGAAGGCAGGGCGCTTAATCTTGCGAGCATAGCTGAAAGTTATTTGAGTTTTCTCCCAAGGGAAAGCTATCGATACATTAGGCAACCAATCTCGATAGGTCTTACTTTTCGCTTCGCTTTTCTGCTCGTTTTCATAATAATCAAAATCAGCATACTCATAGCGTGTGCCAAGTTTTAGATTTACCTTTTTGATAGGATAGGAAAAACTAAGAAAAGCATCCGAACGAGTTTCGTTATTTTTAGCATTGAAGGCAGAAAGTACATTGTCTTGGTAATTCTCAGTACGGTGTAGGTTACTTACCTCAACACCATAGCCAAGAGTCCCTTTGCCTAACTGTTGAAAGAAAGTGGTCTTGAGCCCCCACCAATTAGAAATCACATCGGAATGCGTGTGTACATTGCGAGAGGTTGTATTAAGGAGGTTGTGCTCAACAATGTCTGAAGTATTATCAGAACGCAGACCGATATAATCCACATCAGTTTGCATTTTTAGCACATCAGTGAGTTTGCCTTCGTAATAGGCATTGACACTGAGTTTTTTGTCTTGCTCAAATTGGTCATACTCATTGCGCCCCTGAGCAGTAAGCAATTGGTTCTTATAAGTGGTCGTTTCTTGAGTGCTAAAGTTGTGTCCGCTGAAAGGTATAATACTCCCTCTTATGCTCATACCCAGAGAGTGTTCTTCAGAGAATTCGTGTGCAAATCCTATCTTTGTTTTGATGTTTTTGTGCTGATTTTGATGGGTTTCATCATTGAGTACTCGCCACTGGTTATTTTGGGTAAATACTTGCAAATCCTGAGCTACATTATAGTCTTCTTGGTTAAAATGATTATCATTACTTATGCTTGTAAACCAGTCGGTTTTCCCTTTACGATAATTGAGGCTTAGCCAAGTTTCATCCATTATGCCTTTTTTGAAGAAATAGAAGGTGTTTTCAACTGCCCCACTAAGTCCATCTCCTTGTTTCTTTTTAAGTTTGATGTAGATAACGGCACCTACTGTATTATCGAAAGCGGCACCTGGTTGAGTTTCCATCTCTATACTCTCAATATCTTTTGGAGATAGCTGATACACCTCATCAAGGTTACGCACCCTACGATTATTAATATAGAAGATGGGATTCCCCTTGCCAAAAACTTCAAAACCATCACCTGTATAGGAAGTACTAACCCCAGGTAGAAAGTTCAATAGCATATTGGTAGTGGGTAATTTTTGCAAGGTAGATCGAGCTACGTTGGTACTAATGCGAGTGCCTTTCTGTTCCAAAATAGGACGGCGGCGGGCAGTAACAACCACAGCATCTAATTCATTAGAAGTAGGAATTAGAACAATCGTACCTAAATTACTACTTGTAGGAGACAATACTTTCTCTTGGTATTCCAAATGTGTGATTTTAATAAGCACCTTTTTGCTATTAGCGGGATTGGGTAGTTCAAAAGAACCATTCCCATTGCTGATAGCTCCCTTTACTAAGGTAGAATCAGGGAGCGACATCAGGATAATATTTGCATCACTGATGGGCTTCTGATCGGGATTGATTAATGTGCCTTTAAAAGTAGTCTGTGCAGCAGTGGTGGCACTAATGACTAAGATGAATGATAGGATAATATTTTTCATCTTTGCAAATTTTATGGTTAATGAAGATGGTTGTTAATTCTTTATCACAAAGATACAACAAAATTAGATATTATGCGGCATATAGAATGTTAAAAATTGTTATACCTTTTTAAGAAACTTGGAGATAAACTCTAATAAATCATTGTGATTTCTGGCTTTAGGACTTCCATCCAAATTGAATGTAAGCTAAGTCTAATTTCTTCTTGTTTAATAAATTCAACTATATTCATAGGAAAGTTGCCATTTTACTCCATTGTTGAAGTAGTAATAGGACGTTATTGCTCTTAAATTCTCTTTTTCCCACACTTAAAAAAAATAATCCATTTATTTATTGTATCTTTGCCCAAAGTTACTGAGTTTTAGCGTTCCCCTTTTTTCGTAAAAAATATTAATTTGAGGAACTTTTATACCTCTAAAAAGTTTAAACAGCTTTAGTATGAAAATAGAAGCAATTAACAAAGGTAATTATTCCAAAGATCAAACGGAGGTTGTAATGTGGGAAAAGAAAGGTAAAGAAAATTTCAACAGAAGAGAGGAGGGATAAACGAGCTTTCTAAACTAATAGATAATTTATGATATATATACACGAAAAAGATGTTTTTGGTAAACTTTTCAGAGGTTTTAGTTTAGATATAAGTGAGGAAATAGATAAGGAGTTCCTAATATCTAATCGTATTAATAGTTTAGTTCTGACAAGGTCCGCGAATCAGGAAAAAGAAGATATGGCGATGCTAGCTGAAATACCTCTCCTAGAGGGGCTTTCTTTTCCAGATCCATATTATCCAACTCTTAATGTACTAAAACAGTTATCCAATATATTATATCTCAATATTAAGGGGAAAGTGGGAGCACCTATCCCTTTTGAATCTCTTCCCAGACTATGGTGCGTATATCTAAATTATGATAAGAAAACGTGTGGATCTATTTTTAAAGCACAAAGTTTAGAATATTTATTTATAGATAATTATAAAGGAAGTTCTTCTGAAGATTTTGTTCCTTTGTCAAAGATAAAACGATTGGGATTAATAAAGTTTGGGCTCAATGAATTTGATGCCATAGAGCATATGCCTTACATAGAACATTTGGGAATGGGATATAATCCCAAAATGATGGATATTAGTTGGATAGCACAAGCACAATCTTTGAAGTCAGTTTCCTTTACTAATTGTAAAAATATTACTAATTGGCAGGTATTAGGTAGCTTGACAAATTTAGAAACGATTATTATAGAAAATGCTGGAGAGATACCTTCTATTGATTTTCTTTCTCATTTGCCCAATTTAAGAAAAGTTCGTTTCATAGGACAAATCGATATAAAGGACAATCGTATCAAACATCTTTTGACTAATAATAACTTGCAATATTTCTTTATTCCAGTAAAAAAGAGTTATGATATTACAATCGCTGATTTGCGAGGATGAAGAGGTTTTTATACAGATAAAAGATAATACTAAATTCTAATTTTTTCTATAAGCAGTTTGTGAGAAATAGTATATAATAAAATATTCTATAATGGTAGATATCAATAGACATATACCAGGAACCATCAAAGTAGAAGGTCGTGAATTCCTTTATATCTTAGATGATGGAGAAGATTTTTTTGTAGGAAAGAAAAGAAGTAAGCGAGAATCCTTATTTTCTAAAATTACATGTCTATTTTTTAAGGCTAAACAAGGAGGAGCTCTCTCTGAGAACTGTAAAATTTGGCTACCTACAGGCGAACTTTTCCATGGGTTATCCTATAAAGGAGACATTGTGGGTTGGCGAGAAGGTATAATAGAAGCAGCTATACACTTAGGACTATTAACCGCCAAAATAGTTAGAGAAAATATAGAAATTTCAGATGGCAGAAACTATGCCCTATCAGAATGTAAAGTGGAATTCTATTAATTTCCATAGGTATAAAAATAGGAATAGGGCTATAGGGTTTGACTAAACCCTATAGAGCCCTATTCCTATAGCTCTTATGAATTATTGACCATTGATAGAAACAAAAAGCGTTTCCCCCTCTTTGCTGACAGCCGCTACTTTCTTAGCGGTAAGTCCCTTGATAGCCTTGTCCCATTTCTTATTGGAAAATTCGGTCTTAGCCTTGAGGGTTTCCAAAGGTAATTTGTTATCCTTTTTAAGCAGGTCAAGGATTAGTTTTTCGTCCTCGGAGAGTTCTACTTCCTTGCGTTCAGGGCGCATCTGTGGGAAGAAGAGTACTTCCTGTATGGTCTCGTTGTTGGTAAGGAACATAATAAGCCTATCCATACCGATACCCAATCCTGAAGTAGGCGGCATACCATACTCTAAGGCACGGAGGAAGTCTTGGTCTATGAACATCGCCTCATCATCACCACGTTCGGAGAGCGCCATTTGTGCCTCAAAGCGTTCGCGCTGATCGATAGGGTCGTTTAGCTCCGAATAAGCATTGGCGATTTCCTTACCACATACCATGAGTTCAAAACGTTCGGTAAGGTTTTTATCCGAACGGTGTTCCTTGGTAAGAGGTGACATCTCTTTAGGATAGTCAGTGATAAAAGTAGGCTGGATAAAGTTGCCTTCGCACTTTTCTCCAAATATCTCATCAATGAGCTTGCCCTTGCCCATGGTATCATCTACTTCTATACCGATGGATTGGGCAAAAGCCCTAAGTTCGTCCTCGCTCTTTCCTGTGATGTCAAAGCCTGTAAAGCGCTTGATAGCTTCTGTCATCGTAACACGAGGATAAGGTGCCTTGAAATCCACTTCGTGCTTGCCAAAGGTGGCTTTGGTAGTACCATTCACCGCCTTAGCACAGTACTCCAAGAGGTTTTCGGTAAATTCCATCATCCAGTTGTAGTCCTTGTAAGCTACATATATTTCCATTCCTGTAAATTCAGGATTGTGGGTTCTGTCCATTCCCTCGTTGCGGAAGTTCTTAGCAAATTCGTACACCCCATCAAAGCCCCCTACAATAAGGCGCTTGAGGTAGAGTTCGTTGGCTATACGCATATAGAGCGGAATATCCAAAGCATTGTGGTGTGTAATAAAAGGACGCGCAGAAGCTCCCCCTGGGATTGCCTGAAGGATAGGAGTCTCTACTTCTATATATCCGTGATTGTTGAAGTACTCACGCATCGCATTGAATAGGCGGTTACGCTTTAGGAATACTTCTTTCACCTGTGGATTCACAACCAAATCCACATAGCGCATACGGTAACGCTGTTCTACATCGTTGAACTCATCGTGTACTTTTCCTTGGGCATCTACCTTAGGGAGAGGCAGCGGGCGTAGGGTCTTACACAAGACTTTGAACTGCTTTACCTCAATGGATTTTTCCCCCATATTGGTCGTGAAGAGGGTGCCTTCCACCCCAATAAAGTCGCCTAAGTCGAGGAGTTTTTTGAATACCTCATTATAGAGAGTCTTGTCCTCACCTGGGCAGAGGTCATCACGCTTGAAGTAGAGTTGTACGCGACCAGAGCTGTCCTGCAAGGTAGCGAAAGAGGCTTTCCCTTGAATACGGAAGGACATGAGGCGACCAGCTACGACTACCTCCTTACCTTCTTCGTATTGGGTTTCTATGTCTTTAGCGAGGAAGTTCACGGGGAATAGTTCTGCAGGATATGGGTTGATTCCCAATTCCTTTAGCTTAGTGAGTTTCTCTCGACGGATAATTTCTTGTTCGGTCATTTTGTTAGCTATTTAAGGGCGCAAAAATACAAAAATAATGAGTAATGAGCAATGATTAAAGGTTAATTATTAATGAGATTTTTCACTCTTTACTAAAAAAGTGTTGGTTGTCCGTCCTTGAATCGTACTTTCCCCAAATGCTTGTAGGCAAGGTCGGTAACTTCTCTTCCGCGGGGTGTACGGATGATAAATCCTTGTTGGATCAAGAAAGGTTCATAGACCTCTTCCAGCGTCTCGGCATTCTCGGAAACGGCAGTGGCAAGGGTGGTGATACCCACAGGACCACCTTTGAATTTGTCAATGATAGTAAGGAGAATCTTATTGTCCATTTCGTCCAAGCCGTGAGCATCTACATTGAGGGCTTTGAGGGCAAAGCGGGTGATTTCTATGTCTATCTTGCCGTTGCCTTTGATCTGAGCAAAGTCACGTACACGCCTTAGCAGCGCATTGGCGATACGCGGAGTGCCTCGGCTACGTCCAGCCAGCTCTATAGCAGCCTCTTCGGAGATAGGCACCCCTAATATCTGAGCACTGCGCTGGAGAATATTGGCTAATAATTCTGTAGTATAGTACTGCAACCTACTTTGTATCCCAAATCGTGCTCGCATAGGAGCGGTGAGTAAGCCCGAACGGGTGGTTGCCCCAATAAGAGTAAAGGGATTGAGACTGATCTGTACGGTACGTGCATTGGGGCCGGACTCTATCATGATGTCTATCTTATAGTCCTCCATAGCCGAATAGAGGTATTCTTCCACTATGGGGCTGAGTCGGTGAATTTCGTCAATAAAGAGTACGTCGCGTGGCTCCAAATTAGTCAAAAGTCCCGCCAAGTCGCCCGGCTTGTCTAAGACAGGACCCGAGGTGATCTTGATCCCCACCCCCAGCTCATTGGCCAAGATATTGGCAAGCGTTGTTTTTCCTAGACCAGGAGGTCCATGGAAGAGGGTATGATCAAGAGCTTCCCCACGTAGATTGGCAGCCTTGACAAATATTTTAAGGTTTTCCAAAATAGCCTCTTGCCCCGTAAAGTCGTCAAAGGAAAGTGGCCGCAAGGCTCGTTCTATGTCCAACTCTTGGGGAGAAAGGTTGCTCTTATCAGGATTTAGGTTTGCATTCATAGCATCAATGGTTCGATAGTAACCACGCCACAAAAGTACAACAAATTTCTTTAGCCACAAAACCTATAATACGCTTTTAAGTACTTCCCAAGACTTAGGGATTTGAAAATTAGGCAAATGCCATAAGTAGTAGTTCAGAAGCTGTTCTAAGAGACTATTGCGTTCTTCTCGAGTCATTTTCAAGAGACAGACTTCCTCCAAAGAGTGAGAGAGGAAGAACTTAAGTAAGAGACTTTCTTCTTCGCTCATGAGTGAATGGCCATTGTGCATGGCGACAAATACTCCTGCCTCCAAGTCGAAGTAAGGAAGTTCCATGGCCGAGGTGTTGGGCAATACTCCTAAATATAGGGTGAGGTCTACCAGAAACTTTAGGTGGAAATTAGCAAAATATTCGGCTCTGTCATACCATTGTAGGCTCTCTTCCCAAAAGGAAAAGAGCGAGGGATTGGGATGTTCTTCCTGTAGGACACTACAACCTATTTCTGAGAGAAAGAACAAGACAGAACTGCGTATAACACTCTGTTGTAGCTTCTTGTAGGGGAAACATACCTTAGCCTCCTTGATGTACTCTAAGGAGCCATCATTGCGCTCGGTGGTGACCAATTCCAACTGACTTAAGGGCTCGAAATAAGCAGGAGAGAGTGCTTTTTTCTTCTGAGACAATACCCCTTTGAGCAGGTAGGAACGCACTCCCTCCAAGGTATAGCAACGTACGATAAGGCTTGTGTCTCGAAATTTTAGGTGAGAGAGCACAATGGCTTTGGTGCGTATCATTCTTGAGGGGGTGTGGGTTTTGCAGGGGTAATAGTCAGGGTATCGGGACTTCTAAGTAGGGTGCCCAACTTGTCATCAAGGTTTTCCTCATTAAGGAAATTGATATAACGGAGCACCGAAGCAAAGGCATTGCGAATGTTTAATATTCCCTGTTGTACTTCTTCCTTATTTAGATTGGGATTCTCCTTCACCTCACTGGAGAGGTTTCTTACATAGGTTTCAAAGAGTTTAAGGCGCGCCTTGATCTCGTCCCGTTGTAGCTTTTCAGGGAAATTATTCTTAGCCCATAACTGACGCAGTTCATCCTCAAGTTGGAAGAGCCAAAAATAAATGCTATTATAAGAACTCTTGATATTTTTTTCTTTGCCAAGGAGTTTTTCTGCAGATTTTTCTATTTCTTCCTGATACTTTATAGGTAGGAGAAGTTCAGAGCGATAGAAAGAAACATAATCATTGGCAACTTCTTTGTCTTGGTAAGCAAAGCCAAAGGTATATTCCCCATATAGAGGGGTCTCAACCTGCATATCTACCTTGACCCATCCATCTTCTAGAGGGGTGACTTTGGTGTAGGGTTCTAGTGTATTGAGAGAAAGACTATCCAATCGGAGCGCTTGTTCACGAATGGCCTTTTTATCCTTCTGGCGGGTGATCTCTAGTTGGATATGTTTGATGCCAGAAGAGGGGCGCACCCTCAGAGAGAAAGTGTAAGGAATGTCCTTAAGAAGAATTTCCTGCCAGGCGAACAAAGCGCTTTCCTCAGCTTTTTGCTTGACAAACTTGTAGATAGTATCCGAAGGACTTTCTATAATTCCCCAATCCTGCTGTATATTCCCATTGATATGGATATTTTCATTGGTATTTGGGTAAAGGCGCTTGTATACATAGAGCGAATCAGGATTGGTATTTTGTAGAATAGAGACCGCTTGTCGCTCAGGAGAGATACTCAGCAATATCTGGTAGATGGTTTTTAGTTCATACCAATTGCGTATATTCTCGGCGGCTTCCTTGGAGAGTTCAGGATAGGTGTAATTCTTGATATACACACTCTTGGCTTCCTTTTTTTCTTCCTTTTTTTCTTTTTGTTGTGACTGACACCCTACAATAAGCAGCGGGAGCAAGCATAGAATGATTCTTTTCATTTTTCTTTCTTTCAATGAAAAAAGGCTACCTTATGATAGGGGCAGCCTCTGAAGATGTGTTAGTACAGATTAGTTATTGTAAACACTCTCTTTCTTAAAGTGTTTGGTCAATAAATAATAAACCACAGCACGATACTTGTTTTTGTTGGACTTGCCATATTGTTCTAATACGGTATTGATAGCCGTATCAAGTTCAGGGCTATCCTTTAAGCCTAATTTTTTGATTAAGAAGTTGTTCTTAACCAAGTCCAATTCTTTCTGGTCAGAACCAGATACTTTGGATGCATCGTTATTGTAGATAGAGGGTCCTAATCCTTTGGTTACTTTGGTAAGTAGTTCCACATCAGGCTCAGCAACACCACATTTTTCTTTTAGATCAGCGGTGTAAAGTTCGATTAATTCAACTTGTTTACTCATAATAGTATGTCATTAATGATTTTACAGCCGTAAAAGTAGTGTATTTTTTTCTCCCTCAATATACTTTAACAAAAGATTATCGTTTGAGACTGATTATTAGGTAGTTTTCTTTACATATTGGGTAAGGATTACAATCTGTTGCCCTTCTACTTTCCCCTCTATATATTGCGAATTTTCAGGGTCTAAGGCTATCTTGCGCACTACAGTACCTTGCTTGGCGACCATACTGCTACCTTTCACTTTTAGGTCTTTGATAAGCACCACATTGTCCCCAGCAGAAAGTACTGCCCCATTGCTATCTTTGTGGATGATTTTTTCTCCTTCTTCCAAGTGGTCATTAAGCGCTTGGGCAAAGGCCAGTTCCTCATCTGTAAGATATAGCATATTGAGCAAATCTAGCGACCATCCCTCTCCTTTGAGTCGGTTTAGCATGCGCCAAGCCACCACTTTTACCGGGAGATACTCACTCCACATACTATCGTTCAGACAACGCCAATGGTTGCTGTCCATAGTCTCAGGGTTATTTATTTGGCTGATACATGTTTCACAAGCCAAAAGGCTATCATCTACTCCTCCAACCTTGGATGGTGGTACTTGGTAGATACTTAGGGAAGCGGTGCTTCCACATAGTTCGCAACAGTTCCCGCTGCGCTTTTTTAAATCATCTAATAACATAAGGGCAAAAGTACAATTTTTAATGATTAATTATCAATGATTAATTGTTAATTATTTGTTAAATAAAATAAATTAAATTAAGAGTTTTAGGTTATAGAACTTTAGGCTCTATCATGATATAAGGAGCTTAAGTAAAATGTGCATTTATTTAAAGGGTCTATTTAAATATATCAATTGATTTTAGAAAATAGGAACTAAGATTTGTAACCAAGTAGTTTTATCTCTCTTGACTTTACTAAAATAAAGAATTTAATTTTTATTATGTTTGTAACTCTCTGATTATCAATAAAAATATATTAGTTTGGTGTAAAATTACAGAATTTCTGAAGTTTAAATATAAAATTTTCTTGTTGGATATATAATTTTTTGTACTTTTGCCGTCGATTTTATATTGAATAATTATTTTATGAAAAGAAAAATTTTCACAAGTTTTTTTGCTATTACATTAGGTTTTAATGCAGTAGCGCAAGTTAAGGATATTAGTTTCGCTATAGCCCCCACAGCAGAATATGTGTTGTGGAATAAAAAATCAGCCATTCAAAATGGTTTTATGGTTGGTGGATATGTAGGTTTTGGCTTTGGCAAAAACTTAGAATTACTAGGTTCATACAGTCAATCGTTAGGATTAAAATCTAGAATTGATGGTTTTTCTGCACCAGATAATATAAGGAATGCATTTGCTCCTACCGATGTAGATGTATATCGTTGGGGAGGAGAGCTCAAAGGTAATATACCGATGACTTACTCCTTTCAGCCTTATGTTACCTTGGGGGCTGGGATACAAACGATAAAAGCAAATGAAACAAAACAAGATGCTATTTATTATGCTTTTGGTTTAGGGACTAAATTCAATTTGACAAGACGCCTTACGCTCAATCTTCAGGCAAAAGGAACCTACTTTAATTCTGATGCCTCTAATATCCTTTATAAGGCTTCTGAAGCAAGAACAAGTACTTATAATCAGTGGATAATCGATAATATCTCTAATGAGAAGATGTTAAATTGGTCTCTTCAGGCAGGCTTACAATTGTATCTAGGAGGGCGTAATCCTAACGAGCTTACAGAATTGGACAATTCTTATACCAATCTTAAGAATTTTAAGGTCGTAGTAGCTCCTGCAATCGGATATATTGATTTTGACGATGATAATAACTTCCGTAACACTTATTTAGCAGGTGGTTCGTTAGGTTTTGACTTTACCGAATACATAGGAGTAAGAGGATTTTATTATCAAGCAATGAAGGAAGAAAAAGTATCATTAGACTTTGACAAACTCTCATTGTATGGTGCCGAATTTTTAGCACGTCTTAATGTTTCTAATGGAGTAGTTCCTTATATTACAATAGGAGCAGGATATCTTAATGCAGGTAAAGACTATCAAGGTAAAGTAGCTACTGTGGAGAACAAATCAAGTATTTTTGCCAAAGGAGGTATTGGCTTGGCTATTCCTTTAAGCAAACATTTGGAACTATTTGGAGTAGCCAATCTTTTATATACTACAGGTAATGAGAGTGCAAGTAATGCTCTAAAATCACCTAATAAGTTGCAAAGTAATGTCTTCTACAATGCCGGTATTCGTATCAAGTTCGCCAAAGAAAACGAAAAATATACTTATCAAGATCTTGCTAATGAAATCCATGCCTCAGAGATTAAGGAAGGGAAAGAACAAGTAAAGGTTCAAAATAATACGAAAACAACGCCAATATCTCAAAAACAAAAAGATATAGACTATTATAATGCACAAATCGCAACTGTTGAAAAACAAATACAGCTTGCTTATCGTCAAAATGATATCAATAACGCTTCTTTATTGCTAAAAGAAAAGGAAAAATGGGAAAAATTACGTAATAATTATGTAGCTGAGAATATCCCTTATCCTTCCGAAAATCAAACAAACTTGGTGAGAATGACTCCAGAGCAATTACAAACATTGATCTCTGAAATAGTTAATAAAATTGAAGAAGGAGAAGGAAAAACCCCCGATCAACGCATTGATAGACTCGAAAAATTGTTGTTAGAGATTAATAAGGATAACCAAAAGATAGAAGAACAGCAAAAAATAAATCAGTCTATACTTGATTCTGTTAAGAATTTAGAAGAAAATATCCAAAAAACAAATGTCGTTGTACCTGTAAGAAAAAAAACAACTACAACTACAACAATAAATAGAAGTAAGTAAAAAGCCCAAAAATATGAATAATATCATAAAAAAGGGGATTATATTTATATTAGTGTTTATTCCAACTCTTATTTGTGCTCAAGATAAACTATACAATCAGCAGAAAGATATTGTTTTATCCAAAGAGGAACTACAATTACTCTTACGAAAGGTTGCAGAGGCTAAATTGAGAAAAATAAGAGGAGAAAAACTGGCTAATTTGCATAAATCTCAACAGAAAAAGGCTCTTTCAAACATATATGAATCCAATGAGGTGAAAAATTTTTACTATTTAGCTCAAAATGCAGACTCAACATATACAGACATAGAGCAAGTAAATAGAAAATTGGATATCCTATTGGCTTATATGATGAAAAAAGACAGTGTATCGGTTATTCATTTGACAGATACAGTAAAGTATGTAGCTAATAGTAATCTCAATAGAGCAAAATATGCAGCTAATAACCCTAATGCAGAAAGGTATGTAGATGGAAATGAGCCCAATAGATCAAAGTATGTAGCTAAAAGTAATCCTAATGCAGTAAAGCCTGTAGCTAATAATTCCAATAAGGATATTTCGCTACAAAAGCAATTGGACATGATAGATAAATCAATAAAAGATTTAAGTAATCAGCAAAAACTATTAGCAGCTGCAGTGGTTCCATTAGCTACATTGAATAATAAGGATAAGCTTGACAAAATTCAACAGCGTACAGACTCTATCTTATTACTCTCTAAAAAGCAAACAGAGCATAATAATGTACAAGATCCAAAAGAATCTTCTATTGCAGTACAAAATGTAAAAACACCAGAGCATAAAGGTGATAATTTGGTTATTTCAGAAGAAAGAAGACGTACATTAGAAGACCTATTGGCCAAATATGGGAATAAAAAGACTCCTATTTACTTTGCAAACAATGCGTATGTACCTTTGCCACACGATACAGAAGCTATGGATCAGATAGTTGCTATGCTCCGCAATAATCCAGAACTATCCATTCTATTAGAAGGATATGCGAGCAATGTAGGTTCAGCAGCGTATAATAATCAATTGTCAATGAAGCGTTCAGAGAGTGTAGCTCGCTTACTTCAAAAACAAGGAATCTCATTACAAAGGATACTTACCGCTTTTAGAGGAATAGATGGTTCAGTGGATAAAGAAAAAGCACGAAGAGTAGATATATCTGTTATAATACGCTAAAAAAATAAGGATTGATAGACTCAATCCTTATTTTTTTTCTTCCCAAACTCAAAAACTCCCTCGGGTGTTACTACATAATCCAAAGGAATATCGTCTTCTCTTACGTCTTCTATGAGAGGTTCAGGGGGAAAGAAAGATAGTCCAATCTTGAGGGTGTCTGTTTTGCACTCTTCTAAGAAATTGTCATAGAAGCCCTTACCATAGCCTACACGGTTGCCCTTGGTGTCATAAGCTAAGAGAGGTACAAAAACGACCTCTATTTCTTCACTCTTTATGGGAATCCCTCCTTGAGGTTCAGGGATATGCCATTTGTTATTGGCATTTATCTGGGTAGGATCATATAAAAAATGTTCCATACGTACGGTCTCCATTAGGGTACGAGAGACGACCAGCGTTTTTCCTCGCTCCTGCAAAAGGCGGATAAGGTAGCTGGTATCCACTTCTCCAAAAGAAATGATAGAAAGAAAGCTATGGAAAACCTGCTTGTCCCAGATGGGAAGTTGTAGCGTTTGCTGGGCTATCTGCTGGCTTAAGAGGGCTTGTTGCTCAGCGGGAATGGCTGCTCGTTTTTGCTTGTAGAGGGTACGGAGGGCTTTCTTGTTCATATATATTGTCCTGTATAGCTATTTTTGTTTTTCCTAATTTCCTCTGGGGTGCCTGTGGCTACGAGGTTTCCTCCCTGTGCTCCTCCTTCTCGGCCTAAGTCTATGATATAGTCAGCACGGCGAATGACCTCTACATTGTGCTCTATCACGATAATAGAGTGTCCGCGCTCTATCAAGGCATTGAAGGAGCGTAGCAGCTTGCCTATATCATGGAAGTGAAGCCCAGTGGTAGGCTCGTCAAAGATAAAGAGCGTAGGGGTCTCTTGGTATGATTTTACTAAGAAAGAGGCTAGCTTGATACGCTGTGCTTCCCCGCCAGATAGGGTAGAGGAGGGTTGCCCTAAGGTTACATAGCCTAAGCCTACTTCCTGCAAGGGAAGGAGCTTTTGGGCAATTTTCTCCTGCTTGTGCTCGGTAAAGAAGGCTACGGCATCATCAATAGTAGTCTCCAGTAGGTCGTGTATGTTCTTTCCTTGGAAGGTAACTTCTAGAATTTCAGGTTTGAATCGCTTACCATCACAAGCCTCACAAGTCAGA
>QWCZ01000624.1_pt1 | contig 21050 bp, 15 predicted proteins | sample 1972651 | NCBI WGS metagenome assembly QWCZ01 (sample SAMN09866695, study PRJNA288562) | Human oral metagenome isolate pre1_saliva, whole genome shotgun sequencing... | isolation source: mouth | host: Homo sapiens | place: USA: California
TTCCCCATCATTTATAAATATTTCCATAGAAGATGAATCAAAAACTATTTCTATATTTTTGATTGTAAGATTAAATTTTCTTTTATCTCTTCCATAGCCTGAATTTTTTAAATCTATTTCTAAGTTTGAATTAGAATATTTTATTGAAACATCATCTATCAAAATTTCAAAATCTGCTCCGTCATCCTTTTTGAAATACCAAGAAGTTAAATTAAAATTACTTTCTATAATTTTAGTATCAACTAATTTTTTTACAGATTTATGAATGCTTTGTCTAAGAACTCCATTTGAATAATTTAAAACTCTTGGTATAGACAAACAATTTTGATAGCAAAATTCAAGTGTTGGGTTAGTGTATAAACTATCAGGAACATACATCCAAGCTATCATCACACGATTTCCATCTTCATCTAAAAAAGTTTGTGGAGCATAAAAGTCATGTCCATAATCTAATAATTTAAAATTAGATATTTCTTTTAAATTTTCTATTTCTTCATCAATAACAGAATATCCAACTTGATAAGTATTATTATAGTTCATATACATATGAGCTATACCTTGAGGAGAAAATATAAAAATTTCTTTTTCGTCCACTTTAAAATAATCTGGACACTCCCACATATAACCCATATTTTTGTTTGCATACACAGTTTTATAAAATTTAAAATTCTTATAAATCAGTAAGCAACCAAAATCTTTGCTATCTCTTCCACCTAAAACTAAATATTCATCTCCATTTTTTTCATAAATTTTAGGATCTCTCACATGATTTGACATATTTGGATAATCTTCATTTTTCAAAACTAATTCTTTTTTGGAAAAATTAATTCCATCAGTACTTGTAACTTTTATTGTATTATGTTCACGTCCTTTATGTACATAATCAAAAATACCTTTATGTTTTACATTTCCTGTGTAATAAAATATCATTTCATTTTTAGAGTTGATAGCACTTCCAGAATAGACTCCAGATTTATCTAAATCATTGTCATTTGTCAAAACTACACCATTATCTTTATAAGTAATTAAATCTTTACTTGAATATCCATACCAAAGTTTCATAGCTCCTTTGGGATCTTCTGAATATTGATGATATACATAATAAGTTCCTTTGAAATATGTTAAGCCATTAGGGTCGTTAAGCCAACCTTTTTTAGGCTCTAAGTGTAAATTTTGTTTCCAAATATTATTTTTCACTTTCAACATCCTTTGTTTTGTAAAAATATGCAGTTACTACGAATGAAATTACGATTGATAATAAAAGTCCAATTCCAAATACAAACCATTTTTGATAAGGAATTGATAAAAATCCTGGTATTCCTGCTGCTCCTAAAGCTATAGCTAATACATGATTCAATCCAAGCCAAGCACTTGATACAGCACTTCCTATTAATGCAGCATAGAATGGATATTTTAATCTTAAGTTTACCCCAAACATTGCAGGTTCTGTAATTCCAAGTAAAGCAGAAATTCCTGATGCTGATGCAAGAGATTTTAATTTTCCATTTTTAGAGAAAACCATAACTGCAAGAACAGCTCCACCTTGAGCTGCATTTGACATTGAAGCTATAGGGAAGATAAAAGATCCACCAGTGTTAGCCATATCAGCAAGCAATGAAGTTTCAACAGCTATAAATGAATGGTGCATTCCTGTTATTACAATAGGTGCATAAACTCCACCAAAAATTCCAGCTCCAATAAATCCTAAAGTGTTATATAACCATGATAAACCATAAGTTAAATAGTTTCCTGCTTCTCTTAAAATTGGTCCAGTTACTGCAAATGTTAAGAATGCAGTGATAAAAATTGAAAGTAATGGAGTAGTTAAGTTATCTAAATAAATTGGGGTAACTTTTCTCAATTTCTTTTCGATAACAGCTAAAACAAAACTCATTACAACAATTGGAAGAACAGTTCCTTGATATCCAATTTTAGAAATACTCATACCTAAAACATTCCAAACAGGAATATCCATTCCAGGATTATTAGAAGCCACATAAGCATTTATAATATCTGGGTGAACCATAATCATTCCTAAAGCTGCACCTAGATATGGATTTCCACCAAATCTTTTTGTTGCAGAGAATGCAATCAACACAGGTAAGAAAACGAATGGTGCATTTGCAAAAATATTAATCATATTTGCAAGACTATCTATACCAGGAAAAGCTTCAAGCAATGATTGACCTTCAAAAAATATATCTTTTGCAGTTAAAATATTATTTATTCCCATTAACAAACCACCAGCAACAATTGCAGGTATGATTGGAACAAAAATATCACTTAACATTTTTACAAATCTTTGAGCTAAATTTCCTTTTGGCTTATTATCTTCTTCTGATGTTTCAGTTGAAGCAGCTGAACCTGAAAATTCTGCATTGTAAGCATTGAAAACTTGTTGAACAAGTCCACTACCAAAAATTAATTGTAATTGACCGTTTGTAAAAAATACTCCTTTAACCCCATCAATATTTTCTAATTTGTCACGATCATATCTTTTTTCATCCTTAAGTTCCATTCTTAATCTTGTGGCACAGTGATTAACATTCTTAATATTTTCCAATCCACCACTATTTGCAACAACTTCTTTTACAACTTTTTTTAAATCCATAAAGCCCTCCTAAAATATATTAAAATTGTTTAGTTTATTTTCATATTATGACTAAAATTTGAAAGATAGTCAATAAAAAATATGAGCTATTTTTTACTAATATAAGGTCTTTTTTTGTGTTTTTATACTTTAATGAAATTTATTTAAAGAAAAATAAAATATAGAAATATTTTGGAATAATTGCTATAATCTAAAAACGATTTGATTTTAGGAGTAAAAATGGAAAAAAAATTTAGAGGAGAAATTCCTTTTTGGTTAAAAAATAAAAAAAATAGTTTAGTATATATATGCTCATCTAATAGAAATATAGATGATTATTTTTTTGTGTTGAAAGATTTTTACAAGGGAAAAGTTATTAGAATAAAAAAAGAGAATGAAATTGGAGAATTGAAAAAATATAATTATGATTTGTTAGAACTTATAAATTCTGATGAAAAATTTATTATTTTGATTTCATTAGATTATTTTTTAGAAGATTATTTTTCAGAAGCCAACAGTATTTTTATTGAAAAGAATAAAGAAATAGATAGAAAAATTTTAGAAGAAAAATTAATAGATGCAGGATTTTCAAAAACTTATATGGTCTCTCAAAGAAAAGAGTATTCAATAAGAGGAGACATTTTTGATATTTTTAATGACAACCAAGATTATCCAGTGAGAATAGATTTTTTTGGAGACGAAGTTGATAGAATAGCATATTTTGATATAAATTCTCAGTTGAGTATAGAAAAAAAAGACAATATAGAATTGTATATAGATAATAATAAAAATAAAAAAGACTTTTTTTCTCTTATGTCTATGAATAAAAATAAAGTTGATTATTATTATGAAAATAATGAAATTTTACAAGCTAAAATTCGTAGAATAATAGTTGATTTTCCAGAAAGAGAAGAAGAAGTTTTATACAAGATAGAAGAACTTTTAAAAATAGGCATATATATAGAAATACAAAAATTTTCTGAAGATGAATTGAAGCAATTTGAGGCTATAGATAAAGTTAAAAATTTATCTCAAAATATGAATATTGTTATCTATTCTGAAGAAGAAGCAAGATATAAAGAAATATTCAAAGCTTATCCTGTGAAATTTGAAAAATATCCTCTATTTGAAGGATACAAAACAGAAGAAAAATTAATTCTTACAGATAGAGAAATAAAAGGGATAAGAGTAAGAAGAGAAAAAATTGAAAAAAAAGTTTTAAGATATAAAACAGTGGATGAAATCAAGGAAAATGATTATGTAATTCATGAAACTTTTGGAGTCGGAATTTATTTAGGAATTGATAATATTGAAGGTAAAGATTATTTAAAAATAAAATATGCTGATGAAGATAAGCTGTTTGTTCCAATTGATAGTGTGAATAAAATAGAAAAATATATAAATATTTCTGATGTTATACCTGAGATTTTTAAATTGGGTAGAAAAGGTTTTAAAAAGAAAAAATCAAGACTTACAGAGGACATAGAAATTTTTGCAAAGGAAATTATAAAAATTCAAGCAAAAAGAAATATGGGAAATGGTTTTTCGTTTTCAAAAGATACTGTTTGGCAGGAAGAATTTGAAGAAGCTTTTCCTTTCACAGAGACTCCAGCTCAATTAAAAGCAATTGAAGATGTGAAATTAGATATGGAATCCACTAGGGTAATGGACAGATTAATTTGTGGAGATGTTGGATTTGGAAAAACTGAAGTTGCAATAAGGGCAGCGTTTAAGGCCATAATGAGTCAAAAACAAGTTATTCTTTTAGTTCCAACGACAGTTTTAGCAGAACAACATTGTGAGAGATTTACAGAAAGATTTAAAAATTATCCTATTCATATTGAAATTTTGAGTAGAGTTCAGACTAAAAAAGAACAGGATAAAAGTTTAGAAAGAATAAAAAATGGATCTGCTGATTTGATAATAGGAACTCACAGATTACTATCAGATGATATTGAATTTGAAGATGCTGGACTATTAATTATTGATGAAGAACAAAAATTTGGAGTTAAAGCAAAAGAAAAATTAAAAAAAATAAAGGGAGATATAGACGTATTAACCTTGACAGCTACACCTATTCCACGGACTTTAAATTTATCTCTCTTAGGAATTAGAGATATTTCTATAATTGATACTTCGCCAGAAGGTAGACAAAAAATTAAAACAGAGTATATAGACAATAATAAAGAATTAATAAGAGATATAATTTTAAGTGAGTTATCAAGAGAAGGACAGGTTTATTATATTTTCAATTCTGTAAAAAGAATGGAAAGTAAGACAAAAGAATTGAGAGAATTTTTGCCAGAATATATAAAAATTGATTATATTCATGGACAGATGTCGGCAAGGGACATAAAGAAAAATATTCATGATTTTGAAAATGGAGAAATCGATGTTTTAGTAGCAACAACAATAATAGAAAATGGAATTGATATAGAAAATGCAAATACCATGATAATTGAAGGTGTCGAAAAATTAGGTCTATCTCAAGTGTATCAACTTAGAGGAAGAATAGGTAGAAGCACTAAAAAAAGTTATTGTTACATGCTTACGAATGAAAATAAAACTAAAAATGCTGAGAAAAGAGAAAAAAGTATAAGAGAATTTGATAATTTAACAGGCTTGGATTTAGCAATGGAAGATTCAAAAATTAGAGGTGTTGGAGAAATATTAGGAGAAAAACAACATGGAGCTGTCGAAACTTTTGGATATAATCTTTATATGAAATTATTGAATGAAGAAATTGCAAAATTAAAAGGTGAGTATGAAGAAAAAAATGAAGATGTGGATATTGAATTAAATTTTCAAAGATATTTACCTGACTCTTACATAGAAAAAAATGAAAAGATAAAAATTTATAAAAGAGCTTTAGATATAAAAAATTTAGAAGAGCTTCAAAATTTATATGATGAATTAGAAGATAGATTTGGAAAAATGAAAAAAGAGGCTCAAGGATTTTTTGAATTTTTAAAGATTAAATTAATTGCACAGGATTTAGGAATTGTAAGCATAAAGCAACATGATGAAAAAAATATTTATATTAATTTCAATGAAAATAAAGTTAATATTGACAAAATAATTTTTTTAATAAATAATAAGAAAATAAAATATTTAAAGTTTACAAATACTATAGTTTACCAAGGAAATATTTTTGATTTTTTTAATCTGTACTCAAATTATAATGTATAAAAAAATTATATGAAATTCATAAATATAATTAATTAGAAAAAAAAGTATAAAAATATTACATTTTGTTAAAAAAATATTTGACAAGAAAGATAAAAAGATGTATAAATAAAAGTGAGGAAATGTTATGAGATTAGATAAATTTTTAAAAGTGAGTAGAATCATCAAGAGGAGACCAATTGCAAAGCTTGTTGTAGATGGTGGAAAAGTAAAATTAGATAATAAAATTGTAAAGGCCTCAGCTGAAGTTAAAGTTGGACAAATTTTAGAAATAGAATATTACAATAAATATTTTAAATTTGAAATTTTACAAGTTCCTTTAGGGAATGTTTCAAAAGATAAAACAAGTGATTTAGTTAAATTATTAGAAACTAAAGGATTGGACATTGAAATAGATTTGGATAAGGATGAGGAGTTTTTTGAATAAGTATAATATTTTATCAAATGCTAAAATAAATATTGGTTTGAATGTCTTTAAAAAAGATAGTGATGGATATCATAATATTGATTCAATAATGGCTCCTATTGATTTAGCTGATGAATTGGAAATAACTTTTTTTGATGAAGTTGGAGATTTAAAGATTGAATGCACAGATAAAAAAATTCCAACTGATGATAAAAATATTTTATATAAAACATATAAAATATTTTTTGAAGAAATTTTAAAAGTTGAGCAAGAAAAAATAGAAGTTAAACTTATAAAGAATATCCCATCGGAGGCCGGACTTGGTGGAGGAAGTTCTAACGCAGCATTTTTTCTATTAACGTTGTGTGATAAATATAAATTGAAGTTAGATGATGTTTTTTTTAAAAATATTGCAAAAAGAATTGGAAGTGACGTTCCTTTCTTTTTAGAAAATAAGACAGCTAGAGTCAGTGGAAAGGGAGAAAAAATTCAGATAATAGAAAATAATCTTGAAGACTCACTAATTCTTATAAAACCAAATGATTTTGGAGTTTCAACAAAAGAAGCTTACGAAAAATTTGATAAATTAATAAATGTTGAATATTCAAATTTTGATGATATCATTAAAAGTTTGAAAGAAAATAAGAGAATATCTTTAGAAAACGAAATATACAATGGCTTGGAGCAAGCTATTGTTGATGAAAATATAAATTTAAAAATGTTAAAATTGAGTTTAAACTCAGTTTTACCAGAAAAAAAATTCTTTATGTCGGGGAGTGGGAGTACATACTATACATTTGTTACGGAGAAAGAAAAATCCCAAGTAGAAACAAGGTTGAAGACCTTTGTGGATAATGTTCAGATAATTATGTGTAATTTAAAAAAATGATAGGGGGGATTAAGATGATCGTTACAAATGTAAAAATTAAAAGAATCGATGAGGACAAATACGAAAAGTTAAAAGCATATGTAGATATAACATTCGACGATAGTTTTGTTATCCATGGATTAAAACTAATGCAAGGAGAACAAGGTATGTTTGTTGCAATGCCATCAAGAAAAATGTTTAACAACGAATACAAAGATATAGCTCATCCAATTTCTTCAGAATTAAGAAAACACATTACAGATGTAGTTAAAGAAAAATATTTTTCTGACGATGAAAATGAATTAGTAGTTTAAAAATGAGAAGCCTGGTATCTTTGGATATCAGACTTTTTATTATATATAAATAAAAATTATAGGGGGGATAATATGAAAAAATTTAAAATGCCTGACACGTACGTTATTATATTTTTTGTAGTTATATTGTCTGCAATTATGACTTATGTAGTACCTGTCGGAAAATTTGAAATGCAAAAAGTAACTTATATAACGGATACGGGAGCTGAAAAAACTAGAGATGTTCCAGTACCAGGAAGCTTTACTTACGAAAAAGATGACCAAGGAAATAATTTGACAAAAGGTATTAAATTATTTGAACCTGGTGGAGAAGTTGGAGTTACTAACTATATTTTTGAAGGTTTGACAAGCGGAGATAAATGGGGAACAGCAGTTGGTATTGTTGCATTTATTTTGGTTGTTGGGGGAGCATTCGGAATAATTTTAAAAACAGGAGCTGTTGAAACAGGAATCTATAGTATGATAAGTAAAAGTAAAGGATCAGAGCTTGTCCTGTTACCAGTGATATTTATTTTATTTTCACTAGGTGGAGCAGTTTTTGGAATGGGAGAGGAAGCCATTCCTTTTGCAATGTTAATCATTCCGATAGTTATTGGTATGGGTTATGATGCAGTTACAGGTATTTTAATAACATATATTTCGACACAAATTGGTTTTGCAACTTCTTGGATGAATCCATTCTCAGTTGCAATAGCACAAGGTGTATCTGGGATACCAGTTTTATCAGGAGCAACATTTAGAATATTTATGTGGGCATTTTTTACAGCTTTTGGTGTAATTTATACAATTTGGTATGCAAAAAGAGTTAAGAAAAATCCTAAAATATCAATTGCTTATGAAACAGATGCTTACTATAGAAATGAATTTAAATTGGAAGAACAAACAGATAAAGAATTTAAATTAGGGCATAAATTAGTAATTTTAACTTTAACATTAGGTATGGCTTGGGTTGTTTGGGGAGTTGTAAAACAAGGATATTATTTACCAGAAATTGCAACTCAATTTGTAATCATGGGACTTATAGCTGGAATTATTGGAGTAGTCTTTAAATTAAATGATATGTGTGTAAACGATATAGCAACTTCATTTAGAAAAGGGGCAGAAGATTTAGTTGGAGCAGCCTTAGTAGTCGGTATGGCAAAAGGAATTGTTTTAATTTTAGGTGGAACAAGTGCTGACAATCCGACAGTTTTAAATACTGTACTTAATTATGTAGCATCAGCTTTGGGACAAATGTCATCGACAGTATCAGCAATAGTTATGTATTTATTCCAATCTTTATTTAATTTCTTTGTTGTATCTGGATCTGGACAAGCTGCACTTACAATGCCAATCATGGCACCGCTTGCAGATTTAGTTGGTGTAACAAGACAGGTTGCAGTTTTAGCTTTCCAATTAGGAGATGGATTTACGAATATGATAGTTCCTACATCAGGAATTTTAATGGCAATCTTAGGTGTTGCTAAAATTGAATGGGGAGTTTGGGCAAAATATCAAATTAAATTTCAGTTAGTTTTATTTGCTCTTGGATCATGCTTTATAATTTTTGCAACTATGATTAATTTTTCATAAAATATTTAAAAATTAATAATGCCTCCTATGGTAAAATAATTAAATACTATAGGAGGCTATTTTTATTCCAAAGTACAGTGTCTAAAGTTTTATTGTTATTAACTTTATTCTCACTTTTATCTCCAATAATTATGACTAAATGGAAAAATAGAAAATAAAAATAAAATAAAAAATTTGGATTAGATCGTTACAAAATTATTTTGTAACGGTCTAATTTTTTATTGACAAAAAAAATGAATAGATATAAAATTCATTGTATTTTAAAATTTTAACAAGGGGGGCTGATAAGTGAAAAGAAAAAATTTTGAATTTCCAACAGCATATACAGTATTATTTTTAATTTTAATAGTGGTAACAATTTTAACCCATATTATACCAGCAGGTAAATATGCAAGACTTTCTTATGTCGAGACAACAAATGAATTTGTTGTAGACAGGCAGGGAGAAGAGGGACAAAATATAGCTGCGACACAGGAAAATTTGAATAATTTAGGAATAAATATTGACGTAAATAAATTTATAGATGGGACAATAAAAAAGCCGATGGCTATTCCAAATACCTATGTAAGTTTGGAGAAACAGTCTCAAGGCCTGCAAGATTTAATAGCAGCACCTATTTCAGGTATTGTTGAATCGATAGATATAATAATTTTTGTGCTTGTACTTGGAGGTATAGTCGGAATTGTAAATAAAACTGGAACGTTTAATATTGCAATGAAGACTGTATCACAAAAAACAAAGGGTAAAGAATTTTTACTTGTTGTAATAACTTTTATATTTTTTGCAACAGGTGGAACAATATTTGGGTTTTGGGAAGAGACAATTCCTTTTTATACAATATTGATACCGTTATTTTTGATAAATGGTTTTGATATTATGGTTGGAACAGCAACTATACTTTTAGGTTCGGCAGTGGGATGTATGTTCTCTACTGTCAATCCATTTTCAACAATAATAGCTTCAAATGCAGCTGGAATATCTTTTAATGAAGGATTGAGATTTAGATTTATAGCATTGATAATATTTTCTGTTTTAGGAATATTATATATTTATAGATATGTAAAAAAAGTTAAACAAAACTCTCAAAATTCTCTTGTGTTAGAAGAACAAGAAGAAGCTAGAAAAACATTTTTAAAAGATTACACTGAAGATTTGGATATAAAATTTACTTGGAGAAAAAAATTAATTTTATTTCTTTTCGTATTTCAATTTTTGATAATGATTTGGGGAGTATCATCACTTGGTTGGTGGTTTCAAGAAATTGCGGCGATGTTCTTTGGTGTTGCAATTATCATAATGTTTTTATCAGGGCTTAGTGAAAAAGAAGCCGTTAACGGATTTATAGCAGGGACAACAGAAGTTGTAGGAGTAACATTAATAATCGGACTTGCAAGAGCAATTAATATAATTATGGAAAATGGAATGATTTCTGATACGATGCTTTATTATTCATCGCATTTAGTTGCTGGTATGAATAAAGGATTATTTTCAATAGTTTTATTATTAGTATTTGGATTTTTAGGAATTTTTATTCCTTCAACATCAGGGCTTGCAGTGTTATCAATGCCAATTTTAGCCCCACTTGCAGATACAGTTGGTCTATCAAGATCGATAGTTGTTGATGCTTTTATATGGGGACAAGGAATTATTTTATTTATAACTCCAACAGGACTTATATTTGTTGTTCTGCAAATCGTAGGAGTATCTTATCATAAGTGGTTAAAATTTGTATTGCCGTTCTTAGGAATAATAACAGTGCTTGTGATTTTGATTTTATATGTAATGTCAGTTTTTGCATAGAGACAAACAAATAGAAAAGAGGAAATTGTATTTTTAGTGCAACTTCCTCTTTTTATTTTAAATAACTATTAATTCTCTTAAATTTTTAACGATTTTAGTTGGATAAACTTTTAGTCTATCAACATCTTTTTCAGAATGAACACCAGAGCAAACCATTATTGTTTCAATTTTTGCATCATAACCAAGTTTGATATCAGTTTCAAGGTTATCTCCGACTAAAATAATTTCATCTTTTTTTAATTTTTTTTCAGCAAGTAAAATTTCTAAAATAATTTCATAGGGCTTACCAATTTTGATAGCTTCTTTTCCAGAGGCATACTCAAGCATGTCAACAATTGCACCATTACCAACATCAAAAGTACCATTGTTAGCAAGTAGCCTATCTGTGTTTGTGGCAATAAATTTTGCTCCATTTAAAAGAGAATGTAAAGCTTTACTATATTTTTCATAAGTTCCTTTTCTATCAAGTCCAACAAAAACAAAATCTGCTCCCTCTTCAACAAATTCAAATTTTTCTTCTTTCAATGCTTCTTCAAGACCACTTTCACCTAACATAAAACATTTTCTTTCAGAAAAATTTTTAGCAGTATATTTTGCTGCAGCAATGGCAGAAGTAAAAAAATCTTCTTCTTTGATATTTTTGAAACCAAGATTTAGCATATGTTCTTTAGCTTGAGTTTTAGTTCGAGTTGCATTATTTGTTAAAAATATATAAGGAATATTTTTTGATTGTAAATAGTTTATAAATTCTCTTGCACCATCAATATTTGTATTTCCACTGTACATTGTTCCATCTAAATCAATAAGATATGTTTTCATAAAATTTTGCTCCTTTTATAAATTTTAGATTTATTATATCATTTTTTAAAACTACAAAAAACAAAAAAAATCTTGGTGTTTAAGCAAATTTGAAAAATATTTAAAAATATGATATAATTATACATCTTTTAAGAAACTGAGTATTTAAAGATAGGGAGGATATAATGAAGAAGTATTTTCTTGCAGTTGTTTTTCTATGTTTGTCGATTCTTTCTTATTCAAAAGATACAGAAGTAGTATTAGATCAAGATGTAAATACAATCGAAGTTACTCAAGCAAAAGATTTGAGTAAATTAAAAGGGAAATCAAAGAAACAAACTTTTATTGATACGCTTATACCAGTGATAGAAAAAATTAGAGATGATGTTGAGACAGAAAGAGAATATGTTAATTCTTTAATTGAAAAAGAAGTTTTAACAATTGAAGAAAGAGCTTATCTTGAAGAGATGTACTCTAAGTATAAAGTAAAATCAAGACAGCCAGAAGATTTAGTTCATAAAATGGTTGTGCCACCAACATCATTTATACTAGGACAGGCTTCCTTAGAAAGCGGTTGGGGAAATTCAAACCTTGCAAAAGAAGGAAATAATTTATTTGCAGTAAGATCAACAATAAAAGATCCAGAAAAAACTATTCAAATGGGGACAAAAAGTTTTTATAAAAAGTATGAAAGTTTAGAGGATTCTGTGAGAGATTATGTGATGACTCTATCAAGACACACAAGTTATTCTGGACTTAGAAAAGCTATCAATAATGGCGAGACGACAATGGGACTTATTAAGCATCTAGCAAATTATTCTGAGGTAAAAAATCTTTATGAAAGCAGATTAACTCAAATAATAATGAAAAACAACTTAGTAAAGTATGATAATTAAAAAAGGAGAATTAAATTCTCCTTTTTTATTGGTTGAATTGTGTGTTATAAAGATTTGCATAGATCCCACCAGTTCTCATAAGCTCGTCGTGATTACCCTGTTCAACAATGTCGCCATCCTTCATAACTAAAATTAAATCAGCATTACGAATTGTTGAAAGTCTGTGGGCAATGACAAAACTTGTACGACCTTTCATAAGCTGAGAAATAACAGTCTGAATATCTTTTTCAGTTTTTGTGTCAATGCTTGATGTAGCCTCATCTAAAATCATAACTTTTGGGTTAGGCAGTATAGTACGAGCAATAGTTAAAAGTTGTTGTTGTCCCTGAGAAATCATTCCATTTTCACTTGAAATAATTGTGTCATAACCTTGTGGCAATTTACGAATAAAGCTATCACATTTTGCAAGACGAGCAGCTTCAATAATTTGTTCACGAGTGGCATTCGGGTGACCATAAGCAATATTTTCTGCAACTGTTCCTTTGAATAACCAAGTATCTTGTAAAACCATTCCAAAATTTTCACGAAGTTCTTTTCTGCTAACTTTTGAAATATCCACACCATCAAATAAAATTTTTCCCGAGTTCACATCATAAAATCTCATCAACAAATTAATAAGAGTTGTTTTTCCAGCACCTGTTGGGCCAACGATAGCTATCATTTGCTCAGCTTTGGCAGTAAAATTTACATCTTTCATCAAAAGTTTATCTTGGGTATAACCAAAAGATACATGTTCAAATGAAATTTGTCCCTTAGTATTTTTTAATAAGTTTGTATCTTTTTCTAATTCATTTTCTTCAGGTAATTCTAAAATATCGTAAACTCTTTCAACAGACACCAAAGATGTTTGAATTGAATTTATCGTGTAGGCAGCTGTCGTTATTGGATCTGAAATCTGAGTAACATATTGTAAGAATGCTTGAGCAAGTCCTAAAGTTAGCTCTCCATTTATTACAAAAATTGCTCCTAAAATTGCAGATGTTATAAAGGCAATCTGTGTGATAAATCTGATAGCGGGATAAATTGAGAAAAGAATAAATTCTAAAGTTTTCCCAGCCTTATATTGCTCCTCAATAGTAACATCTAATTTTTGTAAAATATCTTCTTGCTTGTTATATGACTGAATAACTAAATTTCCTGTTAGTGCTTCCTCCGTGATGGCACTTAAATCTGAAAGTGTTGACATATTTCTTGCAAAAATTCTTTGAGTCACTCCTGATAGTGCAACAGTAACAAGTCCACTTATAAATAAAATGGATAAAATTATTGCCGACAATTTTAAATTGATATGCAAAAGCATAACAATAACTAAAACTATAATTAAAAATGAATAGACAAGTCTAGTGAAACCACTGACTATAACTTCAGCAACTTTTTCAATATCCGTTGTAACCTTACTTAACAATTCTCCAACCGGAGTTGTATCATAAAAATTTATTGACAATCTTGTTAATTTTTGACTCAATTTTTCTCTCAAAGATAGAGCAACCTTTTCTCCAACGACTGCCGATAAATATTCTTGAATGTAACTTAAAACAAAAATTGAAACAGCTATTATTGATAAAATAATAACAGGTTGTGTGATTTTATCTAAAATATTTTGCCACTTATCAATAATAGATTTATCTGTCATAATAATTACAATGTCATCAATGGCAATTCCTGAAACCCAAGGGATAGCAACGACTAAAAGAGTTGAGATTGTGTTGCAGATTATTGAAATTATAAAAGAATATTTATATTCACTTAAAAGTGAAATAAAATTTTTCAAGGCTTTTTTAAAATCTTTTATTTTTTCATCATCGTGTTTTTCTTTTTTCGACATTTCTCTTTCCTCCTTAGTCTAAAATTCCTTGTGATTTTGCTAATTCAATATATTCGTTGTTATTTACTAATAATTCTTCGTGAGTGCCAATTCCTGTAATCTCTCCATCTTTTAAAATGATAATTTTATCAGCATTGGCAATGGTATTTAATCTTTGTGCAATGATGATGGTGATTTTATCTTTCAAGAAAGTTTTCAATTCTTTACGAAGTTTTGCATCAGTTGCGTAGTCAAGAGCTGAAAAACTATCATCAAACAAATAGATATTTGATTTTTTTGCTAAGGCTCTTGCAATGGATAATCTTTGTTTTTGTCCTCCTGAAAAATTTGTTCCACCCTGAGCAACAAAAGATGAAAATTTATCAGGTAGTGAATCTATAAATTCATAAGACTGAGAAACTTTTGCAATTTTTATCATCTCTTTATCAGTCATATCTTTATTTGTAAATTTGAAATTGTCAGCAATAGTTCCTGAAAAAATATAGGCTTTTTGTGGAATGTAGCTAACATTATCTCTCAAACAATGTAGAGGCAATTCTGCAATGTCAACATCGTTAATTAAAATTTTTCCGTGTTCTATCTCATTAAGTCTTAATAAAACTTTTGCAATAGTTGATTTTCCAGAGCCTGTTGCACCGACAATGGCAAGCCTTTCTCCCGCATTTATTGAGAATGAAATATTTTTTAAGATTTGCTTCTCTGCTCCTTTATATCTGAAACAAACATTATCAAAAGTTAAAGAAATTTTATTGTCATCTATCGTACTTTGACATTGACAAGAAGATTTTAAACCATCTTTATCTTTAATTTCACTGACAGTATTTAAAGCTTCCTCAATTCTTTCAATAGAAACAATAGCTTTTGGCATTTGCACTAAAACCATAGATGACATAATTAAAGTTCCTATGGTAGTAAGTGAATATTCAACAATGGCTGTTATAGATCCGATCTCTAAAGTGTTGTTTGAAATCATCATAGAGCCAAAATACAAAATCAAAACGATAACGATGGACATCAAGGCAAAAGCCATTGGTGCAAGTAGTGCAAACTTTTTGTTAATGATGATGTAATTATTTGTATATTCGGAAGATAAATTATCAAATTTTTCTTTCTCTTTATCTGAATTATCAAAGGCTCTGATAATTTTTACTCCGATAAAAGTTTCTCTCAAAACTAAAACCATTCTATCCAATTTTTTTTGAATTTTTAAAATATAAGGCAAAGATTTAAAAAGAGTTAAAATTATTGCAAAGCCAAAAAGTCCGATTGAAAATAATGGTACAAGGGTTAAAATTGGAGATAGCTCCAATGTCAAAAATATTGAGATGAAAGCCATTATCGGACTTGGAAATATCATTTGCAAGAATGCCACTATCATCTGTTGAGCATTGCTATTATCATTTGCCACACGAGTAACAAGAGAAGCAACACCTAAATCACTCACTTGGTCTAAAGTCAGAGTTTCAATATTTCTAAGCATTGTTTGACGATTTTGTTTTGCAAAACCAGCTGCAAAAATTGCAACATAATAGTTTGCAATAATTCCTGCTATAGTTCCTAACACTAAAATTATTATCATCGTTATACTTATTGAATAAACGGCAGATAAATCTTTTTTCATCACTCCGTTATTGATAAGATTTGAAACTTGGAAAGGTATTGCTAAAATTGAAAGTGTATTCAAAATCAAAAAAATTATAGCCATACTTAAAGTTCCAAGATTATTTTTTATATATTTTTTTAATAAATTCATAAAAATTTTTCTCCTTATTTAAGAAAAGTAAAAAGCTTCTTGCTAGTGACGGCAGCATTCTTCCTAAGATGCTAAACGTTCACTGATGGACGGTACTTGTTTTGCTCAAATCCCGCTCCGTTTAATCGCTCACTAGCATAGCATCTAACGGGGAAGCTCCGTCAAATCGCAGTCATCTTTTTACTATTTAAATTATAGTCTTTTGTAGATAAATTTCTTATATTAAACAGTTGTTTTATTTTTGAAAATTATTCAAATTATATTAGAAAATAAAGTTAAAGTCAAATATCAACTATCAAATATCAAATATCAAATAAAAATAAATTTTTGTAAAAATTAAAAAAATACTTTATACTATAATGGTAAAAATATATTGGGGGGTAAAATATGAAAAAAGAATTATTAGAAGAAATAGAAAAATTAGCTTCATTAGATAAACATCAAGAGATAATAGATAAAATAGAAAATTTACCTGCTGAAAATTTAGATTCAGAAATAATTGGTCAATTAGCAAGAGCATATAACAATATTGAAAATTATGAAAAAGGACTTGAATTGTTAAAAAGTACAGAATTTGAAGATGGAAATACAGCTAAATGGAACTATAGGATAGGTTATTCTTATTTCTACTTAGAAAATTATGAAAAGACTATAGAGCATTTTTTGAAACTTGAAAAAATTCTAAAAGAAAATGAAGAATTAAAGGAAGAGTTCAAAGATGATATAGAATATTTTATTCCAATGTCATATTTGAATTTAGCTAGAAATTCTATTGATAATGGAGATAGTGAAAAAGCTTTTAATTATCTTGAAAAGGGAGAAAAATATATAGATAATATAGAGAGTAAAAACCAATATAGAATTTCTTTGGCTAGATTTTATAATGATACAGGAAAAATTGAAGAGGCTGAAAAAATATTAAAATATGTATATGAAAAAGATACCTAAATAAAGCTAAAAAATTAGGTAGAGATGATGCTTGGATAACAACGGAATATGCTATGATTGATTTAAAAGAAGGAAGATATAAAGCTGGAATAATAAAGTTAAAAAAAGCCTTAGCTTTAGATGGTGAAAAAGATGAGATTTTTATTTATAGTGAAATGGGATGGGCTCATCGCCAACTTGGACAATATAACAAAGCATTAGAAGCCTTTTTTAAAGCTAAGGATTTAGGAAGAAATGACGAGTGGTTAAATATTGAAATGGCTTTGGCTTATCAAGATAAAGGAGAATTTCAAAAAGCACTTGATATTTATCTTCCAATCTATGAAAAAGACAAAGATAATATTTGGTTATTAACTGAAATTGGTTGGTCGTATAGTGAACTGGAGGAAAATGAGGCTGCTCTTCAATTCTTTTTAAAGGCTGAAGAATTAGGAAGAGATGATGCTATGTTTATTGCAAATATCGGAAAATGTCTAGGAAGATTAGGAAGATTAGAAGAGGGAATAGAAAGATTAAAAAAAGCTCTGACAATGGTCGATCTAAATCATGAAAATCAAATTAAAGATAGAATATTCATGCACTCTGAATTAGCTTTTCAATATGCTCGTTTGGACGAACCTAATTTTGAAGAAGCATTAAAAAATTTATATGAAGCAGAAAAATTAGAAAGAGATGATAGTTGGATAAATGCTGAAATAGCTGGTGTTTTGATGAGAATTCCCACAAAAGATTCTGAAGAACATATTAAAAATATTGAGGAAGCTAATAGAAGATATAAAAAAGCCGTTGAACTTGGAAGAAACGATGCTTGTACATATACAGAACTCGGAGTAACAGCTTATGATTTAGGAAGATATGAAGAGGCATTAGAAATGTGTGAAAAGTCATACAAACTTGAAAAAGATGGTTGGGCATTAGCTTATATAGGTTTATCTGAAAGAAAATTAGGTAAATATGAAAAAGCGATAAAAAGTTTGCTAAAGTCAAGAAAAATTTCTGTAGAAGAGGGAGATGTGACAGATTTAGAAGATAAGGAATTGGCATATTGTTATGCTGCCTTAGGAGATAAAAAGAAAGCTGAAAAATATATGAAATTAGCTCTTGATTCGTTAGGGGCTCTAGCAACAGATGATGAAAATTTGAAAAAACTATTTGATGAAATTAGGGAAATGCTAAAATTTTTAGATAAAATGGCATAAAATTTTTTTATTATTTGTGTAAAAAATACTATAAATTAGTATGAAATTTTGATATAATATAAAATGAATTTATTTTTTTAAATAGATAGGTGATTTAATGAAATCAGTAAAGGTACATATAAAAAATAAAAAAGGTTTACATGCAAGACCTTCATCTTTGTTTGTAAAATTAGTTACAAAATATGATTCTGATATTATGGTTAAATCTGAGGATGAAACTATTAATGGGAAAAGTATTATGGGACTTATGCTTTTAGCAGCTGAAGAGGGAAGAGAACTTGAACTTATAGCTGACGGACCAGATGAAGATGCAATGCTTGAAGAATTAGTAGACTTAATAGAAGTTAAAAAATTTAATGAGGAGTAAATGAATGCAAATAATTAGAGCAAAGCACATGGGATTTTGTTTTGGTGTTTTAGAAGCTATTAATGTTTGCAACTCTTTAATTGAAGAAAAAGGTAGAAAATATATCTTAGGTATGCTTGTTCATAATAAACAAGTAGTAGAAGATATGCAAAGAAAAGGTTTTAAGATAGTGACAGAAGAAGAATTATTAGCTGACATGGATAGTTTAGAAGAAAATGACATTGTAGTAATACGTGCTCATGGGACTTCTAAAGATATTCATCAGAAGTTGAAAGATAGAAAAGTAAAAATTTATGATGCAACTTGTGTTTTCGTCAATAAAATAAGGGAAGAAATAGAGCTTGCTAATGAAAAAGGGTATGGAGTTTTATTTATGGGTGATAGAAATCATCCTGAAGTAAAAGGAGTTATTTCATTTGCTGATGATATTCAAATCTTTGAGAGCTTTGAGGAAATAGAAAACATAAAAATTGATATAAATAAGACTTATTTATTGTCCACTCAAACAACATTAAATAAAAAAAAGTTTGAAGAAATAAAGAAATATTTTAAAGAAAACTTTAAGAATGTTATTATCTTTGACAAGATATGTGGAGCAACATCTGTAAGACAAAAATCTGTTGAAGATTTAGCAATTCAGGTCGAAGTGATGATAATAGTTGGTGATAAAAAAAGTTCGAATACAAAAAAACTTTTTGAAATTTCCAAAAAACTAAATGACAATAGTTATCTAGTTGAAAATGAAAGCCAATTAGATCTAAATATAATAAACGGCAAAGAAATTATAGGAATAACTGCCGGAGCATCAACACCAGAAGAAACAATAAAGAATATAGAAAATAAAATAAGGGGGATATAAAATGCCTAATGTGAATGAAAACCACGATGAATTTTTAGCATGGTTGGACGAATACCAACCAAACCAAGAAAAGAGAGTAGAGGGAAGAATTGAATCTATGGATCAAAACTACTCATATCTTGACGTTTTTGGAGAAAGAACTGCAGTAAGAGTAAGAACGGAAGAGTTAAAAGGATATAATGTAGGGGATACTGTTGAAGTTTTAATAACTGGTTTATTAGAATCTGATGACGATCAAGAATATACTTTAGCTTCAAGAAGAAAAATTGAAGTTGAAAAGAACTGGTCAAAAATTGAAGACTCTTTTGAAAATAAAACTGTTTTAGAAGGAGAAATTACTAAGAAAATCAAGGGTGGATATTTAGTACAAGCATTGTTCTATCCTGGATTTTTACCAAACTCACTGTCTGAAATTTCTGATAGTGAAGAAAATGTAGTAGGTAAAAAAGTATCTGTTATTGTAAAAGATATAAAAGTAGATCCTAAAGACAAAAGAAATAAAAAAATTACTTACTCAGTTAGAGATATAAAATTAGCTGCTCAAGAAAAAGTGTTCTCTACTTTAGCAGTAAATCAAGTTGTTGATTGTACAGTAACTGATGTTTTAGAATTTGGATTAGCAGTGGATATAGATGGATTAAAAGGATTTATCCACATTTCTGAAGTATCATGGAAGAGATTAGAAAAATTGTCTGATGTATATAAAGTTGGAGACAAAATTAAAGCTGTTGTTGTATCGTTAGATGAAGCTAAGAAAAATGTAAAATTATCGATTAAAAAATTGGAAGCAGATCCTTGGTCTACTGTTGCTAATGAATTTAAAACCGGAGATGAAGTTGAAGGAACTGTTACAAGAGTTTTAGCTTATGGAGCTTTTGTTGAAATTAAAGCAGGAATAGAAGGACTTGTACATATTTCTGATTTCAGCTGGACTAAAAAGAAAGTTAATGTTGCTGACTATGTAAAAGAAGGAGAAAAAGTTAAAGTTAGAATAGTTGAGTTAAATCCTGAAGATAGAAAATTGAAATTAGGAATAAAACAACTAGTTGCTAATCCTTGGGAAACAGCAGAAACTGATTTTGCAGTAGGAACAACATTAAAAGGTAAAGTAGTAGAAACTAAACCTTTCGGAATTTTTGTTCAAGTTGCTGATGGAATAGATGTTTTTGTTCATAGCTCAGATTATAGCTGGGTTGGAGAAGAAACTCCTAGATTTGAAATTGGTAATGAAGTTGAATTGAAAGTTACAGAACTTGATTTAAAAGAAAAGAAAATAAAAGGAAGTTTGAAAGCATTAAGAAAAAGTCCTTGGGAAAATGCTATGGAAGAATTTAAAGTTGGACTAACAGTTGAAAGAAAGATAAAAACTGTTGCAGACTTTGGATTATTTATAGAATTAACAAAAGGAATTGATGGATTTATACCTACTCAATATGCTTCTAAAGATTTCATAAAAAATATTAGAGATAAATTTAATGAAGGAGATATTGTTAAAGCTCAAATAGTTGAAATTAACAAAGAAACTCAAAAGATTAAATTATCTATTAAAAAGATAGAAATTGAGGAAGAAAAAAGATCAGAAAGAGAATTGATTGAAAAATATTCTGAATCTTCTTCTGAAGAATAATAAGAAATAGAAATAAATAACAGGGAGCTGAGAAAAATATTA
>QWCZ01000424.1_pt1 | contig 20935 bp, 19 predicted proteins | sample 1972651 | NCBI WGS metagenome assembly QWCZ01 (sample SAMN09866695, study PRJNA288562) | Human oral metagenome isolate pre1_saliva, whole genome shotgun sequencing... | isolation source: mouth | host: Homo sapiens | place: USA: California
CGGCCAGCGCATCGGTCTGTTTGCCGGTGCCGGTCTGGGCAAGAGCGTGCTGCTGGGCATGATGGCCCGCTACACCGATGCCGACGTGATCGTGGTGGGTCTGGTGGGCGAGCGCGGCCGCGAGATCAAGGAATTCCTGGAAGACATCCTGGGCGAAGAGGATCGCCATCGTGCCGTGATCGTGGCAGCCCCTTCCGATCTGCCGCCGATTGCACGGATGCAGGGGGCGCACTACGCCACCGCCATTGCCGAGTACTTCCGCGACCAGGACATGAACGTTTTGCTGCTGATGGATTCGCTGACCCGCTACGCCATGGCGGCGCGGGAAATTGCACTGTCCATCGGCGAATCCCCGGCCACCAAGGGCTATCCGCCCTCGGTGTTCGCCCGCCTGCCGGCACTGCTGGAACGCACCGGCATGGGCGCACGCGGCCAGGGCTCGATCACCGCCTTCTACACCGTGCTGGCCGAAGGCGACGATCAGAACGACCCGGTAGCCGATTCGAGCCGTTCCTTCCTGGACGGACATATCGTGCTTTCCCGGGAGCTGGCCGATGCTGGCCATTACCCGGCCATCGACATCGAGAAATCGATTTCGCGGGTGATGTCGGCCGTGACCCCTGCCGAGCAGCAGCAGCTGGCCCGGCAACTGAAATCCCTGTGGTCGGCCTACCGGCGCAGCCGCGAGCTGATCACCATTGGCGCCTATACCGAGGGCAGTGACGCACGAATCGACCGGGCCATCGAGCTGATGCCCATGATCGAGGCGTTCCTGTGCCAGGAGGTGCACGATCCGAGCAGCCTGCAGGCATCCGTGACCGCGATGCGCGATCTGCTGGCCTCTTCCCCGAACAGAACAACTGAAACCGAATCTGCATGAAACCCGCCCTGGAACTGGCCGTCGAGAACTATCAGCGTCTGCGTGACGAAGCCGCAGCCGCGATGGCACACGCACAGAAGGAACTGTCGTCGCTGCGCAATACGATGGCCACACTGGAAAGCTATCGCAGCACGTTGCAGGACCGTCGTCGCGAAACGGACGGCAAGAGTCATTCCGCCACGTCGCTGCAACTGGACACGCACCTGGCTGGTCGCATCGACAGTGCCGTCAAGCAGCAGGAACGCTTCATCGAGCAGGCCGTACGACGTGCCGAACTGAAGCGCCTTGCACTTCTGGATTGCCAGAAGCGCCTGAAGGCCGTGGAAACCATCCTGAAGCAGCGTGCCGAGCAACAGGCTGCTGCCGCGTCGCGCCGTGAACGTCTGGAAGCTGACGAACAGGCCGCCATCCGTTATCTGAACCAGTCCAGCCTTCCGGACATCAGCACGACCCGGATTCCGGTTCCGCTGGACCAGGAAGAGCTCTACATCGCATGAAGACCGAATCCTCTCTGGGCACCCGCTCGCCGGTTTCCTCCGGAAAATCGGTGCTGGAACAACTGAGCGCATCCAGGACGCCTGCCAAGGCGGGCCGGGATGCCGCATCGTCGCTGTCCTTCCGGACGCTGATGGCCGACATCCGGCCAGGCGGCTTCGAGGAGATGACGCAGCGCATGGCCGAACGGCGTGCCGAGCAGCAACGCCTGGAGAAGGAACGCCAGCGCGAGCGGCCGCGTGCCGAGGATCTGCACGGCAGCGCCCAGGTCATGCAGCGCCCTGCTGCCGAGCCCCAGCGTTCCCGCCAGGCCGATGAGATGCGCCAGGCCGAGCGCGTGACCAAGGCTTCGCGCCAGGCGGAACGTGCCACGACGACCCGCAGCCGTGATGCTGACAACGCATCGGCACGCGGCGCATCGACCGCTGAGGCACGTCCAGCATCTGCCCGTGCAGAAGAAACCCGTCCTGCCGCCCCTTTGTCCACACAGGCTGCCACCCGGACGGCAGCTTCGGAATCCGGGTCGACCAGCGCTCCGGGTGACAAGGTGGATGCCGACAGCATGGCTGCCGCTGCCACGACCAACCAGACAACTGCCGCATCCAATTCTGCAGCAGCGGGGGCCGCTTCTGCACAGGCGACGAAAGCCGTTGACAGCCAGGCATCCACGGGCAGCAGCAAGCCGACAGAGTTGGCCACCGCTGATGTACCTGCAAAATCGTCGAGCCCATCGTCCTCGGAGGATGCACTGGCTGATCAGGTACGCCAGGGTGCCCAGGTACAGATGGAGGCCTCTCCGATCAGCGAGTCCGAACTGCAGCAGCTGGCCCGCCAGATGGGACTGGATGAATCCGGCACCCAGGACGTGAGCGCTCCGACCGAGGCACAAGGCACGTCTGCCGACACAGCCACGCTCACGAAGGACATCACGGCGGTCGATACTGGCGAGAAGCTGTCTTCAGGCAGCGAAGGAACAGCCACAGTGCACCCCACCATGGCCATGGCTCCCTCGCGGCATGCACAGGCAGCATCGGCCAGTGCGACTCAACCCGCCCAGGATGGACGCGTGGCACCGGCAGGACGCCCGAGCACTTCACCTGCCCTGCCCCAGACCAGCCCGGCATCCGATGCTGCAGCGGCTTCTCGTCCGACAACCACGGACACGAGTCCCACGCCGCTGCCGACGGCAGCTGTGGCGACGGGAAGAGCAGAAGGTGGTTCGTTCAGCCTGGGCATGGCGCTGCCCACGTCAGGCGCCCATTCTCCGGTCCGCACGGACGGCAGCCCGCTGCTGTCCAGTCGCATCGAGAGTCCGATACACAGTGCCGAGTTCAAGGAACAGTTTGCCCGCCAGGTGGCCGACGTGGTCGTGCAGGGACAGGACCGCGCCGAGATCCGTCTGACGCCGGCCGAGCTGGGACCGATCCGGATCCGGGTGTCGCTGAATGCCGAAGATGCGGCGCTGGACATCTCTGCTGCGCACGCTGCCACACGCGCCGCCATCGAGTCGTCGATGTCGACGCTGAAGCAGATGCTGGCCGATCACGGCCTGCGTCTGTCCGACTATCGGATGGATCAGGGCAACAATGCGGCCTTCCTGTCGCAGCAACGCCAGTCCGGCCATGAGAACGGGGCAGGAATGCAACAGTCCGGCACCGCCTTCGGTCAGAACGGAGGCCAATCCGGCGGCCAGCAGACCGATGGCGGCTCCGACACGGGGCGGGCCGGCCGCACGATGGGCAGTCGCCCGACGGCAGTTTCCAGCAGCACCAGTGGTGGCGCCCGTGTGGGCAATACCCCATCGAACGGCCGTCTGGACCTGTTTGCATGAAGCACCTGGGCCGACACACGACGGCGGTGATCCCGCCGTCGGTCGGCCCATGAGTACAAAGGGGGTTCAACGCCCCTTCTTGGCCGATCGGAACGCCCCGCAGACATGGAGAATATCGGCATCTCTCCTGAATCAACTGGATTTATCTCATGTCAGGCAATACGAGCGAGAAAGCCGAAGAAGGCAAGAATAAAGGTGGCAAGGGCCTGTTGATCGGCATCCTGGCCGTGGTGCTGGCCGGTGGAGGCGGTGCGGGATGGTTCTTCCTGAAGCCCCCGCATGATCCCGATGCCGAGAAGCTGGCGCTGTACAAGCCCTCGCCCGAGCCGGTGTTCGTGACGCTGGAGCCCTTCACGGTGAACCTGGCCGATGAAGGCGGTGATCGCATGGCTCAGGTGGCCGTGGTCCTGCAAATGCAGAACGCCTACGCCGAGAGTGAACTGAAGAAGGTGATGCCGGTAGTGCGCAGCAAGCTCCTGAAGCTGCTGTCGTCGCAGAAGTCCGAGCAACTGCTGACCGAGAAGGGCAAGGAAGCCGTGGCTGAGGCCATCAAGCAGCGCACCATCGAGGCCATTCATTGGGACAAGTCCTCTGCTCCTGCCCAGGGTGCAGAGCACAAGGATGCTGCTGCGGCGGCACCGGCAGGCAAGCCGCTGATCGTGGTGCCTGACTCGGTGGTTGCCGTGCATTTCAACCAGATGCTGGTGCAGTGACATGAGCGAGCAGTACCTGTCGCAGGACGAGATCGACGCGCTGCTGGATGCGCCCGAAGGCAGCGCCACGGATGCGCCTGCCGACGCAGCGCCCGGGGCGGAGGCCGTCGGCGACAGCGGGGCGGACACTGCCGCGACCAAGGTGGCGGCCGACAATCGTTCTGCCCCTCAGCCCTACGACCTGGCCCGCCAGGAGCGGATCATCCGGGGCCGGATGCCGGCACTGGAACTGATCCACGAGCGCTTTGCGCGCAGTCTGGGGCTGGCGATGTTCGCCTTCATGCAGCGCAACCCGGAAATCACCCACTCTGATCCGGTCGTGGGCCGCTACAGCGACTTTCTGGGCACGATCCAGCTGCCGGCCAGCATCAACATCATGCAGACCCGGCCGCTGGCGGGCTCTGCCCTGCTGGTGCTGGATGGACAGCTGGTGAGCACGATCGTGGACCTGATGTTCGGGGGCACGGGGCGTCCGATGCGCAAGAGCGAGGGGCGCGAGTTCTCGATGACGGAAAAGCGCCTGATTCAGAAGCTGATCGATCTGAGCAGCAGCGAGTACAGCCGCGCCTGGGAAAGCATCCACCCGATGGAGCTGGTGTTCACGCGGTCTGAAAGCCAGCCGCAGTTTGCCAACATTGCCATTCCGGCCGAGATGGTGGTGAGCACCACGTTCACGCTGGATTTCAATGGTCAGTCGGGCACGATCCAGGTCTGCATTCCCTATACCGTTCTGGAGCCGATTCGCGACACGCTGTCGTCGTCGCTGAACACGAACAGTGGCGAGGAAAAGCGCAGCTGGCTGGGCCAGATGTCGAAGGAGATCAAGCCTGCCGGGGTGGAGCTGGTGGCCGAGCTGACGACGGCGACACTGACGCTGGGCGAGCTGATGAAGCTGCAAACCGGCGACGTGATCGAGATCGAGACCGGCCCGGGTGCCATGCTGAAGATTGGCCAGGTTCCGATTTTCAATGGTCGTTATGGCGAGCACAACGGCCGTTATGCGGTGCGCATCGACACCGTGAATTCCTATACCGATTCCCACCAGGATTGATTCATGTCTGAACAGAATACCGTGAGCCCGGAAAGCGGGGAGATCGTGCAATCGGCCGGCGCCCCGGCGTCCTCTGCTGTCGATCCGTCCGTCACGGGGGCCCTGCCTGGCGTGATGGCAAGACTGGGCCAGGGTGCTGAGGGCGGTGCCGATATCGAGCGCATTCTGGACATTCCGGTCCAGCTGTCGGTGGAGATCGGACGCACCCGCACGACCATCAACAATGTGCTTCAGCTCGCACCGGGTTCGGTGGTGGAGCTGGATGCCCAGGCCGGTGCACCGATGGATGTGCTGATCAACGGCTATCTGATTGCGCAGGGTGAGGTGGTGGTGGTCAACGACCGCTTCGGCATCCGTCTGACGGACATCGTGACGCCTGCCGAGCGCATGCGTCGCCTGAACCGCGGCTGACGGATGTCGTCGATGTCTGCCGCACTCACCTCCTTCGGCGTGCTGCTGCTGGTGGTGCTGTCCATTCCGCTGGTGCTGTGGCTGGTGAAACGCCTGTCGCAGCTGCCAGCCGGCCGTGCCAACGGCATGCTGTCGATTGCGGCCACGCTGTCGGTGGGTCCTCGCGAACAGATTGCAGTGGTGAAGGTCGGCGAACGGGCCATGCTGGTGGGCATCACCAGCCAGTCCATTCAGCTGCTGACCGAGCTGGATGCCAGGTACCTGCCCGCACCGTCCGACCTGCCCCAGGCGGCGAGTCAGGGATTCGGCTCGCTGCTGGCGGGCCTGCAGAAGAAGAGTACCCCATGAAGCCACGAATGCTGTGGGGCGCGCTGCTGGCTGGCGCGCCGCTGGACGTATGGGCCCAGACTACACTAAGCCTGCAGAGCGCGGCGGCTGCCGATGGCGGCACCACCTGGTCGGTTCCGGTCCAGACGCTGCTGTTCTTCTCGGCACTGTCGTTCATTCCGGCCGTGCTGCTGCTGATGACGAGCTTCACGCGGATCATCATCGTGCTGTCACTGCTTCGCCAGGCGCTGGGCCTTCAGGCCTCGCCACCCAATCAGGTTCTGGTGGGCATCTCGCTGTTCCTGACGGCATTCATCATGTCGCCGACGCTGGACCGCATCTACACGGAGGCGTATCAGCCCCTGGCCGAGAAGCGCATCGATTTCGAGGCGGCCCTGCAGAAGGGCAGCGTGCCGCTGCGTGACTTCATGCTGAAGCAGACGCGTGCCTCGGACCTGGAGCTTTTTGCCCGCCTGGCGCGGGTGAAGGCTCCGGATGACAAGCCGCTTTCAGCGCAGGACATGCCCTTCAAGGCCATTGTGCCGGCCTTCGTGATCAGCGAGCTGAAGACGGCCTTCCAGATCGGCTTCATGATCTTCATTCCGTTCATCCTGATCGACCTGATCTGCGCCAGCGTGCTGATGTCGCTGGGCATGATGATGGTGTCGCCCGTGCTGGTGGCCCTGCCCTTCAAGCTGGTGCTGTTCGTGCTGGCTGACGGCTGGAACCTGCTGGTGGGCTCCCTGGTAGCGAGCTTTGCGACATGACCCCCGAGACCGTACTGACCATTGGCCGCCAGGCCCTGGAAACGCTAATGACGACGGCGTCGCCGATCCTGCTGGTGATTCTGGTGACGGGTCTGCTGATCAGCATCCTGCAGGCACTCACGCAGATCAACGAGGCCACGCTGTCTTTCGTTCCCAAGCTGGTTCTGTCGTCGCTGGTGCTGGTGCTGGCTGGCCCCTGGATGCTGTCCAATCTCACCGACTTCATCTCGCGGATGATCCTGTCGATTCCGGCGGTGATCAACGGGCAGCCCGGGTTCTAGGACCATGCGCGCACACTCCACCTGTGGATGTGACTGCCTGGCAGATGGGCATGTGTGCCCCTGCCACCCCTGATCACGGCGTCGCTGCTCTCCCATGATCACCTTTGACGAAGCGCAGATTCTGGGCTGGCTGTCGGCACTGCTGATGCCGCTCTTCCGCCTGCTGGGCCTGTTCAGCTCGGCACCGCTGCTGTCGTCCCGCAACATTCCCGTGCGCTACCGCGTGATGGCTGCGCTGTCACTGGCCGTGCTGGCTGCACCGCTGGTGCATGGCAAGACCCCTTCCTTCGATGATCCGGCCTTTTTCGTGCTGATGGCCAGCGAGGTGATGATCGGGCTGGCCATCGGGCTGGTGTGCCGCATGCTGCTGGCTTCGGTGGAAATGGCGGGCGAAATCATCGGCCTGCAGATGGGCTTCTCGTTTGCGGCCTTCTTCGATCCCAGTACGGGCAGCAACTCCAATGCCATCGGCCGACTGTTCAACACGATGTCGCTGACGAGCTTTGCCGTGATCAACGGCCCCCTACTGCTGGTGGCGGCCACGATGAACAGCCTGGAACGGATGCCGGCCAGTATGGGCACGCAGCAGTTCCTGGGGCGGCTGGACATCGGTGCGGTCATCAGCCAGGTGTTCGAGCTGGGGCTGTTGATGGCCCTGCCCTACATGGCGCTCCTGCTGTTCGTGAACCTGAGCCTGGGCCTGATCTCGCGCGTGGCACCTCAGCTGAACGTTTTCGCCATCGGCTTCCCGATCACGATCGGATCCGGCCTGATGCTGCTGACGCTGGGCATGCCGATGCTGTATGCGCCCCTGGCGCAGATGCACCAGGCCATCTTTTCGCTGCTGGGGTTCTGACGCCGTTCAGCGGGGTGCAAGCCCGGGGGTGAAGCGTGCCCTGGCGGGCATGCGCGCGGTGATGCGTTCCCGGTTGAGTGCGAGAGCCTGCTCGGTCGGCTGGTAGTCCCGCCAGAGCGAGGGGTTGTCGGGAAGATCCTGCGGCCAGATGTTCTGCACCCTGAAACCGCGCGCCAGGCATTCTTGATGCAGGGCTGCATAACGTCGCTGCAGGAAGGCCAGCTTGTCGAAGAAGAAGCGGACGTGCCCTTCTCCCAGCTTGTAGTCGGCAGGTTGGCCGACCAGGCTGAAGCGTCCCCGGGCCACGGCATTGGGGATGCGGGTCAGCTCACGGTGTTCGGCCAGGAGGTGTTGATCGCAGAGTTCTGAGGGATCGACCAGATTGATGCGGGTCATGGTGCGTGCAGCCGCTTCAGGCCGTGGCCGGCTGCCGTTGCCCGGATGATGTTCCCTTGTAGGCGCAGACGCGATTGCGGCCCGCCAGCTTGGCTTCGTAGAGGGCATCGTCGGCGCGATGCACGACCTCTTCCAGCGGCATGCCGGGCTCGGCCACGGCCACACCGGCCGAGAAGCTGAGGTTGATTTCGCCTTCATTGTAGACGAGCGTGCGCTCGACCACGACACGCTGAAGACGCTTGAGGATGTCCAGCGCCGTCTCGGCGGAAACGCCCGGCAGCAGCAGCACGAACTCGTCGCCGTCATAGCGGCTGCAGCGGTCGCTGGGACGCAGCTGTCCACGGATGGCGGCAGCAAAGTAATGAAGCGCCTCGTCTCCCGCATGGGCCCCCTGGGCATCGTTGAGCGAGCGGAAGTGGTCCAGATCCAGCAGCACCACGGCCAGCGGCTTCTGCTTCAGGGTACATTCGGCCAGCAGCTCCTGGTAGGCCACCCCCAGCCCCCGGCGATTGAGCATGGCCGTCACCTGGTCGGTCATCTCGAGGCCCCGGGTCTCGTTCAGTTCGTTCGACAGCTCGCTGACACTGCGCTCCAGATCGTCGGCACGCCGGCAGGTCTGCTCGAATTCGGTACGGGTCTGGGCCAGGTGCCCTCGCATGGCCACGGTGCGCCCCACGATGTCCCCCAGTACCTGCGCCAGGTCATCGATGTCGGACACACCCTCGATGCGCTCGACAAAGCCGTCGAGCGACTCGGAATAGGCAGCGCTGGAATCCATCAGCTCGGACAGATTGCCGACCCACTGCGTGAGCAGCTGTTTCAGTTCGGCCAGTGCCGTCCGGCGCATGGTCAGCAGGTTGCCATGCTCCTTCAGGTTGTGCCGCACGTTCTGTCTCACCTGCTCCAGCTCGCCCCGGTCGACACCTTCGGGCTCTGCCCCGATGGCACGGCGAATGGCCGAGAACTGCTCGATGATCCAGGCTTCTTCCCCGGCCAGAATGGGTACCACGTCGCAGATGGTGTCCAGCAACGCGGTCAGCGAGACGATGAGGCGCTGGCGGCGTTCGGCCAGACGACGGACGCTGGCCAGTTCGCTGTCTTCATAGGATTCGACAATGCCGTCCGGAAAGCGTCGACCGGGGCGGACCATCGGAATGGTGGCAGGCTCGAACTGCTGCTCGACCTCTTTCCAGGCGATGGCATAGTTCTCGGGCGTGGGCGACAGGCGCTGCTGCGACAGATGCAGGAGGGTGGCCTTGGCCAGACTGACGTTCCGCCTGCGTTCGCTTTCAGTCTCCAAGATCAGGCTCCCTTCGCTGCTCCGACATGCACCATGCGACACAATGACAACGCCCCATGCGCAGACGGGGCCTTGGTGAAAAGACGGCAAAAGACGCAGCCGGTCTTTTCTTCAGCCTGTCATTAGAGCCGGGCCGCAGGCAAATGAACAGCCCTGGCGCTACCGGTCAGACGGGCGAAGCGCGCTGCCGTCTGCCGGGCTGGCGGAACGGCGCTTCTGAGCGGATGAACGGCGGGCAGCCCCCGGGTAAACCCGGCTTCCACAAGGGGGCGCGTGTTTGCATGAAACAACATGAAACCCCTGGGAAAGCCCTCTGCCCCGCATCCGGCAAGCCGCCATGCAGCCCGCGGCGGGGGCATGACGGGACACGTGCCTGTCCCACCCCGGTTCAGCGCCCGTCCCGCTGATCCAGCACCTTGGTGAGTCGCTTGACCGAGACCGGCATGGGCGTTCGCAGGCTCTGGGCGAACAGCGAGACGCGCAGCTCTTCCAGCATCCAGCGGAAGGATTCGGCCTCGCGGTCGAGCTGCATGCCGATGTCGCGCTGCCACTGACGCCAGCGCTGCAGCAGCGGCACCATGGAGGCCTGCAGCGCCTTGTCGCGGGCGGGATCTTCACGCAGCTTGTCCAGCCGCATGACAACGGCCTTCAGGTAGCGCGGATAGTGCTGGAGATGCTCGTAACCCACCTGATGCAGGAAGCCGGGCGGGAACAGCGCGGCCAGCTGCGCCTCGATGTCGTCGAGCGCGGACCGGTCGGCTCGCAGGCCGGTGAGCTTGCGGCGGATCTGGCCATGTTCGGTGAAGATGGACTGAAGCAGGCGGGCCAGCTCCTGGGCGGTGAGCAGCATGCGGGGCCGGCCGTCGGCCAGCGCCTTCTGGAACTGGGCGTCATCCTGGGGCAGACCGTCCTGCAGGAAGCTGCGGATGATGGCGGCCTGGGCCAGCTGCTCGGCCAGCGGGGCGGACTTGCCACCGCTGCCCGGCAATGCGTTGAAGCCCAGTTCCAGGCTGGCGTTCTTCTTCACGTCGCGCGCCAGCGATTTCAGGGCCTCGTTCATGGCAAGAGCGAAGAGCCGCACCACGCCTTGCCGGTGATGGCGCTCGGCCACAGCCGGGTCATCGTAGACGGTGATCTCGACGGCATCGCCCTTGTCCAGCAGCGCCGGAAAGCCCACCAGCCGTTCGCCGCCGGTGGTCTGCAGTTCCAGCAGTTCGGGCAGCGTCCCGAAGTCCCAGCGGGTGTGGCGCTGGCCAGCACGCATGACGGTGTCGGCGCCTGCCGCCCTGCTGCCCTCGGCACGGCCTGCCTGTGTCCCCTCGGATGCCTTTCCGGGGGATGCCTTGCCTGCCTTCGGGGACGGCGCGGGTTCCTTGGCAGTGCGCCCCCGCATCTGCGCGGCAATGCGCGAGAACTCGTTCTGGAAGGCGGACTGGGCCTGCGAGCCGTAGGCGGCCTGCAGCTCGGACAGGCGGCGCGAGACGGCCAGCACCCGACCGTGCTCGTTGACCAGCCGGAAGTTCATCTGCAGGTGGGCGGGAATGTTCTCCAGCCGGAAATCGGTGGCTGCCAGCCGCCAGCCGCCCTTGACGCGCAGGAATTCCAGAAGCGCATCGATGAGCGGCGTTCCGGACGGGATGACGATGTCGCGGTGGCCGGCTCCGGTTTCCGCCGGAGCGGAATCGGTTTCACCGGCGGATGCCTTGGCGGTGCTCAGGCCGTCGAGGAATTCGGCGGCCGTGCCATCGAGTGGCAGCAGGTGACGGCGCCAGCGCTGCGGCAGCGACTTGAAGAGCAGCGAGACCTTCTGGGCCAGCATGCCGGGCACCAGCCATTCGCAGCGATCGGCATCGACCTGGTTGAGCGCATGCAGCGGCACGGTGAGCGTGACGCCATCATCGGCCGCACCGGGCTCGAAGTGATAGGACAGCGTGAAGTCGACACCCCGCATGCGCAGCAGGCGTGGAAAGCGCGCCTCGTCCACGCCGTCGGCATCCTTCTTCAGCAGTGCCTCACGCGAGAGCTTCAGCAGTCCGGCATCGGCCTTGACGGCCTCGCGGTACCACTGCTGCAGGTCGCGCGCATTGCAGATCCCAGCGGGCACCTGGGCATCGAACCAGGCTGCCAGTGATTCCTCGTCGACCAGCAGGTCGGGACGGCGGATCTTGTGCTCCAGCCGCTCGACATCGGCGATGACCTTGCGGTTGTGGCGGATGAAGTCGGCATCGACGGGCCATTCGCCGGTGCCCAGGCCGTCACGGATCATCAGCCGTCGGGATTCGACCGGATCGACCTTTTCGTAGGGCACGCGCCGGGCGGTGTAGAGCACGAGGCCGTAGAGCACGCCCCGCTCGTGTGCCATGGCCTTGCCGCTGTTCTTTTCCCAGTGCGGGTTGCTCCACGAACGCTGGATCAGGTCGCCTGCAGCGGATTCGACCCATTCCGGGCGGATGGCGGCGGCGGTGCGCGCCTGCAGGCGGCCGGTGTCGACCAGTTCGGCCGCCATCAGCCAGCGGGCGCCCTTGGCGTTCTGCGGGGCGGCGGGCTTTCCACCCTCGGTCTTGGGCTGGCGACGGTTGAGGATGGACGACGGATGCAGCACGAACTTCTGCTGGTGCGTGCCCTGCCAGCCCGGCCCTTCGGGCAGGCGGTGGGCGACGTTACCCAGCAGGCCGGTCAGCAGCGCGCGATGGATGACGTCAGGTGCGGCTTCGTCGGTGTTGATCTGCCAGTTGAGCCCGCGCACCAGCTCGGTGAGCTGACCGATGACATCAGCCCATTCACGCAGCTTGCGGATGGACAGGAATTCGCGTCCGATGCGGTTGGCCAGCGCCCGGTGCGATTCGCCGCGCTGCTTGCGGCCAGCCTGCTGCTCCTGCCAGTAGCGCCACAGCCGGATCCAGGACAGGAAGTCGGACTGCGGCACGTTGAAGCGGGCGTGCGCCTGATCGGCTGCCTGCTGGGCCGTGGGTGGGCGTTCGCGCGGGTCCTGCACGGACAGGGCGGCCGTGATGATCAGGACCTCGGCCAGACAGCCGGTGCGATGGCCGGCCAGCAGCATGCGCGCCAGGCGCGGGTCGACCGGCAGGCGTGCCAGCTGGCGGCCAATGGGAGTGAGCCGCTGGCGATCGTCGATGGCGCCCAGTTCGTTGAGCAGGGCGTAGCCGTCGGCGATGGCCTTGGAGGAAGGCCGGTCCAGGAACGGGAAGGCCGAGACTTCGGACAGGCCCAGCGCGTTCATGCGCAGAATGACCGAGGCCAGCGACGAGCGCAGGATCTCGGGGTCAGTGAAGGCGGGGCGGTTCTGGAAGTCGTCTTCACCGAACAGGCGGATGCAGACACCTTCGGCCACCCGGCCGCAGCGGCCGGCACGCTGGTTGGCGGCAGCACGCGAGACGGGCTCGATGAGGAGCTGGTCGACCTTGCCGCGGATGCGGTAGCGCAGCATGCGCGCCAGGCCCGAATCGATGACGTAGCGGATACGCGGGACCGTCAGCGAGGTCTCGGCCACGTTGGTGGCCAGCACGATGCGCGGGGCGTTGCCGGGGTTGAAGACGCGCTGCTGGTCAGCGGCAGGCAGACGGGCATAGAGGGGCACGATCTCGGCGCTGGCCAGCAGCAGATCGGCCCGGCTGCGGCCGCCCTGCCCCCGGCCTGCGCCGCCACGCGCCACGGCACGCTGCAGGTGCTCGGCCGTCTCGCGGATCTCGCGCTCGCCGGGCAGGAACACCAGCACGTCGCCGGGCTTCTCGTTCCACAGCTCGCGCACGGCGGTCTCGATGGCCGACGGCAGGTCGGTCTCGTCGTCCTCGTCCTCGGCCTGCATGTCTTCCGGCGGCCGGTAGCGGACCTCGACCGGATACAGGCGCCCGGAGACCTCGATGACGGGTGCGGGCCGTCCGGGTTCGCCAAAGTGCTCGGCAAAGCGGGCGGCGTCGATGGTGGCGGAGGTGATGATGAGCTTGAGATCATCGCGGCGCGGGCCGTCGATGAGCTGCTTGAGGTAGCCCAGCAGGAAGTCGATGTTGAGACTGCGCTCGTGGGCCTCGTCGATGATGAGGGTGTCATAGGCCGAGAGCAGGCGGTCGCGCTGGCTTTCGGCCAGCAGGATGCCGTCGGTCATCAGCTTGATGCGGGTGCCGGGCGAGACCTTCTCGTTGAAGCGTATCTTGTAGCCGACATCGGTGCCCAGCGGCGTGCCCATTTCTTCGGCAATGCGGGTGGCGACGCTGCTGGCGGCAATGCGGCGCGGCTGGGTGTGGCCGATGAGCCCTCCCCGGCGGGTGCGATCGTTGCGCACACCCCGGCCGGCCTCCAGGCAGAACTTGGGCAGCTGGGTGGTCTTGCCCGATCCGGTCTCGCCGGAGACGATGACCACACGGTGGTTGCGGATGGCCTCGACGATGCGTGCCCGGTGCTCGGTGACGGGCAAGGCGTCGATGACGGACCGGATGTCGGCGGGAACCCGGGAATCGGGCATGGACGGGGCTTTGGGGGTATTCACGGCGGGATTATAGAAGGCACGGGACCGGGGCGGCGGAGCGTGCCGCACCGCGGATACGCGGGATTCCGCGGCTTTGCGGTCATGGACGCGATGGGTATGATGGGAGTCCTTGACCGGTACTTCGTTGGATGCCCCGATGCCCTTTCAGAGCCCCACCCTGCCCAGTCTGCCTGCGCCCGAACGGCTGCCCGAACAGCACCGGCAGTTCGTGGACTGGCTGCGACAGGTGGCGCCCTACATCCACAAGTTCCGGGGGCAGACCTTCGTGGTGGGCATTCCGGGCGAGATGGCAGCCACCAGTGGTGCGCTCAATGCGCTGATCCAGGATCTGAGCCTGCTTCATTCGATCGGCATCCACATCGTGATCGTCAATGGCTGCCGACCACAGATCAACGAGCAGCTGCGACTGCGCGGACAGGTGCCGCAGTACCACAACGGGCTGCGCATCACCGACGCCGTGGCGCTGGAATGCGCCAAGGAGGCGGCCGGCGCGATCCGCTACGACATGGAGGCGGGGTTCTCGCAGGGGTTGCCCAACACGCCCATGGCCAATGCCGGGATCCGGGTGGTGTCGGGCAATTTCACGCTGGCACGGCCGGTGGGCATCGTGGACGGGGTGGACCATGTCTACAGCGGGGTGGTTCGCAAGGTGGATGCGGTGTCCATCCAGCGAGCGCTGGACAATCAGCAGATCGTGCTGCTGTCCAACATTGGCCACTCGGCCACGGGCGAGGCCTTCAACCTGGCCATGGAAGAGGTGGCCGCGGCCACGGCCATGGCACTGGACGCCGACAAGCTGGTGTTCCTGGCCGAGGTACCCGGTGTGCACGGTGACGACGGACGCATCCAGACCGAGATCTCGGAAGCTCGGGCCCGGGCGCTGCTGGCCCGTGACGACCTGGCGCTGCCGCTGCGCATCTACCTGTCGGCAGCACTGAAGGCCTGTGAGGGCGGCGTGGCGCGTTCACACATTGTGCCCTTCGCCGTGGACGGGTCGGTGCTGCTGGAGTTCTTCCTGCACGACGGCGTGGGCACGATGGTGGTGGAAGAGACGCTGGAGGCACTGCGCGAGGCCACCATCGACGACGTGGGCGGCATCCTGGCGCTGATCCAGCCGCTGGAGGCCGACGGCACGCTGGTCAAGCGCGACCGGGCACTGATCGAGGCCGAGATCGGCAACTTCACGGTGATCGAGCACGACCAGGTGATCTTCGGCTGTGCGGCGATGTACGCGTTTCCCGAGGAGCGGATGGCCGAGATGGCCTGTCTGGCCGTCAACCCGACGGTGCAGAGCCAGGGCGATGGCGAGCGGCTGCTGCAGCGCATCGAGCAGCGGGCCCGCGAGGCCGGCATCACGCGGCTGTTCGTGCTGACCACGCGCACGGCGCACTGGTTCCTGAAGCGGGGCTTCGTGATGGGGTCGGTGGACGACCTGCCAGGCAGCCGCCGCAATCTTTACAACTGGCAGCGGCGTTCCCAGGTGCTGCTGAAGACGCTGTAGGCCGGGTGCGACGAACCGCGGTACCATTCGGCGGTTCTCAGTCCTTATCTGGAGTCACTGCCATGGCACGTATGGTCAACTGCATCAAGCTGAAGAAGGAAGCCGAAGGTCTGGACCGTCCGCCCTACCCCGGCGAGCTGGGCCAGCGCATCTGGGAAAACGTCTCGAAGGAAGCGTGGGCCGGCTGGATCTCGCACCAGACGATGCTGGTGAACGAGAACCGGCTGAACCTGGCCGACATCCGTGCGCGCAAGTACCTGGCGCAGCAGATGGAGAACTATTTCTTCGGGGATGGCGCCGACCGGCCGGCGGGTTACGTACCGCAGGAGTGATGCCGGCCTGAGTCCGGCCATGTCGGCACCTTCCGGCATGGCCGAAGGCCGCAGGCGGACCACCGGCATGATCCGACCCGCCGCTTTCGTGCCATGCAACGGCACGACCCCGTCCAGGGCCGCAACCGCGGCCCTGTGTCGTTTCAGACCGCGGGCCGGCGTCAGGCTGCGGGATGACCCAGCACCTGCACGCCGTCCATGGTGGCCAGCAGCACGGTCTCGGGACGGCGGCGGGCAAACAGCCCCACCGTGACGACGCCCGGCCACTGGTTGATGGTCTCTTCGAGGGCGACCGGATCGTGGATCTGCAGGCCCGAGACGTCCAGGATGGGGTTGCCGTTGTCGGTGATGTAGCCGTTGCGCTCGCGCACGGTGCCCCCCAGCGCCTCAAGCTGGCGGCCAACGAGATGCAGCGCCATGGGCACCACCTCCACCGGCAGCGGGAACTGGCCCAGAACGGGCACGTACTTGGTCTCGTCGACGATGCAGACGAAGTGGCGCGAAGCCTGGGCGACGATCTTCTCGCGGGTGAGCGCGCCACCGCCCCCCTTGATGAGGGCAAAGCCCGGGTCCACTTCATCGGCGCCATCGACATAGCAGCCGATCTCGTCGATCTGGTTGAGATCCAGCACCTCGATGCCGGCCTCGCGCAGCAGCTCGGTGCTGCGCAGCGAACTGGAGACGGCCTGCGGGAAGTCCTGCCGGTGCCGTCCCAGCGCCTCGATGAAGAAGCCCACGGTGGAGCCGCTGCCGACCCCCACCACCTGGCCAGGCGTGAGCCATTCCAGGGCCTTCTCGGCCGCCGCTTTCTTCAACTCGTCCTGTCGCGCCTTTCTTTCTGCCGCGTCCATGCGTGTACCGCCTCTGTGCGTATTGTGACAGACGGTATCGTAACGCTTTGTGGTTGCAAGTGCGACTTTGACGCAGCCGGATCAGCCCGGCACGGCGGTGCTCTCGGGAGCGCGGCCCAATCCGTGCAGGGACGGGTTCTCCATCAGCCAGCGCTCCAGCTGGGCAGCGGTCATGGGCTTGCTGAAGAGATAGCCCTGCAGGTCCTGGCAGCCCAGCTTCTGCAGGGTGGTCATCTCCTCGGTGCGCTCGACGCCCTCGCCGATGATCTGCAGGTCCAGCGCACCGGCCAGAGCGATGATGCTGCGCACGACCTTGAGCTGGCCGATGTCGTTTTCCAGTTCACTGACGAAGACGCGATCGATCTTGAGGGTGTCGACCGGCATGCGGGTCAGGTACGAGACCGACGAGAAGCCCGAGCCGAAGTCGTCCAGCGCGATGCGGATGCCGGCCTTCTTCAGTTCCCACAGGGTCGGCAGAACGTTCTCGATGTCGCGCATCACGTCGATTTCGGTCAGCTCCAGCGTGAGCGCCGAAGCGGGTATCTCGGTGGCCTCCAGGGCCTGCTGTGCCGAACGCAGCAGCGTGGGCTGGCGCAGATGGCGGACACTGACGTTGACGGAGACGCCCGGGATGGGCACGCCGGCCAGCTGCCAGCGCCGCAGCTGCTGCAGGGCCTCGGAGATGGCCCATTCGCCCATGCGGAAGTCCAGGCCACTGTCCTCGGCCAGCGGGATGAACTTGCCGGGTGAGAGCATCTGCGAGCCGCGCATCCAGCGCATCAGCGCCTCGACGCCGACGACGCGGTTGTAGCGGGTGTCGATGATGGGCTGGTAGTGGAGCACCAGCTCGTTGCGGTCCAGCACGGTGGCCAGGGCCGACTGCAGCTCGAAGTCGCCGCGCAGCTGTTCGCCATAGGCGTCGTCGTAGACCAGCAGGCGGTTGCCCCCCTGCTGACGTGCCACGCTCATGGCCACGTCGGCCTTGGCCAGCAGCATCTCGAAGTTGCGGCCATGGCGCGGGAACCAGGCGGTGCCGATGGAGGTGCGCAACATCAGGTCCAGCCCGTCGATCTGGAAGGCGCGACGCAGGTGGGCCTGGATGATCTCGGCGGCCTTGCGGGCGGTGTCCTCGTTGGGCAGGTTGGAGAAGACCAGCGCGTATTCGTCACCCGTCAGCCGGCTGATCAGCAGATCGGGCATGTCCAGGTCGTCGCCTGCCTTGGCAGGGTCGGCCTGGGTGAGGTTGCGGAAGGCATGGCGCAGGCTGTCGGCCACGTGCTGCAGCACGCGGTCGCCGGCACGCTGGCCGAAGGCCTCGTTGATGCGGCGGAACCGGTCGATGTCGAGCATCATGATGGCGGCGACGTGGCCGGCAGGGCGGCGGCGGCGCAGCAGCATCTGGCCCTTCTGCATGAAGGCGGCCCGGCTGAACAGGCCGGTGAGCGGATCACGGTTGGCCTGTTCGCGCTGGCTGCGGAAGGCATCGAGCGATTCGGAGAGCGAATCGCGTGCGCTCCCCTCGCCTTCTGCAGCCGGACTGTCGGGACTTGCTGCCTGGGCCTTGGCAAGATTGATACCATGCAGCAGGCGCTCGGCCAGCTGGGTCCACTGTTGGGACTTCTGGCAGTAATCGGTGGCGCCGGCCGCCAGGGCCTTGCCGAAGCCCGTGTCGTTGTCATGGTTGGACAGCACGATGATCGGGATCTGGCGGCTGCCGATGGCCTCGCGCAGGTGCCGGACCGACGCGACGCTATCCGTGTCGGAGAGGGAGTCATCGACCATGACGGCATCGGGCATGATCCGCTCCAGCAGCGGGATGGCCTTGGACAGCTGGTCGGTCACCTGGACGTCGATGCCCCGCTCGCCCAGCCCCACCGAGATCATGTGCTGCCAGGCGGAATCGTCCTCCACCAGCAGCACACGCAGTTCTCCCAATGCTGTTTTCAACACCATGACATACCCAAAAGCGACTTTGCAGGAAAAATGGCGGCCCCATCGCAGGCGGACCCCGCCTTGCCCGGGTGGCCCGGCTGTCCGGGCTGCTGCGGTGAGCCGTCCGTCTGCCGCAAACGGCGCTTGCACCGAAACGGTTTCAGACTGTGCCGCACCCCTACGCCACCCGCTGGACGCCACCATGACTCTCGCCCCGAAACATAGCCTCAAACCCCTGCCCCTGTCTGGCCGGCTGCTGCTGATCGGTCTGTTATGCGCTACCGCCGGTCCGGCGATGTCGCAAGGACAGCAGACCCCCGCGCAGCAGGCCACCCGGGCGGCAACGCGGGCCGACGACACCATGAGGCGTCCCGGCGAGGACGACGATCGCGTGCACCTGGTCATCGGGCTGGTGAGCAACTATTCGCCCGAGTACAGCGGATCGGACAAGATGGGGCACGCCTTTGCCCCGGCCGCACGGATCGACTGGCGTGGCTATTCAATCAGCCGCTCCAGCGTGACGCGCGCCAGTGTGCGGGGCAACCGGGTCTCGGAAACGGGGCTGGCCGGGCCGCTCTGGCACCTGGACCGCTTCAGCTTCGGCCTGGGGCTGTCGATCAACCGGGGCCGTGACGTGGACGAGGACGATCTGGCCAAGGGCCTCAAGCCGCTACGCGGCACGCTGATCGGGCGGTTGCGACTGCGATACGACCTGACCCGCTCGATCCAGCTGCAGGCGCGGCTGGTGGGCGACATCCTGGGGCGCCAGGGCGGCTTCGAGATTCCGTTCGGCATCGGCTGGCAGCGCCCGCTGAGCAAGCGGCTGCTGTTGAGTGCCGACGCAGGCGTGACCTGGGCCAACAGCAACTCACTGCGCAACAGCTACGGCATCGGCGAGCGCGAACATGCCGCCAGCGGCCTGCCGCTGTACGACCCGGGTTCGGGCCTGCGGGAGTTCGGGGTTTCCGTGGGACTGACGGGTGAGCCCAGCAAGCACTGGATCTGGGTGGCACGTGCCAGTGCCACGCGGCTGACGGGGCCGGCCGCACGCAGTCCGATCGTCAAGCGCCACCTGATGCCTTCCCTGCTGGTCGGCGCTGCGTACCGGTTCTCGCTGTAAGCGCCGGTCAGAGCCAGACAGGTTCGGAAGACGTCTCGGGGGCGTCTTCCGGGGTGGATGGCGACGGAGGCAGGCTCTTGGGGGTGGGCGTGCTGCGCGATCCGGGCATGGTTCCGCTGCCCTGCCCCGGCGAGGGCATCTCGTCGGCCGGATCGTCCTCCAGGGGTTCGTCATCATCGCCCAGCGTGACGACCAGCGCCCCTTGCTGCACGGTCACGCTGCGCAGTGACAGGCGCGCCATGGCCTGTCGGGGATCGGACTCGTCCAGCACCCAGAGCGGCTGCTCGCTGAAGAATTCGTCGGCCAGCATGCCGGAGATGACATTGGCGACCATGCGGGCCTGATCGGGCGGCACGCCTTCCATGGAGAAATCCAGCAGCTGCGGGCGCTTCAGGTAGAAGGCGCCGGCCTGCGGGTCATAGGCGGGTTGACCGGCCACGCGGGCGCTGCCGCTCTGACTGGCCTGTCCTGGCACGGGCTGAAAGCCCACGTCCACCGAGACGAAGATGCGCGGGTCATTGGCCTGCATGCGGACGACGGGCCGGGTGAGCCGGACGCAGGCCAGCTCACCGAACAGGCAGCGACGCAACGGGAACGATGGCGCCAGCTGACGGGTGATCTGCGGGCCCGTGAAACGCAGCTCTCGCCGCTCGGCCTGTGCCGGCGACTGTACCGAAAGCACTCCGAGGGCGACACACGCGACCAGTGCCGCCAGCCTGGGGACGAAGGACCGGATGACAGGGTTCATGGGGCGCATCATAGCAGCCCGCAACCGCGATGATCAGCCCAGTGCGCGGATGAGCAACGAAGGCGAGCCCCAGCGATGCTCGACCACATCAACCCGCAGCGGCAGCGTGCTGGAGAGCCAGTGGAAGACACCCTTCACGTCGGCCAGCGAGAAGCGGCCCGAGACCAGCAGATTGGCGACACGGGTGTCATAGCGCAGCCGTTCGGGGCTGTAGCGCTGCAGTTCGTCGATGAAGTCGGCCAGCTTCATGTGGTCGGCCACGATCTGGCCATTGATCCAGGCCACTTCAGCTTCCTGCACGGGTTGCAGCGGAGCCTGGCTGTCCGTGCCGAGCACGACCCGCCGAGCAGCCTGGAGCGAACGCTCGCCACCCGCGTCGAAGACCTGCGCCTGTCCGTTCAGCAGGTTGAGCGTGGTGCTGAGTTCCAGCCGGCGGACGACCAGACGGCCGTCCTGACTGCGGATGCGGCCTTCGGCCGTCTCGACGACCAGGGGGCGTGCCCCCGGAGCCTGTTGCACCAGCAGCTCACCGGAGAGCAGGCGAACATGGCGGCCGTCTTCCCGATCGGCCACGTTGATGGCAGTCCGGGTGTTGAGCAGCAGCCGGGTGTGGACATCAAGCACCACCTCTCGGCGCTG
>QWCZ01000488.1_pt1 | contig 20893 bp, 18 predicted proteins | sample 1972651 | NCBI WGS metagenome assembly QWCZ01 (sample SAMN09866695, study PRJNA288562) | Human oral metagenome isolate pre1_saliva, whole genome shotgun sequencing... | isolation source: mouth | host: Homo sapiens | place: USA: California
AAATATTTCTGTTGGCTTGTCATCAGGAACTTCGGGACATAGAGGAATATTTATTACAACTCAAAAAGAACAGGGAATTTGGGCAGGAACTATACTTGCAAAAGCACTTCCTAAAAATGATATTTTTGGGCATAGAATAGCTTTCTTTTTAAGAGCCGATAACGACTTATATAAAAGTATAAATTCATTTTTTATAAGTCTTAAATATTTTGATACTTTTAAAGGTATTGAGGAACATATTCAAAATTTAATTAAATATAAGCCAACAATTATTGTAGCTCCTCCATCAATTTTACTTTTACTTTCAAAAAAAATAGAAAATGAGAAACTTGAAATTAAAGTGAAAAAAGTAATATCAGTTGCAGAAATATTGGAAGAAAAAGATAAGGAATATATAAAAAAACAATTTAAACTCGAAGTAATTCATCAAATTTATCAAGCAACAGAAGGTTTTTTAGCTTGTACTTGTGAATTTGGGAATCTTCACTTAAATGAAGATTTAATAAAATTTGAAAAAAAATATATAGATAAAAAAAGATTTTACCCAATAATAACTGATTTTAAAAGAACAAGTCAACCATTTATAAATTATTATTTAAATGATATCTTGATTGAAGATAGAGAAAGTTGTCCTTGTGGTTCTTGTTTACAAAAAATTGAAAAGATTGAAGGAAGAGCAGATGATATTTTTGTTTTCATTACTAAAAATAACAAGAAAATAACTGTGTTTCCTGATTTTATAAGAAGGACAATACTATTTGTTGAAAATATAACAGAATATCAAGTATTTCAAATAAGTCATAAAACTTTGGAAGTTGCCGTTTTAAATTTAGACGAGAAACAAGAAAAAAATATAAGAGAAGAATTTTTTAAACTATTTAAAAAATTAGATATAGTTGATGTAGAAATAAAATTTACAGACTATAAAATAGACAACACAAAAAAGATGAAAAGAATATGTCAAAAAATGAAGAAAGAGGATTTGAGATGAGAAAAATTAAAATAAGAGCTTATGGTTGTGCATTGCCAGAAAAAATTATATATTTTAAAAATCAAAAAAGATATAAGATAGGAGCTAAGGAAACTCAACTTTCTCTAATAGAAAAAGCAGTAAATAATGCTTTAAAAAATGCCGAGCTAAGTATAGATGACATAGACTGTATTGTCTCTGCTTGTGCAGTTGGCTTACAACCTATACCTTGTACAGCAGCCTTAATTCATGAGAGAGTAGCTAAAGGAAAAGATATTCCTGCTTTAGATATAAATACTACTTGTACCAGTTTTATGACAACTTTAGACACTATGTCTTATTTATTGGAAGCTGGTAGATATAAAAGAATTTTAATTGTATCGGCAGATGTTCCATCAAAAGCTTTAAATCCAAATCAAAAAGAAAGTTATGAACTTTTCAGTGATGGAGCAGTAGCATATTTAATTGAAAAAACAGATGAAGAAATAGGTATAATAGATAGTGTGCAAAAAACTTGGTCAGAGGGAGCACATTCAACAGAAATAAGAGGTGGTCTAAGTTTGTATCACCCCCAAAATTATACAGAAAAAACAAAAGAAGAATATATGTTTGATATGAATGGGAAAAAAATATTATCTCTTTCAATAAAAGAAATTCCAGAACTATTGAATAATTTTTTAAGAAAAAATGATTTGAAAATTGAAGATATAGATATGGTTATTCCACATCAAGCTAGTATTGCTATGCCATTAGTCATGGAAAAAATGGGAATAAAAAAAGGAAAATATATTGATGAAGTAGAAGAATATGGAAATATGGTATCTGCTTCAGTACCTATGGTATTAGCTCATGCTTTAGAAAAGAATATTATAAAAAAAGGAAACACTCTACTTTTAATTGGCACAGCAGCTGGACTGACTACAAATATGATTATTATGAAAATATAGTATTTTAGAGTGATTTTTTAGCAAAAATAATTAAAAAAGGCAAACCAAAATTTTAAAAGGTTTGCCTTTTTATTTCTATATATAACTATAAATTTAGAAAAAATGTGATAAAATAGAAATAAAATATTTATTTTTTTAGGAGAATATCATGAGAAAGAAATTTTTTTATTTATTTACTTTATTATTTTTAATTTTTAACTTCACACTTAATGCTTCTGAAACAAAAGAAGAATATATTTCTGGAAAAATTATAAATCTAATTTCTGTAGAAAAACCGACTACAGAAGATGAAAGTGTAAAAGAAATTCAAAAATATAATGTTAAGTTACTTGAGGGAAATGATAAGAATGAAATTATAGAGGTAGATTTACCCATCTATAAAAATACTGAGTACAATATTGGAGCTGAAGTTGGAGATAAGGTTGTAATATACAAATCTTTTCAAAATTATGAAAACAATGAAAGTAAAATAGAATACTATATTTCTGATATAGATAAAAGGACAGATATCTATATAATGCTAGGAATATTTGGAGTTTTAATATTAGCAATTGCAAAAAAGAATGGAATTAAAGCTATGGTAGCTCTTGTTACTACTATATTTTTTATTGTTTTTATTTTTATACCAGCAATACAAAAAGGAAATTCTCCTATATTTTTTGCTGTTTTAACTTGTATTTTCTCATCACTTATTACAATCTCATTTACAATGGGAATAAATAAAAAGTTCTTAGTTGCACTTTTAGGAACTATTTCTGGAGTAGTCATTTCCGGATTACTTTCATATATTTTTACATATAAAATGAGAATTAATGGATATTTAGATTCTGATATTTTAGCATCTGCTTATCTTTTTAAAAATATAAATCTTAAAGAATTAATTCCAGCAGGAGTAATAATAGGAAGTTTAGGAGCTGTTATGGATGTAGCAGTGTCTATAACATCTGCCATTAATGAACTATATGAAACTAATGAAAAGTTGACAAAAAAATCTATATTTAAATCAGCATTAAATATAGGAAACGACATAATTGGAACAATGATAAATACACTTATCTTAGCATATATTGCTAGTTCATTATTTACCTTGCTTTTAATATATATTCAAGCAAATGATTACCCAGCAATTAGAATTTTGAATTACCAAGATATTGCAGTTGAAATTATGAGATCTGTTTGTGGAAGTATAGGAATATTAATTGCTATACCTATAACAGCTTTTATAGGTTCGAATCTATTTTCTTATAAAAACAGTATGAGTTCCCCTAGCTCAAAATAAAAAAACTTTCTTGACTGTACTGACCCCAAAAAGTTGGACAAATCAATTTAACTTACTAATAAGGATTGACTTCTGTAAGAAGCAGGAGTTAATCCTTTTAATTTTTATATAGGAAAGTATAAAATTAAATAGCAAAATTAGTCTCTGACGTCCGTATTAGTTCAAATAGCCTATGTTTATTGAGCTCGTAGAACTCATACAACTGTCAAGATACTTTATTTATACACTTTTATATAGAATAAATGAAAATCATATAGAATAATGAAAAGATTTTTATTTACTAGATTTTTTATGTCATTTATGGTATTATAAAATGAATTTTAAATATAAAGAGAGGTATGAAAATGTTTGATAAATTAGAAGAAGTTGTTGCAAGATATGATGAGCTAAATAAGTTATTAGTTAGTCCAGAGGTTCTTGCTGATTCTAAAAAAATGATAGAATATAATAAAGCTCTTAATGATATCACAGGAATTGTTGAAAAATATAAAGAGTATAAAAAGTATGTAAACGATATAGATTTTATTAAAGAAAGTTTTAAAACTGAAAAAGATCCTGATATGAAAGAAATGCTTAATGAAGAATTGAAAGAAGCTGAAGAAAAATTACCAGAACTTGAGAATGAATTAAAAGTATTACTTCTACCAAAAGATAAAAATGATGACAAAAACGTTATAGTGGAAATTAGAGGTGGAGCTGGTGGAGATGAAGCTGCTCTATTTGCAGCTGATTTATTTAGAATGTATTCTAGATATGCTGAAAGAAGAAAATGGAAAATAGAAATTATTGAAAAGCAGGATGGAGAACTTGGAGGATTAAAAGAAGTTGCCTTTACAATTATCGGTCTAGGAGCTTATTCAAGATTAAAATTTGAATCGGGAGTTCATAGAGTACAAAGAGTGCCTAAGACAGAAGCTTCTGGAAGAATTCATACTTCAACAGCAACTGTTGCTGTTCTTCCAGAAATAGAAGATATTCAAGAAGTTAAAATAGATCCAAAGGAATTAAAAATTGATACATACAGATCTGGTGGAGCTGGAGGTCAACACGTAAATATGACAGATTCAGCTGTTAGAATCACTCACTTACCAACAGGAATAGTTGTTCAATGTCAAGATGAAAGATCTCAATTAAAAAATAGAGAAAAAGCAATGAAACACTTGATTACTAAACTTTATGAAATGGAACAAGAAAAACAAAGAAGTGAAGTTGAATCTGAAAGAAGACTACAAGTTGGAACAGGGGATAGAGCTGAAAAAATTAGAACATATAATTTCCCAGATGGAAGAATAACTGATCATAGAATAAAACTTACTGTACATCAATTAGAAGCATTTTTAGACGGGGATATTGATGAAATGATTGATGCACTTATAACATTCCATCAAGCTGAATTACTTTCTGCTTCTGAGGCATAATTGAATTTACTTGAAATATTAAAATTTTCTGAAGAGTATTTTAAAAAATACTCTTTTTCAAAACCCCGTTTAGAAGCTGAAAATTTAGTTTCATATGTATTAAATCTTAATGATAGGCTTACTTTATATATTTATCATGAAAGAACTTTAACAGAAAACGAGAAAAATCAAATAAAATATTATTTAAAAAAAATGGTAGAAGAAAATAAGAGTTTCAATGAAATTAAAGAGTATAGAAAAAACTTTTCAGAAGAAAATAAGGAAATCTTAAATAAGTCTATTGATTTTTTAAAGAAAAATGGAGTAAGTTCTGCAAAATTAGATACTGAATATATATTTGCTCATGTCTTAAAAATAGATAAAAATATTTTGACTATGGAGCTTTCAAAAGAAATTTCAGAAGAAGATAAAAATAAAATAAGAGAACTTATTATATTAAGAGGGAAAAATAGAAAACCACTTCAATACATTCTAGGTGAGTGGGAGTTTTATGGATTGCCTTTTAAAACAGATGAAAGAGCTTTAATTCCAAGACCTGACACAGAAATTTTAGTTGAGAATTGTATAATTAAATTAAAAGAAAAAAATAAACCATTAGTTTTAGATATAGGGACAGGAAGTGGTGCTATTGCAATAAGTATAGCTCATGAAGTACCAGAAGCACTAGTATTAGCAGTTGATATTTCTGATAAAGCCCTTGAACTTGCAAACGAGAATAAACAACTTAATCAAGTTCCTAATTTAAAAATTATGAAATCTGATTTATTTCAAAATATTAAAGAAGATGTAAAGTTTGATATGATTATATCTAATCCACCTTATATTAGCTTAAATGAATTTCAAACATTAATGCCAGAAGTTAAAAACTATGAACCGAAGAATGCACTTACTGATGAAAGAAATGGTTTATTTTTTTATGAAGAAATTGCAAAAAAAGCTAAAGATTTTTTAAAAGATGATGGAATATTAGCATTTGAGATTGGATACAATCAAGCTAATGATATTAGTAAAATTTTAAAAGATAATAAATATTTCATAGACTCTCTTATAAAAGATTACGGAGGTAATGATAGAGTAATTATAGCAACTCCTATGTTAGAAATAGAAGGAGATGAAGAAGATGTCGACTTATCTGAATGACTATGACTACCATTTACCTGATGAACTTATAGGTCAAAAACCAAGAGAACCTAGAGATTCTGCTAAACTTATGTTAATAAATAGAGCAAATGGAAACATTGAACATAAAAATTTTCATAATATATTAGATTATTTGAAAAAAGGAGATGTTTTAGTTAGGAATGCCACTAAAGTTATTCCAGCTAGAATATACGGACATAAAGAAACTGGTGGAGTATTAGAAATATTACTTATAAAAAGAGTGGAATTAGATACATGGGAATGTCTATTAAAACCAGCTAAAAAATTAAAATTAAATCAAAAACTATATATTGGTGAGAATAAAGAATTAGTTGCAGAACTTATAGAAGTAAAAGATGATGGCAATAGAATTTTAAAGTTTTCTTATGAAGGGAATTTTGAAAGCATATTAGATAAGTTAGGCTCTATGCCTTTGCCACCATATATTACTAAAAAATTAGAAAATAAAGACAGATATCAAACTGTCTATGCAAGTAGAGGAGAGTCAGTTGCTGCCCCAACTGCAGGATTACACTTTACAGAAGAGCTTTTAAGAAAAATTTCAGAAAAAGGTGTAGAGATAGTTGATGTGTTTTTGGAAGTTGGTTTAGGAACTTTTAGACCTGTTCAAGTAGAAAATGTTTTAGAACATAAAATGCATGAAGAATTTTTTGAAATTCCAGAAGTAGCAGCTCAGTTAATAAATAAAGCTAAGAAAGAAGGAAGAAGAGTAATATCTGTTGGCACAACAGCAACTAGAGCATTAGAATCTTCTGTAAATGAAAATGGTGAACTTATAGCTCAGAAAAAAAATACTGGAATTTTTATTTATCCTGGCTATAAGTTTAAAATAGTAGATGCATTGATAACTAATTTTCACTTACCAAAATCTACTTTACTTATGTTAGTTTCAGCATTTTATAACAGAGAAAAGATATTAGATATATATAATTTAGCAGTAAAAGAACAGTATCATTTTTTTAGTTTTGGTGATAGTATGTTTATCTATTAATTAGAAGTGAGGTAAAAGATGAGAATAATAGCTGGAGAAGCTAAGAATAGGAAGATTAGCACTAGAAAAGGTTTTGACACAAGACCTACTCTTGAAAGTGTTAAAGAATCTTTATTTTCAATAATTGCACCATACATTGAAGATTCAAATTTTCTTGATTTATTCAGTGGGAGTGGAAGTATATCTCTTGAAGCTTTAAGTAGAGGAGCAAAAAGAGCTGTTATGATAGAGAAAGATTCAGAAGCTTTAAAATATATTATAGAAAATATAAACAATTTAAATTTTAGTGATAGATGTAGAGCCTATAAAAATGATGTAATAAGAGCAATAGAAATTTTAGGAAGAAAAAAAGAAAAATTTGATATAATTTTTATGGATCCACCTTATCAAGATAATGTAACAAAAAAAGTTCTTAAAGCAATTGAAAAAGCAGAGATATTAGCAGATGATGGACTTATTATTGGTGAGCATCATTTATTGGAGGAATTGGAAGATAAGGTTTATTGTTTTACAAAGACTGATGAGAGAAAATATAATAAAAAAGTAATAACTTTTTTTACTTATTCTAATTAAAGTCTCTTGACAGCCGTATAAGTTCTACGAGCTCAATAAACACAGGCTCTTCGAACTAATGCGGACGTCAGAGACAAAAAACAGTATTTGAATTTAATAAAAAAGTCTCTTGACAGCCGTACGAGTTCTACGAGCTCAATATAAAATTTTAAAAAAGGAGAACACCATGTCAAAAAATACTTTTGAAAATAACTTAGAAGAATTAGATAAAATTATTAAAAAGTTAGAAAGTGGAGAACTTAATCTAGATGAGTCGATAAAAGAATATGAAGTAGCTATGAAACTTATAAAAGAAGCATCTAAGGTTTTAAATGAAGCAGAAGGAAAAATTTTAAAAGTAATTGAAGCAAATGGAGAAATTGATATAGAGGAGATTTAAAATGTCAAATGAATTCTATGATTATTTAAAAGAAAAAATTGAAATTTTTGAATTGGAATTAAAAAAAGAATTAGATGATTTAAGCTATCCAAGAACTATTTCAGAAGGTATGTCGTATGCAACTTTAAATGGTGGAAAGAGATTAAGACCTTTTCTTTTACTTGCAACATTAGAATTACTAAACAAAGATATAAAATTAGGAATGAAATCAGCTGTTGCATTGGAAATGATACATTCTTATTCACTTGTTCACGATGATTTGCCTGCCTTAGATAACGATGATTATAGAAGAGGAAAATTAACAACACATAAAATGTTTGGAGAAGCTGAAGGAATACTTATAGGTGATTCTTTATTGACACATGCATTTTATATTTTGTCAGAAAAGAATAAAGAGTTTTTAAGTTCGGACAAAATAGTTGATATAATTTCCAAGACAGCATTATATTCAGGTATAGATGGCATGATAGGTGGTCAAATGATTGATATTGAAAGTGAAAATAAAAATATCGATTTACAAACTTTAAAATATATACATAGTCATAAGACAGGAAAATTGATTAAATTACCAATTGAAATTGCTTGTATTATAGCTGATATAAAGGGAAATGTTGCAAGCAAATTGCAGGAATATGCTGATTTAATAGGTTTGGCATTTCAAATAAAAGATGATATTTTAGATGTTGAAGGTAGCTTTGAACAATTAGGAAAATATGTTGGTAGTGATGAGAATTTACATAAGGCGACATATCCTAGTATAATTGGAATGGAAAAAACTAAAGAGATTTTAGATACAACTGTAGAAAATGCTAAAAATATAATAATAGAAAATTTTGGATTTGAACAAGGTAAAAATTTTATTTTATTGGCAGATTTTATAAAAAATAGAAATTCTTAAAATATATCTATAAATTATAGCTAAAATTTTATTAAGATATAATTTATAAAAATAAAAGGACGTAAAAATGAATTATAGAGTAGCTCTTATACATGGATTTTTTAGAAATTATAAAGATATGGACGAACTTGAAGATAATTTAATGAATATGGGATATAATGTCGATAATTTAAATTTTCCTTTAACATTTCCAAAAATTGAAATTTCAATAGACATATTAAAAAAATATCTATTAACATTAAAAGAAGAAGGTTTGACTAAAAAAAATGAAATAGTCTTAATTGGATTTGGTTTTGGTGGTGTTCTTATAAAAGAAACATTAAAAGATAATGAATTAAAAGGAGTGGTAGATAAAATTATATTAATATCATCTCCTATAAATGATTCAACATTGCACAGAAGATTAAAGAGAGCTTTTCCTTTCATAGATTTAATTTTTAAACCATTAGCAACTTATTCAAAAATGAAAAAAGATAAAAGGAATTTTCCTAAAAATATAGAAATAGGACTTATAATAGGAAGAGAGAGTACAGGTTTCTTTGGTAAATGGTTAGGTGAATTTAATGATGGATATATCGAAATGAAAGATGTCGATATAAAGGAAGCTAAAGATAAGGTACTGATTCCAATTACACATAACGAATTGAACAAAAAAATTGGAACAGCTAGATATATTCATAATTTTATAACAAAAGGAAAATTTAAGACAGAATAATTATAAATAAAGTCTCTTGACAGTATATGAGTTCTACGGACGGAATAAACACAGCCTCTTCGAACTAATACGAACGTCAGAGACTAATTTTATTATTTAAATTTATACTTTCAGAATAAAAAATTCAAAAATTAATAATTTTATCTTAAATTAAGATAGAAAAAAATATAAAAATATGCTATGATTAAAGAAAAGTTAAAAGGAAGTTTTTTATGAATAGAGAAGCTGGAGTTTTACTTGCAATAAGTTCTCTCCCTAGTCCTTATGGTATAGGTGATTTAGGAGAGGAAGCATATAGATTTGTAGATTTTTTAAAAGCTAGTGGACAAAAATTGTGGCAGATTCTTCCATTATGTCCTATTGAATATGGAAATTCACCTTATCAATCTCCATCAACTTTTGCATGGAATTTTTTGTATATTGATTTGGAAGAATTAGTTAAAGAAGGATATTTAAACTTTGAAGATATAAATGAATTGAAACAGGAGGTAGCTCCTGTCAATTATGATGTTATAAAAAGCCGTAAGGAGTTTTTATTAAAAAAAGCTTCTATGGCTTTTTTTTGCAAAAATAAAGAAATAAAAGAATTGCAAGAATTTCAAGAGAAAAATAAATTTTGGCTTGAAGATTACTCTATCTTTTTATATCTGAATAAAATATATAGAGGAAAAATTTGGAATCAATGGGATAGAAAAGATAAAGTAAGGGACACTAATAGGTTGTTAGAATTAAAATTAGAAGCTCAGGAAGAATATAAATATCAAAGTTTTATTCAATATTATTTTTATAAGCAGTGGAAAAAACTAAAAGAATATGCAAATGAGAATGGTATAAAAATTGTTGGGGATTTGCCTATTTATGTTGCTACTCATAGTTCTGATACTTGGAAAAATCCAGAACTTTTTATGTTTGATAAACATCTAAAAATAGAAAGTGTTGCAGGTTGTCCACCTGATTATTTTTCAAAAGATGGTCAGCTATGGGGGAATGTTCTGTATAATTGGAAAGAACATGAAAAAACACAGTATGAATGGTGGACAGCAAGAATAAAACATTGTTCTTTATTGTATGATGTTTTAAGACTTGACCATTTTAGAGGTTTTGCATCGTATTGGTCTGTAAAATATGGAGATAAAACTGCAGCTAAGGGAAAATGGAAAATAGGTCCTAGATATAGCTTTTTTAAGAAAATTGAAAATAAAGTTAAAAATATAGAGTTTATAGCTGAAGATTTGGGAACACTAACTCCAGATGTATTCAAATTATTGAAACAGACTCAATATGCAAATATAAAAGTATTACAATTTGGAATGGCTGAGTGGGATAATATGTACCAACCAAAAAATTATCCAGAAAATTGTGTTGCTTACACAGGAACTCATGATAATATGACAATAGTTGAATGGTATGAAAATCTATCAAAAAATGAAAAGTTTATATGTGATGAGAGTTTAAAAGATATACTTGAAAAAAATGGAGCTAATATTTGGGAGCCAATTCAATGGAGAGCTTTAGAAGTATTGTATTCATCTAAGGCAAACAAAGTTATAATTCCTCTTCAAGATATATTAGGATTAGGAAAAGATAGTAGAATGAATACTCCATCAACTGTTCGAAAAAATTGGGAGTGGAGAGTATACAAGAATTATAGGCACCCAGATTTAGAAAATAAATTAAATTTTTTAGTTAATAAATACAATAGGAATAAAGATTAGGAGAAAAAGATGAAATTTGAAAAAGAATTATGGAAAGAAAAATTAGAAGAAAAATTGTTAGAAAAGTTTAGTGTTGCATTAAAAGATGCAAGTAATTTCGAAGTATATCAAGCTTTAGGTGAAACAGTTATTAGTTTCATAGCTAGGGATTGGTATGATACTAAACAAAAATATTCACAAGAGAAACAAGTATTTTATTTATCTTCTGAATTTTTAATGGGGAGAGCTTTAGGGAACAACCTAATTAATCTTGGAATCGAAAAAGAAATTAGAGAGTTTCTAGAAGAAATTGGTATAGATTATAATAAGGTTGAAGATGAAGAAGAAGATGCAGCTTTGGGAAATGGTGGTCTTGGAAGACTAGCAGCTTGTTTTATGGATTCATTAGCAACTTTGAATTTACCAGGTCAAGGATATAGCATAAGATACAGAAATGGTATATTTAATCAATTTATGAGAGATGGGTATCAAGTTGAAAAACCTGAAACTTGGCTTAATTATGGAGATGTTTGGTCTATTGAAAGACCTGAAGATGAAGTAATTGTAACTTTTGGTAATGGTTCTGTTAAAGCATTGCCATATGATATGCCAATTATTGGTTATGATACAAAAAATATAAATACTCTTCGTTTATGGGAAGCACATTCTATAGTGGACTTAAATTTAGAAGTTTTTAATCAACAAAATTATTTATATGCAACTCAAGATAAGACTTTAGCAGAAGATATATCAAGAGTCTTATATCCAAATGATTCTACTGATGAGGGTAAAAAATTAAGATTAAAGCAACAATATTTCTTTGTTTCAGCTTCGTTACAAGATATAGTTAAAAAATTTAAGAAAGTACATGGAAGAGAATTTGAAAAATTTTCAGATTATGTTGCAATCCAATTAAATGATACTCACCCTGTTATAGGAATACCTGAACTTATGAGAATACTTGTTGATATTGAATCTATAAAATGGGAAGATGCTTGGGAAATTGTTAAAAAAACTTTCTCTTATACGAATCATACAATACTTGCAGAAGCAATGGAAAAATGGTGGGTTGGACTATATCAAGAAGTTGTACCTAGAATTTTCCAAATAACTGAAGGAATACATAATCAACTTAGAGCAGAACTTGCCAATTTATACCCTAATGATATTGCAAAACAAGAAAGAATGTCTATTATAAACGGAAATATGATACATATGGCTTGGCTTGCTATTTATGGAAGTCATAAAATAAATGGAGTTGCAGAATTACATACAGAAATTTTAAAAAATCGTGAGTTAAAAGATTGGTATGAATTATATCCAGAAAAATTTTTAAATAAAACTAATGGAATAACTCCTAGAAGATGGTTATTAAAATCTAATCCTCAACTTTCTAATTTAATAACAGATTTAATTGGAAATAAATGGATAACTGACCTATCAGAATTAAAAAAAATAGAGAAATATATTGATAATGAGGAAGTATTAAATAAGATTTTGGATATAAAAACTGAAAAGAAAAAAGAACTTGTTGATTATCTAAGAGAAGTCCAAGGTGTAGAAGTTAATCCAAATTCTATATTTGATGTACAAGTAAAAAGATTACATGAATACAAAAGACAATTATTGAATATATTCCAAGTATATGATTTATATAATCAATTAAAACAAAATCCAAATATGGACTTTACTCCGGTTACTTATATATTTGGAGCTAAAGCAGCACCAGGATATAGAATTGCAAAAGGAATAATTCGTTTAATAAATGATGTTGCTCAAGTAATAAATTCAGATGCAGATGTAAAAGATAAATTAAAGGTTGTATTCATAGAAAATTATAGAGTTACAGTTGCAGAAAAAATATTTCCTGCAGCTGATATATCAGAACAAATTTCAACAGCAGGTAAGGAAGCATCTGGAACTGGAAATATGAAGTTTATGCTAAATGGAGCATTAACAATAGGGACTCTAGATGGTGCAAATGTTGAGATAGCTAAAGAAGCCGGAGAAGAAAATGAATATATTTTTGGTATGAAAGTAGAGGATATAGATACATTAAAACATAAAGGTTATGATCCTAGATATCCATACAATAATACTACTGGTCTTAAAAAAGTTGTAGATGCACTAATAGATGGAAGTTTAAGTGATTTAGGTAGTGGAATTTATAGAGAAATTTATTCTTCACTTATGGAATATGGAGATCAATATTTTGTTTTAGAAGATTTTGAAAATTATAGAAAAACTCAAAGAGATATTAATAGAGATTACAAGGATAGAATTACTTGGGCAAAGAAGATGTTAATAAATATTGCTAATTCTGGAAAATTTTCATCTGATAGAACAATATTAGAATATGCCAATGAAATTTGGGGAATCAAGGAAAGTAAAATATAAGTATTCACAATAAAATATAAGAGGTGACAATATGGATGCAAGTTTTGAACAATATTTATTTCATCGTGGAGAATTAACGGAAACATATAAATATCTAGGGGCTCATCCTAGTAGAACTTCTACAATATTTCGTGTTTGGGCACCAAATGCAAAATCAGTAGCTATTGTTGGAGATTTTAATAATTGGATACCAAGAGATATTGATTTTTGTAAGAGAATAACAGAAGCTGGAGTTTGGGAAGTTGAAATTTTAAAATTAAAAAAGGGAAATATCTATAAATTTAGAATAGAGAAAGAAAATGGAGAAATGGTTTTAAAATCTGATCCCTATGCCTTTTATTCTGAACTTAGACCAAATACAGCTTCCATAGTATATGGTCTTCCTAAATTTCGTTGGGGAGATAAAAGATGGCTTAATAAAAGAAAATTAGATTTTACAGCTCCTATAAATATATATGAAGTACACTTAGGATCATGGCTTTTAAAAGATAACGGTACTTTTTATAATTATAGAGAACTGGCTGAAAAATTAGCTGAATATCTAAATGAAATGAATTATACACATATTGAAATTATGCCTATAACAGAATATCCTTTTGATGCTTCTTGGGGATATCAAGGTACGGGATATTTTTCAGCTACAAGTAGATATGGAAGTCCTGAAGATTTTATGTATTTTATAAATTATTTACATCAACATAAGATTGGAGTTATTCTTGATTTAGTTCCAGGACATTTTTGTAAAGATGCTCATGGCTTATATAGGTTTGATGGCTCAGCTTGTTATGAGTTTGAAAATGCTGAATTAGGTGAAAATGAATGGGGAACAGCTAATTTTAATATTAGCAGAAATGAAGTAAAATCATTTTTACTTTCAGCTTTTAATTTTTGGTTAACAGAATTTCATATAGATGGAATTAGAATGGATGCTATATCCAATATGTTATATTTCAAAGATAACAGTGAAAATCTTTTATCAATAGAGTTTTTAAAATATTTAAATCAAACTCTACATCAAAAATTTCATGATATTATGTTAATTGCAGAAGATTCATCGGCTTATCCACTTGTAACAAAATATCCGAGTGATAATGGACTAGGTTTTGATTTTAAATGGAATATGGGCTGGATGAATGATACTTTAAAATATATGAGTATAGATCCATTTTTTAGAAAAGATCATCATGGAAAACTAACTTTTTCATTTATGTATGCTTTTTCTGAAAACTTTTTACTTCCTCTTTCACATGATGAGGTTGTACACGGTAAAAATTCTATATTAAATAAAATGCCTGGATATTATGAAGATAAGTTGTCTCATGTTAAAAATTTATATTCATATCAGATGGCTCACCCTGGAAAAAAATTGAATTTTATGGGGAATGAATTTTCTCAAGGTTTGGAGTGGAGATACTATGAACAACTTGAATGGAAGCTATTAAATGAAAACCAAGGAAGTAAAGATATTCAAGAATATACTAAAGCTTTAAATAAAATGTATTTAGAGGAAAAAGCTTTATGGTATGATGGTCAAGATGGCTTTGAATGGATAGAGCATGAGAATATACAAGAAAATATGATAGTGTTTTTAAGAAAAATTCCAGATATGAGTGAATTTATAATTGCAGTATTCAACTTTTCTGGAAAGGAGCAAAAAAAATATAAAATAGGAGTTCCTTTTAATGGAGAGTATGAAATTATTTTAAATAGTAATGATAAAAAATTTGGTGGAGATTCAAAAAATAAAAAGAAAAACTTTAAAACTATAAATGAAGAATGGAATTATCGTAAATATCATATAGAAATTGATGTTTCAAAAAATTCTTCTTTGTTCATCAAAATTAAAAATGAAAATTAATCTCTGACGTCCGTATTACTTTGAAGAGCCTGTGTTCATTGAGCTCGTAGAACTTATATGGCTGTCAAGAGATTTTAATTTATTAAAGTATGAGAAAGAATAAAGTTAGAGAAAAAGAAAAAATAAAATTAGTTTCTTGAGAGACTACTTTCAATATTTAATTTAAAACTTTTAAAATATACAGATTTAAGGAGGCTCAACTATGAAGAAAAAGATTATTGCTATGATTTTAGCTGGTGGACAAGGTAGTAGACTGAAAGAATTAACAGAAGATACTGCAAAACCAGCAGTATTATTTGGGGGAAAATATAGAATCATCGATTTTACTTTAACTAATTGCTCTTATTCAGGAATTGATACAGTAGGAGTATTAACTCAATATGAACCTCATCTTTTAAATAAACATATAGGTAGAGGATCATCATGGGATTTAGATAGATTGAATAGTGGAGTTACTGTATTACAACCACATACTAAAAAAAATGATGAAAAAGGTTGGTATAAAGGAACAGCTAATGCTATTTATAGAAATATAAAATTTGTTGAAGAGTATGACCCAGAGTATATTTTAATTTTATCTGGTGATCATATTTATAAAATGGATTATGATAAAATGCTAGATTTTCATATTAAAAAAAATGCTGATGCTACTATTGGAGTATTTAGAGTTCCTATTGAAGAAGCACCAAGTTTTGGAATAATGAATACTAATGAAGATATGTCTATATATGAATTTGAAGAAAAACCTAAAAAACCAAAAAGTGATTTAGCTTCTATGGGTATATATATATTCAATTGGAAGTTATTAAAAGAGTATCTAATATCAGATGAAAAAGATAGTAAGTCTGATAATGACTTTGGTAAAAATATAATTCCTAATATGTTAAATGACGGTAAAAAAATGTTTGCTTACCCGTTTGAAGGATATTGGAAAGATGTAGGTACAATTCAAAGCTTCTGGGAAGCCCATATGGATTTATTAAAAGAGGATAATGAGTTAGATCTCTTTGATAAATCTTGGAGAATTAATACAAGACAAAAAGTATATGTACCATCATACTTTTCTCCCGAAGCAAAAATTAAAAATACATTGATAGACAAAGGTTGTTTTATAGATGGAGAAATCCAAAATTCTGTAATTTTTCCTGGAGTTAGGGTTGGAAAAGGTAGTAAAATTATTGATTCTATAATTATGTCTGATACTGTTATTGGAGAAAATGTTATTATAAAAAAATCTATTATTGCTAATGATGTAAATATTTTAGATAATATTGAAATTGGAAATGGAAAAAGTATTATGGTCATTGGAGAAAATAAAACTATAAATAAGGAGATGAAATAATTATGATTAAAAATTATATGAGTGTTATTTACTTAGGTGAAGATAAAAAAAATATAAGCTCATTGACAAAATCAAGACCTTTATCTTCTATTCTTATTGCAGGGTCATATCGTATTATTGACTTTGCTTTATCTAATTCCGTTAATGCAGGTATTAGGAATGTAGGATTATTTTCTGGAGAGGAAGATATTAGCTCTCTAACTGATCATATAGGTATAGGTAGTGAATGGGATTTAGCCAGAAAAAAAGATGGAATTTTTATTTTTAGACAAATGTCAGATAATAACCTTTCTATGAATAGAGATAGAATTGAAAAAAATATGGAATATTTGATGAGAAGTTCACAAGAAAATATAGTTATTTTAAGTGCTCATGTATTGTGTAACTTAGATCTTAATGATATAATCAAAAAGCATGAAGAATCTGGAAAGGAAATAACTATGGTTTATAAAAAGATTAATAAATCAAGTGATTATCCTGAACATTGTAATGCAATTAAATTAGATAAAAATAAAAGAGTTATTAGCATAGGCCAAAATATTATTTCACAAGCTAGAGGAAATATCTCATTAGAGACTTTTGTTATAAGTAAAAAATTAGCTATGAAACTTTTAATAGATAGTATAAAAAATAATAAATATGCTACTTTACCTGAATTAATAGCTAGAGATTTAGATAATTTGGAAGTAAACTCTTATGAATTTAAAGGATATTCTAAACATATAAGCTCAACAAAGGAATATTTTGAGTTTAATATGGATATTTTAAATAAAGAAATAAGAGAAGATTTATTTGGAGAAAATAACGATAGAAAAATTTTTACAAGAATGAAAGATACTCCACCAGCATTATTTAAAAAGACTGCTGAAGTAGAAAACTCTCTTGTTTCAAACGGTTGTATAATAGAAGGTAGATTAAAAAATAGTGTACTATCTCGTGGAACAATAGTAGAAAAAGGAGCAGTTTTAGAAAATTGTATAGTTCTTCAAGATTGTACTATAAAATCTAATGCTATTTTAAAAAATATCATAATAGATAAGAATAATATAATAGCTTCTGAAGAAAAATTAAATGCTTCTCCAGAACATCCACTAGTAATTGAAAAGCAAATCAGATGGGATATTAATAAATATAAAGATTTAATAGATTATATAAATAATGATTAGAAAGAAGAAATAGAATGAAAGTATTATTATTAAGTGGTTTTCTTGGTGCTGGGAAAACCACATTTATAAAAGAAATGGCAAAGCATATTAATTTAGAGTTCGTTATTTTAGAAAATGAATATGCTGATGTAGGTGTAGATAAAGATTTTTTAAATAGTAAGGAAAATTTAAAAGTTTGGGAAATGGCAGAAGGGTGTATCTGTTGTTCTATGAAAGGGGATTTTAAAAATTCTATAAAAAGAATATATCAAGAAATAGAACCAGAATATCTAATAATTGAACCGACTGGTGTTGGAATGTTAAGCTCTATTCTTGAAAACATTAAAGAAATCAAAGATATAGATATACAATTTTTAAATCCACTTACATTTATAGATGTTACTTCCTTTGAAGAATATATAGAAAGTTTTAAAAATTTTTTTATCGATAATTTGAAAAATACAGGAAAAATAATTTTAACTAAACTTCAAAATATTAATTTTAATAAAAAACAAGATATTATTAAAAAAATTTTAGAAATTAATAATAATATAGAAATTATTAGTGAAGATTATAGATATTTTTCTAAAGAATGGTATGAAGAAATATTAAATAGAGATTTCGAAAATAAAGTTATTGATAAAAATTTTTCAATAGGGACACATATTAATTTAAGAACATTTTCTAAAGAAAATCTAAATTTAAATAATATGGATAAATTAGGGAAGTTTTTAGAAGAGTTAATTGAAGGGAAATATGGAAAAGTATATAGGGCTAAAGGAATTGTGGATATAGGTGGTTATTGGGGACAATTTAATTTAGTTCATAAAAATTTTGAGATGGAAGCAATTGAAAAAGCTACAAACTCAAAGATAGTTATAATTGGAAATAACTTAGATATTAAGAAATTAGAAGATATATAAAAGGAATAAAAATGGATTTTCAAAAACTAATAAATGAAATATTAAATGAAATAAAAATATATAAGTCTTATAGAAAAATAATATTTTCTAATACTAAGAATGCTGAGTTTGAAAAAATTATTATAAAACCAATTCAATTGAAAAATGGAGAAGCAATCCAAATTGAAAGTTTTAAAAATAATAAGGCCTTTCATAAAAATATAGATATTAAAGATAATGATATCTTGCTAACTATTATAGATAAATATGTGAGTATATATTCTCAAATATTAGTTCAAAAACTAGGAGTAGATTTAACTTATTTAAAGAAAAAAAATAAAAATGATTTTTCTAAAAAAGAAAATAAAAATAATTTTAAAGAAGTCAATTTAGAACATAATAAAAAGAAAAAATATATTTTAAATGAAGGCGAAAAAATAGATTTCCTTATTGAGTTAGATGTTATGACAGAAGATGGAAAAGTATTAAAAGCTAATTATAATAAATTTAGACAAATCAATAAATATCTCGAATTTATTGATGATTCCATTAAAGAAATGAAAGAAAAAAAACTTATTGAGAATAAAATTAAAATATTGGATTTTGGCTGTGGGAAATCATATTTAACTTTTGCTCTTTATTATTATCTACAAAAATACAGAGATGATTTAAGTTTTTCAGCAAAAAAATTAGGCTATGAAAATTTAGAATTTCTTAATGGAAATATAAAAGACTATGAAAATGTAGAGGAAGTTGATTTAGTTTTTTCACTTCATGCTTGCAATAATGCTACTGATTATTCACTAGAAAAAGCATTAAGTCTAAATGCTAAAGCTATACTTGCTGTCCCTTGTTGTCATCATGAATTTTTTGATAAAATTTTAAAAAACAAAAACTCTGAAATTTTTAATAATTTAAAAATTATGACTGAAAATGGAGTTGTTCTTGATAAATTTGCTACTTTAGCAACTGATAGTTTTCGTTCATTAGGATTAGAACTTTGTGGGTACAAAACTAAAATGTTAGAATTTATAGATGTTGAACATACTCCAAAAAATATTTTAATAAGAGCAATAAAATCAAACAATATAAATTATGATGAGAAATTAGAAGAGTATAATAAATTAAAAAAATTTTTAGGAATTGAACCCATGTTAGAGGAGTTAATTAAAAAATATTTTAAAAAGATTAATTAAGTTATTTAAATAAATAAATAATATTTTTATAAGAAAAAATTCTTTTTTTAATTGACAAGATAATAATTATATGTTAATATAAATAAGATTAACGCATAATAAAGGTGTTCAGCAACCTTATATTAGCGAATTACATATGGAGGTGTTGATATGTACGCAGTAATTAAAACTGGAGGAAAACAGTATAAAGTTACAGAAGGTGATGTATTAAGAGTAGAAAAATTAAATGCTGAAGTTAATACAACTGTTGAATTAACAGAAGTTCTTTTAGTAGTTCTTTTAGTAGCTGGAGATAACACAGTTAAAGTGGGATCACCATTAGTTGAAGGAGCAAAAGTAGTTGTAGAAGTTTTATCACATGGAAAAGGTGCTAAAGTAATTAACTTCAAATACAAGCCTAAAAAAGCAAGTCATAGAAAAAAAGGTCACAGACAATTATTTACTGAAGTAAAAGTTACTTCAATAAATGCTTAATTATGACAAAAATTGAAATTTTTAGGAAAAATCAAAGTATAGTCGGATATAAAGCAAGTGGTCATTCTGGTTATGCTGAAGAGGGAAGTGATATAATATGTGCTTCTATCTCAACAGCTTTACAAATGGTTTTAGCAGGTATTCAAGAAAAATTAAATTTAAATCCTATTGTAAAAATAGATGATGGATTTTTAGATGTTTCTTTAAGAAATATTGAAAAATCAAAGTTTAATGAAATTGATATTTTAACTGAAACTATGTTTATATTTTTAAAAGAATTGACAAAGCAATATCCAAAATACATTAAACTTGTAGAAAAGGAGGATAAGTAAATGCAATTTTTATTAAATATACAATTATTTGCACATAAAAAAGGGCAAGGTTCTGTTAAGAACGGAAGAGACTCTAATCCTAAATATCTTGGAGTTAAAAAATACGATGGAGAAGTTGTTAAAGCTGGTAATATAATAGTTAGACAAAGAGGAACTCAATACCATGCTGGAAACAATATGGGAATCGGTAAAGATCACACTCTTTTCGCTTTAATTGATGGA
>QWCZ01000437.1_pt1 | contig 20889 bp, 18 predicted proteins | sample 1972651 | NCBI WGS metagenome assembly QWCZ01 (sample SAMN09866695, study PRJNA288562) | Human oral metagenome isolate pre1_saliva, whole genome shotgun sequencing... | isolation source: mouth | host: Homo sapiens | place: USA: California
ATAAGAAGGGCTGAATGTGCAAAACAATCAGCCCGTTTTTTTTATTATTCTGAATTAAAAAGATATGAACGCAAAAAAAGTTTTATCGGACACCAATAAATAGTAATATATGAATGATGTTGTAGGCTAATCTGAATTTCGTCTGCTTTATATACGGTGTGTAATTAGTAGATATGCGTCCCGGGTTAGTATTTACGCCGTTGCTTTTACGTGTAAACAAACATTAGTTTACATAGAAACAGACAATCTTTCATATATTAAGAAGCAATTATTTACGCGTAAGTAAAACTTTATTTACGTGTAAGTAAAACTCTACTTACGTGTAAGTAAAACTTTATTTACGTGTAAATAAAACTATTTTATGCTTATAAACGCAATGTGCTTTCATAATAGAAACAGAAGAATACAATGAGAAAATTTATTGTGTACCTGTATTTTCGTGTTTGTGTAACTCTTGTTATGCGAAAAGTTTTTTGTGCGTTTCAACAGCTTATAGAATACGCATAAGTTATTAGCGCAATTGTGTGTAAAACAAAATATCCCCTACACTGGTGGTAGGGGATAAAGAAAACTTTCTATTAAGATAGGGTATGGTTTTCGTTCATTTGTAGCTTCGAACAGAAGGGACGTTCTACATTCAAAACGAGTATAGTTGTTAGTTTGCAATAAAACAGAAGAATTTTATAAATACAAACAAAGCTATTATTCTCTGAGTTCTGTTTGTTTTCTGTGTCCAACTGTTTCTATATTTATTGCAGAACACTAATTTCTTAACTTTTTCTGAATTGCGATGGACTTTTGCCGTATCGGTCTTTAAAATACTTTCCTAAGAAACTTTGGTTAGGGAAGTGCAATTCTTCTGCAATTTGTTTAATACTCATCTTGCTATTTTTAAGCAATACACGTATTTCCATCATTACGTAATAGTCAATCCATTCGCTTGGTGTGCGTTTGCTTACGTGCTTTATAGTTTCTGATAGATATTTAGGCGAAATATAAAGTTGCTCTGCATACCAACTAACACGACGTTCAGAACGATATTGCTTTTCCACCAGTCTAATAAAGTCGGCAAATATAGTTTCGCCCCTCGATTTTCCTGTTTTTTCTACTTGTTGTACCCTATAAATAACATTGCACATATCGTATATGAGTACTTTTAACATAGTAGCCACCAATTCACGGCGGAATTCGTGGTCGAGGTCTAATATTTTTAGCTTTACGGCTTGTATGTAATCCAGTAATTCTTTTGCCATGTGCGGCTCAGTATGGAATACAGGGTGTCGTCTTGCAAAAAGAAAAAGCGTTGTAAGTTCTCGTATATTGCTTACCACTTCTTGGAAGAAGTCGTACGAAAGAAGCAAACAAACGCCCTTTGTTTCTGGTGCAATTTTATAGTCGCCCATTACTTGTCCTTCGCTAACAATAAGAATATCGTTTTTAGAAACCTTGTGTACAACAGTATCTACCGTATATTCTACTTCGCCTTCAGTACAAATAGCTAATAATAGACACTTCATTTTAGAAGTTTCTCGAAGCAAGGGCAGTCCCGTAGTTTGATCGTACAGCAATAAATCGCTATCTATACTAAAACCATAGGGATTTTTAGCTTTAATGAAATCAATATTAATTTCTCTCATATAGCGTAAATTTTATTCGAGCCATCACTTGTTCTGCAAAAGCAAAAGATAGCGAGAGTTCGTAGATTAAGCATTTAAAAAATATAATAGTCAGAGCCCTATGCATCTATATTTGCGTAGGTTGCATTCTGTTCAATAAATTCGCGGCGTGGCTCTACATCGTCTCCCATTAACATAGAAAACATTTCATCTGCCGTTGAGGCATTTTCAATTGTTACTTGTTTTAGCAAGCGTGTTTTAGGATCCATAGTAGTTTCCCATAATTGTTCTGGGTTCATTTCTCCTAAACCTTTGTATCGTTGTGTATGTACAGCTTTGTTATCTTCGTCTCCTCCAGCATATTTATTTAGGAATTGAAGTCGTTGCTGTTCAGTGTAGCAATATTCGCTTACTTTTTTATAAGTACATTTGTATAGTGGCGGTGTTGCAATATATAAATGTCCTTCTTCTATAACACGCGGCATATAACGATAGAAAAGAGTCATAATAAGAGTGTCAATATGCGAGCCATCAACATCAGCATCGGTCATTATAATAATCTTATCGTAACGCAATTTATCTGTATTAGCTTCAAAATCAGACTCTCCTTCTACGCCAAATCTAACACCTATAGACTGAATTATATTCATTACCGATTCAGCTTCAAACACTCTATGGCGTTGAACTTTCTCTACATTTAGTATTTTTCCACGCAAAGGCAGAATAGCTTGTGTATATCTGTCGCGTCCTTGTTTTGCAGAACCACCAGCAGAATCGCCCTCAACAAGGAAAATCTCACAATCTTTTGGGTCTTTGTTAGAACAATCGGCAAGTTTTCCAGGCAAGCCACCTCCAGTCATTACATTTTTACGTTGAACACTTTCGCGTGCTTTTCGAGCTGCAATTCTGGCTGTGGCAGCAAGAATAACTTTATCGCAAATAAGTTTTGCTTCAGCCGGATTTTCTTCTAAATAGTAAGAGAGAGCTTCTCCTACAGCTTGCTGAACTGCACCAGAAACTTCGCTATTTCCTAACTTTGTTTTGGTTTGTCCTTCAAATTGCGGTTCGGCTACTTTAATAGAAATTACTGCTGTTAAACCTTCGCGGAAGTCTTCGCCCGTTATTTCTATTTTTGCTTTTTCTATTTGTTTTGCTATTTGTGGGTCGTTATCTGCATACGCTTTTAATGTGCGTGTTAATGCTGTACGAAAACCAGTAAGGTGTGTTCCTCCTTCAATTGTATTAATATTATTTACATACGAGTGTATGTTTTCGTTGTAGTCGGTGTTATACATTATAGCAACCTCGATGGGTATGCCTTGTTTTTCTGTTTTCAGGTATATTACATCATCGAAAAGATGGGTACGATGCCGGTCTACGTATCTAACAAATTCTTTTAATCCTTCTTTAGCATGGAAAACTTCTTGGCGTGTTTTGCCTTCGCTATTTGGACGCAAGTCGGTTAATGTAATTTTTATACCTGCATTTAGGAATGCGAGTTCTCGCATACGTCGTGCAACAATTTCCCATTGAAATACAGTTGTTGTAAAAATGCTTCCATCGGGCCAGAATTGTTGCCGTGTTCCTGTTTTATCTGTCTCGCCAACTACTTTTACTGGATATAGAGGTTTTCCTTGTTCGTATTCTTGTTGATAGATTTTTCCATTTCGGAACACTTGCGATTTCATGTGCGAAGATAGTGCATTTACACAACTTACACCTACACCGTGTAAACCTCCACTAACTTTATAGGAACCTTTATCGAATTTTCCTCCTGCGTGTAGCACTGTCATAACAACTTCGAGGGCGCTTTTGTGTAGTTTTTCGTGTTCGTCTACAGGAATTCCACGTCCATCATCTTCAACAGTTACAGAATTATCTTCGTTTATTGTTACTTCTATATGGCTACAATAGCCTGCCATTGCCTCATCAATAGAATTATCTACTGTCTCGTTTATGAGATGATGAAGTCCTTTTTCGCTAATATCGCCAATATACATTGCAGGACGCTTACGTACTGCCTCAAGTCCTTCAAGAACCTGAATATTACTGGCGGAGTAATTGCTCTCGTTTCCTAAGTTATCTGCCATTTTGTTTTTGAATCTGCTTATTCTTTCTCGATAGCCTTACAAGCTGTTTCTACGCTTTTCGGGATTTCATAATCTCTAAGGATATCTCATTGCAAAGATACAAAAAATACCTTATTTAGAGTAACATTTAATATAAAAAAAAGTTTAATAAAGACAATTTATAAGCTGTCTAAAAGGCTATGGAGAATGTTTTTTATTAAATGGGTATGGAAGGAAGTTTTTATTTTATTTGAATTCTTTGCTATAAAGTAATTATATTTTTTATAGTCTTACTTCTTTTTGTTGGTTATAACAAACAATTTGGTTTTAATAAAAAATTGTCTAACTAATAATGAGAAAATAAAAAATTATAATTACAATTTTTTATTTTCTCATTATTAATTTTTGTGGGTTTCTTGTATGTGATATTTACGATAAAGAGATGTAAGCGAAAACTATAAAAGAAGTTTTGAAGAGTGGGTTTATATAAAGAAAAAGGTTATAGTCTGAAAAGACTATAACCTTTTCTTATTCTTTATTTGCTATGACTTTACTTACACTTTATCCAAGTGAAGCAATGTGATGACAAAGACCAGACTTTAAGTTTGCCGCTTTATTTTTATGAATGATATTTACTTTTGCAAGTTTATCAAGCATCTTTTGTATGGTTGGATACAACTTAACAGCCTCTTCCTTATCAGAGATGTTACGAAATTTGCGAACGGCGTTACGCATTGTCTTTGCGTAATATCTATTGTGCAAAGTCTTCACCTTGTCTTGGCGGATTCTTTTAAGTGATGATTTATGATTTGCCATCTTTACTTTTTATTTTTGTTTGTAGTCTCTAGGGGAATCGAACCCCTCTTACAAGAATGAAAATCTTGTGTCCTAACCGATAGACGAAGAGACCATCTGTTGTTTTGCGGGTGCAAAGGTATAAGTTTTATTTTAATTATCCAAATTTTATTGATATATTTTTTCTTACTATTATGTTTTTTGTAACTTTGTACTCGTAGAAAGGTTTTTATGATAACAAAAACAAGGGGTATAGTATTGAGAAGCGTTCGTTTTGGAGAGTCGTCGCTAATAGTTGATGTTTTGACGAAATCGTCGGGACGTGTGTCATTTATGGTGCATATTCCGAAAACATCGAAAGGAAAGATTAAAAAACAGTATTTCCAACCGATGACTTTACTGGATTTTGAATACGACTTTAGGCAACGAAGCAATTTGCAACGTATTAAAGATGTACGAGTAAGTTTGCCTTATTCTTCTATTCCTATTGATCCTGCAAAGTCTTGTATATCGCTTTTCCTTTCTGAATTTATTTATTATGCTACTCGTAACGAACAAGAAAACCCTACCTTATTTACATATATAAGTACAAGTTTAGAGTGGTTGGATAATGCATACGAGGATTTTGCAAACTTTCATCTTGTTTTTATGATGCGTCTTGGTAAGTTTCTTGGATTTCATCCGTTTCTAGAGGACTTTACTCCTGGCTGTTTTTTCGATTTGCGTAATGGTTGTTTTACATTGTCAATGCCTTTACATACCGATTTTTTAAACGCAGCAGATGCTGGGCATTTGTACAATCTGATGCGAATGAATTTTGACACGATGAAACTTTTTAAACTTTCGCACGATGACCGTAACCGAATTACTGAAATAGTATTGCGTTATTATAAACTTCATTTACCTAATATGCCCGAACTTCAAAGTTTTGATATTTTACGTGAGGTGTTTGCTCATGAAATTTAAAAAAGCAATATCTGCACATTACTAAAACGTATTCAACGGATAATTAACAATATTAATAGAAAAAAAATAGTTTGTTTATGCCAGAACAATCTTCTAAATTATCGTTTTATGCAGAAAGTATGATTGCTGGTGCTCCTTTTCGTGCTATTATAAAGTTTGCCGTTCCACTTATTCTTGGCTATATATTGCAGCACAAAAACTATCGCGTGTTAAGACAGGAGTTTGCGATGCTATGTGGATAATGATGGTATATTTTGTTTTAACTGTTGCTGTGATTTATCCATTTGCCGATGAAATGATGTCGCTTTTTGTTAATAGTGGCGAACAAGATGTTATTGCTAATGCTGCTCAATTTATGCGTATTGCCAACTGGTTTTACCCAGCTTTGGGTATTTTGGTTATTCTGCGTTATAGTATTCAAGGGCTCGGTTATAGCAATTTAAGTATGATGAGTGGTGTAATGGAGATGATTGCACGGTGTAGTGTGAGCTTTTGGTTAGTACCTGCCCTTGCGTGGATAGGTGTTTGTTATGCAGATCCAATAGCATGGATAATGGCAGATTTATTTCTAATTCCAGCTTTCTTCTGGCTTTTACGACGACTAAAAACGAAGATTGCTATGGAAACAGAAGCGAATAAAGAAAACTAATTTATTTTAAATGTATGGGATAAATAGTTGATGAAACGAAAAAAGATTGTAATTTTGCGCCCCTATTAATTTATTAATGAGGAATAAGAGATGAAGAAAACTATTTTTATGGCAATTGTTGGTTTTGCAATGTTAGCAACTTCTTGTTCAACAGGTACTAAAGTCGTACAGTTCACAGAACTCAAAAACTATTTCTATAGGAACGATGCTCCAAAAGGCGACCAATTATTGAAACTTACAACGCAAGAAGATTTTAATAAATATTTCGGCGAAGCTGCTTATATGGGAACAGATGGTGAGCCTACTAAAATAGATTTTAATGAAGACTTTGTTATTGCAAAGGTTTTTCCAGAAAGCAACAAATCGCCTGAGATTAGTAATATATCTTTAGAGAAAGATGGGAAAGAAGAACTTATTTTGGGTTATGAGGTGAAAGAAAAAAGTACACAAAGTTTTACTATTCGACCTACTTTCCAAATAGCAGTAAGTCGTAAATATATAAATGATAATTTAAAAGGAGCAACGAAATAACAATATTGGGTGCGTCAAGTTTATATCTTGGTGCACCTTTTTTAATAATAAGTAGTTTTCTATGGAATATACATTTATATGTTATTCGCTTAATAAATGTTTAGCAACAGCCTCTAATTCGGTATACCATTCTTTGCCAAAACGCCGAATAAGCGGACCTTTTAAGAATTTATAAATAGGTAAATTTAACTCTTTACCCTTTCTTACGGCATCTTTACATATATCCCATCTGTGATAGTTCAGACCAATTAGGTTATTATGAAACACTTTTAAGCGAATGGGGTAGAGAGCACACGAAATAGGTTTCACAAAGTTAGTTTTCTTTGCACGATACGAACGTTCTAATGCACAAAGACAACATTCTTTATCGTAAAACGTAAATACGCAGTCTTTTCCATGTACAATACTTGTTACTAAATCGCCATCTCTATCGGTATAAGCTATTCCTTGTTTATCAATAACAGATTGTGCCGAAGCGCTAAGGTCGCCCCATACAGTATCAACAACATCTTCAATAGCTGCAATTTCTTCCATAGAAACAGGTGCGCCAGCATCTCCTTCCACGCAACAGACTCCCTTACAAGCATCAAGATCGCAACAGAACTTTTCTGTTATAATATCGGGTGAAACCAAAACATTGCCAACTTGCAAGATAGGAATCATTTTTTTATCGCTCATTTCTTTCCTTTTATCTTTTCTCAGTACGCATTAACCAATCTATTTCCTCCAATCCTTGCTGCTTTAAATAAGCGTTGCAACATGTAAATTGGTGCTTTGTAAATTTATATCTTGGCATTGCAGCAGGGTGATATGATTCGATTATACAATGTCGATTGGTATCTATCAATCGTTTTTTTCGAACGAGCAAAACCGCCCCAAAGCATAAATACAATGTGTTCATGGTGTTCGCTTAACGCTTTAATGACAGCATCGGTAAACTCCTGCCAACCTAAGTCCTTATGGCTATTGGCAGCACCCGCACGTACAGTTAGTGTTGTATTCAATAACAATACACCTTGTTCAGCCCAACGAGTCAAATCGCCTGATTCGGGCATAGACTTGCAAAAGTCTTCTTCTATCTCTTTATAAATCTTTCGGAGCGATGGCGGTAGCTTTACTCCATCGGGCACAGAGAAACTTAAACCCATAGCTTGTTCTTTCTTATAGTAAGGGTCTTGCCCAAGAATAACAACCTTAACATTATTAAACGGACAAAGATTAAAAGCATTGAAAATAAGCTTTTTTGAAGGATAACATACCTCATTTTCATACTCGCTATTTAGTTTTTCAACGAGTTCAGCAAAGTAAGGTTTTCTAATTTCACTCCTTAAATGTTCTTCCCAAGAAGCATCAAGAGAAACATCAGTGCCATTAATATGTAAGATAGGTATCATCTGTTTACCACTCATTCTTTCGTTCTATCTTTCCAAAATATGCTTTTTACCAATCTATTTCGCCTAATCCATACTGTTTTAAATAAGCGTTGCAACGTGAAAACTGATGCTGACCGAACCAACCGCCTCTATTTGCCGATAATGGGGAAGGATGTACTGATTCGATTATACAATGTCGATTGGTATCTATCAATCGTTTTTTCGAACGAGCAAAACCGCCCCAAAGCATAAACATAACATGCTCACGATGATTACTTAATGCTGCTATCGCAGCATCGGTAAAGTTCTGCCAACCTAAAGCTTGATGACTATTGGCTTCGTGTGCACGTACTGTAAGTGTTGCATTAAGTAATAGTACACCTTGTTTTGCCCATCGTGTTAAATCTCCAGATGTAGGTATAGGTTTACCAAGATCGCTGTGTATCTCTTTATAAATGTTTTGGAGCGATGGCGGAAGCATTATTCCATCTGGCACAGAAAAGCTTAACCCCATTGCTTGTCCTAGTTCGTGATAAGGATCTTGTCCAAGAATAACCACTTTAACTTTATTGAACGGGCAAAGATTAAAAGCATTGAAAACAAGTTTTGCTGGTGGAAAGCATAGACCATTCTTATATTCGTTGCGCACATTTTCGGTGAGTTTGGCAAAGTAAGGTTTCTCAAATTCGTTTTTCAAGTACTGTTTCCACGATGCTTCAATATCTATCATAGCATTCATTTTAGATACAATTCAGCCCTATCAGATATTGTTCCGATAGGGCTAAACCATTGTTTTTATCTTTATTTATCTTCAATCAAGCATTCACCAGTCATCTCTTTGGGTTGCTCTAAACCCATAATATGGAGAATAGAAGGTGCAACGTCAGCTAATCGTCCAGACTTTACACGTGCAGAATTGTTATTGGTAACGTAGATAAATGGTACTGGGTTTAGCGAGTGTGCTGTGTTTGGCGTACCATCTTCGTTCAACGCATTGTCTGCATTACCATGATCGGCAATAATAATTGCTTCATAATCGTTAGCTTTAGCAGCCTCAATAACCTCTTTTACACATGTATCTACTGCGTAAACAGCCTTTGCAATGGCATTCATCACACCAGTATGACCAACCATATCACCGTTAGCGAAGTTTACAACAATAAAGTCGTACTCTGCAGTATTGATTGCTGCAACTAACTTATCCTTTACTTCGAAAGCACTCATCTCTGGTTTCAGGTCGTAAGTTGCAACTTTTGGCGATGCCACTAGTATACGATCTTCGCCTTCGTAAGGTTCTTCTCTACCACCATTAAAGAAGAAAGTTACGTGTGCATATTTCTCAGTCTCAGCTGTGTGCAATTGCTTTTTACCTAATTTACTTAGGTATTCGCCAAGCGTCATAGTTACATTCTCTTTTGGAAACAGAATGTGTACACCCTTAAAACTAGCATCGTATGGTGTCATACAATAGTATTGCAAATCCTTTATGGTGTGCATACCTTGCTCTGGCATATCTTGTTGTGTAAGAACGTAAGTAAGTTCTTTTGCACGGTCGTTACGATAGTTGAAGAAGATAACTACATCGCCTTCGCCTATTGTTCCATTTACGTTAGCATTGTTAATGGGTTTAATAAACTCGTCGGTAACTCCGTCGGCATAACTCTCTTCTACTGCCTTTACCATATTAGTGGCTTGTTTTCCTTTAGCCTCAACCAGCAGATCGTAAGCCTCTTTTACTCGCTCCCAACGTTTATCGCGATCCATTGCATAGAACCTACCAACGATAGATGCTATGTGTGCTCCATTGGCATCGCAAGTTTTCTGAATATCGGCAATAAAGCCTGCGCCACTCTTAGGATCGGTATCACGACCGTCCATAAAGCAATGTACATAAACTTCTTTTAAGCCATATTCTTTGCCTATTTCTATTAATTTGTGCAGATGGTTTAGCGAAGAATGTACGCCACCCGTAGAAGTCAAGCCCATAAGATGCAACTTCTTGCCTGTTTTCTGTGCGTAGCTGTAAGCGCTAATTATTTCTTTGTTCTTCAGTATATCGCCATTTTCGCAAGCTTTATTTATCTTTACCAAGTCTTGATATACAACTCGTCCAGCACCAATATTAAGGTGCCCAACTTCCGAATTGCCCATTTGACCGTCTGGTAAACCTACATTTTCGCCTGATGCTTGTAGCTGTGAGTGCGATGAGACTGCATTTAAATAATCTAAATAAGGTGTTGGTGTATTGTAAATAACATCTCCTTTACCATGTTTCCCGAGACCCCAGCCATCGAGAATCATCAAAAGTGCTTTTTTTCCCATAATCATTTTTATTCCTTTAATACCTATTTTTATAGATTGCAAAGATAATAAAAAACTTAGAATACACAAAATATTAACACTTATCAGCTATCTTTTTATTGTTTTGCTTATGGCATTTACATTTATAAGAGCATAGTGTATAGCAAATAGCCCCAATGTGCTACTAATGCTGCAGCAAAACCTCCTATGGTGTGAGAAAGAATGGCTTTTGAGGTTAGTTCGCGATAGCCTATTGTGTCGAGCATAGCTGTGTGTGTGCTAAGAAAACCACTCCAACACATACCCATGCCTGTAAATACTGCAATAGCGTTTCCGTCTATCCAACCGTGCGAAAGAAAGTTTGGAACAAGACTTAATGCTGCTCCCACTGCTCCGAGTGCTGTAATGGGAAAGGCTACTTGGTGTGGGTCGGTAAAACCAAATAAAGGTTCTAATAGCCAATTTAAATAGTTGGCTGCTTTGGGTAATACGGCTATGCCTTCGTAGGCAGCACCTGTAAATTCACCGCTTTTACTTGGACCGAATGTGAGAATCATTACGAGGGTAGATATAATAAGTACTCCAGGAATAATGGCTACGCCTACATCTACACCTGTTTTACCTCCATCGAGCAGCGAATTAAGTGTGCGTAGAAATACAGATTTCTCTTCTTCGTGTAGTGGGCGTTCTACTTGTTTTTCGAATGTTTCTGCATCGAGTGCGTTTTCGGTGAGATACTGTGGATACGCCTTTATTACAAAGTGCTGCATACACCGTGTTGAAACAATGCACCCTACACAAGCACCAACAAAGCCTATTAGTGGTTCTGCAAAATAGCCTTGCCCCAGCATAAATACAATAACAATAAGTCCCATACCGAATGCGGTTCCAAAGTTTGTGAGCGATATGTATTGGTACTTTTTAAAGTATTTGCTAAAGTGTTTGTCTTGTGCTAATGTTATAATTGCAGGGTTGTCTGAAAGGAATGTTAATATGGCTCCGAGCGATGCTACGCCTGGAAGGTGAAATAACGGGCGCATTAATGGGCGTAGAATTTTTTCTATAAGGTCTACTACGCCAAATTCTACAAGGAGTTTGCCTAAGGCGCCTGTAAGTACACAGATTGCCATTAGGTAGAAACAAGTGTTCAATAGCAAGTCGTGTGCTGTGTGCATTATGGTGTTAAGCATTGGGGCAACGCCCATTACCCAGCCTATGCTACCGAATAAGGCAATAATGATTAGCAGACAAATTATACCGTTGGGCAATATCTGCTTTGGCTTTTTAGCCGTTTCGTTCTGTTCGTTTTGTTCCATTTTGCTTAGGATTTTATATCATTGGTTTTTATTTTGGGTGTAAAATTACAATTTTTGTTGTGAATATAATATAAATGTATGGAGAAATTTAAGAAAAATGAGCATTGTAGGATATTGGCGGATAGCTTATAAGTAATATCTACAATTTACACACAAACTAAATGGAATATTCTGATGTTTGTGTTGCTTTCGTCTCAGATATCTGTCAGCTTCGTTTTAGATATCTGTCAGTTTCGTTTTAGATGTCTATTATTTGCAAATTAGATATCATAACAAGTTACAGCCGTTATTGGGTTATATTATAATACGTAAAAGGTGTTTATTAAGATGATGAATATGTTCTTCTCCATTCTGTAATATTTTAATGTAAGTGTTGTTATAAGCATCTAAAAAGAGATATGTTGTTAGGTGTTTCTGTATGTTGCAAAGATAGTTTGCTTTAGTGTTATAATTCAAAATATTGAATGAGGCAATACGAATGTAGTTATAATGTTGTAAGCCATTGGTGGTGTTTTTACACATTTGTTTGTGTAATAATACGAAAAAGCTCGCAAGCATTTTTTTTATAGCTTGCGAGCTTCTATGGTGCATAGTTTATGCCTATATTCAGCTAATGATTTTGGTTAGAACATTTAAACTCTTTATAGACTTCTATGCGTTTTGTTATTTAGTGCCTACCTATTTGCTCCAATTAGTGCAATATGGGTCGTCATTATCGTCTCCCTCATCTTCGTTGTAGTCGAAAGTTGTAGGCTTCGCTCCAACGGGACCGTCTAGAGGAGATGTTCCATCAACACCAGGACTGGCTGTTATCATAAGGTTCTCTATAGCGAGAATATTTATATTAGTTAACGGTGTTGTATACTCTTTGTGTGTCATAATATTTCCTTTCTTACTTAACAATAACTTTTTTGCCGTTTTCAATGTATACTCCGTGTTGCGGTTTTGCTATGCGCTGACCGTTTAAATTGTAGTAAACATTCTGTCCTGTTGTTCCGTTTGCAGTGTTATTAACAGTTGTAATACCAGTTGTTTCGTTATTATCGTCGAACACGAAAGCAACTTTTGCACCTGCTGGTACACCGCTAATTTTAGCGTATGCTTTATGTACAGGCATATTCAGTGCACTTGTTACCTTCATAAAGATGCCCCGGTTAGCAGCTATAACATATATTGGGTCTGCACCCACTGCAATAGCCTTATCGCGAACGGTAACTCCGTACATCATATTATTAGTAATGGTATGTGGTGTTGCATCTTCTTCACCAATGGCATAGTAGAAATCGGTTGGTAGAGCTTCAGCATCCATAACTTTCAGAAGAGTACCAGTTTCGGCAGGTATATAGCTATAGTTTCCACTTACACCACCGTTTTCGTCTACACTTGTCATTTTCACATGGTAGGTAGCATTACCATAATCGCCACCACCAGCATCAACGCGCACTGGTGCTATAAAAGCAGCTACTTTGCCAGAGCCATTTTCTGCATTATAGATACCAAAGTCTGCATCGAATTCGCGTGCGAACGTACCATACTTTTTAGCTATTGCAGGCGCACCGGCAGCACCTATATAAGGTATTTTATAGCTTATTTGTGAAGCGTAACGCTCCCAACCAGCGTGCTCGTGATCTTCGTCTTTATAGTGTGTAAGAGCAGTCTTCTTTACATAAATCTTCAAATTAGGGTTAAATTCACTATAAGTGTTCCCATATTCCCACTTGGTAGAACTCATATCCTTTGTAGGGTTGAGGCTTGTAAAGAATATGCTTTCTACAGTAGATGTGCCGTCTGCTTTTTTGAAAGCATCAAGCCCTACATAGTCGAGCGTATTTCTAAAAACAATCTCCTTTATGTTTGTTGTGTTCTGTTTCATTGCATAGTCGCCCCAAAGACGCACTTCGTACATCTTGTCATGGTCGTCTGCATTCTCCACTGTATTTGGAACAACGTAGGTGTACACATCTGCTTTCACATCAACCACCATAACAGCTTTATTAGATAATGGGAAGAATTCAGTAGAGCCATAGCCCTGTCCGTTTGTCTCTTTAAAGAACGAAATGCCCACTTGCTTAAAATTCTCCCAGAAGTGATCGGCGGCAAAGGCTGCTAGTGCTTCTTTACGAATGCTTATTTGAATGTCGTGTGTATTAACATTGGCAGGATTAAATGCCGATGGGTCGATGTTAGTGATAGGAGTTTTTCCTAAGAATGCAATGGTGTTTAACTTTGCAGTACGGTCGAAAGCAAACTTATCTATCTTCTTAACATTCTCTGGTATGGTAATATTCTCTAACGCTTGTACGTAGTAGAAAGCTTGCGTACCAATTTCTTCAAGTGTTGGAGGGAGCAAGGTGTAATAGGTATTAGCCTTTGCAGGTGGGAACGCTTTCAACACTTTCTTATCTTTGCTAAGTAAGAATCCATCAACGCTAGAATAAGTAGCATTGTTCTTGTCTACTGTAAACTTCTCTAGCTTTGCACATTCCTGGAAGCCTGTTGGGTCTATACTGCTAACATTCTTTGGAATAACAATCTCTGTTAAGCTCTTGCAAGTGTTAAATGCATCTTTCTCAATAGTAGTTACAGAAACAGGAAGTTCTATTCTTTTCAAAGCACTTGCTCCTTGGAAAGCTCCTTCGCCAATAGTTTCAATAACTGAAGGTTCTTCAAAAGTAACCTTCTCCATTGACGAATTACCATCGAACGCACCACGCTGTATAGTCTTTATTGTCTTTGGTATGGTAAACTCCTTTAACTTTGTATTGCCTCTAAATGCACCTTTCTCTATGGTCTCCAGCTTTGTTTCGCCTAAGAATTTAAACTCTTCTAAATCTGGGTTATTAGCAAACGCATCGCTTCCAATGGTCTTTAAATTAGAGTTAGCTTCTACCTCTACGCTCTTTAGCTTAGTTGGACTAAAAGCACTCCAACCAATTTCTTCTACAGAAGCTGGAATTGTGAGTTTCTCTAATCCTGTTCCATAGAAAGCAAATGTTCCAATCTTTTTAAGTGTAGCCGTAGGCTCATATTCTATTTCTTTTAAAGAAGCCGCACCCTGAAATACGTCGTTTCCTATTTCTTCTAAACCAGAGTTGAATGTTATCTTAGTTAATTTCTGCGCATAATAGAATGCACGATTGCGAATTTTCTTTGTATTAGGGTGTGTTGTGTATTCGCCTGTTCTACCAGATGGGTAAAGAACCAATTCGCTAAAGTCTTTTGTGTATACTACGCCTTCTGCATCAGCTGCGTAATAAGGATTTCCTGCATCTACTTTAAAATCTAAAAGGTCGGGATTTCCGCTAATAGCACCGTCAGCAATCTCTTGTACTGAAGCCGATATTTCTATATTTCTTAGATTGCGTACAGAATAAAATGCACCTTCTTCAATTGTCTTTACATCTTTAAGTTTTACGGCTGTAATGGTTTGAACTTGTGCAAATGCACCCTTTGCTATTGTTTCTACACCAGCAGGAATTTCGTAATAGTTTCCTTTAGCCTTTGCATGAGTAGGGTCTATAGATGTTGGCGCATCGTAGTTAGCGTCTACAATACCGCCTTTATTGTTAGGATAAGCAATAAGTTTCTTGCCATCGCTTGTTACAACAACGCCATCAATATCTTTAAAAGCTGTGTTACCACTGGCTACTTTTATTTCTTTTAGATTGGTTGCACTGGTAAACCCATTAGCCTCGTTGGTGGTAGGAAGCTGAGTTAGCGTTGTTGGGAGATTTATGCGCGTAAGTGTTGCTGCACATTGGAAGCCATTTGTTGCAATGCCAACAACGCCTTCGGGTACTGTAAACTCTTCTCCGCCTACACCGTAAGCTGTTCCTTGTTTTGCAACAGGATAGCTAATTAAAAACTTTCCTTCGGTTTTATTCTCGTAAAGCACGCCATCTGTTGCCGAATACTTTGCACTTCCGCTTTCTACATTTATAGATGTTAAGCCTTTCATTTGCGAAAATGCACCGTCTTTAATGTCTGTAACGGTGGCTGGAATGGTGATACTTGTAATGTTGTTTCCTTTAAATGCGTTTGCATTAATAGTAGTTACACTGTTAGGTATTGAAACAGATGTGGCATTGGGCACCGTACTGTTGGCATCAATTGCAGTTACATTGAACGTGTACTGGTTGTTTTCGTCTGCTACAGTAGATGGAATGGTGAGTGCTCCCGATAAGTTAGACGAAACAAATTTCACTTCGTACTTAGCGGGCTGTCCGTCGTGTGCTACGTCCATATACGTAACCTCGTACGTAATGCCATCTCTTGTAATCTTGTTGCCCACAATTAGGGCGCTTGCATTAGTTGCATATAACATTGCAAGCAATGCAAAAAGCATAAATCTAATTTTCTTCATGATGTGCTATTATAGTAAGTTATATTTTTCTTTCCTCGTCTATATTAGAGTTCCAATTAATCTATATTACAGTTCCAATTAATCTATACGATAGTTTCAATTATCTATATAATAAGGTATATTAAGCCTACTGTTACTTTCGTTGTGTGGCTTTGTGCCCTTAATCGGACGGTTCTATAATTTGTTTCTCTATAGTGTGTCAAGGTGTTTGCAACCTCTTTACATTATATCTTCGTTTAAATTGCTTCCAAATCTTCCTAAACTCAAATAGGAATAGTAGAATTTACGAATGCAAAAATATTGCTTTTGTGCTAACAGGCTGTTGTCTTATTATTCATAATAGTTTCTTTTTTATATGTAAAAGTTGCTGTTTCGTCAATATAATTGTTCATTTATTCGAACTCAAAGCGGCATTTAACTTTTGTTGGTTATTAAATTATAATATTATCATATTTTTGTTTACACCATTCTTTCTATATTTCTTGCTATTTTTCGTTTTCTTGTCGGCTATTTTACTTGCCTTTCAAACTTGTTCTAATCTGCAATGCTTTCAGTATAAAGAAAAGCTATCTGCTCAACAAAAATTTAAAATATGCCATACTGCTAATAGTTTGTTTGGGTTAAAACGCAATGCGCAATTATGCTTGCATAACATTGTTAGTAGTGTCTCGTAACATTTTCTTTATGCTATCGTATTGTTCTCTTCAGTATCAGATGGTTTTATTTACACGTAAGTAGAGTTTTACTTACACGTAAGTAAAGTTCTACTTACACGTAAGTAAAGTTTTACTTACACGTAAATAAAACTATGCCAGTATAGATATACCATTATATAATGCGAGTAAGAATATGATTGTATTATAGTGTAAATTGTCTCTTTCTTATGCGAGGAGGCAGTCGGTAGCTAAGAATTAAAGGATATATGGGGAAACACAAGGCAATGAAACTCATTATCATCGACCGCAAGTAATAGGAGTAGCACTGCTCCACACGTCTGTGGTCTTCAATGCATTGCAATAGGTTGCCCATCAGCTTGGTGTCGAAGAACTTCATCGGTAGTTTCATCAGCTTGATGAAGAAGTCTGATATGAGCGAGATGTTGATACGGGTGGAGATGTGCAGGAGTATCTTGGAGCGGATAAACTCAATGGCTGTACGGCTGAAGAGGAGCATCATCTCAGCCAGCAGCACCAGCCACACAGACCCGATGTCCTTTCCCCCGATACCCGTGTCTACGATGGCCTGCGTGAGAAACGGGAAAATGAGTTGCAGCAGCGAGCCGAGCAACAAGCCAAGTATCAACTGCGTGAAGAAGCGTTTGTACTTCTTGAGATAGTTCCAGAGAAATTTCACTCGCCTTTGAGTCGGCACTGCTTTCGTGTCGTTTTGAGCATAAAACTGTTCTGTCGGTTCAAGAAGAAGGGCAATACCTTTCTCCTCGCCATTGGTCTTAGTACTCACCCAATGCTCGCAGAATTCCTCCTTAGTATAGGTTATAAGTCCTTTTCCAGGATCTGCCACATAAACTTCATATCGATTACCTCTGCGTTTCTTTATCTTATAAACAACCACAAAGTGGTTCTGGTTCCAATGAATGATGCAAGGTAAGGGAACTTCTGACGTAAGCGTATCAAAACTCAAACGACCACCGATAGTTTTAAATCCTATCTCCTCTGCTGCTTTGCTGATACCAAGAAGAGACACTCCATCTTTGCCTAAGGAACAGATTTTCCGCAATTGCTCCTTATCAGCTTGCTGTCCATAATGTTTGGCTATCATTGCCAAACAGGAAGGACCGCAATCCATAGCATCTCGCTGTCGTTTTATTGCAAAACTCATTATTAAAATCAAAAATTATTATTATTTCTCTCCTTTAATGACGGATGATTCACTGCTTGTGTTGCTGTTTATGCGTTTTGAAGCCTCCTTGTATTTTTTACCATACGATAGGTTCAGCGTAAGGTTTAAACGTATAAGATTTCTTGTTTCATCAAGATATTCATAGCGTTTGTAAGGAGCCACGCTTGAATAGTTTTCTTGTGCGGAAATATGCTTCAAAGAAAACAGATTCAGCACATCGGCAGAAAGGCTGAGTTTATTTGTCTGATAGCCAAACGACAACATGTGGCCGTCTTCATACCGATAAAGCGTTTCTCCCCAAAACCTGTCCTGCACATTCTTGCGAAACTGCCATCTCATAGTGAATTGTTTATAGTAAACAGAAACCTGACCTCCATAGTAGGGTATTGTTTTGCGGTGAGTGTATTGATTGCCATTGCTTTTATAAAATTTCAAGCCGGTATAAACTTTGAACGACAGCAGATTGCCAAAAGGCTGCCCTCCATATTCAAATTCCGCATTATAGTTCTGAAAATTCTTGTGGTTTTCCATGGTTCTGACTACCTTTTTATTATCCAGATATGTGCATTCCATGATTGGCGACTTTGAATATGTTTCATTCAAGTAGAGAGCCAATGCTGTTTTTGTGAATTTATAATTGAATACCAACGCATTATAGAAATCAATCTGCGGCTTGAGATTAGGATTACCTCGCTGTATCTGTATAAAATCTATTTCCTGTGAATAGTCAGAAATAGCCGAAAGTGTAGGCATTATATTAGAGACCGACCCCTGATAACGAAGTTCAATTTTTGGAGAAACGGTATAACGGACGAATAGCATCGGACGAATCGTAAAGGTGCTTTGTTTCTGTTCTCCCACATGCATCCATCGCTGGTTCAGTCCAATGCCCACTCGGCAATAAAGTTCGCTCCATGCCTTTCCCCATTGTGCATAAGAATAAAGGTTGGCCTGGCGTTGGTCTGTGTGATGCTCCTGTGTCATATCGTTTAGGACTGAATTGTAGTCGCTTTTGGTAAACTGCTGGTTGAAGTTTGCTCCAATGGTCAAAGTTCCCCAATTCTGCCTGTTCTCGTATAATTGCGACAGCGCATAGCCTTTTTGAATCTCACGGACATTACTGCAGAATTGGTTGGATTCACTTTCGTTGTCTGCCTCCTGATACAGACGGTTGTATTTCCCTTTGTTGTATTGACCAGAGAGATTCATTACATATAGTTGATTTTCTCCTATGGGCAACTGTATATATAGTTGCGAATAAGGATTTGTGGCCGATGATTTCGCATTGTCGTATAAGTTGAGTGCTGTCCCTTTATAGTGCAAATCACTGTTCCACTCTTTATACGGTGCATTTTGGATGGCTGTCCCCAGTGAAAAGTTAATTATTTTCTTGTTCTCCTGATAGTTGTAATTGAAATGTACGTTGTGATTGTCGTATCTGTATCGTCTAGGATGCCCCAGTTCGGTTCTCGAAAAGTTCTCATTTTGCAGATTAAAGTCCTCTTCATATTCCCTGCTGAGGTGTTTCCAATTGCGGTATGCCATATTGTAGTCTAATGAAAACTGGCTGTTCCTGCGGTTGAATTTCAAGGAAATGTAGTCCTCTCCGAAACTCGTTAAAAGCCCCTGCCATAAAGAAAGGTAAACCCTTGCGCCAACTTTGTCGTTTTTGGTAATAAAATCCAAGACCACGTCTGCATTGCCATACCGTGCTTCCGGCGTGTCGTGGTATTCTACGCGCTGTATAATTTCTGGGGAAAGTGCAGCAATTTCAACGGCTGATACCTCCCTTCCGTTAAGCAATGTCTTAACGCTTCCGCCACCGTTCAGTGTCAGGCTTTTTGTGAGTGGGTCAACATTTATCCTCGACAGGTTCATCTTGTCAAGCATAACCATAGCGTCAGGACTGTTTCTTTGAAATTCATTGGGGAAAATTCTCTTGCTTCCATTTTGAAAACTTATGCTGTTTCCCACAACGGTAACTTCGTCCAACGTAGTAAGACTTTTTTTAAGGAACATTGTCCCAATGTTCAGATCCTTTGTTATGCGGTCTATCTTTATTGTGTCAGTAGTATATCCGATATGTGATGCAACCACATAATAAAAATTGTTTTTTGCGAGATTTGAGAATGAAAACATTCCTTTCTGTGTTTGTACGGCAGAGACAACCGTATGGCTTTTGGTGTACAGCTGTACATTGGATTTAAGGGTGTCACTATTCTCGATGAGGACTTTTCCAATAATAGAATACTGCGCATTTATTTTGCTAAATGTGCAAACTATGAACGCGAACAAAAATAGTCTTTTCATATAGATTATATTAAAATTTCAGATAGAAGGTGTTTTAATCCTCAGTTTATCCAAATGTAAACAAATAGCATAAACCGCATAAAATCTTTTTCAAAAGCCATATAAGGGTCTTTGTCAGGATTGTCGTGTGTTGCTTCATACTCAGGGTCATAAAATTTGGATACCAATGCAGGTGAGGTCAATTCTGATGCCACGCATACAGCTTTTTGATGCAGTCCTGCAAGAATATTGCTATAGCATATTTTCAATGCCTGCAATGAGGTAAGGCATACACCTGCAAAGCAATTGGTCGGGTGTGCTTGTCCCACAAGCCAATAATGTCAGGTCATTTGGAATTTGTCTATTCTCAAACAGCCCACATACGGCTTCTTTTGCCAATTCTGCATTCGAGTGTGTTAGGCTTTGGGTTTTGTCCAACCCGTAATATCTTGTTTTGATGCCATTTTGTCTAAGGACAATGGAACGAACCCTTGACGGATTTCCACCAATTTTCCCAATATAGTCCTCCATATCCTCATTGACGATGGGAGAATTAGGAAGATATGCCGATACGCTATTGATATATACTGCTTTTTCCATAGGAATATTATTTGGTTATTAAATAGTATATTGTGTATATTTGCTCTTTCAATTCGGAAATGGAAAGTTGGCTGCTCAATGCACTTCTGTATGACAATCCAAGATATATATTTCTAATGGAAGATATAATCTTTTCTGTTTCCACAGTTTGAGTAATCTCT
>QWCZ01001201.1_pt1 | contig 20606 bp, 17 predicted proteins | sample 1972651 | NCBI WGS metagenome assembly QWCZ01 (sample SAMN09866695, study PRJNA288562) | Human oral metagenome isolate pre1_saliva, whole genome shotgun sequencing... | isolation source: mouth | host: Homo sapiens | place: USA: California
CTATTGGGGGATGCGCGCCGCCTACGTCGTGCTTGTCGTTGGTGCAGTCTTCGCTGTCTACATCAACGGGGTTGCCAACGGTTGGTGGCACGCGTGGGGCGAGAAACCCACCGTCGCAGCCACAACGACGCCCGCCGCCAGGCCCGCACCATCCGCGTCGAGTTCCACCGAGGCAGCCATGTCGGGCGGCTACCAGATCGGACCCGACGGCGTCCTGGTGCGCCCCGCCGAACACGCCGCATCCACCTACACCAAACCAGAACTACCCGAAGAAGCCAAAGAAAACACCGAGAGGGGCGCAGAACTCGCAGCCGAACACGCCTTCTCACTCCTCATATTGGGGATACGCAACCATTCGCAGACATCACGCAGGTTGGCGACGGCTTCCGTGAGACTTATATCGGCAAAGTCAAGAAATCTTACGCGAGCGGTTGGACCTACGGCATGCACTCAAGCATCACACGGATCGTTAAAGTCGAGCCTGTATCAGAGCAAAAGTGGGGAGCGCAGCCCAACACTATTGGCGTACAGTTCAAAACCATAACAAGCAACGGGGTGACGTGCGTCAACCAAAAAATATCCACTGATGAGAGCGAATACGGGTCTAGCGTCACCTTATTCATGACATGGAAGAACGAACACTGGGTTGTCACTGACGGGGATATCAGCAATGATAAATAAAATCCGTTCAACGCTCGCTTTTGCCTCTCTTGTTGCGACTGCACTTTTGTGCGTAAACGTATCTTCAGCGGCGGGCGACGACAATACTGGAGGTTGTGCAGATAATCCAGACGCGAAGCTTGGATTCTGCGTCACAGCTGATGGAGATAAAGCTGAAGCAAGATATTGGAAAACTGATGAAAACGAATCGGAAGGAAATCCAGCTGCCAGCGATCCATCCACGCTCGATGATCAGCGCCCAAAAGAGACAGCGCAGGCAGCAGTTGCTCCTGAGGTGAAAATGGGCTGGCATTGGGAAGCATGTATCCTGACCGCCATCGGTAAGGAAGCCAACAGTCGCATCGCCTCGGACTATGAGTGCGACTCACCGCCACCTACCAATGACAAACAAGAACAGCAAGATCCCGGTCGGCAGCCCACAACGGAAGAGATTCTTTACGCGGCCGCAGCTGTGATCCACGCCGACGGCGCTGGCCTGTATAAGCGACCGTTGGGGGTTTCCTACACGAATAAGTTCATTCCCACGATTGTCGCGGTCACCAGCCCCACCCAGACCCACGTCATCAACCTGCTGGGACGCGACATCACGATCACGCTCACCGCCACGAACTACGAATGGAACTGGGGTGATGGCACCCCCAACATGGTCACCACCTCCACAGGATCAGTCTGGTCCGAGGGCATGGATTTGAACACCGACCCGAACCTGATCCGCCACTACTACACTCCGCCCCAAGGCTGGCGCTCCATGCTCGATGGTCCCTACCCTCACGAAGACCGAGACATCACCCTGACCACCACGTGGAGTGGAACCGCCACCAACCCCTTCACCGGGGAAACCCAAACCATCAATGGGCTCGTCACCACCACGGAAACAACCGGCAAGTTCCCCTTGTCCCACCTGGTCATCAACAACACCGACACCTGGGAAGAAAAACAAGGCCACTAGTCACAGGTTGATCCGCACTGTGCCCATTCTGCATGAGGTGGAGTGTGGTGCAGTGGTCCGGTACGTCGTCAAGTCAGTCGGGAAGGACTGCGAATCGCTCGTTCACGCGTTGGCAGTATCCTTCGCCGATCTCGGTCAATGCTTTGATTGTTCGATAAATTTCAGGGTTTTGTTCCGTCGGCATGTTGTGACCACGTCCGTAGTAATTATCAAGGTTCTTGTTTAGGCGAGCATTGAGCTTCCGCACCTCATGCACTGAGTGTTCGAGCATTCCTTCGCTATTTACCAGACGTAGATAAGTGTAGAGGAGGGTGGAATAGTTGTGTACGATAAGTTTTTTGTAGCTCTTTCCCAGTGAACTCTTCCTAACAGATTTGGAAGCGGGGTTGCGTCCGCATAGCCACATGCCTTGACGAAGAACTTGATTGTCGAAAGGGGTTTCCTGATCTGTACCTGCCGCGTGTACGGGAGCGGGAATGTGTACCTTCGATAACAAGCAAGAACCGTGAGATACGGCGTTGCGCAGCTTTCGCACAATGAATAGGAGATGTTCGAGAGGTGCTTCCTGTCCCTTGATATGGCAGTATGACGAGTATAGGCGTGCCTGGGAAGCGAACGTTCCGAGTTCCCACCAATGCCATAGGAAGCGATCAGTTCCGCAGTGCTGCAATAAATCTTCAACGTATGGATTGGAGGGAGCTGGCGTCTGTTCTGCGTGCCAACTCACCCCTGATTCTCGAAGGATTCGATCTGCCATGCCCGGATCGTTTTCCTCCATGAGTTGGGCGTTGAGCCATACTTTCAGCGCGTGTTCGATGGCCAGACAGTGGTCGAGGCACAGACGGCTCAATGCGATGTCCATTCGCGATAGTTCGACGAGATGTGCGAAGTCGCAGGAGAACTTTCCGTCATCGCCGCGCCGGTAGTTATGTCTGTAAGACTTGAGCTTGTAGTAGTACGTGTTCTCTCGAAGGAACGTCCGTGCATCATCCTCCGACATGATGCTGAATGTGATACCGGATTCTCGGAGATGGTTTATCTGCTCATCTAATCCGTAATGGCGCATGCGTTCATCACCTTCGAAGTTGCGCAGTAATAAAAAGGAGGGAATGCGACCAGAATGATCGATCCCCTCCCGACCCGGCCCGGCGAACCAGGCTAAGCCTACGTTGTGCGTCGATAGTAACACTCAGGCCCCGGTGTCTGTCAAGGCAAGGCAGTACGTGTACGCGGATTGATGCTGGGTGTGTGGTGCTGCGTGCAACGGGTCCTACGCCACCACCATGGCCGCCGTGCCCGCGCACATGAGGGCGAGGCCAGCCAGGTATCGCCGCGTGAAACGCTCGTGAAACACGGCCGCCGAGAAGGCAACGGTGACGAGAATCGACAGCTTGTCGATGGGGACGACGACCGATGCGGGCCCGTCTTTCAGCGCGTGATAGTACGCCAACCACGACGCGCATGTCGCGGCACCCGACGCGATGATAAAGGCCAGCTCGCGCGCGGGGATCGACCGCACCTCGCGAATACGCCCCTGCCATGCCACGATCACCCACGCCATGGCCAGCACGACGAGCGTGCGCACCGCAGTTCCCAGCGTCGGATCGACCCCGGAGATACCGACCTTGCCCAAGATCGACGTCAACGCGGCGAACAGCGCGGACGCGAGCGCGTACGTGAGCCAACTTCCGCCCCGGCGCAGGGCGAGCGGCAGCCCAGAAAGGTCGTCGGGGTCGACCATGAGTAGGGTCCCCGCCGTGATTACAACGATCCCGACAACACTCCAGGCGGTCACAGGCTCGCTCAGCAGGATCAGGGCCAGGAGGATCGCCAGGACCGTCGACAGCTTGTCGATGGGGGCCACGCGGGATACGTCGCCCCGCGCGAGGGCCGCGAAGTAGCACAGCCACGAGGCCCCGGTGGCCAGGCCCGACAGGATGAGAAACAGGAGCGACCGCCCGTCGATGGTGCCGAGGGATGACGCCGATCCGACCATGGCGGCCATGCCCCACGCTCCTGCCGCGACGACGACCGTTCGTAGGGCCGTCGCCACTGTGGAACTCGTCGTCGCCACCCCAGCTTTCGCGAGGACCGACGTCAGCCCCGCAAACAGGGCGGACAAGCAGGCGGCGAGTAACCACATGAGACTAGAGTAGGCCCGTTCCTGATGTTCTTGCACCCGAGCAAAATGACGGTGTGTCATGGGCGTCAGATCGCGAAAAAAGTAGGTTATAGTTGTTGACTATTCGCCTCTGTGTTGAGGCAACAACGCTATGTAAAGGAACAAGATGAGCGAAAACATCGACGAGCTTGGGGTCAACGGTGAATTCGAAGAAGACGGCCGGGAGATCGTGCTCGACACGAGCGGCGAAGCAGAACTCACGGGCGAAGTAGCCGAGGGTGTCGATGAGCTGCGCGAAACGATCGCCCAGCAGGACTCGGAGGCCGAAAAGTACGCGATTGAATTCCTCAAGAAGGTCGTGCGTATCCGCGGCGTGCGCATCACGAGGGATGAGTTCCTGTGTCAGGAGCTGCGCAAGCTTCACATGAGTGACGAGGCGATCGCGAGCGCGGTCGACTCGAATCCGGTGCTCGCAGGTGTGTCCTTGACCGATCTCGACAAGCTTGCTGACGGCATCATCTCCTTCGAGACGAACAAGTCCGCGGCGATGTCCTTCGCTGCGGGCATCCCCGGCGGCTTCGCGATGCTCGGTACTGTCCCAGCGGACCTGATGCAGTACTACGTGCACGCGTTCAGGATCATGCAGAAGCTCGCGTACCTCTACGGCTGGCGTGAGCTCCTCAGTGACATGGATGAGGTGGATGACGAGACGATCGGTGTCCTCGCGATGTTCTTCGGTGTCATGCTCGGCGTCGGTGGCGCGGCCCAGTCGCTGACGACGTTCGCGCGCTCGGTCGCGATGCCGGCGTTCCAGAAGCAGGTGACTAAGCAGGCCCTCACGAAGACCTCGTGGTACCCGGTGATGAAGCATTGCCTGCGTTTCATTGGCATTAATGTGACGAAGAAGAGCTTCGCGCAGGGCGTCTCGAAGGTTATCCCCGTCATTGGAGGCATCGTGTCGGGTGGCATGACCTTTGTGTCACTCCAGTCCCAGTCCACTCGCCTGAAGGGCCACCTGCGCGAGCTGCCGCCTCCCGGAGTCGACGCTGCGGTCTGGAAGCAGTCGGTCAGCGACGCGACCCCCGAGGACCAGGGGCCGGGCGTGCTGGATAGCGCCCAGCAGGCATTGGAGAGCACGACAAAGGTTGTTGCCGATGGTGCGACGAGCGCCGCCTCCGCCATCGCCGGAGGTGCGACGAGCGCCGCCTCCGCGATTGCTGATGGTGCGACGAGCGCCGCCTCCGCGATCACTGGCGGCGTCAAGGGGCTCTTCGGTTGGAATAAGTAGCATCTCGGAGACGAGGCCGGGGCTGAGGCGCGCTCATCCGTGAACTCAGCCCCGGCCTCGTGCATGAGGAGAGGCAGGTCCCACGCTAGAGTGTGCGTAGATGTCAGTGAGCTGTCGGCGGGCAGCGAGACGTGAAGGAGCGCAATGCTCGGCAAAATAAATGACTATGGAGTGGATGACGAGCTGCGTGGAATCACCGCTGAGCAGGCCTCGTCGGCGGAACTGCATGGACTCGACTTTCTAAAGAAGGTTGTTCGATTCCCGGGCGTGCGGATTAACCGCGATGAGTTCTTGCGCCAGGAGCTGACGAAGCTTCGCGCAAGCGAGGAGGTCATCGAGCGGGCGCTGGCCACCAGCCCCGCGCTGGCGGGTGTTCCGCTGCTGGCGCTCGACACCCTCGCAGACGAGACGATCACCTACGAGACGAACAAATCGGCCGCACTTTCCTTCGCGGCGGGTCTGCCCGGTGGCTTCGCGATGCTCGGCACGATCCCCGCGGACCTGATGCAGTACTACGCGCACGCTCTGCGGATCATGCAGAAGCTCGCTTACCTGTATGGATGGCGTGACCTCCTCGCCGACGTGGACGAGGACGATGAAATGCTCGGCGTGCTCGCGGTGTTTTTCGGCGTCATGCTGGGGGTCGGTGGAGCCGCCCAGTCGTTGACGTCTTTCGCGCGCATCGCCGCCAAAACCGCCTATCAGAAGCACGTGACCAAGCGGGCTCTCATGAGCATCACGTGGTACCCGGTCGTGAAGTACTCGCTGCGCGTCATCGGCATCAACATCACGAAGAGTAGCTTCACGAAGGGGGCCTCGAAGATCGTCCCTGTCATTGGCGGATTCGTGTCGAGCGGCTTGACCTTCATGGCGCTCCAGACCCAGTCAGCACGTCTGAAGGGTCATCTGCGTGAGCTGCCCCCTCCCGGCATCGACGCCGAGGGCTGGGCGCAGCACGTCCTCGACACGACCCCGGCGCGCGGCAAGCAGCTCGTGGCGGGCGAGGTCCAGGAAACCATGAAAGGAAAGGCGCGAGTCGTGATGGTCGGGGCGAAGAGCGCAGTGTCGGGTATCGCTGAGGGTGCCACGGGGATTGCGGGTGGCGTGAAACAACGCTTGCGGAAGGGGAAGTAGACGCTCACGCCCGAGGCCGTGGCTGGGAACCGCGCGGACTTGCTCAGCCCGACTACGGCCTCGTGTGTTTAACTCGCCACTGTTTGTCGAACGAGGACGCCCAATGCCCGGCAACCTGCCACCATATGCGGGTGAGTGACACGAAACAGAAGCCTCTGCATTCTTCGACGCAAGAGGCAGGGCCCCTGATGCTGCAGGCTTTCGCGTGGGACATGGCGCCGGATGCGAGCCACTGGCGCTACTTGGCACAGCACGCGCAATCGATCGCGGACCTGGGCGTCACGATTATCTGGCTGCCGCCCGCCTACAAGGGAAACTACGGTCTCAATGACGTCGGCTACGGCGTCTACGACCTGTACGACCTGGGCGAATTCGACCAGAAGGGCACGATTCCCACGAAGTACGGGACGAAGAACGAATACCTGGCCGCCATCGACGCCCTGCACGAGGCGGGGATCGCCGTGTGCGCCGACATCGTCCTCAACCACCGCATGGGCGCGGATGCGACCGAGATGGTGCGCGCGACTCCTATCAACCAGCAGGACCGCCATCAGGTGATCGGCGAACCCGAAATGATCGAGGCGTGGACCCGCTTCACGTTCCCGGGGCGCGGCGGCGCCTACTCGGATTTCACGTGGGACTGGACGTGCTTCCACGGCATCGACTGGGACCAGGCGACGCGGCGCAAGGGCCTGTGGCTCTTCGAAGGCAAGCACTGGAACGAGTCCGTCGACACTGAGTTCGGTAACTTCGACTACCTGATGGGCTGCGACGTGCACGTCACGGACCCGCGCGTCAGCGAGGAGCTGGACCGCTGGGGACGCTGGTATGTGGAGACGACCGGCGTGGACGCGCTGCGCCTGGATGCCGTCAAGCACGTCGGCTCCGACTTCTACGCGCGCTGGCTCGAAGACCTGCGCACCTCCACGGGTCGCCTGCTGCCCGCCGTCGGCGAGTACTGGAGTGGCGACGTGCGCGAACTCGAGGCCTACCTGCACGAGGTTCCCAACGCCATGCTCTTCGACGTGCCTCTGCACTACCACCTCCACCAGGCATCGGTCTCGGACGGAAACGTCGACCTGTCGCGCCTGTGGGAGAACACGCTGACGGCGTCGATCCCCGAGCTGTCCGTCACCTTCGTCGAAAACCACGACACGCAGCCCGGACAGTCCCTGGCCTCCACGGTGGCCTCCTGGTTCAAGGCGGCCGCCTACGCGCTGATCCTCCTGAACGAGGCCGGGGTGCCCTGCGTCTTCTGGGGGGACCTCCTGGGAACGCCCGAGACCGGCGACCTGCCCGCCGTGCGTGAGCTCCCTATCCTCATGGGCGTGCGATTCCGCGCCGCGATCGGCCCGCAGCACAGCGCCTTCGACAACCCGGACGTCGTCGGTTTCTCCCGCGAAGGTCGGGCGGATATGCCCGGCACGGGTTGCGCCGTCATCCTCTCCGACCGTTGCGCCGCCGAGAAAACCCTGTACGTGGGAACCCACCACGCGGGCGAGGAGTGGGAGTGTCTTATCGGAGGCCACCCGTCCGTGCGCGTCGCCGACGACGGTACGCTGACGGGCACCGTCAGTGACGGGGGCCTGAGCGTCTACGTGCCGCGCGTCTAAGCGTGACGCAGCCCGGGTCTCGTCGACGGGGACGAGGCCCGGGTCAGTGCGCGCTCGCGGATTACCGAAGCGGCGGCGCGTGACGGAGGGCAGCTACTCGTGCGCGGTACCCAACGCGAGTGCAATCGTTTGCGTCGGCACGATGAGCTGCAGCGGGGCGATGGGAGAGACCAGGGCGTCAACGTGATGCGTGTAGAAGTCGCGTGCGTGCTCGTCCTTGCAGTGGATGAGCAGCGCGGCGATTCCGAACTGGTCCGATGCCGCGAGAGTCCGGCGAAGCGCGTCGAGCAGGAGCGTCGCGCCCACACCCTGCCCCTGCACTCGGCGGTCAACCGCAAGCCTGGCCAGGAGCATGCATGGGATTGACCGGGGTCGGTGGGCAGCAAAGTCATCCGGCGACCACTCGCGCCGAATCGTTGCTGTCGCTAGCGCGTAGTAGCCGGCGATACGCCCGCTCTGCTGGCACACGTAGGTCACCGCGTTATTGGCCCGCTGGTTTTGCCTCGCATAGCGGTGAAACCAGGTGTCCAGTTCGTCGTTTCCACACGTGAAATCGCTGCGCTTGTCAGGGCGCGCCAACCGGCGGGGAGCATCGAGCACCGGGATCTCTAGTCTGTCCATGTCAGCGTCGATCCGATGGGGGAGGGGCGGGCGGCGAGTGCTTGGATTTTTGTCGTCGGAAGCGGCGCGTCCAGGGCCTCCAACAGGCGCTCGAAGTCCTCGTCTGTTGCGACGAACTCCGTGCGGTCCGCCAGCGCCTGATCCGCGCGTTCCAGGGCGGACGCGAGGACAAAATCGCTCAGCGACGTCTGCGCAGTGCTTGCGACATAGCGCAGCTTTTCCTCCTGCGCAGGCGTCAAACGCAGGTTGATGCGAGATGATTTTGTGGCAGTTGCGTGCGCAGACATGTCGCACTCCTTTCCGCTCGTACATACATTGTATGCCGGATCGGGGAGGGCGGCGACAGCTGAGCACATAACGAACCCGGGCCTCGTCGACGGGGGCGAGGCCCGGGCCAGTGCGTGCTCGCGGCTTACCGAAGCGGCGGCGCGGACGGGTTGGGGCGTTTACTCCTCCGTGCCGCCCAGCGCGGGGATGCGCTCGATCTGATCCTTGAAGAAAGACTCGGCACTCGAGATGAAACGATCAAGATTGACGAACAGCTGCGAGTCAGTCAGGCCCAGACGGGCAGTCACATACTGCTCGGCGCACAGGCGCTGACGGCCGTCGTCCAGAGCCGCGACGTAGACCTTGGGCCACGTCGTGGACGCGTTCCAGTCGTTACAAGCCTGCAGGAGACGCGAACGCAGCTCCATCGAGACCTCTTCGCGCACAGCACCCCACATGCTCACGTCCGCGCCGTCATTGACGACCGAGAACACGTAGAAGCCGTTCGTGAAACCCGTGTGCAGGCGGTTGTCCTTCACGTCGTAGGCGTAGTCATTCGTTTCGAAGAAGTCGACGAGGCGCTTGAGTTCGACGGGACGCACAATCCGGCGGCGATCAAGGGCACGCTTGCACTGCTCGATGACCTCCGGCGCGTGCTCGTTGGTCGGATCCATGGCGAGACACTGCTCGAGGTAGGTCAGCGCGCTCTCCTCCTCATCCTGCCAGTACAGGGCGGTACCAATGCGGTAGTACCACACCGGGTCTGCCATGCCCTCAGCTTCAACGCCGCGCAGCAGCTCGACGGCGTGCCCGATGAGTTCCTTGAAGGAATCCATGTATGGCTGCGCGTAGTTAATGTAGGCGCGCGCCAGCAGGCCAGTCAGCTCGTAGTCCAGCGACGTCGGCGCATCGCGTTCGATGAGCGCAATGATCTTCTGGTGTTCTTGTTCTTCATGCAGAGCATTGATCTGCGCGATGAGCTGTGAGCGCGAATCCACGGACGTTCCTCCCACGTGAGGTCATGAGTGAGTACCGAAACACAAGCATAACAGGGGAGAGGAAACGTCCGAGGGGCACGGGAGGACGCCGCTGTGTAGGGTGGAGGCGTGAAGGAAGAGGCTACGACTGAGGGACCTGCACCCGACGATACGCGTGCCCGCATGAGCGCTGCCGACGCGGCCCAATGGGACGAGATTCAGCAGTGGAAAGAGACGCAGATTAGTCCCCTGCGTCCTCGCGTCATTTCCCAGCGCCTGCGCGCCTACGCAATGGCACCTGTCAGGAAGGCAGTCAGGCTCGCGCGAAAGGTTCCCGGCGGCGCGGCCATCGCCTCGACGATGTCTTCGTCGGCGCTGTGTCTCATGGAGAAGGCGACGTCGGTATCCGAGGCCTCGGTGCGTCGCGAGCGCATTCTGAAGTCTTACCGAGAGGCGGGTTACGATGTTGAGCGGCTGGAGGATATCCGTAGCCTCGGTTTGAGCCTCGACCAGATTCGCCCGGTGAGGCCTCACCTGAAGATCGCGTATTCGAGCGCCGTGGCTATCGAAGGTGCACTGACCAGCGTCGTCGCGACAGGAGGTTCGGTCGCTGCCGTCCTCGGCCTGGGAATCATCTCGGCTCCCGGCATTGCGATCACGACCTTTGCGCTCGCCCTCGACATCGTAACGTTCCAGGGCGCTGCGACGCGCCTGGTCTCCCACACGGCGGCCTATTACGGCTACGACACGGTTGATCCCGCGGAAAACTATTTCGCCACGATGGTTCTCTCCCAGGCGATCGATCCGAAACGCGCTACCGGCAACCAGGTCGTCGAAAAGCAAACGACGTTGATCGCCGTCAACAAGGTCGTGCGTGACATCGCCAAGCAAGGGCCAATGGATGCCGTCGGGACCAACGCGATCTCGGCTGCCGTGAACCCCTTGGTTGCTTCCCTTGGCTCGCGCCTGGCGGGCATGAAGGTTGCCCAAATCGTGCCGTTCATTGGCATCCTCGTGGGCGCGTTTCTGAATGCCTCCCTCATGCGCACGATCGGCGACACGGCCGACCACCTCTACCGGGAACGTTTCCTCGCGGAACGCTACGGATACATTGACGAGGCCGGGGAAGACTCTACGGGTGTCGTGAGCGCCGCGGTGGCCGACGAAATCAGCGCCGATAACGCCTCACCCTGGAAGAGATAACAACCGAGGGGCGCTCGCACTAACGAACGCCCCTCGGGTCTCACACGTCAGTTCCGTGAGTTCCAGTTCTGCCAGTCGTCGTCCTGCGCGTCGACGGCGATCACCGGCATGTGCGCGGTAGCGCCGGGCGCATTGCCCTCGGGCAGCGCCTGTGCGGCCTCTTCTTCACCCTTCTGCTTGCGGCGCTTCGACCAGGGCCAGCGGCGCTTCTTCTGTGCTTGCGGCTCCGGACGGATCTCTTCGCTCCACGAGAACTGCGAGGTCCAGCTCTCCTGGAAGCCGCCGGATTGCTCGGGAGCCTGGGGTGCCGTGGGAACCTGCTGCGCGGCAGCGCCCTGATCTACCGGCGGGAAGGGCTGAGCGGGTGCCGTCGGCATGGGCTGCTGAGGTACCTGCATCTGCGGTACGGCCGGCACCGCAGGAGTCTGCGGTGCCTGCTGGGCTTGCGGGGCCTGCTGGGCTTGCGGGGCCTGCTGGGGTTGCGGTGCCTGCTGGGGTTGCGGTGCCTGCTGGCTCGCGGCGGGGGAGTACCAGTCGAAGGAATCCGTCCTGTCGAACTGAGGCATCTGCACGGTGGGCACGCCTTCATCCGAGTCATCCCCAAGGGACGAGGCTGGGGCGGGCATCGCCTCGGGCGCGACGGGTGGCTGCGGCGGGGCTTCGGGCGACGCGACGTGTTCCTGCTCAGGAGGTGCGGCCTGCTCGGGCGACGCGGCAGATGCTTGCTGGGTGGGGACCCGCAGCAGCTTGACGGTCGGGACGTCAACGTACTGAGGTGCCTCGGCCGGCGCTTGCTCGGGAGTGGGCGCGTCGACCTGCTCCGGCTGCACGGCGGACTGAGCGGGGGCAGGCTGCTCGGGCTGGGGATCTTGTGTGGGTGCGAGATCCGTCTGCGCCTCGGGCTTGTAGCGCGGGAGCTTGACGGTGAGCACGCCGGGGTCTTCGGGTGCTGCGGCGGACTCTGCTTCGGGTGTGGTGTGTGCCTGTGCCTCGGGCTTGAAGCGTGGGAGCTTGACGGTGAGCATGCCGGGGTCTTCGGGCGTCGCAGCTGGCTCAGCGGGTGTGGGGTGTGCCTGTGCTTCGGGCTTGAAGCGTGGGAGCTTGACGGTGACCAAGCCTGGGTCCTCTGGCGCGGCAGGAGCGGTCTCAGGCGCAGGCGCAGGAATGGGGGCTGCGGGTGCTGCCCCATGGGACGGCGCGACCGACTCCGGCTTGGGTGCCTCGACCGGCTCAGCAGCGGGAGCCGCGGCAGCTGCGCCTTGGTCGTCGTAGGTGCCGAACAACTGCGTCTTCGCGTCGGGATCTGAACCGCCAAATGTCGTGAGCAGTTCTGTCTTCTCACCCGACATGGAAGCGGTGCCGCCGACCACCGCGGCACCGCCCATCGGGGGCTGTTGCGGTGCGTTCTCGGGCGCTGCAGGGTTGGGGCCGCGCTGAGCGGAGGGGAACATGCTCATAGGAGCGCCGAGAGGCCGGCCGGGGGTGCCGCCAGCTGTGGGAGCGTGGATGGGCTGCTGAGGAGCAGCCGGGGCGGGACCCGTCTGTCGTTGCCAGACGAAGCCCGTTTCGCGCGGCGTCGGGCCACCGGGTGTCGCATCCTGCGCAGGGTAGGGGTTGTACGTTGCCCCCTGACCGAACTGAGCGGGACCACCAGTGTATGCCGAGGCCTCGGGCATACTGGGCCGTACCGGGAAAGGAACGCTTCCCTGGCTTGAGGGAGGGACACGCTGAGCCTGTGACTTCTTCTTGGCCTTCTGTGAACGCAAGGCGTAGACGATGAAGACGACCACCAGAACAAGGATGATGATGCTGATGATCAGGGCGGTCAATAGCCACAAAGATGGAGTCGACGATGCCTCCTCAGCGGCGGCACGCAACGGTGCGGCCACGGTGGCGCTGCCCTTGTTCTCCACAGAAAGGGCTGATGCCGCGTCAGTGAGGTGGACGTCCGTAGCCAGGACGGACGTCTCCGACAAAGGCGGGATCGCGGCTGCGTAGGCCCCTAACGACGGGGTCGACACGATGAATAGGGTCCCGAGCGTTGCGCACAGGGTGCGGAAAAGTCGCATGCAATCCTCCTGGATCTAGGTCACTCGATTATCGTCTGTTCGTGCGCGCAAAGCAATGGAGGGGACGGGGCCTGAGAATGTCTGACCGAACGTCAAGTTGGTATGCCTCGCATGTCAAAGAAAAAATCCTCTAACTGACAAGGTCTCCTGAGAAATCATCGCGTAGTATGACAACTGTCTACCTGACGTCAGGTTTTCGACCTTATTACGAGGTGCTATCCGGTCTAACAGAGGAGGGGTGCTGTGAAGTGTCGGCCCGCAACGAGTGCAGATATTCCTGAAATGACACGCATTATCACGGAAGGATTTCTTGACTATCCATTTCATCTCACGCTCAAGCCATATGTCTACCAGACGGAGCGTTACCCACAATGTCTGGCTGTCCTCAATGAGATGATGGCGAAAGCCTACCTGGCCTCCAGAAACGCTCTCGTCGTTGAACATGAGGGACAGGTTATCGCCGTTGCACTCATGCATGATCGGCCAATCGGCTTGTGGCGTAACGTGGTCAGCGGCGGGTATCGCCTCTTCCGCTACGCATCTCCGCTCCTGGTGGCTGACTTTGCCCAGGCGTCCTACGACGGAGATCAGATCGCTATTGATAATGGCGATTTTGACTGGTATCTCGAGATTTTGTCGGTCGATAAGCGGATGCAGGGTCGGGGAGTAGGCCGATGGCTCGTTGCCAAAGTCCTTCCCGACTTCGTGGCGAAGCGGGGTGGGCGCGCGTACGGACTGGTGACGTGTACGGAATCCAATGCTCGCTTTTATACGAATGGTGGCTGCGAGCTGCTGGGGCGTGCGGAGAAGAAAATGCGAGATGAACCCTTCTCGATTTGGGCCTTCCAGCATCGAGCGGAGCTTCTCCGATGATGGTGGTCTAGCGGTCGAACTCCCGTCGCGGTCGTGAGTGGCCGCACGGTCGCGCGGACGCGATCTTTGTGCAGGTCGCGCCGCGTGATGCACGTCCCCCAATTCCGCTTGACTTCAAGGGCTTGAGGTCTTTTAGGGTGAGGTCATGGCAGGAACAGGCTCCGGGCGCACGTACTCTATTAAGGAGGTAGCGGCGCTCGTTGGCTTGCCCCCGTCTACCCTGCGCTATTACGAGGACGTCAGTGTTATTCCTGCCATTGCGCGCGATCCCTCGAGTGGGCATCGTATCTACACGGAAGGCGATCTGGAGTTGCTTACCTGGGTCGCGTGTCTGTCGGCGTCGGGTATGTCGATTGCTGATATGCGGGACTATGTGCGCTCGGGGTTGGGCGTGGACCGTGATATTTCCGAGTTTATTTCCCTCCTTGAGCAGCAGGATGCGCGCCTTCAGGAGGAGGCGCAGATCATCGAATTGCGCCGTGAGTTCTTGCACACAAAGGTCGATTATTGGCGTGCAGTCAAACGTGAGGACGCGCTAGAAGCTGAGCGCTTGGATACTTGCGCGCGTGAACTTGCTGAGCGCTTGAAATCGTGGTCGCCGCGCTCATAGGAGCCTGGCGGGGCGGGGTTCCATGCCTGCTCCGGACCTCGCCCCGCTAGGGGGCACAGGGCCGCGTGTCTGAATTGGCGCGCGGCCCTCACTTATGTCCGCGGTCTCTTCCAGTGGGGCGCGGTGTGTGGACTTCGGATGGTGGTGTGCGGGTGTTGGAGTAGCTGTGTGGTGGTAACGTGTGGGGTGATTGTGTGAAACAAGTCATGCTCAAAGAGGAGTTTGAGATGCTCTCGACCGACACCGTCTCCCTCAGTCCGAATCCCCTCGTGCAAGCCTTAGGGAAGCCCGCGCAAGAGTTCACGAAGGCCGACATCATGGGATACATCGAAGACAATCGGATCTCGATGCTCAACCTTCGCTACGTCGGCGGAGATGGCCGGCTCAAGACCCTTAACTTTGCGATTCAATCCAAGGCGCATCTCGACCGCGTCCTCACCCTCGGTGAACGCGTCGACGGATCCTCGCTCTTCACCTTCGTCGAGGCGACCTCCTCCGACCTGTACGTGGTACCGCGCCTGGCCACCGCGTTCCTCAACCCCTTCTCCGCGATCCCCACGGTGGAGTTCCTGTGTGGTTTCTACGATGTGAGCGGAGCGCCCCTGGCCTCGGCCCCGCAGGAGATCCTGCGCAAGGCTCAGCGCGCCCTCGAGGCGCAGACAGGATGCACCCTCGAGGCCCTCGGCGAACTCGAGTACTACCTCTTCTCCCCGGAGGACCCGCTGTTCCGGGTCGAACCCCAGCGCGGCTACCACGAGTCTGGGCCGTTCTCGAAGTGGGAGGACGTACGCACCGAGACCCTGCTCCACCTGGTGAGCATGGGGTGCGCCGTCAAGTACGCCCACTCCGAGGTCGGTAACTTCGTGTCGGATGGGCGTCAGATGATCCAGCAGGAGATCGAATTCCTGCCCGTAGACGCGTGCGCCGCGGCCGATCAGATGGTGCTGGCCAAGTGGGTGCTGCGCGAGGTCGCCCACTCATACGGCATCGAAGTGTCCTTCTCGCCCAAGATTGCGGTGGGGCAGGCCGGATCCGGCATGCATTTCCACACCCGCCTGGTCAAGGACGGCGTCAACCAGTTCTCCACGGGATCGGGCCTCACGGAGGCGGCCTTGAAAGTCATCGGCGGCTACCTGTCGCACGCCGCGTCGCTGACGGCTTTCGGGAACACCGTGCCTACCTCGTTCCTGCGCCTCGTGCCCCATCAGGAGGCACCGACCGCGATCTGCTGGGGTGACCGTAACCGCTCGGTCCTCGTGCGCGTGCCTCTCGGGTGGCAGAACATCGACGACTCGATGTTCCGGGACGCGAACCCGAACGAGCCGCCCATCGCAGGACTTCCTAACGACTCGCAGACCATCGAGCTGCGCAGCCCGGACGGGTCGGCGGCCATCCATCTGCTCCTGGCGGGCATTGTGGTTGCCGCGCGCATCGGGCTGACGCGGACGCCTCACAGACCCCCGGCCTCGACCAGCTGCCCTCGTCGTGTTTCGAGGCCGCGGGCCGCCTTCTCACGCAGCGCGAAGACTACGAGGAAGGCGGTGTGTTCCCGGCCGGTCTCATTGACTCGTGGGCCGCACGCCTGGTCGAGCTGGGCGACATGCACCTGAGAGACGACCTGGCCGACTCGCGGGTGTCCGTCGAAGAACTCGTTGAACGTTACTTCCACATCGGCTAGAACACCCGAGCATTGCTCGAATGATCAGTCACCCGGCGGGGGAGCGAAGCACTCGCTGGACTCCGGGGTCGGCGGCATATCCGTGGGGTCTTCGCGAGACGAATCGGCCTCCGGTGCGGGCGGCGCAGGCGTGAGCGCCGACAGCGCGGACCCAGGCGTGGGGGACGCGTAGGGCGCTGCTCCCGTCTTCGCCTCCAAGGCGGCCTCGCGCTGCGACGCTCGCACGGATGCATCCCAGTCGAATTGGGCGTCGGCCGCCGCCTGACGCGACCGGCGAGTCCACTGAATGAACGCGCCCACGAGAACCAGGGCGAGGACGCCGCCGGTGATCGCAAAGATCGGGGTCAGGGACGAGCGCGAGGAACCCCCGCCTCGTTCCCGGCTCGGTGACGGCGACGGCGACGGTGTGGGAGAAACGGAAGGCGTGGGGGACGCGGCCGCCGCGTCGGCGTTCACCGTGCCCGTCGCGGTCACATCGTCGCGCACATTCGTCCACGTGACCGTGCTCGCGTCCGTCTTCGTTGAGACGCCCGCAGACGTGACGGCCCCGCCTTCCGAGGCCTCGACGATCTCGGAGGCGTGCGCGACCAGCGTGACAGAGTCGATGGTGGCGACCGCCTCGGGCGTGGAAAACCCCTCGAGAAGGCGGGCGGATTCCGAATGAAAGTGGAAAATGCCGCCAGAGTCGACCGTCACGATCTCCGATCCCGCACTGGGTAGCACCCACGTGAAGCGGCAGCCGTCGATACCGTTGACGTCAACTAGCACGGCGGAGGACGCTTGCGCGCCCGTCCCCATCGATTGGCACTGCTCGCCGATGAGCGGATGATCCGTCGAGAGCGTCACCTCGTGGGTGGCGGACACCCCAGGAGTGATGTCGTAGACCTCAGCCAGGTGAATCGGCGTCGGATCATCCGCGACGGCGGGCGCACCGAGCGCACACAGCGCCAGCGCCCCACCGGCGCAGGCCATTGCGCGTGCACCCCTCACGACGCCTCGTCCTCGGAACGCAGACGCGGGACCGAGGTCTTGGCGGGCTTGACGCCCACCTTGCCCGCGTAAAACGCGCGAATCACGTCCATGTCGGCCCGCACATCACCCGTCAGACGGTACGTCGGCCCCCACCCGAAGGTGCGGGTGTTGCGGTCGATGAAGCCCAGCTGGATCGGCACATCCGCCTCCATGGCGATGCGGTAGAAGCCCGACTTCCAGAACTCACGCGGCGAACGCGTCCCCTTCGGGGTGATGCACAGCGTGAACGAGTCGGACTCGCGGATACGCTGGGCGACCTGCTCGACGAGGCCGTGGGCCGCGCTGCGCTCCACGGGAACCGCGCCGATCTTCTTGACGAACCAGCCCAGCACCGGGGTCTTCACCACGGAATCCTTCACCAGGAACGAGAACGTGCGCCCCGACTTCCACATGGAAATCGCCATGAAGACGCCGTCCCAATTCGAGGTGTGCGGGGCACCGATAACGATGACCTTGTCCGGCAGGGGCTGCGTAGACAGCTTCCACCGGGAAACAGACAGGTAGGCGGACGCAATCGCGGAGGTGAGAGCCATGGTGGCCTTTCTGGTCGTAGCTGCCCTCAATCCTACCCGCGGGCCGCTCAGTCCAGCGTCTCCACGGCGAGGGTCTGCGTCATGATGTGAGGGTGGCCCGGCCACAGCGTCAGTGCCCTCTCGCGCACCGCCGCGGTCTCTACGCACACGAAGTGCTGCCACTCGCCCTCGCCGATATCGCTCATGGTGGCCGCGCCCTGTGACCAGGGGTTCCACACGATGGTGGAGCCGGAGCCGTTCTTATCCACGATGATGCGTCGGTCCAGCTTGGGGTCAATGACGCTGACCTGCTGCGTCGTCGTGTAGACGCGGTCAGTGAAACCCACGAAGCTCAGGTCCCCGCACTGAGTGGCGTAGCGGCCGCGCACCTTGTCGAAGTAGCGCTCGCCGTCCAGTCCCTCGATGCTCACGTCCTTGACGTCCCCGACGCGCAGGTAGGTGTGCATGGCGGCCTCAATCGCGAAGGGGTGATCGTCCTCGTTCGTCAGGGTTAGGCTCATGCTCAGCTCGTCACCCGCGCTCACATCGAGGCGCGCGCAGAAGGAATGGGGGTAGATCATGGAGGTTTCGCCCGTGTGGTGCAGTTCGAAGGAGAACGAGGCCGGGGCATCGTTCGTGGGGCGGGTGGAGGAACGGAGCTTCCACATGGAGGTGCGGGCGAATCCGTGAGCCCCTGCGCCCGGCCCTGGTCGTGATGGGGAGTCATCGGGGCCCCCGAACCAGGGAAGACAGAGGGGGACCCCACCGCGGATTGCTTTCGTGCCGTCGAGCACGGCGCGGGAGGAAAGCCATAGGACGTCATCATCGTTGGTTGGGTGCCAGGACAGGAGGTGTGCCCCGAAAGGGGTGATTTGTGTCGAGGCTGAGGGGACAGTGGCGGAGAGGGTGGCGATGTCGCTCATATCTATCAGTTAAGTGGTGGGGGTGTTTCTCGGCAAATAGACCAATCGGTCCAGCTGGGTGGGGTAGCGACGTGGTGGATGTCGCAGGATGGCATGCGCATAGGCCCTCCGTATGCCGATATTCTGGAGGGGTATGTGCGTGGAATCGGTCAGCCGTTCGATTGTCAATCGGGCTTCTGTGCCCCATCACACGCAATAATAGGTGTCCACATGTGAGGAGTCCAGATATGCCCACGCGTCTCGACCTGCGAAACGTCGCGATCGTTGCACACGTCGATCACGGAAAGACCACGCTGGTTGACGCAATGCTCTGGCAATCCGGAGCGTTCTCCGAGCGTGACACGGTCGAAAAGACCGGTGAGCGCGTCATGGACTCCGGCGATCTTGAACGAGAAAAGGGCATCACCATTCTCGCCAAGAACACCGCCGTCCACTATCGCGGCCCCGCCGCGCAGGCCCTGGGCCTTCAGGACGGCGTCACCATCAACGTCATTGACACCCCCGGCCACGCCGACTTCGGCGGCGAGGTTGAGCGCGGCCTGTCCATGGTCGACGGCGTCGTCCTCATGGTTGACGCCTCCGAAGGCCCACTCCCGCAGACCCGCTTCGTCCTGCGCAAGGCCCTCCAGGCTCACCTGCCCGTCATCGTCGTCGTCAACAAGGTTGACCGCCCCGACTCGCGTATCGACGAGGTCGTCTCCGAGACGACCGACCTGCTGCTCTCCCTCGGCGAGGACCTCATGAACGAGGGCATCGACATCGACGTGGACTCCCTCATGGACGTCCCCGTCGTGTACGCCTCCGCTAAGGCCGGCAAGTGCTCCCTCGAGAACCCGGGCGATGGCCAGCTGCCCACCGAGAACCTCGAACCCCTGTTCGAGACTATCCTCAGCCGCATCCCGGGTCCCTCCTACGACGAGGACATGCCCCTGCAGGCGCACGTCACCAACCTGGATGCCTCGCCCTTCCTGGGCCGTCTGGCCCTGCTGCGCATCCACAACGGCACCCTCAAGAAGGGGGCCGACGTGGGATTGGCCCGCCACGACGGCACCATCCAGCGCGTGCACATCTCCGAGCTGCTGGCCACCGAGGGCCTCGAGCGCGTCTCGACCGACTCCGCTGCGCCCGGCGACATCGTCGCCGTCGCCGGCATCGAAGACATCATGATCGGTGAGTCCCTCGTTGACCTCGAGGACCCGCGTCCCCTCCCACTCATCACGGTCGACGACCCGGCGATCTCTATGACGATTGGCATCAACACCTCGCCCATGGCGGGTCGCGTCAAAGGCGCGAAGGTCACGGCGCGCCAGGTCAAGGACCGCCTGGACCGTGAACTCGTCGGCAACGTGTCGCTGAAGGTCCTGCCCACCGAGCGTCCCGACGCCTGGGAGGTTCAGGGCCGAGGCGAACTCGCCCTGGCGATCCTCGTTGAGCAGATGCGCCGCGAGGGCTTCGAGCTGACCGTCGGCAAGCCGCAGGTCGTCACCAAGGAGATCGACGGCGTCCTCAGCGAACCCATGGAGCGCATGACGATCGACATCCCCGAAGAGTACCTCGGTGCCATCACGCAGCTCATGGCCGCCCGCAAGGGCCGCATGGAAACCATGGCGAACCACGGGTCGGGCTGGATTCGCCTCGAGTTCGTCGTCCCCGCCCGCGGCCTCATCGGCTTCCGCACGCGCTTCCTTACCGAAACGCGCGGCACCGGCATCGCGTCGTCCATCTCCGAGGGCTACGCCCCCTGGCAGGGCACCATTGAGCAGCGCCTCACCGGCTCGCTCGTCGCCGACCGCGCCGGCCAGGCCACCCCGTACGCGATGACGAACCTGCAGGAGCGCGGCTCCTTCATCGTCGAACCCTCCTCGGAGGTCTACGAGGGCCAGGTCGTGGGCGAGAACCCGCGCGGCGAGGACATGGACGTGAACATCTGCCGCGAGAAGAAGCAGACGAACACCCGCAGCGCGACCGCAGACGTGTACGAGTCGCTGACCCCCTCGCGCAAGCTGACCCTCGAGGAGTCCCTCGAGTTCGCGGCCAACGACGAGTGCGTCGAG
>QWCZ01001107.1_pt1 | contig 20513 bp, 21 predicted proteins | sample 1972651 | NCBI WGS metagenome assembly QWCZ01 (sample SAMN09866695, study PRJNA288562) | Human oral metagenome isolate pre1_saliva, whole genome shotgun sequencing... | isolation source: mouth | host: Homo sapiens | place: USA: California
TCCACCTTGACCTCCATATTCTTTAGGTATCATCACTTTAAAATATCCTGCTTTTCCCATTTCCTCAAATGATTTTACAGGAAATTCCTGTTTTTCATCGATTTCCTTACTGTAAGGTAAAATGTGGTTTTTTGCAAATTCACTTGCTTCATTGTAATAGTTTGACATAACTATTCCTCCTAAAAATTCGTAATTTTTATATATTAAAGAACTACAAAAATAGAATTCCGGAAAAATAACAGAACAAATATTCAAAATATCAGATTCAAAATTTAAATTAAAATACATTGATTAGATTTATCTTCATAAGAAAAAATAGCTCTCTTAAACAGCTGGTCAGATAAGAATTTACATGTTTTAATCGAAGGCCTTTCGCCTTCCAGACTTTATTTACTTATATAAAAAACAGAAAGAAACTGCAAACAATATAAATTTCCTATCACATTTTTCAGCATAAAGAACAACCTGCTCTTTTAACAGCTTCAATGGTCAAGAGCATAAATCTATACTGTTTAGTAATTTCTTAATTTGTGATATCTTGAAATTATAATTGTTCATGTCAGTTCTTCCTCCTTTTCTCAGTTCTATATCTTTAATACACTTATGTTTATTTTACCTCATAATCTCAAATAATGCAACATTTTAGAGTAGTCTTTTTTTAATTTTTTATTCCAAAAAAAATATGACCTCTTTCTTTCCCTTGTTTTATAAGGTTTCCGGTCATATTTATTTTTTAACGTTTTCTATATTTCTGGTTTTTACTGTTCGGTTTATCAGGAACCGTCCTTTCAATCAGCTTCATCTCCCAATACATGAAGTAATTTTCTACGGAATTTTTATCTTGGTCGATAACGGCTCTATAATATGTGTAAAGGTTGAAAAAAGGGAAGTATCGGCTATTCGCTTTTACTTCCCCATAATAATTTCTTATTTTCGTATTTTGTCACAAAACCAGCTCGTAAATACAAAGCTCTTTATCACTTATCAATTTAAAACCATTTCGAAATGCTTAGAATACAGTACAATTTCTTGACTAGATTTCCTTTATTTACTTAAATTATTGTATTCCCTCACAACTTCATTAAACACACGATATACATTTTCTGGTGTTCCCTCACTTACTTCGGCATAAAAACTGTTACTTATTTCTCCACTTTCTCCTTTTTTCTTTGTTTCCATTCTGTTAATCAGACTTGCTGTTGACCCCTTAAATTCTGTCATTTTTCTTTTAAATGATGCTATTGCCACACTGTTTGTATAACCTTCTTTTTTCAGTTCTTCTCCATTTGCCAGAATTTTTTCAGTCTCCTCATATTGTTTTGAAATTTTATCTCTTAATTCCTTAAATTTTTCAACATTTCCATTAGTAAAATTAGATATATTCAATTTCTGATTTTCTATTTCAGCAAGAAAATCTTCATTTACTTTCATTTGAAGTGCCAGATTGTATCTCACCATTTCTCCATTTTTCTTAAATTCTTCAATTGCCTGTACTTGATTTTCCTTCTCCTTTTTCTCCATAGCTTTTTTAAAAGTAGATGTAGTTTCACTGTATTTTTTCACTGCGGCAAGGAATTTTGTGTGCATTTCCTGTGCCTTGGCATAATTATCAGAAACAAAATCCTTTCCTTCATAGTAGCTTTCCATAGCTTCTGCCAGTGTTTTAAGTTCCTCTATATATGGAAGCATATCTTTTGCGGCTTTGTCCAGTTCATCCATTTTTACTTTTGAGGAAAGATTCTGCTTTACATTATCAATTGTACTTTGATTGACGTGCATTACCGGAAATGATCCTTTAACTTTACGAACTTTTTCTTCATTTCCTGCTTCTTCAAAATATCTTATAATTCTTCCATCCATATTTCCCAGATTATTATAGACTTCCACATATCTGTTATATTTTTCCACTTCTTCCTTCTTTTTCTCAATCTCATTCATTACATCCTGTGCATCTTTTGTTGCAGTACCTTTTTCTTTATTTATTTTATCATTATTCCCACTTTTTCCACAGGAAAAAATTACAAACAATAACAATAAAAATGCCCCTATTTTTCTCATTATTTCCTCCTAATTTTTTTGTAACAGAATTTCTCTAACTTATAAGCATTTTAGGGAAAGAAGTTTTTATATTTCTTTCCCTATTCTTTTATTATATTTTCTTTTCCATAACAATGACTTCTTTTTCAGAATTTCCAAACTTCAAAACTTTTCTTTCAATTTCTTTAAAATTTTGTTTTTTCCAAAAAGAAAATCCTATTTCATTATCAGTAATTACTCCCAGTCTTATTTTTAAAAATCCCTCCCTTTTAAACAAATCCTCTAAGTAATTAAATACTTTTCTACCAAAACCTTGTCTATGTTTGTTATTTTTAATTATAAAAAGACCTATAAAAACAGTATTTCTTTCAGGATAACCAGTTATATAATCAACTGTACCCAAAATTTCATCATTAAAAGAAACTAATCTGTAATTTTTCTGACTTTTTTGAACTCCATCAGGAATGTTTGTAATATCCTGTTCAACATTGATTATACTTTGAGGAATCTTCAATATTTTATTAAAGTAATAATCATTACCAATATAAATATCCAGTACTTTCTCTTTCAATTTATCATTGTCTACAGATATTAATTTAATCAAGTGAAATCACCAATGTTTTCAGAAATTCCCATATTCTTCCTACAGACTCTATATTCAGACGTTCATTTACAGTATGAATTGCCTGCATATCCGGTCCGAATGTAATCATATCTGTATTTGGTAAAGGTATTTTCAATATACCGCATTCCAGTCCACAGTGCATTGTTTTTACACTTGGCTCTTTCCCAAACTGTTTCTTATACACTTCTATTGCCTTCACACGCAATGCAGAATCAGGGTCATATTGCCAGCCAGGATATCCTCCATTATCTGACATTTCAAATCCATTTGAAGTCACAATCAGCTCAAAACGTCTTTTAACTTCAATTTCCCTTGCCTTGTTTGAAGAACGTAACAATGTTGTCAGGTATAATTTACCATCCTTCTGTTCCAGTACACCATTGGAAAGACTTGTTTCAACTAGTCCGTCCAGCACAGGATCCATATAGCATACTCCATCAGGTACAGCTATCAATGTTTCAACAACTGCCTTCAAAGTTTCACATGTCCATACTTTTTCTCCTGAATCGACTGAAGTGAACACAATTTTCATATCAGGATCGGAAATCTTATAGTTTTTCTTAAGTTCCTCCGCCTTCTTTTTAAGTTCTTCAACAGCTTCATTATCCGCATAAAGTTCAATAACTGCTGTTGTAGGAACTGCATTATGTTTTGATCCTCCAGTCAGTGAGATAAGTTCCACTTTACCTGAAACTTTGTCAAGAAGCTGTGCTGCAATTTTGATTGAATTTGCACGTGATTTATGTATTTCCTGCCCGGAATGTCCTCCTGTCAGTTCTTCAATCTCAATCTTATAGGCATCCTTCAAAGTAGGCTCTACAGTTTTAAGTTCCTTTACTGAAGTAATCGTTACTCCTCCCGCACATCCTACAAGAAGTTCATTTTCAACTTCTCCATCTATGTTAAAAAGATATTTTCCAGTTAAATGTTCTCCTGTCACTGCAAGAGCACCTTCCATTCCAAGTTCTTCCTGAGTTGTAATTAGCACCTCAAGATTAGGATGTGGATAGTTTCCATCAAGAAAAGCCAGAGCATAAGCTACAGCTATTCCATCATCTCCTCCAAGAGTAGTTCCTTCCGCACTTATCCATCCATCTTTAGCCTGCAGTTTTAATGGATCTTCACAAAAATTATGGCTTGAATCCTTTACTTTCTCACAAACCATATCCATGTGTCCCTGCATAATAATTGTAGGCTTTGATTCATAGCCCGGAGTTGCAGGTTTCTTTATAATTACGTTATTTTCATGATCCTGGTAAACTTCAAAATTTCTTTTTTTAGCAAAATCTACCAGAAAATCACTTACTTTCTTTTCCTGTCTTGAACAACGGGGAATTTTAGATAATTCCTCAAACCAGTAAAATACATCTTTTGGTTCAAAATTTTCTAACATTTAAAATACCTCCTAGTATAATGTCTAGTGTAACATCCATCCTGTAAAGATACCATAATAGTTACCGATGACATATCCTAAAGTTCCTATTAAAAGTGCAGGTACTATAAGTTCTGTCCAACCTTTTGAAACTGCCATTGCTGCCGCTGAAGTTGGTCCTCCCACATTGGCATTTGATGCAATAATAATTTCTTCAATACTGAATTTAAACATTTTTCCAAGTATCAGTGAGAATATCAGGTTAACAAGAATTATAATGAAGGCAAATACAAACAGTAACGGAGATTCCTTAAGAATTAAACCAATTGAAGCAGGTGCTCCTATTACCGCAAAGAACAGATAAATAAGGAATGTTCCTATTTCCTGACTTCCTCTTATTGAACCTACCTGTTTCGGGAATGCCGAAGCTACTATTATTGTCAATGTTGTCATTAACAGATATTTATTTCCTAATAATCCTCCTAAAATAGCATCTACCAGTCCTTTTCCTGAGAATGTAGAAGACAGTAATTTAGATAATGTATCAGAAATAGTAACTATAACCAAGGATAAAGCTACTGTTATTGCTATATCCTTTAATGAAATTTCTTTTGCTCCCCAGTATTTTGCTACTAATGTTTCATTTTTACTTTTATCTTCTTCTGTAAGATTTTCCAATTTATCTATATAAGGGTGTGTAAATTTTTTCTTTATAATATTTAACGTTGGTAAAGCTATCAGTACAAAAAAATAAAGTGCCATTAGAAGATTATCTGCAACTAGTGCTACAGACACTGTTTTCCCAGGTACTTTATATAAAGTAGACATTGCCACAAAATTAACAGCTCCTCCTGTATATGTTCCTGTAAACATAGGTACTATATCATTTAACTGAGGAATAACTCCTCTCATAATATAATAAGCAATAAAACCACCTATAACTGTTCCAAAACTGCTTAATATAAACATAAAAACCATACGACCTGATTCTCTTCCTATTTTTTTAATGTCTGCATTAAACAGCAGCATAGGAATAGCAAGTGGAACTATATATCCCCATACATGATCGTAAACAGGTGCTTCTGTTGGTATTATATTGAAATTTGATAAAATCATTACAAATGATAATGCTAAAATGCATCCTGTAACTTTACTTGCCCAATCATATTTTTGTTCCAGATATATTGCCGTTGCGGCACAAACTGCCAAAATACACCATAAAGCCCATGTATTGTCTGCACTTATAAGACTGTTCATCTTTCTCCTCCTTTTAATTATAAGAGATTTCTCCATTATTTTAAATACAGTGCTGAATATAAGATCTGAAATCTGAAACAGCACTGTATTTATTATTTTTTATTCATTTAGTATTTTCTGTGTTATAATAACACTATTTTATTCTTCCTTATAGTCGTAATGAACATTACCTTCTGCAAATTTCTTATTGTAATCTTGAAGAAGATTTTTAACTTCAAATGATAGCCATACGATAGCAATCAAGTTCGGTATAACCATTAAACTGTTAAAGATATCTGCTAATGACCATACTAATTCAACTTCTTGTAATGATCCTACTATTATACAGATAATTCCAAAGTAGTACCATCCTATTATAGTAGTGAAGGCAAAGAATGCAAGACATACAGCCAGCAAAATTGCTCCAAATTCACCAAAAGAAAGTTTAAATGCACCTTGTGTAAGCTGAGCTCCTACAAGATATTTACCATTTGCACCTTGTACTTTATATGCACCAGTTACTAAAATAGATAATGCTGTTGCAGTACATACTAATATAGTGTCTATAAATACTCCAACCATTGCAGTTAATCCTTGTTCTGCCGGGTGTTTTACGTGTGCAACTGCGTGTGCGTGTGGAGTTGAACCCATTCCTGCTTCATTTGAGAACAGTCCTCTTGCAACCCCTTTTTGCACTGCCACTTTAACTACAGATCCTGCAATACCTCCTGCTACTGCATTTCCTGTAAATGCACTTTCAAATATCCATCCAATTGTAGGAATTACTTCTTTATGGAATATAATTAATATAACAATACTTCCTAATATATAAACTGCTGCCATGATAGGAACTACGAGTTCAGCAAATTTTGCTATTCTTCCCATTCCTCCCATAAATATTAAAGCTGCCAATATTGCAACAACAACACCAACTATACCAGGGTTGATACCTTCTAAACCACTTATACCTTTAATTCCTGCAGCAATTGAGTTTGATTGAACGGCATTTCCCATAAATCCTAATGCAAGGATAATAGTAACTGCAAAGAATCCTGCTAATCCTTTAGCAAGTCCACCTGTTTTTTTCAAACCTTCAGAAATATAGTAAGCAGGTCCTCCTACTAATTCTCCGTTTACTCTTCTTCTATATTTTTGTGCAAGACATGCTTCTGTGAAAATTGTTCCCATACCTAAAAATGCAGAAACCCACATCCAGAATACAGCTCCTGGTCCTCCTGCAGTTATTGCTGTTGCAACCCCTGCCACGTTACCAGTACCAACTTGTGCTGCAACTGCTGTTGCAAGTGCCTGAAATGATGACATTGATCCTTCCTGAGAATCTTTCTTCTTAAATAAATCTCCAAATACCATTCCAAATGCTCTTGGCATCTTAGCTATCTGAGGAAATCCCAAAATAATACTTAAGAAAGCCCCTGCTCCAAGTAATCCCCACATAAGAATATTACTTGTAAGAAAATTATTCAGATTATTTATAATATCTACTAAACCCATAGTTCTCACTCCTTGTGTGATTATTTTTGATGTACAGAAATAAAGTGTTATATTAAAATTATGGCAGTAAATTTTTCTTTTAACTTCAAATAACCACTTATAACTAGCTATTAATTTATAACCACTATATGTCTGCACTTAAATAACATGTGTTCGTTATTTTTTTAACAAATAGTTGCTAGAATAATACTCATATATCATAATTTTTTTTAAGAAAATGAAGCCTATAAATATTCCGCATAAAATTATAGGCTTTATTTCTGGAATAATTATTTATTTGAATAAATTATGATAATAATCCTTCTGCTCTTAAAATTTCTTTTGCTTTATCTTTATTAACCTTATTTACAAGAATAATTGGCCCTGTACATCCCATTCCATTTTCAGCATATATACCATGTTTCCAAAGAACTTTAGTTGCATCTTCAAGATCCATAATATCTACACCAGCTATTTGAGATGTTACAACTTCTTTTTCAGGAGCCTTTATTTCTTCTGAAGGCTTGCTATCCTGCTTTTTATTTTTCAATTCAGCAAAGATTTTATCCAATCCTGCTGCTTGTGCCTTTTTATATTCATCCCGAGCTACTTCGTTAACTTTTCCTGTAGCTACTTCATAAGCATATTTTAATGCTTTAGCAACAACAGGTGATCCTGATGCTCTTGAAAGTATCAATACTCTTCTATCATAGTTTTCTCCTACTCCAGGACCGTATCCATATCCTTCGGCTTCGTAATCTCCACCTGTAGTATATGATGAGAATATTTTCATAAATAAATTTCCTGTTAATGAGTCTGTTACCATGACATCAGGTGTACCCATCAACAAGTCATTTCCTCTCATTACTGCACCACCATCAGCTCTTTGAGATTCTGTGAATTCAAAGTCATATCCATTTTTTTGAAGTTCAGACAGTAACTTTTCAGTTTGTCTTGCCCCTTCTATATTTATTATACCTACTGTAGGTTTTTTAATTCCTACTGATTTAGCTGTAGCTATACCATATATCGCATTTCTTACCATTGCTTCTACTCTGTCAGTAGCAGATGTTCCGGTAGTTGTTGCTATAAACATTTCATTTCCTCTTCCAGGAGTTATTACTCTACCTACTGTTGAAACTCCTATTGGGAAATTATAGTGCATTGTAACGCAAGAAGCTATTTCTCCACTGTCAAGTAGTTCTTCCATTTTTTTATGCACTTCTTCTTCAGTTTCAACTTCGTAGCTTTCAAAATCTTCGTGACCTTTTCCTATAAGAACTATGTCAAACAAATCATTCTTAGCCAGTTGTGCACCTTTTATAATATTTTCAGGTCCATGTTCACTTCCTAATGTTGTTACTCCTACTTTTACTTTTTTCCCAAAATTTCCTGTTTCAATAGCTTCAGCTACTTCAAGCAGTACTTGAGAAATTATTTTTTTACTCATTATAGCATACACCTCCCTACTCTTCTGTATCTGCGATATTTTGAGCAAGTTTTTTAATTGATTCTGCTATTATTTTTCTTATTTCCTCTTTAGAAACTGCTCCTTCTTCAGATTTTTCTCCAGTATTTCTTTCAGCAATAAATGAAACACCATCAAATAAGTTAGTCATTCTTCCTAAGAATAAGCTTCCTTTTCCTACTATCATTGCTCTATTTTTGTTTCCTGTAGTCAGATCATCACGTAAGAATCCTACATAAGGTACTCCTGAAGGAATATGCCCTTGTGTTGGAGCCCATCCTGGTAATCCTTTTGTTTCAATGAATGATTTAAGATCTTTTTTCTCAATGTCTCCACGCATTACAGCCAATGCACCTATCATTTTATAGTTTGCTTCAGGTACATTTCCTGCTCCTGCCGCTTTTGTTATGTCAGGGTTTTGCATTTCAACTGAGAATACATCTACATCAGTTATTTTTAAGTTTGCTTTTTCTAATCCAGGTGTTACAAGTGCTGAGATAACAGCTTGAGGTGAAGAACCTGTTCCAACATTGTGTTTTCCAATTAAGTCAGTTCTTATTATTGGGTTTACACCGTCATTTTCAGAAACAAGTACCGCAAATCCACCTAAAACATCTTCCAATACTGGAATTCCTTTTTTAACGTGATCTTTTGCGTTCATTCCTAATTTTGCTGTTGCTCCTCCTGCAACTACCATTACATTTTTATAAATTCCTGCTTTTACATATGAAGCTGCACTTATTAATGCATGTGTAGGTGCTGCACAGAATCCACGTAAATCTGATCCTGTTGCATTTACTAATCCTGCTATTTCAGCTATTGATTTTGCAAAGTTTCCTCCACCACGTTGGTTTATGTCTCCACACGCTTCTTCAGAACATTCTATTACATAATCAATTTCTTTAGGATCTATTTTTGAATCTCTTAACATTTCAAGTGCTGAAATTACTCCTGATGCTTTAACTACAAGGTTTTCAGCCATTACATGTGAATTTAAGTTTGGATCCACATCATGTGCTCTTTTTACATATCCTACAACTTTTCCTTCGTGAGTCAATGTATAATCTTTAGGATCTATTACACTGATATCATCGCTTTTAAGTTGACCAAAGAAAGGTTCCAATTCTTTGAAATTTTCTTCTATTTTTGGACGTACTGCAGATATGAATTCTTCTGATAAGTGTACTAAATCAAATGCATCTACTATTTTCAGTAATGCAATAAATTCGTCCTGAGGAACTATTTGTCCAAATTTTCCATGACGATCACCTTTCTGATCTTTAATATCATACCAAGGCATAGGGAATGTATTTAACTCTTCTGGAGTTTTTCTTCCTATATAAACTTGGTTTGGAAGGTAATCTACAACTTCTTCGTAACTTCTTATGTGGTTTTTTATTTCTTTTAGAAATTCTGAGTCAGGGTTAGTTTCTCTTTCTATTGCACATGTTGATCCATGTTCAATCATGTCAGGTGTATGAACAAGAACATAACCTGCTCCTCTAAATACTGGATAATTCATATCTTTTTTTGGAGCCGTCTTAAAAGGACTGTTTTCCAATTAAGACAGGCTCCGTCTCCTTTCTGAATTACTTTAAGTTAATTATTCAAATACTGTTTGACCGTCTACTTCAGTTGTTAAAGCATTTAATGCTTTTTCAACTAATTTTCTTCTTATTTTTCTTTCTTCTTCTATACTATCTAATTTTGGATTACCTAATGGGTGAGGTATCGCTATAGTTGGAACGATTCTGTTTGCTCCAACTGTTAGTGATATAGGTACTACTGTACACATATGTACTACAGGTATACCATATTTTTCTATTCCTTTTACCATCGTTGCACCGCAACGAGTACAAGTTCCTCAAGTAGATGTAAGGATAACTGCATCTACCCCATCAGCCACTAATTTTTTTCCAATTTCTTCTGCAAATGCTTTTGCACTTGCTACTGCTGTACCATTTCCTACAGTAGTAGAAAATTCATCGTACAATTTTCCAATTTTTCCTGCTTTTTCAAATTCTCTTAATACATCCACAGGTAACACACGGTCAGCATCTTCATTTGCGTATACAGGATCGTATCCTCCATGAGCTGTTTCATATGTTTCAGCTGTTAAGTCTTCAACACCTGCTATGCTGTATGTTCCATATTTTGAAGCTGAAGATGATTCAATGTGATCAGGGTTTCCTTTTGGAACAATTCCTCCAGATGTAACTAGAGCGATTTTTGCTTTAGATAGATCTTTAATAGCCGCAGCTGGTTCAACACGGTCAAAATCTGGCATTGGATATTCTGTTTCAAAAGCTTCACCTTTGATTTTTTTAATCAGCATATCTACCGCACGTTTTGAACCTGTATCTTCGTGGAAGTAGTTAACCCTTACTCCTTTAGCTATATATCCGTCTTCAGCTGGTGAAAGTATTTCTTCACCTTTTGCTAATTTTGCTGCTAATTTTGCTAATTTAGGTAAAACCTTTCTCATTCCTGCAGCACTGTCTGTTGCTTCTACGATATATATATCTTTTCTATACATATCTACTCCAGGGTTTTCAATATACATTGCTGTTACAGCAGGTATATGTAATTCATCCTGGATTAATTTTGTAATTGTTCCTGCAGCAACCCCGTAACGTCCTGCGTTAAATGCTGGTCCTGCAATGAATAATTGTGGGTTTTCCCCTTTAATCATTTCTAATAAAGTTGCTTGCGCTTTTTCTAAATTTTCGTTGAAATAGCTGTCTCCACATACTACTGCAGCTACTATTTCAAATTCTTCACCCAGTTTTGCTTGTAATTGCTGTGATATTGGGGGTAATTCTTTACGCAACTCAGGCTCTATGTGAGCTTGTTCTTCTCCTCCAACCCCAGCAAAGAACTGGTTAATGTAGTGTACTACTCTAATCTTTGACATTTTTTACCTCCTCATTGTGTTGTTGGATTATTCACCACGTACGTCTTTCATTTCTTCTGAAATTGCGTCGACATCCAATACCATTTCCATCATTCCAACTTGTTCTTCGTAAACAGCTGGATCAACTTGTGATTTTACTTCTTCTTCTACTATGTGGTAAACTGCAAGATGTAATTCTACTCCTGCCAACGGCCCTGCAAAAGTTGGATCTCCTACAGTTACTGTTTCAGCTGCTAGACCAGCAGCTTCGGCTTCTGACGCACCTAATAGAACCGCAACGTTTTCGTTACCGAATTTTTCGGCAGCTTCCTTAACACGTTTTTGGTTTTCTAAGTCCATCGCACCCGCAGCCGTTCAGACAAAGCATTCAGTAGATGAAAATACAATCTCTGTTCCTTCTATAGTTTTTACACATTCTTCGATAGCTAGACCAGGTATACCGTCTCTATCTCCGATAATGATAACTTTTTTATTTTTTAAACTACTCATTATCTTTCCTCCAATTTCTTTTTCATTTGATAATTAACTTAAATTTTTTCTTTTGATTTTATTATTTTTCTAAATTTTATTTGGCTGTTTGTTTAATTCTAGTAAGTCTTAGCTGTTAAATATCCAAATCCTGTTTCATTTGTTGCACCTGTAATTGCTTGAATTTCAACTTCGATTGTTCCATCTTCTTTTAATGAATCGTGGTGTCCTCCTGCAATTACGTTAACTACATCAATGTGTCCAATTATTTTGTCTAATTTAGGTAATACGATTAATTGGTTTGCGTTTCCTCCAGTTACAACTGCGTTAGCTTTTGGATCTGCATCGGCCAAGCTTTGGCTCGCTCCGTTTTGTCCTGCATATTCATCAGTAACGATAACAGTTTTTACACCTTCAGTTTCAATTTTCTTACAGTTCATTATCAAGTCAGTATCTGGGTTTCCAAATCCTTCTTGAGAAACGATAGCTGCATCAAGTCCTAAATACTTAGTGAACTTAGCTGTCCAGTTAGATGATCTTTCTTTATCAGCTAGGTATACGTTTTCATTAGTTATGATAACACCAAGGAAGTTGATTTCCTTTCCATGTTTTTCATAAAGTTCTTCTATTACACCGTTATTTAAGTGTACATAAGTAGGGTTTTTATCACATGCAGACACGCAGTTTCCACTTACTATTGCTCCATCCATTATTTCTGTTGGATAAAGAATTGTAGGAACTATTTGTTTTGCATCTACTCCGTATACATAAGTATCGTGTAATAATCCTTGAGTTTGTAGCATGTATACATATCCTACTTTTGGTAAATCAGGATATTGTGCTATTTGTTCAAGTAATGGTTTTGTTTCGTATACTTTTGTTTCTTCAGGCTGTAAGTTTCTTGCCAATTCTCCTAAATATTTAGCAGCTTTGAATCCAATGTAACGTACTGCTTTTTCATGCTCATGCTGTTTGATTCCTTCAGCAGGTTCAGCAATGATTACCAAGTTGTTCAGTTTTGAGAAAGGTGTGTACTCAGCACCTGGTCCAGTCATATCTACGATACCTTCCTGGAACCCAACGATTTTTCCTGTAGTTACTACTGCCATACCTTTTAAAGCTATAGTTTTTCCTTCTCCTACAGTGTCAACCTTTGATAAAACTCCTGGGAAAATTCCTCCTCTTCCTTCAACCTTTACACGAGGCTCGATTACATCTTTTACTGGTGTAATACGAACGCTCTCTCCTGGCTTTGCTATGTCAAACTCTACTGATACGATTGCTTCGTCGTCCCATATTGCCTTTCTTAATTCATCCTTATTAACGTACAATACGTTATTTTCGATTTTAGATTCTGAAGCAAATTGAATGTCCTTTATGAAAATCTTGCCTAACTCAAGACGCATAATGACTCCTCCTTTACTATTAGATATATTTTTTGATTAATGCTTCTACGTTTTCAATAGTCGCATCATCTTTTGTTACTTCATCAATTTTTTCACCATCTTTGTAGACAGCTAATGTAGGTAATCCTAAAACTCTTTGTTTAATAGCTAAACGTCTTGCTGATGTAGTATCCAGAGCGGCAAATTTCATTTTACCTTCATATTTTTCAGCAAGTTTATGAACTTCTGGCATTAATGCCTTACAAGGTTCACATCCTTGACTCCAGAAATCTACAAATACATATCCTTCAGCTTGTAAAACTTCAGCTTCAAAGTTGTCTTTTGTTAATTCTAACATCTTCTTCACACCTTTCTATTTTCTTTTTTAAATAATATATATAAAATTATTATTTAACCAATTTAATTATGATTTTTATAAATCACTATTCAAATTCTTTACTTATATATTTTTCAGCCATAATTGCCGCTACTGCACCATCTGCCGCAGCTGTAACAACTTGACGAACTTCCTTAACTCTGCAGTCTCCTGCTACGAATACACCTGGTACACTTGTTTCAGTACTTTCTCCAGCTACAATGTAACCATACTGATCTATATCAACTTTTCCTTTGAACAGTTCAGTTTGTGGTTGATATCCTATGAATACGAATAATCCCATTGTTCCATCTTCTTCATCAGCTTCAACTTCGTATACTTCATCTGTATCAAGATTTTTAAATACTATTGATTCAAGTATTCCGTCACCTTTTACTTCTTGAACTACAGTTCTTGTTCTGATATCAAGGTTAGGTACTGCTTTAGCTTTTTCTAAAGTGATGCTTTCACATTGGAAATGGTCTAACATATGAACAATGTGAACCTGTCTTGCAAATTTAGTAAGGTAGATAGCTTCTTCAACTGCACTGTTTCCTCCACCTACTACATATACTTCAAGATCTCTAAAGAAGTCTGCATCACATGTTGCACAGTATGAAATTCCCTTTCCTGAAAGTTCTCTGATTCCTGGTGCATCCAATTTTCTTGGAGTTGCTCCTGTAGCAATAACTACAGCTTTTGCAGTATATTCTGCATCTTTACATTTAACTATTTTTTCTTTTCCTGTAAAGTCTACATCCACTACTTCTTCTTTTCTCACTTCTGCTCCGAAGTTTTTAGCCTGTTCTAACATTCTGTGAGTTAATTTAGGACCTGTTGGATCTTCGATTGACCCTGGATAGTTTTCTATCAGGTGAGTAATCGCCGCCTGTCCTCCGTTCTGCCCTTTTTCAAGAATTAATGTCTTCATTCTTCCTCTTGCTGCATATAGAGCTGCTGCCAGTCCTCCTGGCCCTGACCCTATAATGATTAAGTCAAAATGCTCTGCCATGATATTATCCTCCTTAATTTTTTTAGTATACTATTTTACAATTCTTTCAATCGCATTTGTTATCAAGTCATAGTCTATAACGCTGAAATCTTCCTTGACCCTGTCTATCCATGACGGTGTTCTTCTGTTCCCTTTGAACTTTTCAAAAGTTTCTATAGCTGAAGCCAGTAAAACAACCGAATCTGTGTCAGTTGAATCTCCCTCAACTAAAACTACAGATCTGTAAATAGTTTCGTTAGGTTTTACACTCCCATAAAGAGGATGTGTAAGTATTCTATAATTTTCATGTACGTAGTCACGTGCTATTTTTAATATTCCCAGATAATCCGTTTCCCTGTAGTCCACTTCTATGTTTTTCTTATCATAGTTTAAAAATGCAGGATTATTAGTTAATAATTTCACTTCACCCTCCCTTAAATGTATCGAAAATGCATTTGACTCTACAAACTAAAAAGAAAATGCCTAGAGCATTTCCCTGTCAAATTTTTCAGAGTTTGTCCAAGTATAGTCCTTTTACCTGAGAATTTCATTAATAATTGCAAATTATCAACTTGTACCTTCGGTGCCCTATAAGAGTCTCTCCTATACTCTTCATCCATAATTTAGTTATCATTGTAATATTTTGCCATCTAAAATGATTATACCTCACATTTACAACTTAGTCAAGTCTCCCTCGATATATTTTTAAAAACATTTTCAAAGCTAAGCATTGTAAGGCATATAATTTATTTTTCATTTGAACTTTTACTTTTATAAATTTTATTCTTCATAAATATCATTATAATCAGACAAAAAAATCTTATAATCAAAATAATATAATAAATTTTCATAGTCCTTATTCTCAAAAAACTGATCAATCGTTTCCATAAAACTAAAATTTATTCCTTGCTTTGTACGTGTGTGTGATTTTAGATTATGAAAAAATATTTCCATCTCATTTTTTTCATTTATAATACGACTTCTTTGTTTTTATATTTCTATTATACTAAAAAAATTGTGAAATTTCTAGCTTAATTTTAAATTATTTTTTTTATAAAAAATAATTATACAAAAAGCCGACGCTGTGGATACGCCGACTTATTTGCTTTTTGGAGAGAAAATCAACTCGTGAAAATTGATTTATTTTAGTTATATATAATATAGCTAAAATCACATTATTATATGTTTCCCGTCTTTAAAATAGACTTATTTATAATAAATATCTTACATTCTATTTAATAAATATTCATTTCATCTTTTTCGTACTTTTCAATAGCTAAACATGCATTTTTGAATTTCAAATATCTCTTAGTTTGTTTCAACGGATCATATCCCAAAAGAATTCCAAGTATAAAATCTTCTTCCGGTGTATATTTGTTAAGAGCTTTGTTTTTAAACTTTTTAATTGTTTCCACACATTCTCTTTCACCGAAAAACAAATTAATTTTACCACAACTCAATTCCTGAATATGAAATGGCACATCATTCTTTTTTAGCTTTCTTATCATATCATCTACAACCTCAATAGGTGCAGTATGTAATACTAAATGTCTCAAACCTTTGTCAAGTTCATACAGGTGATGTGCAAAAAGTTCATAATTATATTTTATAAAACTTTTTTTAACTCCGTCGTCCATGCTTCTATCCTTTCATCAGTCAAATCTGATTGATTAACTTCATCAATAGCTAATCCTAAGAATTCTGAATCTACTACTGCTTTAGATTCACTGAAATCATAACCGTCTGTACTTGTATGTCCTACAACTGTTGCTCCTGTTTTTTCAATTTCATCATTAAGTAATGCAATACCATCTACAAATGTATCACCGAAACTTGATTGGTCACCAGTTCCAAAGTATGCAACTTTTTTACCGTTTAAATCAAGGCTACCTAAAGCATCTACTGAATCTATCCAGTCTGCTTGCAGTTCTCCAAATCCCCAAGTTGAAGTACCTAGAATTAAAACATCGTAATCTCCAAGTTTGTCTTCGTTACCTGCGATGTTATACACATCAGCATCTCCTAGCTGTTCTGCAATTTTATTCGCAACGTCTTCACATACTCCCGTTGTCGATCCGTAAAAAATTCCAATTTTTGCCATGTTCCATTCCTCCAATATATAGTTTCAAGTTTACTAATAGAATATACCACATTTTATTTTGATTGTCAAATATTTGATAATAAAATTTTTTTGTTATTCAATTTTTTATTTTTGTAATTTTCTATTTTTTCCACTAATAAAATATCTTCAGAATTTTTAAAGTTTAAAATTTGTTTTTATTAATTCTATTTTTTTGAAAGAAAAATTCTATATCCCCCGTCAATTGTAACTGTATCACAGTTTCCAAAAATTTCCACTAATTTTTTCTGGGTACTCTTGGCTCCATGTTTTGTCTGTATTACACAGTAAAATTCTCCATCTTTATTTAAATGTTCATAGGCTTCCGTATAAATTTTAAAGATAGTATCTTTTCCTGCCCTTATTGGAGGATTTGACAAAATCATATCAAATTTCCCTTCAATTTTCTCAAATACATTTGATTTTATTATCTCATAACCATTTATATTATATTTCTTCAAATTTTCCTCACTTAATTCAAGTGCTCTCTCGTTAACATCCGATAAAGTCACTGAAGCTTCAGGATAAAAGGATTTAAGTATTACAGAAACAACACCGTAACCACAGCCTATATCTAAAATTTTAATTCCTTCAGATTTCAAGTTCCTATTTTTCTTTAAAAATTCATTTAGCATCAAATCAGTTCCAAAATCAACCTTTGATTTTGAAAATACTCCATTATCTGTTATAAATTCAAATTTTTTATTCTGTATTGTGTATTTTATTATTTTTTTTTCAGATTTTATTTCAGGTTTTTCTGAAAAATAATGATTCATTTTTTATCCACCTTCTTTTCAAAATATTAATCTATTATACATTTTATGCAGTTGTTTGTAAATAGAACTGCTATTCAATATTTTTTCTTGACAATATCACTAATTAGTGATATATTTGTATATATAACTATATAGGAGATGATTAGTATGAAAAAAATTGTTGGAATTGAGGGAATGAGCTGTTCACACTGTGCAAAAAAAGTGGAGGATGCCTTATACGGACTTCCTGAAACTGAAGATGTGAATTTTCTTCAGAAGTAGATGATAAAATTATTTCAGATTTAATAAAATCTGTTGGATTCACTCCTACAACTGTAGAGAATGTATAAATAGAAAAAGAGCTACTGTATACTGGCAGTAGCTCTTTATCTGTTATTTATTTTTTATTTACATTATCTGTTTCTATTGGATATATATCTTCAATATAAAATCTATCTTTGATTACTTCTTCTGTATCACTTCTTGATGCTCCTTCATTTGGCCAGTTATATCCTGTAAATGGAACATTAATAATTTCTGCATTCTTTTCATATTCCAGAATTATTCCTGGTTTTAGGATTGAAACATCATTCTTTTTTAGTTTTGTGTTTAAAAATTTTTTTACATTTGAAATTACAGTATTCTGTGATATTTTTGTTTCCCTATAAATTGACATATTAGCTCCGTATTCTAAAGCTACATTTTTATAAGTCACTCCATTTATAACACAAGTATCATAAAATCTTGTAAAAGTCCCCGAACCACTTCCGCTATCTGCCGATTTGCCAGAAATTCCTTTACAGTAGCTTCCCTTCTGAACTTTTATATTTTGTGAAAAGCTCAGTATACCCGATAATAGCAATGTTACTAGAATTATTTTTTTCATAAAAATCCCTTTCCTTCCTTGTTTTATCTACTTATATTAAAATCTTAATTTAAAATTGTAAATCCTTCTGATGCCATTGTTGCTTCCACTTCAGCAAAGTTATTATACTGATCTCCGCTATAACTGTTTTTAGGTGCTAATCTTTCATATGAAACAATATTTTTGTTTTTATCTAAAACAATCTCACCTATTCCAATTCCTTCAAAACTTGAACCACTAAAATATCCATTTGAAGTTTTTTGAATAAAGTATCTTATCTCCAGATTTCTATCTTCATTTTTCTTATAATATATATTTGATACATTAAATGAATTATAATTATTATTTTCCAGTTCCTTTTCAATTTCCTTCTGTGCTATTTTCGTTATGTAGTTTTTCAAATTTTTTATCTGATTTGCATCTGATGCATATTCAGGAAGTCCTTCAACTTTTACTTTAAATTTTGTATTTTTAGGACGGATTTTCATACTTTTTGCCGTTTCCATGTCATATTCTACTGTGACATCTACTACATCTCCATTTTTTAATCCTTCAGACTGGGAGAATATAAAATTAATCTGACCATTTTCTGCAAACTCATCTGTTTTGCTTAATTTCTTTCCAGCCTCCATATTTTTTGTCCATGGTGAATTAGGATTGTTAATTACTGTCGCTATTGCTTTTCCTGATACTCCATCTATCTGAACTGTATAATATTTATTCATATCAAAATTTCTCAGGAATATAAAACTTGTACATATATAATAGATTACGACTAGTCCTGCTGCTATCAATCCAATTTTTTTATATTTTTTCTTTTTCTCAGGATCCAGTGCATTTATTTTTTCTATTCCTGTATTTATTTCTGATTTTATATCACCAGTTTCTATATTTTTTCCTTTAAACACAAAGAAATAATTGGTTACTGCTGAACCTAACGCCGTTATAAATGTTCCAATTACTGAAATTTTTACCAGTCCAAAATTTGGTGTTGCCCCTGCGAATGCTCCAAACATTCCTGAAATTGATGTAAGAGCCTTTATAACTCCATTTACCGAATACATTTCCAGCAATCCGAAAATTATTAATCCACCAATAAAATAATAATTCAAGTTTTTCAATTTTTGTATATTATTTTCTTTTTTTGCTTTAAAATAAATTAGTATAGAAACGACGATTACAGCAACCATAATCAGGTTCATTATTCCTTGCATTGTTTTTGCCTGTGATAAAAATCCCATCCCATTCCCAAGTGTTTTCACTCCTGAATTAAACAGATTTTCCAAACTTCCTGAGCCTGCACTGTTAGCAAGGTCTTTAGCACTTGAATTTAAGCTATTTGCTTTTATTCCCCCATAAAGAAGCATAACTGAAATAGCAGTACTTAACCAGAATATTATTTTCAGAAAAAGTTTATTTTCAGGATTATCTTTTTCCATAAGATTATCTAAAAATCCTTTTTGTGAATTATTATCAGTATTATTTACAGAAACATTTTCATTTCCCTGTATATTATCTTGAACATTATTTTCAGTATTTACAATGCTGTTATTGTCTGCATTGACAAGATTATTAACATCATTTGTATTAAGGACATTATTAGCCGTACTAGCCGTATTACCTGATTTATTAAATATAATAGGATAATTTTTTAATAATGTCATAAAAGAAAATACAACACACCCTAAAATTCCAGCAAGATATAGAATTATAATCAAGTTTCCAAATATATCTGCAATTCCTAATTTCCCAAGTATAGCTAAAATGATTATGGCAGATTGACATATTGCCAGTCTAAAAGGGTTTGCATAATTAGGAAGTTTCATCTTTTTCATAAGATTTGACTGCAACGCCTTGCTTCTTATTTTAAATATGGCAATAATATTTACTATATTAGCAACCATAAATATAATAAGGACAGCTATTATTAATTTTAATGAATTGTATGCCCCCTGTGCTTCACCTAATAAACCTCCAAGATTTCCTCCACTAATCTGTCCTAAAATACTGAACATTTTCACAAGTGTAAATGCCAGCACCCCAAAAATTACCCCACTTAACCAGAATAGCAGTTTTATTTCTTTTACATTTATTAAACTTTCTGTATTATGAGTATTTATGCTACTATCTAAATTTTTATCAATATTATTTACATTGTTTTCTGTATTGTCATTTATATTTTTGTTATTATCCATTTTTCCTCCTAAATATAATAAAATTATTTTTTAATTGAAATCACTCTCTTTCTTTCAATATAAGAACAAATCTCTTTTCATCTGGATTCAACAGTTCGTCACTGTCATATATACCTCTATACCAGCTTTTTTGTGAAAAATAATTTGCATATTTAGGATTTTTAAATTTATACCCCTTTTTCGCAAACAATGTATTTCTTATATATCCTATCTTTT
>QWCZ01000468.1_pt1 | contig 20469 bp, 7 predicted proteins | sample 1972651 | NCBI WGS metagenome assembly QWCZ01 (sample SAMN09866695, study PRJNA288562) | Human oral metagenome isolate pre1_saliva, whole genome shotgun sequencing... | isolation source: mouth | host: Homo sapiens | place: USA: California
CAAACGAGATCTATATGATGAAGAATTTTTTAGAATGCATTTTGCTAAGCAAGAGATTGAAAGTCGTTTAGAATTTTTGTTGAATCGTGTCAATTCTTTGGATGAGTTACTGACAAAAGCAAAAGAATTGAATCTCACCATTGACTTAAAGCACAAAAATGTAACTTTTATCATGGAAGAAGATAATAAAAAGATAAGTTTAGGTCATAAAAAAATAAGTGATAAGAAATTATATGATGTCAAATTTTTTCAAGATTATTTTAAAAATAAGGAAGTCGTTGCTTCAGAAGGATTAGAGAATTTACAGGAACAGTACCATGCTTTCCAAGAAGAACGAGATAAGGATAAAGTATCCACTGAAGAGATTGAGGAATCCTTTAAGACATTTAAGGAAAAACGAGATGCCGTTCACGAATTTGAAGTGGAACTTGCAGAACATCAAATTGAGAAGCTAGTTGATGAGGGCGTCTATATCAAGGTGGCTTTCGGTGTCAAACAGAGCGGTCTTATTTTCATTCCTAATTATCAGCTAGATATTATTGAAGAAGACAATCAGACAAAATATAAAGTCTATATCCGAGAGACAACCTCATATTTTGTCTATAACAAAGAACATTCGGATAAGAATCAGTATGTCAAAGGACGAATATTGATAAGACAGTTAACCAACGATAGTCGAGTAATACCATACAGAAGACCGACTGTTGATCGACTTCAAGAAAAGATTTCTAAGATTAACCTCTTGATTGAATTAACTGAAGCAGATAAGAAATACTAAGACATTAAAGACGAGTTAGTAAAAGAAATAGCAGAGATAGATATAAAACTAAATCAAATTAATGAAAAAATCGCCAACTTAAATAAGATGGCGGAAGCTTGGTTTGTATCTTGACAAGTATGAGAGACTATCTAGGAAGTTAGAAATGCTTGTAAAGATTCTCAATACTAATAAACATATAGAGCCAGAATTCCAAGAAGATGTTTATCTAGAATAAATAAAAATAGTCTATAGTGACAGAAAAAAGTTTATTATATTGAGGTTAAAATTAGAGTGAAGCTAATAGTAGCAAGAATGTTTTTATGACTGTAAACGAATAATGATGTTAAATAAAAGTTATGAGATTAAAAAAATATTTGCTGGTACTGGTGAATTAACTTGACATGTTTGTGGCTACAGTGTATATCATAAAACTCTTTGCAGAGTAATCGATGGATTTCTCCCCAAAAGTGGAATTTTTATTGACATGTCAGTATTTTAGGATCAACATATCTAATTTCATAGTTATCGTCAAAACTAGATACAACAGACATAGTGTACTCTTCAGAGATAGAAAAATTCTTATACAAAATACCTTTGACGATTTGATCTCCATCGATTATTTGTTTCATATCAAGAAAAAGTGAGAAAGAATCTAATTCTTTATATAGACCGTTACCTAAAAATTTTAAGTAACTTTCTTTAACTGTCCAAATCTTAAAAAATTCTTTTATCAATATTTTATGTAAAGATATACTGGCTAGGTATTCTTGTTCAGAAGTGCTAAAGAAAGGTATTATTTCTTCAAACTTCTCGATATGTTTTTGTATGTCTATACCAATCATTTTATTTGAAATAGCACATGTAATATACTTTCCTGAATGAGAAATGTTAAAGAAGATGTCTTCTCTTTTTAAATTTGGTCTTCCGAATTCATTGTATACTAAATCTTCATTTAATAAATCAATTCCAAATTCATTTAATCCAATTTTAAGTAATTTTAATGAATTAATTGATTTTTGAATATCGCTTTTATTTTTAGTTTTTAATCTATATGATGGTATTCTATCTAAAAAAACGTAATCAATGATTTGAGAATCCAACTTAGATATATCAGATATCAAAATCAACATTGGTTATATCTCCTAATTTACCATGTCTTTAATTATTTTTGATACTTGACTCAAATTTGAAGTAATAAAAAAATGATCTCCCTCAACGGGGTAATAATCAATATTATCTGTACATAATAATTGCCATTTGTTTAGTTCTTCATGAAAAATAGAGTCTCTTGTGCCATAAAAAATAATCGTTTTGGTTTTTATCTGTTGAGTATTATCACTTAATTCATAGTCATTATAGACTTTGAAATCATTTAATATTATTGGCCTAAAAAAGTTAAAGATTTCTTCGTTGTATAAAATTTCTTTAGGTGTAGCGTTATAGTCAATTAAAATGTCTTTTAATTCTGCATTTGTTTCCAAATGATAGTTTTCCTTATACATAGGAGGTTTAGTTGCTGAAATAAAAATTTTATCAGGATTATGAAAATCTGACTGCTCAATTTTTTTACAAATCTCATAGGTAAATAAACCACCTAGACTATGTCCAAAGATACAATATTTTTCTGAATCAGAAATGTTGGAGACAATTTCATTATAAAGGAACTCAAGATTTTTAGAAAATGTATCTAATAGATTCATGTTTATATTCGTACCGTGACCAGGTAAGTCTATTGGAATTATAGTGCAATTTCTAAATAAATTTTTCCAAGATGAGTAGATTGATGATGAGCCACCAGCATATGGGAGACAAAAAATTTTCATGAAGATACCTCAAACTATTAGTTCTATTAAATTATGTGTTCATTATCCCTTGTGCTAGTTAATATTAAAATACAATAAAAGCTCAAATGAACCACTTACAGTATACTGCTAAATCTCATTATTTGATTTGCAATGGAATTTACGTCAATTATCCCAAATTTGTCATAACTTCTGCCAAAACTATTGCCCCGATTCCTTCAAATATCGGCGTAATGTTGGTGTTTGGTCAAGATTTAAGATGAATCACTTCTCTTCTAGCTATTGTTACAAGATGAACTAGGATGACATCACAATGCCATTTCTACAACATCTGCCACCTTTTTCCTTGTGGTCAGCTACTAAAAAGTCATTTCAAACGTCGTCCTAAACAATTAATTAAGCTCGTCTAATTAATTCGAAAAGCTATGAGTTATGAGTGAAATGCTTCTATCTGATAGAGTCGCCATTATAGATAGTTTTCCTTTACCACTTTGCAAACTTGTTCACAATCACCAAGTGGCTATTTTTTTAAGGATTAGCCGATATTGGCTGTAACGCATCTAAACATCTTTGGTTCTACGGTTTCAAGGTTCATATGCTGGTGAGCTTATCAGGCCATATTCTGAACTATGTTGTCACACCAGCCACTGTCCATAATATTAGCGGAATGTAAACAATCGGTTATCCTAGGTGATTCAGGCTACTTAAGCAGTGACTTAGAACAGAAAGTTTACCATTTATGGGCACCATTTTGACAAAACATGGTAAGGATTGAAGAGCATAATGATTTTGAAATGAGACGAACTATTGAAACTCGTTTTTATGAACTGTGTTGACTTTTTGATATTGAACATACATTAGCTAGAGGACTAGCCTGCCTCTAGTTACGAATTGAAAAAATTATTCTGGCTCATAACTTATGCTATTTTAAAATTAACTAGCACAACGGGTAAGTTTATTATAATACATAAAAATAGACTTTTCAATGATTTTTTGTTCATATATAAAAAGAATTTGCTCAAAAAATGACTTTTAGTTCACTAAATGCTTGCATTTATTCTATAAATGAACTAAAATTCATTTATAGAATATAAAATTATTTTGAGGTAACTATGGCAAAAGATGATAATAAACAAAAATTAATAAAGGCTACAGATGCTCTCTTAAAGGATAGAAGCATAACTTCTATTACAACAAAAGAGATTACAAAGGTTGCAGGAGTTTCTGTGGGAGTTTTTTATAATTATTTTAGTAGTAAGGAAGATGTCTTTAAAGAATTAATCAAGACATTTTTTAACTATTCTTTAAAGCAAATGGAAGTCTTACGAAAAGAAGTTACAGGAAAAAATATTCGTTCAGAAATTAAATTCAAAGAATTTCTAATTAATGGAATAGATAATAATTGGGAAAATCATTTTTTAAATAGTGATATCCTGTTACTTTCAAGGAAAGATGAAGAGTTTCAAAAATTAATGATTTATTTTAATCAAAAGATGGTTTCCATTGTTGTAGAGATACTTACAGTTATTAATCCAGAACTTAAAGAAAATCTCCCTTTACTAGAAGCAAAAATGATTGTGAATTTAATTCAAAATTCATTCCCTAGCTTTTCAAAATTTGATAGTGAGGATGAAAAAGAGAAATATATAGAAAAATTTGTAAATATTATTTTTAGTATTAGTTTTAATGAGTAAGGAGGTTGAAATGGAATATTATAACTTAACAAATGCACAAAAACGAATTATATATACTGAAGAAATATATTGTGAACCAAGAATATCAAACGAAGGAGGTTTTTATAAAATTTCTACTCCTTTTAATTTATATAAATTGCTTAATGCAGTTGTGTCAGTTCTTAATTCTTCGAAAATTTTTAGAACAACTTATCTATTAAAAAATGAAGAAATTATTCAGAAATATCGTGATTTTAAATTTGATAATTCTATAGTGAATATTTTTTTTGACAAAAAAGAATTTGAAAATTATAAAAGAAGTTGTTTAGATTACAAATTTGATATTTATAATGACTTTTTGTTTAAATTTGGGGTTTACCAAAATGAAAACGGTGGGCAGCTATTCGTAATGTTTCACCATTCAATTGTAGATGCGTATTCAATTGGATTAATTGCGGGTGCAATTTTTGATATTTATAATGAACACGAATTTAATAATGGAATCGAATATATTGAATACTTACAAGAAGAACAAGGATATTTTGAAAATACGGAAAAATTTAATGAGGATAAAATATATTGGGAAAATAGATTATATAGCTGTAAAAATTCATTTGAAAATATTCCCGAAGATCCATCGTCGGAGAAAATATTAATTCGTTTAGATGCTAACTTTTTAGAAAAATGGGAATTGTTTTTAAAGAAAAATCACTTAAATGAAAATATCTTTTTAATAACGTTATTATGTATTTACAAATATAGAATTGCTAATGAAAAAAATGGCATATTAGGAGTCCCCTATTATAACAGGCGAAATAAGCGTTTTTATAACTGTTTTGGAATGTTCACAAGTACAGTTCCATTTTCATACTCTTTTTCAGGCGAAGAAAGTATTATTGATGCTTACAAAGAAATTAAGAGAAACTTTCTAAAAGATATTAAACATTCTTTTTACCCTTATAATGAATTAATAAATAATCTTAAAGCAAATGGAAAAAACTTGTTTGAATGGAGCTTTAATTATTATGTAGATAATATGAATCACTTGATTGAGAACTCTAAAGTAGTTGTAAAGGAGGAAACACCGAACTATTTACCAGTTCCGATAAGCATAATTTACAGAAGATTCAAATATCAAAAAAATGAGTTAGAGATTATTTATAATAAAAAAATATACAATAGAGAGCAAATCAATTCGTTGATAAAAAATTTCTTTGGCTTTACAACAAATATTGTTCATTGTGAAACTAGGGAAAGGATATCAAAAATTCAGATAGCAAAGCCTGAGTTTATAAGCAAAATAATTGAGAGAGAAAGTAAGTCATTAAAAAATTTTGACAAAAATGTAAATTTATCATTAATGGATAGGTTCATGGATATTTCTAATAAATTTCCAAAGAACATCGCCTTAAGATTAGGTAATTCAACAATTACTTATGAAGTTCTATTTAAATTGATAAAAAATAGAATTATTTATCTAAAGACCGTTATAAAAACAGGGGATATAATTGGGGTAATCGGATATAAAGAATTCGATACTTTTATTAATATTCTTTCATTAGTACAAATGGGGATAACCTATGTGCCAATTGATCCAGAATACCCTCAAAAAAGACAGAAATTTATTTTAGAAGATTCAAATTGTAGTTATTATATAGATCATAATGAATTGAAAATTAATCCAAACTACAAGCCAAATAGTACTTCAAGCGATTGTTCTAATCTTTATATTTTATATACTTCTGGAACTACAGGGACTCCAAAAGGAGTCATGATACCAGAATCAGGAATAATAAGACTGATTAACGATAATAATTTAAAAGAATTATCGAATGGATGCGATACTTTCTTACAGCTAAATTCTTTAGGTTTTGATATTTCTGAATTGGAAATATGGTTACCTTTAACTAGTGGAAAGACTTTAGAAATTATACCGAAAAACTATATATTCGATATAGAAAGATTATCACAAATTTTAACATCTAATCATAAATTTGGATCAATAATGTCATTTACCTTACTGCAAGAACTTTTTTCTTATGATAATGAATTATTTAATAATTTCAAATTCATAATAACAGGTGGCGAGATAGTCAAGGATAAATTGATAAAAAATATTTATCATTCAAACGAAAATATTGTCCTTGTTAATGGTTATGGACCCACTGAAAATAGTGTTTTATCTACAATTCAAATAATAGATAGAAATAATAAAAAATCAATCCCTATTGGAAAAAGTATTTCTGGTTCTAGTACATATATTTTAGATCAGTTTGGAAATATTTGTGCACCTATGCAAATTGGAGAAATCATTGTAGGTGGACTAGGGGTAGCGAATGGCTATATAAATCGTGAAGAACTAAATAAAAAGAACTTTTTCTATTTAAATTCGTTTAATGGAGAAAAGTTGTATCATTCTGGTGATTTCGGATATTATAACTATAGTTCGGAAATAATAACCATCGGTAGAAAGGATTCTCAAGTTAAAATTAATGGACAGAGAATTGAAATTAGTGAAATTGAAGATGTTATTCAGAATATTTTAAATTCTAAAAACACACAAATTATTGTTACTGTTATTGATAACACAGTGGTTTGTTTTTACACGGGCTTAAAAATAGATGACTATAGACTAAGAAAAAATATATCGGAAGTGTTAACATCTGTTATGGTTCCTAAATATTTTATAAATATTTCAGAGATACCTCTTACTGTAAATGGTAAATTGAATAATAAACTTCTTACTGAAAAATTCAAGAGAGAAGTATCAAATAATTCTACCAATAATGTAAAAGTTAAATTAGATAATATTGATTTGGATGTGCAAAAAGAATTGAAAGCTTTGTTAATAAAAGATATAAACTTTAATCAAAGCTTTATTGAAAATGGAGGTGACTCTCTTTTAGCAATGAAATTTGTAAATTACATGAAGAAAAAGAATAAAAATATAAGAGTTTCTGAATTGTTAAGTACGAATCCTTTGATAGAGGTGGTCAACAATAGTTATAAATCTGAGGATGATTTACAAATTTCAAAAGATAACAATTTATCTACAGTAAAAGCTTCTGCAGTACAACAAAGTATATTTTTCGATGAAAAATTTAATCATGTAAAATATAAATATAATTCTCCTTTAGTTTTTGAGCTTTATGGTGTAACTCAAATTAATGAAAATAAAATATTGAATAAGATTTCAAAATTTATTTCTAGTCAACGTATACTACATAGTTGTTTACGATTAGAAAGTGGAGAAATTGTTTTTAAAGTTAACGGCCATGAAATAGATATTGTAAGAAGAGAAATGAGTACCGGAAGTTTAAATGATACTATTAAGTCTTCTTTAATAGATTTTGATGTAGAAAAAAATCTATTTTACTGTAATTATTTTAGTCTACAAAATCTAAAATTTTTAATTTTTGATTTTCATCATAGTATATTTGATGGGAAATCACGTGAAATATTTACACAAAATCTAAGAAATTATTTAAATGGTATTGAAAATGAATCTTCTGAAATAGATTATTTTGATTATCTAGATTCAATTGATGAAAAAGATAATATTGAAGATGAGAAATTCTGGAAAAAAGAAATTCAAAGTTTAGGTAATTTTTCAAATGATAATGATATGGTACAGACTTATGGTGTAGATGTCTCAAAATATTACCCTGTTAACATAAGATTGGAAACAATAGAGAAGCTTTTAAAAGTTTCTAAAGCGGCATCCGTGACCGTTAGCACTTTATTATTATCAGCCTTATTTTTAACTAAAAATAAGATTTCATATAAACCAATAAATACGATTGGAATCACAATTTCAACGAGATCAAACGAAGTTACTTCAAAAATTATTGGACCTTTTTTTAATACTCTGCCATTATCCGTTTCAGAAAATAATATTTCAAACGATTCGAAATTTGTTAATAAAATAGGGAAAATGGTTAATGAATTAGTTAATCACTGTCAATATCCATTTAATAAAATTGATTCGATGTACAAAGCGTATTGTGGTGAATACGCAAATAATTTAATGGATTGGATGTATGTTTATAACCATAACAAAAAACTAGAATTTGAAAGTGAAGGCATTAAATTTAAGTCAATAGACATTTTAGATACTATTCAAGCAAAATATAGTTTATCACTGATTGTAAATATCAAGGACGATAATAATTTTTCGATTGGGTTTGAAAGTAAATCACAATTTTATAATGGAAAGAAAATTCAGAATATAATTCTAGAATTTGAAAGCAGTCTTGATGAGATAATTTCTTTTTTTTAGAGTAAATTGGAGAAAATAATGGAATATAATTTTTATGATATAGTTTTTAGGTTTAATGATCAGCCAAATAAGTTAGCAATTGAAACAGACTACAGTCGTATCACTTATGAAGAGCTTTTTAATAAAGTAGAAGATTATAGTAAGAAGATAGAACAAGTAGGATTACTTCCTGGATCTAATGTAATAGTGCATATGAGAAGAGGCCCTGAGTACATTATTACGATTTTATCATTGTCTAAACTTGGCATCACTTTTGTACCGATAGATATTACTTATCCCAAAGAACGAATAGATTTTATAAAAAATGATTGTCAAGCAAATGGAATCATAACTGATTATAAATATGAGGATTTAACAGTTGTTGATTACCTAAGAATAGATGATAATATAAACCTTACTTTTAATATTTTAGGTAAAAGAGATAATGATAGTAATGATAGTAACGAAAAAATCGCATATATAATTTACACATCTGGTAGTACTGGAAAACCTAAGGGTGTTCAAATATCGAACAAAGGATTTAGTTACTTAAAAGAACTGTTCGATGAACATTTGAAATTGGGAAAAGATGATAAAATTTTACAATTCGCTAGCATTTCTTTTGATGCTTCAATTTGGGAAATTTCAATGGCATTAACGAATGGCCTTACATTAGCTCTATTTTTAGACAGTGATAAAGATGTAAATAAATTTGAGAATTTCGTTAAAAATCATTCTGTGACTATTGCCACCTTACCTCCATCTTATTCTGAATTGCTCAGTGAAGAAGTAATTTCTAATTTTAATTTGCTGATCACTGCTGGTTCTGAACCCCATAAAAAACTTCTAAAAAAAATCAATTTAGAAGAAACTAGATATATAAATGCATATGGTCCTACTGAATGTACAGTATGTGCTTGCTTGTGGGAAGCAAAAGACTTAAAAGAATTAGATTCTAAGCAAATACCAATTGGAAATATTAGTCAAGATAATCTTCTGATCGATGACAGTGGTGAACTATGTGTATCCGGGGAAGGCTTATCAGTGGGGTACCTAAATCGAGATATTTTGAATAAAAAGAACTTTTTTTATTTAAATGGATTTCGTTACTATAAAACAGGTGACTTAGTGAATACTGATAAGCACGGAAACATATATTTCAGAGGGCGCAATGATAATCAAGTGAAGTTTAACGGCTATCGTATAGAACTCGAAGAGATTGAACGTTCAATATTTGATATAGATCTTTCAATTATTGATGCAGCTGTAACAGTACTTAATGATACCTTGGTATGCTTTTATATTGGGAATATTGATGTTTCTGAAGTGAAAAGAGAGTTAGAAGCTAAGCTACCTATTTATATGGTTCCTTCTATTTTCCAAAATGTAGAGTCTTTTATATATAATACAAGTGGGAAAATTGATAGAAGTAAATTAACGATTAAAACCCAAGAACAGAATTTTCAGAATTCGGATAATATAATTAATTCAAAATTAGAAGAAATTTTAATAGAAATTTTGCCAGTTGAGGTAAGTAATCGTGATGAAAGTTTAATGGAGTATGGTCTAAACTCATTAGGACTAATTAATCTAGCTGCTAAAGTAAAAAATATTTTTGGAATAAATATTTCTATTGAAGAAATTTCTAAAAATTGCACCTTTAATGGTTTAATGGATATTCTGTTGCATAAAAATGAGGATTTAGGACTTATCAAAAATAATGAAATCACGCATGATGTGAAAAATGAAAATGAGTGGTTTCCTTTGACAAATATGCAGGAATCTTATTTATTAGGAAGAAATAATTTTTCTGAAATGGGTGGTTATGGAACACATGGTTATTTTGAAATTAAAACTCAATTAGATCCTTTAAGACTATCAAATGCTCTAAACAAAGTTATTTCAAGTCAAGGTATGCTTAGAGCAATCTTTTCTGAAGACTTACAGCAAAGGATACTCCCTGATACATTAAAATATCAGATAGATATTTTAGACATGAGTAGTTCGACACAAGAAGAGATTGATAAAGAAATAAATAGAAGAAGAGATAAATTAAGTCATCAAATTTTTGATTACACGAAATGGCCATTGTTCGAAATTAGTGCATTACGTATTTCAGAAAAATATACTATTTTGTTTATTAGTATTGATGGTTTATTGGCAGATGCCAAAAGCATGAAGATTTTTGCTAGTCAATGGTTAGCAGCTTATAATGGAGCTGATATTAGTAAATTAGCACCTAGAATATCATTTAGAGATTATATTATAAGCACAAATAATGATAGCGAAAATAAAGAGAGAGCCAAAACATTTTGGTTGAATAAATTAGATAAACTCCCTGAATCTCCTCAGATTATTGATAAAGATACAGAAGCTGGAGTAGAGAATGTCTTTTCTAGAGAATCTCTATTTTTAAATGAACAATCTTGGGTTTTGATTAAAGAATTTTGCCATAATAACCATATTACTCCGACGGCTTTTTTTATACAAATTTACTTTGATACTTTGAAAAGATGGAGTCAAAATAAAAAATTCACGATCAATTTAAGTGTTTTTAATAGAAAAAATATACATGAAGATATTGATAATCTGATTGGTGATTTTACAAGTAATATATTTTTAGATAATCAGAATCAAGATTCTGAGGATAATTTTATTGAAAAAGTAACCTCCTTACAAGCTGATCTGTTTTTAGCAATAGATAATATTTCATTTGACGGTATTGATTTTTTAAGAGCATATGCAAATAAGTATAAGAAAAATTTAATAGTTCCCTATGTAGTTACTAGTCTAATCTCAGAGGAGACAACAAAACAAGCAACTGATTATTTAGGAGAAATGACTTATGGAATCAGTCAAACTCCTCAAGTTTATATTGATATGCAAATCTCTAATAGTCATGAAGGAATATTAATAAATTGGGATTATTCAACTCAAAAATTTACAAAAAAATTTATGCTAAAGATTATTGAAGTTTTTGAGCAAAATGTTGCTTCAATTTTAAACGGTAAAAAAAATATAGATACAGAATTACCGAATAGTGATAAGTTAATAATCCAAAATTATAATGATACTACTACAGTAGGATATGATTCTTGTAGATTAGAACAACTATTCTTTAATACAGTAAAGAACTATCCAAACCAGATTGCTATTAAGGATAAAGATTGTAGTTATACATATTCTCAATTAGAAAAAGAAGTTATACAAAGAGCCTCTAGTATAACACACACAATTGGGAAAAAAGGGCAAAAAATTGGGATTATTGATGAACGTAATTGTCAGACTATTATTGATTTAATCAGTATTTTATATAGCGGTAATACATATGTTCCTATTGAAAAAGATTGTCCCTCAGAGAGAGTGGCATATATTAAAAATGTTGCAGAAATAGAATATATGATTAATGATATTGATAAAATAGAACAATTAGAAAAAGCTGATGGGATTAATGACGAAGAACAGGTGGCCTATGTGATTTTCACTTCTGGTAGTACAGGAAAGCCAAAGGGGGTAGCTGTGTCTCACAGAAGTGCTGTAAATACAATTGTTGATATCAATAAAAGGTTTAATCTAAATAGGAATGATCATTTTATACTTTTGTCTTCATTAAGTTTTGATTTATCTGTTTTTGATATTTTTGGCTCTCTTGCTATTGGAGGCAGTCTTTATATTGTTGATGATAGGAGAAATCTAGAGGAAATTAATAATATTATTAAGCAAGAGAAGATAACTGTCTGGAATAGTGTTCCATCCACCATGAAGGCATATTTAAATTACAGCAATAATGAAATTTTTAATATAGATAAAATTGGTGATGAGTTCGAAAATTTGACAAGCTTAAACAGTCTTATTGATGAAAATATAGTATTTGATAAGGAAGCTAGTGACAAATATAAGAGTGATTGTACGAGTAGGTTTGTGATTAGTAATTATAATGAAAAAATAAATCTCCCATCAAATAATAGTTTTCCTGATTTTATTCTAAGTAGAAAGTCTACAAGAAGTTTTTGTGAAGAAGACTTAATACCTATGGATAAATTCTTTAAAGTTATATCCTCACTAGGAAAAATAAAGGGGCACAATACTTCTCATTACCTTTATCCATCTGCCGGAGGGCTTTACCCTATTGATATATATATTTCGATCGAAAATAATAAAATTGAAGGAATAAGCGGAGGTATCTATTATTACAATCCAGTAGCCAATACAATCTATAGAATTAATAATAACCCTCTTGAAAGCGATGTACACTATTATAGTAATCAGATAATCTCGAAACATTCAAGTTTTACTATTTTATTGGTATATAATTCAGAAGCAAATATTAGAAAATATGGTAGTGATGGTTATAAATATGCTCTAATTGATTCTGGATATTTAGGACAGCATATTACTACAGTTGCAAATATCAATGGTATCTCATCTTGTGTAATTGGGGCAGCAGATAGTGAATTAATTACTAAAAACCTCTCATTATCAGCTAATCAAATGTTTCTAAATTGTATTATTTTTGGTCGTGAAACTAATAATCTAGTTTATAAATTGAATGAAATAAAAATTCAAAATATTTCTGTACCTGAAAATTCCTTAAAAATAATTAATGAAAAAGTTAGTTCTATAAGAGTTGTTATGTTGAGTGGGGACTATATTCCCTTAGATTTACCAGGTAAAATTTTTGATAAGTTTGGAGAAAAGGTTGCTTTATATAGTTTAGGTGGAGCAACTGAATGTAGTATATGGTCAATATATTATCCAATATCAAAGGTTGAATCAAAATGGAAAACTATACCATACGGATACCCACTGGGAAATCAAAAAATTTGGATTATGGATGAAAAATTAAATATTTGTCCAGTTGATGTATTAGGTGAAATTATTATTGGAGGAGTTGGTGTAGGAGAAGAGTATCTAAATAATCCAATAAAAACTTCTGAATCTTTTGTAAATAATTCACAATTTGGAAAAGTTTACAGAACAGGTGATTTTGGTATTCTTCGAGAGAATGGAACTATTGAGTTTATGGGGAGACTAGATGATCAAGTGAAAATAAATGGTTATCGTGTAGAACTTCCAGAAATTGAAAAAGTAATTAAAAATAATTGCGATGTTCAAGATGTAGTAGCAATTATTGAGAGCGCAGAAAGTGGTATTAATAAACTTATTTGTTTCGTCCAGAGTGAGATTAATTCTAACTTGTATGGATATATTGTGGAAAGAATTAAAAATGAACTTCCTGTATATATGATTCCTCAAGAAATTTATAAAGTTGAAAAGATTCCAGTTACAGAAAATGGTAAAGTGGATAAGAAAAAATTACTAGCTAATACTATGAATTATAAAAAGAATGATTTAGAATCAGCTAATAATTTATTGTCTGATTACCAATCATATGAAACAGAAAAAAGACATGATGAAAACTTATTAATAGAGGTTCGTCAAATTTTCTCTAGTATTCTTGATGTAAGTGATTTTTCAAATGATAGTACTATCTTTGAACTTGGAGGGGACTCTATAAATATTGTTAGTATTCAGAAACAAATTGAAAGAAAATATGGAGTTAGCTTAAAAATCATTGATGTTTTTGAGAATAATACAGTTAATAGGCTTGTAAAATTTTTAGAATCACAAAATAAAGTAAAAATTATTGGTGCTCACTTCACATCGCCATTTTTGAGAAACAAATCTGGTGATGTAACTGTAGAAGAGACAGTTAAAATAGTTAAACAAAGTGAGTTGTTATCTGTTTTTGAAGCATTAGTACTTATACTACTAGATGTTATAACTAATACTAAAATTGATATTTCATATGATTGTGATAATGATAATTCTAAGAAGACAAAAATTCTCAGATTTAGTAAGGAATATTTGAAACTTGATAAAGTAAATTTGGATAATACTTTTTCAAAATTAATTGAACAATCAAAATTTGAAACTTCACTTAATTTAACTAGTGATGGGGGAACTATGATAAGTTATACCAATTTAGCAGAACAATATAAAAATAGTAACGCAGACCTGGTGTTTTACTTTAATGAAGCGGACTCTGAACTCAAAGCGAAATTTAATTCTAGTAAATTGAAAGCGTCAAGAATTAAAGTCTTACTTGATAATGTAGCTAAGGTATCAGAGAGCTTAAATTAAGATTTAAGGGAGAAAAATATGATAAATAATGCAGCTATATTTCCTGGACAAGGAAATTTGGATTTAGAGAAATTCAAAAAAATCATTGAAGAAAATCTTGAGGCTCAAAGAATTTTAGATAAAGCCATGAATATCATAGGGGAAAAAAGTGAATATTTTTTTTCAGAGGATATTCAAAAGAGTACATATAATTCGCAAATTCTAACTTTTTTATCATCATATATATTTTTCCAAATATTTAAAAGAGATGTTCAAGATGAATTCTACATGTATGCAGGACATAGTTTAGGTGAAATCACAGCATTAGTATGTGCTGATGTTATTACATTTGACGAAGGGTTACTGTATGTTAATGAACGAGCTAAAGCAATGGAAGAGTGTACTACTGATAAGTTAGGTGGTATGACGGCTGTATTCCATAATGATCTTAATTTGCTAGAGAAGTTATCAAAACAATTTGAAGTTGATATTTCTAACTATAATTCAAAAAAACAAATTGTTTTTTCTGGAAATCTAGAAAATTTAAATAAATTGGAATTTGAGTTACAAGAAAAATCAATACCTTTTAAAAGATTAAAAGTTGCAGGTGCATTTCATAGTAATTTAATGAAAAAAGCAAGTGAAAAACTTGAAAAAATAAGAATAAACTATAATCCTGATAATATTGATAGGGTTTTTAGTAGTGCTTTAAGAAGATTTTATAATAAAGAAGATAATTTATCTTACATTCTTTCAAAGCAGATATTGATGCCTGTCCACTGGAATGAGGTTATTGCTCAAATGAAGGAAAATAATATTAAAAATATCATTGAATTTGGTACGCAGCCTGTCTTAAAGAATTTCTTTAATTCTAGTTACCCATACATTTTTGACATTGTTACTTCCTGTGAGGAAGATTATGAAAATATTTATTTAAAAAATTCATCAAACTTCTATTTAAAATTTTTAAAAAAAATTATATCTATTGCTGTTTGTAGTAAAAATAATTCTGATGATTTAAATGGTTTCGAGGAATATATAAACATATACCAGGATCTCTTGCAGAAATGTAATGATTTCATCTCGAATGATGGTTTAGTAGATATTTCAAGTTGTCAGTTATTCTATGATACACTTTTTTCTAAGTTACTTCCCTTAAAGTCTGTTCCGGAAAGTGAAATTATTGGTAGAAAGAATGAATTAAAGAAAAACTTTCATATTGGAGGTTTAAAATGGGAATTTTAGATGATATTGTTTTGGATAGTTATCAGAATACATCAGAAAAAAATAATAAGTATGCAATTATTGGAATTTCCGGCTTATTTCCTGAATCAGAATCTGTAGATGATTTTTTCAACAATTTATTGAGAGGAAAGGATTTTATTAGAGATTTTCCTGAACAAAGGAAGAATGAAGTAAAAAAATTTGGAAAAAAAATTTCAAAAAAAGACAAATCATATAGACATGCAGCTTATTTAAATGATATTAGTGGATTTGATAATGAGTTTTTTCAAATAAGTGATGCAGAATCAAGATTAATTGATCCCAAACAACGTTTGATATTAATGACGGCTTATAGAGCTTTTGAAGATGCAGGTATTTTGGATGAACTTTCAAATACTTCTACCGGTGTTTTTATTGGGAATAGTAATATGCTTAACTACAAATACTTTGATATCATAAAAACTATTCGACCAGATTTAGTAGATATTTCTGGTACAGGAAATATGGATTCAATGTTATCCAGTAGAATTTCATATTATTTCAATTTAAAAGGACCAAGTGTTGTGATAGATACAGCCTGTTCCTCTAGTTTGTTTGCGGTGGACCAGGCAATTAATTCTATTTCATGTGGCGAATGTGACCTTGCTTTGGTTGGTGGTGCACATATTCTCATATATCCTGAGAATGTTGATGTGAGTTTAGGGATTGAATCTAAGGATGAACGAACACGAACTTTTGACGATTCTGCAAATGGAACGGGTGTGGGAGAAGCTGTTGGAGCAGTAGTAATAAAAAGATTAAATGATGCAATTGAAGATAAAAATTATATTTATTGTGTAATAGATGGTGTGTTATCTAATCAAGATGGCGATTCAATAAGTATAACTGCCCCAGATAGACGTGCCCAAAGTGATCTTCAATTATCGCTTTGGGAGAAAAGTTCATTTAATCCAGAAAAAACTGTATACGTAGAAGCACATGGAACCGCAACTCATTTAGGTGATGATGTTGAAATCAAAGCTTTAACTGATTCATTTAGAAATTACACAGACAGGAAGCAGTTTTGTGGAATAGGGTCAGTAAAGACAAACATTGGTCATACAATAGATGCATCAGGTATATCTTCGTTAATTAAATGTATTAAAATAATTGAAAATAATACAATACCACCGTCAATAAATTTTTCTTATCCTAATAGAAATATAGATTATGAAAATTCTCCGTTTTATATTGTAGATAAAGCAAGAGAGATAGTTGAAGATGATTATAAAATATTAATTAACTCTTTTGGATTGAGTGGTACTAATACTCATATTATCTTAAGCCCATTTCCTAATCAAGAAAAAAAATCATTTAAACGTAGCCCATTCCGTCTTAAAAATTTCTGGGTAGCTAGTAATGAAGGAACATTATTATCAGAAGATAGTACGGAAAACATTTTAATATCACTATTAGAACAAAAATTTGGATTTTTAGATATTAATTTAAATACAGAAATTGCAGATTTAGAATTAGATTCAATATTTATTACTAGAGTATATTCAGAAATTAATAAATTATTTCCTAATTCAATAGAAATTGCTGATTTTTATAGTTTAAAAACAATTGGAGAATTCGCCAAAAAAATTGAAGAAAAAAGCTTAATTCCTGATTATAAAAATGGAATTTCAAAACTTGTAAATTCTTCTACTATTAATGAAACTGGCGAAGATGAATATGCGATTATTGGTATAGATTTAAATATTGGAAAGAATCAAAATAAAGATGAATTTTATAATTCTTTACTAGCTGGGGAAAAATTCATTAGCAACCTTTCTCCTAAAAGGATTAAGATTGCTAATGAATTTGGAAACGTCTATAATTTCACAGACTTGAGTTTTAGGAAAGGAAATTATCTCCAAAATATAGATTTATTTGATTATAACTTCTTCAACATTCCTAGATCTGAAGCTATGCTGATGGATCCAAATTCAAGATTAATGTTAACTTCTGCATACAAAGCAATATTAGATGCTGGATATACAAAAGAGACAGTAGACAACAGAAAATGGGGGACTTTTATTTCATTTGGACAAGATTATCTTTTTAATTATGGTAGTCTAATTGCTTCATTGGATAACAAGAAAATTGGAAATTCTAACACAGGAAATATGGCAGCCATGATTTCTGGCAGAATTTCATATCTGCTGAATCTTAAAGGTCCAGCAATTACAGTTGATTCTTCATGCTCTTCTTCTTTATCTGCCGTTTCGCTAGCTGTTGATTCAATTAAAGAAAAAAAATGTGAGGCAGCGATAGTTGGTGGAGTTAAAATTAATTTTTGCCCGATAGACTCAAAAGAGAATGATATTGGTATTTTTGATAACTCAGAAAATTCCTCTGCATTTGATGATAAGGCAAATGGTACTTATATTGGGGAGGGCGTAGCGACAATTATAATAAAAAGTAAATCCAAAGCAATGCAGGATAATGATAGGATATATGCAACAATCTGTGGTATGGCAGTTAATCATGATGGAAAAACATCAGGTTTAACTGTTCCAAATCCTAATGCACAGGCTAATGTTATTCTGGATGCGTGGAAAAATATAGAGGTGGAAGATTCTGATGAATTATATATTGAGACTCATGGAACAGCTACTAAATTGGGCGATCCAATAGAAATATTTGGAATTAATCAGGCATTTAATTTTATGAGGGATAATAGCATTGGAATCGGATCGGTAAAAAATAATATAGGGCACTTATTTGAATTATCGGGTCTAGTAAGTATTATTAAGGCTGCGATGTCACTATATAATGGAAAAATTCCTAAAAATATAGGATTTATGTATCCAAATAGAAATATAAATTTCATGAATTCTAAAGTATATATTAACGACCTAAATAAAGACATAGCGGGTAAAGAAACTTATATCGGTGTTAGTTCTTTTGGTTTTTCGGGAACAAATGCTCATATGGTTTTAAAAAGGAGCCCGCCTAACAATAAACAATTTTCTAATTTCAAAGTTAAAAAATTGGATTTGACGGAAGAGAAGTGTTGGATATCTGATTATTTAAATCATACTACTGAGTCTAGTTCAAACAAAACAATTAAAGATCAACTAAAAGAAGTATTTATAGATATTTTCGGTAGTCAAAAAAATATTTCAGGAAATATCTACGAACTAGGTGGAGATTCTTTAACAGCTGTAGAAATTGCAGGACGATTGAATAAGATTTTCAATTTGAAGTTATCAGCAGCAGATATCTTAAGAAACAACTCAATTGATAGTTTGTCAAATTTTTTATCAAACAATAATTTATATGAGAACGATCAAGAAATAGTAAAATCAGAAGTGAAGAATAGATATCTTGCAACACCACAGCAAATTAGAATGTATAAAATGTCAAAAAGTCATTTGGAAACAGGTTTAAATGTAAATATTTGTTTGCATTTAAAAGGTATGATAGATATTGAAAAACTAAATGCTGCATTCAATAAAATTATTGAGAAAAACGAAGCTTTCAGAACAAAATTTATAGAGGAAGCCGGACAAATTTTTCAAGTTATAGATCCATTTATGCAAAAAAACATTGAGGTCGAATATGCTTCAGTTGAAGAATGGGAAACAATAAAAGATAATTTCATTAAGGTGTTTGATTTAAAAAATGGTTCTCTTTTTAGAATCAAGCTATTACAAAGTAGCCCCAATAATTCGATTTTGTTATTTGATGCACACCATATTATTTTTGATTTTCAATCAATGAAAGTATTTTTAAGTCAATTAATAACGTTATACAACAATCAAGAAGTTCTAGTTCCTTCTATTGATTATACAGATTATTCAGAATGGTATAATCAACAGATTAAATTAAATCATAAATTTAAATTACAAGAATGGGTAAATGAATTGAAGGAAGCACCTATAAATCTAGAGGTTGTGCCAGCTAATATAAAAAGCAATACAATAAGTTCAATCAGGTTTACTATAGATTCAACATTACTAGAAAATTTAGAAAGATACTCTGCAAAACAAAACGTTAGTCTGTTTTCGGTGTTACTAGCTACTTATCTTAAAACTAATAGTGTAATTGAGAAAAACGATAAACAAGTTGTTGGTATACCGGTGTCTGGCCGAGATTTTGGTAATGTTAAAAATATAATTGGTCTTTTTAGAAATTCTCTTCCCATTTATATGGACTTATCTAAAGTTAAAAATGCTAGCGAATTAATTTTAGAAACACAATCTAAAATTTTATCTGCTATGGAAAAACAAGAAATACAGACATATGAAATAGAAGAGGCGATGGAAAAAAATAATTTATTTAATAATTATTTTATTTACCAAGATTCAATTAGTTCTGATAATTTTAAAATAGATGGATTAGAGATTCAAACTGAATTGATAAGAAAACAAGGTATGTTTAATATTAAATGGGAATTTGTGAAAATTGATGGATGCTTACAAGGCATAATCGAATATAGAAATGAATTGTTCACTGAATTAGAAATAACACATTTAAAAAAATATTTCCTTGAAACAATCAAAAGAAATATTATAGAATGAAGGAAGAAAAAATGGAAAATCTTTTAGAAGTTAAAAAACTGTCAAAAACGTATAAAAACGGAAGAAAAGCATTAGATAA
>QWCZ01000434.1_pt1 | contig 20465 bp, 17 predicted proteins | sample 1972651 | NCBI WGS metagenome assembly QWCZ01 (sample SAMN09866695, study PRJNA288562) | Human oral metagenome isolate pre1_saliva, whole genome shotgun sequencing... | isolation source: mouth | host: Homo sapiens | place: USA: California
CCGCTCTTGGGTTCCGCAACCTCACCAACTACATCGCCCGCTGCCTCCTCGAAACCGGAGGATTCAGACCCCAACTACACCCTCAATTATGAAGAGCCACTTAAGGCCTAGGTGCGCTAGGCTTTAACTAAGGCCGCCGCAAGCGACGCGGCATGGCCACCCAACCTATTACCCGGGAGAAGTATTATGGTTCGCGTCACTATTGTCGGTGGTGGCTATGGCGGTATCACTGCGGCTAAAGCCCTAGACGAGTGTGCCGAAGTAACTCTGATCGAACAAAAAGACACTTTCGTTAACCATGCGGCAGCGCTGCGCGCCACGGTTGACCCCGATTGGGCACAAAAAATCTTCCTGCCCTACGACCACCTACTCAAAAATGGCCGCGTAATTAACGCCACCGCCATGAGCGTGGACGGCACCACCGTGCGCACCTCCGACGGCCAGGTAATTGAAGCTGACCAGCTGATTTTGGCTACCGGCACGGCCTACCCCTTCCCGGCCAAGCACATGGATTCACCCTCAGTGGTGGCCAAGGCCCGCATTGCCCGCACCAATGACGCCCTTGCATCTGCCAGGCGGGTACTGATTTTGGGTGCTGGCGCAGTGGGGGTGGAGCTAGCTGGTGAAATCACCTCCGCCTTCCCTGACCTGCACGTAATCATGGTTGAGAGCGCCGACGATATTTTGTGCTCCAGCGACTACAAGAGTGAACTGCGTGAAGCCATCCGTGCCCAGCTACTTGATCGCGGCGTAGAAATCATTACCGGCGACAAACTGGCTTACCTGCCCTCCACTGATGTGGCCACCTTGTCGCCCTTCACTGTGGAAACCAAGGCTGGGCGCACCATTGAAGCCGACATTTGGTTCCGTGCCTATGGGGCGCGGGTAGCCAGCTCCTTCCTGGGCCAGTCCTACGCAGACATCCGCCACTATGACGGCACTATCCGGGTGGATGAATACCTGCGCGTAATCGACCACCCTCACGTGTGGGCCATTGGCGACCTAACTGACGTGCGTGAATCTAAGCGCGCCGACGCTGCCCGCGCACACGCCGAAGTGGTAGCTGCCAATATCAAATCCATTATTGCTGGCGGCGCGCCCACCAAGCGCTACCGTCCGACTAAAGAATGGGTGGTTTTGCCGCTAGGTCCCGACGGCGGTGCCTCCCAGCTTTTGCGTGACGGCGTACGCGTGGTGGTTGGCCCTGAAGAAACCAGCCGTATCAAGGGTGAAGACCTGTTTGTGGACTTTGTGCGCGAGCAGCTAGGTCTAAACGACTAAAAGCAGCCTTTAGGATTGGCCCGGGGTTAATTACTCCGGGCCAACGCGCGAAGTACAATCGGCAAACTACAACCGATTATTGGTTAATCGCTGCGCGGGGGAGAAAATCTCGCTAACCTTGGCATATGGCTACAGATCCGCGCGCAGCACTTAACCGACTCATTGCCGCTTTAGAGCAACACTTTGAAGCATCCTCCACCGGCGACGAATTCTCGCCGGCAGTAATCGCCGCTGAAGACCGTCTTGCTGACGCCTTCTTCACCTACGACGACGCTCTGTTCACCGCCTTTGGTATCGAGCTTCCCCTGGACATTGTCGAGGCTGATGAAGACGAAGACGACGATGACTTTGACGAAGAAGACTTCGAAGACGACGAAGACGAAGACTACGACGTCGACGACTTTGACGAAGACGACGACGAAGATATCGATGAAGAGGATCTTAATGAAGAAGATCTTGACGAAGAAGACGAGGAAAAGTCTTAACTAACCTCGTTTAACACATGCCGGATCTGAGGCTCTAGCTGCAGGTCTGCAGCCGCCAGTATGTCTCGCAGCTGGTGGGTGTTGCGCGCGCCAACTATCGAACAGTCAATCCCATCACTGCCGCGAGCCCAAGCCAAAGCCACCTCAAGCGGGCTACGCTCCAAGCCCGCAGCCGCCGTCGCCACCGCGTTAACCACGCGGGCGGCGTCGTCGTTTAAATAAGGGGCCACAAACCCAGCCAGATGCACTGAGGCACCGCGTGAGTCAGGGGGAGTGGAGTTACGGTACTTGCCGGTAAGTACCCCGCGCCCTAGCGCAGACCAGCCGATAACCCCAAAACCCAGCTCCTGGGCGGCCGGGATAAGCTCCTGCTCAGCGCTACGGTTAAGCAGCGAATACTCAGTTTGCACCCCGGCCATGCCAATAGCGCTACCAAGCAAATCAGCCATATGTACCGCTGCCCAGGCTGGATAGTTAGACACCCCCACATAGCGGGTGCGGCCACTACGCACAGCCATCTCTAAAGCTGAGGCTGTCTCCTCCATGGGCGTGTAGTAGTCGGGGATCTGCACCAGCCATAAATCCAGGTGGTCAGTGCCTAGGCGCGCTAAAGAATCATCGAGCGTGTCTAGCAGCGTGCCGCGCCCAGCGTCAGTAACCGCGCTACGCTCACCGGTGCGCCACGAACGCACCCCGGCCTTAGACACCAGCACCACTTCACGGCGCGAAATGTGCTTAGCCAGCAGCTGTCCCAACAGTTTTTCACTGTCACCACCCACATATGAGGCAGCCGTATCAACCAGCGTGCCGCCTTTATCTACGAATAATTCCAGCTGCTCACGGGCACTAGTGGCATCAGTGTCGTTGCCCCATGTCATTGTGCCCAGACCTAGCGAAGAGATCCGTAACCCACTGCGTCCTAACTGGCGATACTCCATAGGCAAAGGTTAGCAATTTAGTCATGGGCGGTGAGCATGTAGCTCAGCTTCTCTGCTGGCAGCCGGGGCTCTTTACCCCCAAATAGCGGGCAAAACTCCTGGTGAGCACACCAGCCACACAAAACACTTTTACGCGGTGGGAAATACTGACGCTGAGCGCAGGCAAAAATTTCGTTCCAAGTTTGCTCTAATTGCTCCTCAACCTCGATAAGTTCACTAGGGTGAGGGTCGTGGCTTAGCGTTTTGGTGTCTTTAAGGTAAAGCAATTGCAAACGCGCCGGCATAACCCCACGCATCCGCTTTAACACCAGCGCATAAAAACGCAGCTGGAATAGGGCTTCAGCCATAAAACGCGGGGCGGGGGCTTTACCGGTTTTATAGTCAACTACCCGCATAGCCCCATTTGGGGCCACATCTAACCGGTCCACAAAGCCGCGCAGCAGCAGCCCCGAATCGGTTTTAGCCTGCACGAACAGCTCACGTTGGGCCGGCTCTAGACGCTGAGGTAGTTCCATGCGGAAGTAGTTAGAAATAAGCGCGTGCCCCTGCTCTAACCAGGGCTCTACCTGGCCCGGGTCATCGAATAGATCCATAACCGCCGGGTTGGCCTCACGGTGAGCTTGCCAGTGGGGCTCAAGCATGGCCTGGGCGGCGGCTTCAGTGCGCTGGGCGGCAGGCAGATCAAATAGGTCTTCGAGCACCGCATGTACCACCGTGCCCTTGTGGGTGGCCAGGGAGCCGGGCTCTTCAAGGCGATCTACGCAGCGAAACCTAAACAGCAGCGGGCACTGCTTAAAATCTTTTACCCGCGAGGGGGACAGGGCGTTGCGTTTGCCGCCCGTAGGGCTGGGGTGTGCGCTAGGGCTGTTTGGGCTGGCGTCCTGGGCTGGCGATCCGGCGGGGCCTGCTGAGCTAGCCGCGCCTGCGGTGTCTGCGCCGCCAGAGTCTGCCGCGCCGTCGTGTGAAATATTTAAGTGCCCATCCATACCCACAAAATTAACAAACCCTAGCCTCCTTTAGTTTTAAGGGCGGCGCACTATTTCCCTATTAGCTAGCAAGCTAGTGACCTATGTCCCAGCAATACTGGTGGCAATTAGGTAGCCCTTACACTGGTGGGGATGAGTGAGGAAATCGAAAACAGCCCCCAGCCCCCCGAGGCTGAGCCGGCCCTAGACCAGGTAGCAGCCACTGTCATTCGGGCTAAGCGTGAGGTAGCCAAAGTCGCCACCCAGCAGCGCCTGGGCCAGGACGGGCGGCGTGGGCCGTTGCGCTATGGTGAGCGCGTGCAGATTACCGACACTAAAAAGCGCATGAGCACCTTTGTGCTTGAAGAAGGCGGCTATTTCCAGTCGGTACGCGGCAATTTGCACCACAGTGAAATTGTGGGGTTAAACGAGGGTAGCGTCATTGAAACCGCTAGTGGCCATGAACTGATGATTATGCGTCCGTTGCTAGCCGACTATGTGCTATCTATGCCGCGTGGGGCTCAGGTGGTTTACCCCAAAGACTCAGGAAATATTGTGGCCATGGCCGATATTTTCCCCGGCGCCCGCGTGCTAGAGGCCGGGGTGGGCTCAGGGGCGCTAACTATGAGCCTGCTAAGCGCCGTTGGGGAAGAGGGCAAACTTATCTCCATTGAGCGCCGCGAAGACTTTGCCCGCATTGCCGCCGCCAATGTTGACGCCTGGTTTGGCTGCCACCACCGTGCCTGGCAGCTACACAGCGGCGACTTTGCCCAGGTGGTAGCTGATTTGGTGGAGGACGCTTCGATTGACCGAGTGGTGCTAGATATGTTGGCGCCCTGGGAGAACGTGGAGCAAAGCGCCCGGGCATTGGCTCCCGGTGGCGTATTTTGCGCCTATGTGGCTACCGTCACTCAGATGTCGCGTACGGTTGAGGCGCTGCGAGGCACTCAAAGCTTTAGCGAGCCGCTGGCTTGGGAAACCATGTCGCGTGGCTGGCATGTAGATGGTTTGGCAGTGCGCCCCGATCACCGCATGGTGGGGCACACCGGCTTCCTGGTTTTGGCGCGTCGTTTAGCTACCGGCTCTAAGCCCCTTAGCCGCCGCCAAACCGGTAGGGGTGGGGCTTATGACGAGTCTGGTTATTGGGTGGCCGACGACGTCGACGAGCGCACCAGCACGGACCGTAAAGTGCGCAAAGTACTACGTGACTGCCTGGTTAAGCAGCCCGACGACGCTACTGAAGTAAATGTGCAAGCTACCAGCGCCCGGGGGGCATTAACCGATCAGGTAGCACAAACTTTGGGGCTAGACGCCATCCAGCGCCCGGCTTTTAAGGAGTAGCTTAAAAGCATGGGTAGAGCAAATGTTGACCCGCTAGTGCTAGTTGGCCAGGTACGCCAGTTGCAGGCTGAAGCTGCCAGTTTGGCGGCTAAAAATGAGCGATTGGCGGCGGGTTTAAAACGCGCTAAACAGCGTTTAGAGCAGGTAGATAGCCAGCTAGAAAAGCTACGCCAACCGCCCCTTAGCTATGCGGTGTGCACTGGGCTGTTTTATGAAAACAAGCAGCTAGTGGCGCTAGAGGCCATGGTGGGGGCGCGGCGTATGCGTCTAGCAGTGCACCCTAGCGTTAAAGAGCAGGAGATTAACGCCGGCAGTCAGCTGTTAATTAACTCTTCCCAAGTGGTGGTGGGGGTAAGCGAACCCATGAACGTGGGTGAAGCAGTCTATGTCAGTGAGCGTCTCGATAATGAGCGGGTGCTGGTAACTACCTCCTCGGGCTCTAGTAAGGTGCTGCAGCTGGCCCCTGGTTTGCAGCGCGAAAATTTGGACCAGCCACTGCGTAGCGGGGATATGCTGGCTGCTCACCTGGAGGCAGACCTGGCGTTGAGCCTGATTGAACGTACCGGCGTGCAGGATTTGATTGTTCCCGACAGCCCCAATATTTCTTTTGAGGAAATTGGTGGTTTAGCTGACGCGGTTAGCGCTGTGCGTGACGCTATTGAGCTGCCTTTTACACACCCGCAGCTGTATCGCTCCTATAACCTTTCGGCCCCTAAAGGCGTGCTGCTTTACGGGCCTCCGGGGTGCGGTAAAACCTTGATTGCTAAGGCTGTGGCTACCTCCCTGGCACACGCTAGGGGGCAAGGTGACGCCGCATTTTTCAACATTAAAGGCCCTGAGCTGCTTGATAAATATGTGGGTGAAAGCGAACGCCAAATCCGCACCATTTTTGAGCAGGCTAGGCGGCTAGCTGATGAGCAGCGCCCGGTAGTGATTTTCTTTGACGAAATGGAGGCGCTGCTGCGTCGGCGTGGCTCAGGTATTTCTTCAGATATGGAAAGCACGATTGTGCCCCAGATGCTGGCGGAAATAGATGGGGTTGAGGCCCTTAACAATGTGGTAATTATTGGTGCCACTAACCGTGAAGACATGCTTGATCCGGCAGTGCTGCGGCCGGGGCGACTAGACGTAAAAATCTATATTGGTCGCCCCGATAAGCTCGCTGCCGGCGAGATTTTAGCTAAGCACCTAACTAGGCAGTTACCAATTGCCTCCAGCGAGTTGGCGCGCGCTGGCAGTAGGCAAGATGCTTTACAGATCATGATTGGTGCCACTGTGGAGGCGCTGTATGCGGCCAGCCATGCCAACGAGATTTTGGAAATCACCTACGTTAATGGTGCTTCTCGTAAGGTTTATGCCAGTGAGCTGATCTCTGGTGCCTACCTGGCGGCGGTGGTGGCCAGGGCCAAGACTTTAGCGATTAAACGTGAACTAGCCGGAGCTGAGGGCGGTATTAGCACCTCTTTGCTGCTGGAGGCAGTGGCCCAGGCGGGGCGTGAACAAGAAGAGCTTAACGCCAGCACTGACTCTGAGGGCTGGCTGCGTCAGCTGGGGGAGAGGCCTGTGATGGTGCGTAGCGTGAAGCGAGCTAAGCACTGATGCACACGCCAGATCCAGCCCGGCGCATGGTGGGTTTAGAAACCGAATTTGGTATTTTAGCCCCCGGCTGCCCCATGAATCCTATGCAGCTGTCGGCGCGAAGCGTGGCCGCCTATGCGCCCTTTTCGCGGGCGGGGCGTTGGAGCCAGGCGGTGCGCTGGGATTATGAGGATGAAGATCCGCTGGCTGACCTGCGTGGTGGGCGCTTGGCGCGTGATTTAGCTGATGCTTCTTTGTTAACTGATTTGCCTGGCAGCCCCGCTCCTAGTGCCCCTGCGGGCGCCCCTTTAAGTCAGGGGACTGGTGGCGCGGCGCAAAGCCTGGCCGGTGGACTATGTGACTGGGGTGTGCCCGGGGTGGGGGCTGGGGAGGTTGTGCGTGACCTGGCCGCTGAGCAGGCCCTGCCGCCGGGGGCTAGTTTGCGTACCGGTAAGCAGTTGCAGCGCCAAGCATTAACTAACCTGGTGCTAGCTAATGGGGGGCGGTTCTATGTGGATCATGCTCACCCTGAATACTCCAGTCCGGAATGCTCCACCCCATTTGCGGCCATGGTGTGGGATCGGGCTGGGGAGCTGATAGCTGCCCGGGCTACAGCCCAGCTTAAAGCTGAGGGATTACAGGTGCATGCCTACAAAAATAATGTGGACGGTAAGGGCGCCACTTGGGGCGCGCACGAAAACTATTTAGTTAGCCGCGCTCTACCCCTGGATCTGCTTAATTCGCTTCTGGCCACGGTGCTAGTTACCCGCCAAATAGTGGTTGGCGCCGGCAGGGTGGGTTTAGGTGAGCGCAGCGAGCAAAGCGGCTTCCAGATTTCGCAGCGCGCCGACTACATTCACACCAGTGTGGGTTTGCAAACCACCTATGCACGCCCCTTGCTCAATATGCGCGACGAGCCCCACGCCGATGGACGCGCTTGGCGGCGTATCCATGTCATTAGCGGTGACGCTAACCGTTTTGATGTACCGATTTTGTTGAAAGTGGGCATCACTAACCTGGCGTTGTGGCTGCTAGAAACCCAGCCGCAGGCTTTGGAGCCACTATTGCTGACAGGCGACGTGGTAGCCCAGTGCCATCAGGTTTCACGTGACCTGAGTTTGAAAACTAAGCTAAGCGCATCTGGGGGAGAATTTAGCGCCCTACAGATCCAACAAAAGCTACTAGACGCCGTCAAGGTGGCCTGCCTGGAGCGCTTTGGGGGCCTTGAAGCCAGCCAGATTGGTAGCGCCGCCCAGGTAATTGAGCTGTGGCAAAAAGTGCTAGATGGTTTAGCCAGCGATATTTCCACTGTGGCCGACTGTGTGGAGTGGGTGGCTAAATATCAGCTGTGTCAGGGCCTGCGTTGGCGTGGGCGTATCGACTGGGATCATCCGCGCCTAGCGGCCCTGGATATTCAGTGGGGTGACGTTGATGGGGCCATTATTAAGCGTTTAGATGCGGGCGGGCGCATTATGCGTTTAGCTTGCGCCGCTGAGGTGGCCGACGCCGTCGCTGCTGCCCCGCCAGATACGCGCGCTTATCTGCGTGGCTGGGCGGTAGCTAATTTGGAGCATACGGTGGGGGCTTCGTGGACTTCAATTCTTTACCAGCCACCGGGCTGGCCTCATATAGTGCGCCTGAGTTTGAAATCTTTGCGCCCCCAGCCAGAAATCGCCCAATATCTGCGTGAGCAGCTAAAACATCAAGGAAGTTTAAGTGGATAGTCAAAATCAAATTAATGCCAGCTACTCTAGCCAGCAAAGTGCCCCTAGTCAGTGGCAAGAGCTGGTAGAGCAGCTTGAGATTCAAGATCTTGACGACATTCTTGACGACATTGACGCGGTGCTAGAGGAAAATGCCCAAGAGTTTGTCGACAGCTTCATTCAAAAGGGTGGACAGTGACTAGTCGCAGCCCTAGCCGGCGTGTATTTGGGTTAGAAACCGAGTATGCGCTGACCGCTCAGGGCGGCCAGATGGATGCGGAGCAGCGGGCTCGAAGCCTGTTTGAACCGATAAACCGGCGTTATAACAGCACTAACGTGTTTTTACCTGGCGGCGGCAGGCTGTATTTAGATGTGGGCTCCCACCCTGAATACGCCACCGCTGAATGTGACCGCCTTGAGGATCTACTTATCCAAGAACGCTACGGCGACCAGCTGGTGCAGTCACTAGCCAGGCAAGCTAATGAGCGTCTAGAAGGCCAAAAACTACACATCATTAAAAATAACCGTGACCAGGCCGGTCACGGCTATGGTTGCCACGAAAACTATCTGCTGGCGCGCACCGATAACTATTGGGGCCAGGCCCGTAGCCTGCTACCTTTCCTAGTTACCCGCCAACTGATCAGTGGGGCAGGTTGGCTAGCCGATGATGGCAGCTATCGCCTGTCTCAACGGGCCGACCAAATGTGGAATGAGGTGGCTAACTCCACCACCCGTTCACGCCCCATGATTAACACCCGCGACGAACCCCACGCCCAGGGCGATAAATGGCGGCGCCTGCACATCATTGTGGCTGATTCCAACCTGAGCCAAGCCATGACCTTGTTCAAGGTGGGGGCAGTGGATTTGCTGCTGGACGCTATTGAACATGGCCAAGATTTTTCTGATCTAACCCTGGCTAACGCCCCTAAAGCTATCCGGGAGGTTTCTAAAGATCTACGCGGCCAAACCATGGTGGAGTTAGCTGATGGACGGCGTCTAGGGGCAGCCCAAATTCAAAGCGAGTTCTTGGAACGCTTAAGCCAATATGCACAAACTGAGCTGGATTTAGACCCCTGGCAAGCCCAGGTGTTAAACATTTGGCGTACCTGCCTGCAGGCCATCAGTGCCGGTAATTGGGGCAAGGTCAGCCACCTGGTGGATTGGGCGGCCAAAAAGAAACTACTGCAGGCCTATGCCAACCGCCACCAGCTAGCACCAAATGATGTGCGACTAAAACGTTTAGCTTTGGCCTACCATGACTTAGACCCAGCAAGTGGGCTGCGCACTAAATTAGAGCGCAGCGGGGCTCTAGCTACTTTCATTGACGCCAATAAAGCCACCAGCCCCACCGCCCCTGCCACCACCCGCGCGCACCTGCGAGGTTCACTTATTGAAGCTGCACAGGGTGCAGGGCGCCTACTTAAAGCTGATTGGGTTAACATCAAACTTGAAGACGGCTCAGCCCACCAGTTTGAGCTGCTTGATCCGCTAGCAAATAGTGACTGGCGAGTGGATAAACTACTTGATGAGCTGCAAAGCTCGCAGATAGACCCGTTTTGGCAAGGCACAGGAGTGTAGGTGGAACAGCAACCTCGTAGCGCCCGTAGCGCAAACGACCCCACTAACGTTACTCAAGCCCACCGTGTAGTTACCGCCACGCTAGGGCGCAAACGCCCTAAGGGAATCTGGTTCCTCCTAGGGGCAATAGTACTAATCGCCCTTATGGTGATAGTGCCGGTGCTAGTCTCAGGCGGCCAAGACCCACAAATGTCTTCAGCTAAAGCCACCGACGCACAGCTAAGCGCCGACGCGCCCCTAGCTGACGCCATGACTATCTCAGGCAATGTGGGGGCCATCCCGGTACTGAACCTCAAACACCCCCTAAGCCCAGTAGACAAAGTTATTAAAGACGAGCTCGTCAAAGGCACTGGCCGCGCCCTAGTTAAAGGCCAAGGCATGCTACTGAACCTAGCTACCTTCTCGGGCCAAGACGGTAAAAACACCACCGCCGGTGGGCGCGGAGTACGCCTATACTCCGGGCTACTAGACGAAAAAGTAGGCCAAACCCTGCTAAACAACCTTGAGGGAGTAAAAGAAGGCTCACGCCTAGTACTGCGCGCCCCCGTAACCAACAACGGGGCCACCACCGAAGAAATCACCGTAGTGGATGTACTACCCACCGTGGCCACCGGCACCCCAGCCAGCGCTGACGCCAGCGCCCCCAAAGTAACCGTAGGCACTGACCAAGTCACCGTAGCTCTAAGCGGAGTAGCTGAACCCACCCAATCACAGATCTACTCCCTGCTAGTAGGTAAAGGCGAACAGGTACGCGCCGACTCCACCGTCATCGCCCGCTACAGCCTAATCAACTGGAAAGACTCCAAAGTCATCTCCAGCTCCTGGAACCCCGCCGAGGCCCCCGGCGTAATCGACATGAGCAACACCCTCAAAGGCGTCGCCGAACACCTAGTGGACGTACCAGTAGGCTCCCGCGTACTACTGACCCTACCCAGTGAACAAGCCCGCGGAGACGGAGCCGTAGCCATGGTCATCGACGTACTAGCCATCGACCACTCTGACGGCGCCACCGCGACCGCCACGGCCACCATCAACGCTGACGACAACGTTCAAGTAACCGTCAGCCCCAGCGCCCTACCCTCTGCCAGCCCCACCGCCAGCAAAACCTCCAGCAAACGCAAATAACGGGCCCCGCCGCTAAATAGCGCCAATTCTCAAACCAAGCAGCTAAACAGGCAGGCTTGGCGGCAGGAAAGCAGGCAGGCGCGGCGGCCAGGCAATCACTGGTTGATGATCACCTGATCAACAAAACCATCCAAACCAGCCCAGGAACGCTTACAAAAGCGCTCCTGGGCTTCCCAATTAGCCACATCCCACTGGTAATCATCACGCCTAGCAATCCGCTCATGACGCACCCCCTCTGGCGCATGAACCCAAACCTTGCGCATAGACACCCCCGCGTCCCTAAGCAAATACGCCAAATACAACGCCCCACTACCCTCAAACACATACACCGGCTCAAAACCCAAAACCAAAGGCTCACCCGGCGCCATCGCCACCCAATCCCACTGCGGCAAAACCGCCCGACCGCCCCCAGCCAAACCCCGCAAAGCCACCGCCACCCGCTGCAAAGACACAGCCAAAGCATCCCAACCCTGCACACAATCATCCAAAGCCACCAAGCGCCCCCCAAACTCACGCGCCAAACCAGAGCCAACCGTGCTCTTACCGCTACCAGTAAAACCATCAACAAAAATCCACAAATCACTCACCCCCACAGCCTAACGCGACCACCCGATTTGCTTTCAAACCCCTGTGAGCTCGATTATAGGGACGTGGGTGTGGTGGAAATAGTACAAAAACGCAGGCTCATGGACGCCGTCGCCGCAGTGCGCCTAGCCCAAAAACGCCGCGAACGCGAAGTAAGCCTGGCACAACTCAAAGAACTTGCCGCCCACGCCCAACCCGCACGCAACATCGCACGCACCCTCGCCAGCCAAGAACGCCCCGTACAAATCATCGCCGAAGTAAAAACCACCTCAGCCACCTTCGTCTCCCTAGGCCAAGTCCCCGCCGCCGCCACCCTCGCACGCACCTACGTAGAAGCAGGCGCCAGCGCAATCTCAGTAGTAACCCAAGTAGGCGGCTACGCAGGCTCCATCAAACAACTCGACGCCGTCGCCAAAGCCATAGACGCCCCCATAATCGTCAACGACCTACCCGTAACCACCTACCAAATCCACGAAGCCCGCGCCCACGGCGCCGACGGCATCACCTTCACCATGCAGGCCCAAAGCGAAATCGCCCTCGAAAGCCTCATCGAACGCACCCACCAACTAGGCATGACCTCCATGGTCCAAGTCCGCTCACGACGCGAAGCCCTCCAAGCCATGGCCCTAGGCGCCCAAATGATCAGCGTCGACGCCCGCGACTACGTCACCGGACAAATCGACCCCACCCTCTTCGCCCAAATAGCAGACGTACTAGGCAACCGCGTAATACGCGTAGCCGCCGGCGGCGTACGCGGCCCCCACGACGTCATGCAATACGCAAAAGACGGCGCCAACGTAGTCGTAGTAGGCCAAGCCGCCATACTCGCCACCGACATACAACAATTCGTCTCCAACCTAGTCTCAGCCGGATCCCACCCCGCCCTACACAAACTCACCCGCGAAAAAAACCTATGAACACCACCCAACTAACCACCCTCACCACCACAAACCTCCCCAGCGCCATAAACTCACCCAGCAACGCCATCTGGCACCTAGGCCCCATCCCCATCCGCGCCTACGCCCTATGCATCCTGGCCGGCATCTTCATCTGCGTATGGTGGGGCGACAAACGCTACCGCGCTCGCGGTGGGCAAAAGGATGTGGTGCTTGATACGGCGCTAGTGGCGGTGCCTTGCGGCATTGTGGGGGCGCGCTTGTATCACGTGATTACCTCTCCAGATGCCTATTTTGGGCCCGAGGGTAATTTGGCGCTGATTCCGCAAGTTTGGCATGGGGGTTTGGGGATTTGGGGTGGGATTGGCGCCGGTGCCCTGGCGGTGTGGCTTTACCTGCGTAGGCGCAAACTTGAAGTGGGTGCTTTTGCTGAGGCGGTGGCCCCCACACTGCTGGTGGCGCAAGCGGTTGGGCGCCTAGGTAACTGGTTTAACCAGGAGCTTTTTGGCGCTCCCACCACTTTGCCTTGGGGACTGCGCATTGACGCAGAGCATCTGCCTGCAGGCTACGCGCCAGGCACCCTATTTCACCCTACTTTCTTGTATGAGGCACTGTGGAACCTGGCTGGGGCGGCGGCGCTGGTGTGGCTGGGACGGCGCTTTAACTGGCATGGGGGAGTAAGCATGTGGGCCTACATGGTTATCTATACGGCTGGGCGTATTTGGGTTGAATACCTGCGAATTGACGACGCACAGCATATTTTAGGTATTAGACTTAATGTGTGGACATCGGCTATGGTGTGTCTAATTGGTTTAACTGGCTTGTTTTTGACGCTGCGTAACCAAAAAGCATCTGCGCAGGTGGGGACGGGTTTGGAAGAAGAGTGAAGGTTTTGATTGAAAATGAAAATAACTTTTAAATTAGCTTAACAGCTGTTTAGGCTACAGTTACCGGGGAATGTGGTCTAATCTTGGTTACATGCGTAGAGCCAAAATTGTTTGCACCCTCGGTCCCGCAACCGAGTCCCCCGAGCAGGTACAGGCCCTAGTTGACGCAGGCATGAACGTGGCACGTATTAACCGTAGCCACGGTAGTGCTAAAGACCAGGAAGTTGTTATCGATCGCGTGCGCGCTGCTGCTGCAGCCTCCGGCCGTCCGGTAGCCATCCTGGTTGACCTACAGGGTCCCAAGATTCGCCTAGGGCGTTTCGTGGACGACCAGAAGGTCATGCTCAACAAGGGCGACGAGTTCACTATTACCATTGATGACGTGCTTGGTACCGTCAAGCGCGCATCTACTACCTACAAGGGTCTGCCTGGAGACTGTGCTCCTGGCGACATGTTACTTATCGACGACGGCAATGTGGCCATTCGCGTTGTGGCCGTCACCGACACTGATGTAATCACCAAGGTGGAGGTGCCCGGCTACGTTTCTAACCACAAGGGCATTAACCTGCCTGGTGTTGCCGTTTCTGTGCCCGCCCTGAGTGAGAAGGACCGTGAGGACCTGCGCTGGGGTCTGAACATCGGCGCCGACATTATTGCTTTGTCCTTCGTGCGTAACGCTAAGGACATTGAAGATGTACACCAGATCATGGACGAGGAAGGGATCCGCCGTCCGGTGATCGCCAAGATTGAAAAGCCCCAGGCTGTAGATAACCTAGAGCAGATCGTAGATGCCTTCGACGGCATTATGGTGGCTCGTGGTGACCTGGGGGTTGAGTATCCGCTAGAGGCTGTGCCGCTAGTGCAAAAGCGCGCCATTGAGCTGGCCCGCCGCTACGCTAAGCCGGTTATCGTGGCCACCCAGGTGCTCGACTCCATGATTTCTAACCCGCGCCCCACCCGTGCAGAGGCTTCTGACTGCGCTAACGCCATTCTCGACGGCGCCGACGCGGTTATGCTCTCGGGTGAGACTTCCGTGGGTGCTTACCCCATTGAGGCCGTTCGCACCATGGCCTCGATTATTGAAAACGTTGAGGAACACGGTGGTGACCGCATCGCTCCGCTAGGCAGTGAACCCCACACCGTTGGTGGCGCTATCACCCGCGCTGCTGCCGGTATTGGTGAGCGCATTGGCGCCACCCACCTGGTGACCTTCACTCAGTCTGGTGACACCGCACGCCGTCTATCGCGTCTGCGTAACCACATTCCGCTACTGGCCTTCTCTCCGTTGCAGACCACCTGCAACCAGCTGTCGGTCTCTTGGGGTGTGCACGCCTACAAGGTTGACGAGGTACGCCACACCGATGAGATGGTCAAGCAGGTAGACCAGTTCCTGCGCGAGAAGAAGCTAGCTCCTGAGGGTGCTCAGGTAGTTATCGTGGCCGGTATGCCTCCGGGCACCCCCGGTGCTACCAACTCCATCCGTGTGCACACGGTTGGCGAGCAGGTAGACTTCGACTGATTTTGTTAGCTAAATCAAACTGAAAGGCCCCGGCGTTAGCCGGGGCCTTTTGGCTGTTCAGGAAGTCAACAACTTAATGTGACTCTAATCACTGGTATTTGTGGTGTCGTTAAAACCTATTAACCCTAGGTATTTAGAGGGGTGAATTTATGTTCTGCAAATCGGCTTTGACCTGCACAAACAATTTAAAAACTAAGTGCCCCCCGTGGGATTCGAACCCACACTGGATCGATTTTGAGTCGATTGCCTCTACCGTTGGGCTAGAGGGGCCGTGCGTCATCTAGTGTAACCCAGATTTTCAAGCACCTGTTCCACTATACTACCAAACATGAGTGCAGAGCCATTGATGTCATCACGTAGGGTCCTCGTCGCTGAAGATGAAGCCCTGATCAGACTTGATATTGTCGAAATCCTCACCGAAGCAGGCTATGACGTTGTTGGAGAAGCCTCCAACGGTGAAGAAGCAATTCGACTCGTGGAGGAACTTAAGCCAGACCTGTGCATCCTCGATGTGAAGATGCCGGTTATGGACGGGATCACCGCCGCAGAAACCATCATCAAAGAGCACTCCTGTGCAGTGGTTATGCTCACCGCTTTCTCTCAACTAGAACTTGCACGTCGTGCAGCAGACGCGGGAGCCATGGCCTACCTAACCAAGCCCTTCACCCCGGCAGACCTACTGCCGGCCATTGAAGTGGCTTACAGCCGTTTCGAAGAGATTGTCTCTCTAGAAAACGAGCTAGAGGACATGCAGGAGCGTTTCGAGACCCGCAAGCGCGTAGACCGCGCCAAGGGCCTACTCCAAGAGCAGATGAACCTAAGCGAGCCTGAAGCTTTCCGCTGGCTACAAAAGACCTCCATGAACCGTCGCCTCACCATGCGTGAGGTAGCCGATGCCGTAATCGAGCAGGTTGGCGGCGCCAAAAAGAAGTAGACCCCTAACGCCTCTACCGCAAGGCAGTGGCTTTAACACTACACACTCATAAACGTGGGCAGGCCCTAGGCCTGCCCACAATGGTTTTGGTGGCGCTAAAACGCTTGCTCTTAATGTCTAAGAAAACAGCACCCGCAACGTACCGTGCGCAGTGAGGCGTCCGGCGTCGTCGTGAACATGAACCTGATAGGCCCCGGTGCGCCGCCCCAAATGCAGAGGCGTGGCCGTGGCGCGCACCCGCCCGCTCCTAACCGCACGCAAATGCGAAACGTTCAGCTCAGTGCCAACCGCCACCTTTCCTTCGGGGGCGGCCTCGCGAGCGGCTACCGAGGCGGCAGTTTCAATCAGCGCCGCACTAGCCCCACCATGCAAAATCCCCACCACCTGCAGCGCACCCTCAACCGGCATAGACACGATTGTGCACTGGGCGTCACGGCGCTCAACTTGCATCGCTAAAGTTTCCATTAATGTGCCCGACTCGCTAGCAATCAGGCCCTGCGTGGGATCGCTCATGCCTTAAAGACTGACACGACAAAGCCAAAAACCGCTAGCCTTAAACAGTGGATAACAAACGCCTGCTGCTAATTGACGGCCATTCAATGGCATTTCGAGCCTTCTACGCCCTACCGGCGGAAAATTTCGTCAACGGCGCGGGCCAACACACCAACGCCGTCCACGGCTTTTTAAGCATGTTCCTGGGGTTACTAGAAGCTGAGCAGCCCAGCCACGTGGCCGTGGCCTTCGACCTACCCGGCGGCACCTTCCGCACCCGCGAATATCCTGAATACAAGGGTACCCGCGACAAAACCCCTGAAGCTTTCATTGGCCAAGTAGAGCTGATCCGCCAACTGCTAGGCACACTAAACGTAACTTGCCTAAGCAAACCCGACTTTGAAGCTGACGACATTTTGGCCACGCTCACCAGCCAAGGCCTAGAACAAGGCTACGAAGTCCTTATCTCCTCAGGCGACCGCGACTCCTTTCAGATGGTTACAGACCACTCCACCGTGCTCTACCCGGTGCGTGGGGTGAGCGTGTCGCGGCGCATGACCCCTCAGGAAGTATTCGCCCGCTACGGCGTCACCCCCGCCCAATACCCCCAGCTGGCGGCGCTAGTGGGAGAAGATAGTGACAACCTGCCTGGCGTGCCCGGGGTGGGCCCCAAAACCGCAGCTAAATGGCTAAACCGCTACGAGAGCCTAGAGGATATCTACGCCCATGCGGATGAAATCAAGGGCAAGGTAGGCCAGTCACTGCGAGATCACCTTGATGATGTTAAACGCAACCGCAAATTAAACCGCCTACTAACCGACCTAGAGCTAGATGTGCAGCTAGGCGACCTGAAACTAGCTGGTGGCAAGCGCCATGAATTTATTTCCTTCATGGACCAAATGCAGTTTGTGTCCCTGCGTGACAAGGCCCTAGCTCAGCTAAACTTCGATACCCAAATGCCGCCGGCGGAAATAGAGCAGCTAGCCAAAGTGGAAGCCAAGCAGCTGCACCTAGATGGCCTGGCGGGCGGGCTAGAAAAGTGGCTACAGGCTGCTAACCACCCCTTGGCCCTGGCAGTTACCGGCTGCTTCACCCCGTCTATGGGCGACGCCGACACCCTGATTCTCAGTGACGGTGCCCAAAGCCTAAACATTGACCTGACCAGTATTTGCCCCGCCGACGAGCAGGCCCTAGCCCAGTACCTGGCCGGCAGCCAGGAAAAATACGTAACCGACTATAAATCCACCTGGCACGCCCTGCACGGGCGGGGCCTGGAGCTAAACTCAGTCAGTTTCGACGCCGCCCTAGCCGGCTATATTGCCCGCCCCGATCAGCGCGGTTACAGCGTGGCCGATCTGTCCCAGCGTTGGCTAGGAATCGATCAAGAACCCACCGGGCAGGCAGAGCAAACCCTGCTTGATTTAGAGGGCCTGGGGCAGGAGGAAGCTAGCGCCGACGACGCAGCCCTAACCCACGCCCTGGTGCCGGTACTTACCGGGCAGCTAGAAAAAACCGATTCTTTGCAGCTACTAAGCCAGTTGGAGCTGCCGGTTTCGCTCACCCTAGCGCATATGGAAAACGCCGGCATCGGCGTCGATATGGACTACCTAGAACAGCTGCTAGGCGAGCTGGACTCGCGCGTAACCCACGCCGCCCAAAACGCCTACGACGCCCTGGGCCACACCATCAACCTATCTAGCCCCAAGCAGCTGCAGGTGGCACTGTTTGAAGAACTAGATATGCCCAAGACTCGTAAAACCAAAACTGGTTACACCACTAACGCTGAGGCTCTAGAAGAGCTCTACCTTAAAACCGCTCACCCCTTCCTGGGCTACCTGCTAGAACACCGCGACGCCATTAAGCTGCGCCAAATGGTAGAGACGCTACGTAAAACCACTCGCGACGACGGGCGCATCCACACTGTTTTCCAGCAGACCGTAACCACCACCGGGCGCCTATCTAGCACCGAGCCCAATATGCAAAACATTCCGGCCCGCTCTGAAGAAGGTATGCGTATTCGCGGGGGGTTTGTGCCCGGGGAGGGCTATGAAGCCCTAATGACGGCGGACTACTCGCAAATCGAAATGCGCATCATGGCCCACCTGTCTAAAGATCAGGGCCTAATTGACGCTTTTGCTAGCGGCGAGGACCTACACCGCTATGTGGCCGCCCTGGTGCATGGCATTGACCCCGCTGAGGTCACCTCCCAGCAGCGCAGCCACATTAAAGCCATGAGCTACGGCCTGGCCTATGGCCTGTCCACCTTCGGGCTTTCACGCCAGCTAGGTATTTCTCGTGAAGAAGCAGCCAGCCTGCGCAAAGCCTACTTTGCGCGCTTTGGGGGAGTGCAAGAGTACCTAACCGGTGTAGTTAAGCAGGCCCGCACCTTGGGCTACACCCAAACCATGGCCGGGCGCCGTCGTTATCTACCCGGACTAAACAGCGACAACTACGCCACCCGCGAGGCGGCTGAACGCGCCGCCCTCAACGCCCCCATCCAGGGCACTGCCGCCGACATCATCAAGCAAGCCATGCTAAATGTGGAGGCCGCCCTACGCGAGCAGGGCCTAGCTAGCCGTATCCTGCTACAGGTGCATGACGAACTCGTGTTGGAAATCGCCCCAGGTGAAGCTGAGACGGTGCAGCAGCTAGTGCGCCAGCAAATGGAAAGCGCAGCCAGCCTCAGCGTCAAACTAGAAGTTGGCGTGGGGTTGGGTAAAACCTGGCGCGACGCCGCCCACTAGTTATAAAAGTGATAGATAACACCAGAAGATAATTACTAGCTGTTGTTAATACCCTGTTATTCATGCGTGTCTAACTGATAAGGTGAGCAGCGTATGCCCCTAATCTGTGTAAACAGATTAAGCATTTAACAATGTGCAGCGGCTAACTGGGACGGACCTAGTTGACCGTATGCGGGGCAGGCATGTTCGTCCGCAACTACTTTTCCGTATTCGGAGCAACTTCTAAATGACCACCACTACGCCCAACGAGCCGACCAACAACGAGGTCGCCGTCAACGACATCGGCTCTACCGAGGAACTACTCGCAGCCGTCGACGAAACCATCAAGTACTTCGACGATGGCGACATCGTTGAGGGCACCGTCGTTAAGGTTGACCGCGACGAGGTCCTCCTCGACATCGGCTACAAGACTGAGGGCGTTATCCTCTCTCGTGAGCTGTCCATTAAGCATGACGTAGACCCCGAAGAGATCGTTGCTGTTGGTGACGAGATTGAGGCCCTGGTTCTCCAGAAGGAGGACAAGGAAGGCCGTCTGCTGCTATCCAAGAAGCGTGCACAGTACGAGCGCGCTTGGGGTCAGATCGAAAAGATCAAGGAAGAAGACGGTGTTGTCACCGGTAGCGTTATCGAGGTCGTTAAGGGTGGTCTCATCCTCGACATCGGTCTGCGCGGCTTCCTACCCGCTTCCCTGGTTGAAATGCGTCGCGTACGCGACCTTCAGCCCTACGTTGGCCGCGAGCTAGAGGCCAAGATTATCGAGCTGGACAAGAACCGCAACAACGTGGTCCTTTCCCGCCGCGCTTGGCTGGAGCAGACCCAGTCCGAGGTACGCACCAACTTCCTGCAGACCCTCCAGAAGGGCCAGGTTCGCAGCGGTGTGGTTTCCTCCATCGTCAACTTCGGTGCCTTCGTGGACCTGGGTGGCGTAGACGGTCTGGTTCACGTCTCCGAGCTGTCCTGGAAGCACATCGACCACCCGTCCGAGGTTGTCGAGGTTGGCCAGGAAGTCACCGTCGAGGTCCTGGATGTGGACTTCGACCGCGAGCGTGTCTCCCTGTCCCTCAAGGCCACCCAGGAAGACCCGTGGCAGGCCTTCGCCCGCGCCCACGCTATCGGCCAGGTTGTTCCCGGTAAGGTCACCAAGCTGGTTCCCTTCGGTGCGTTCGTACGCGTCGAGGACGGTATCGAGGGTCTGGTTCACATCTCCGAGCTGGCCCAGCGCCACGTCGAGGTGCCCGAGCAGGTGGCCAAGGTCGGTGACGAGGTCTTCGTCAAGGTTATCGACATCGATCTGGAGCGTCGTCGTATCTCCCTGTCGCTGAAGCAGGCCAACGAGGGCGTCGACCCAGCCTCCGAGGACTTCGACCCCAGCCTCTACGGCATGGCGGCCGAGTACGACGAGCAGGGCAACTAC